>Ga0335077_10012167_pt1 | contig 10754 bp, 7 predicted proteins | sample Lox_Sample_31_FD_207151 | JGI IMG/M metagenome (GOLD analysis project Ga0335077, IMG submission 207151) | Soil microbial communities from Loxahatchee National Wildlife Refuge, Florida, United States - Lox_Sample_3.1 | ecosystem: Environmental > Terrestrial > Soil > Wetlands | place: USA: Florida...
CGACGTGCCGGGCTGGTCGCCAGTTCGGGAGCAGCGAGGCTTCGCGCGGAAGGTGTTGAGCCGCCGACTTTTGATTTCCTACGAGGTGTCGATTACGTCAGGTGGTTCCTCGAGCCAGCGGGAGATTATCGGTCCTCCAATCAGCTCGAAGTGGCGATGAGCGAATTCGAGATGCAGGGGCTGGAGCTTGACCTTGTCGGACTTCTGTGGGGTGGGGATCTCGTGTTCCCAGCGGACCGAGTCGTGGCCCGAAGACTGAAGGGGCAGACTTGGACCGTTTGTCCCTGAGATTGGTGACCCACAAGCTTCGGCAGACGACCCGTGTACCCGGATCAAGAACAAATATCGAGTATTGCTCGCACGTTTTCGCAAGGGGATGGTGATCGTCGTCCCCCGAGGAGCCTCAGAAGACCTAACCCGTGCCCCGGAGGATTTCAATAGTGTGTACGAGTTCCTCTGTCGGTGCGGAGTCCGGCAGCTCGACGTTCGTGCACGTCACACAAATTGACAAGAGAGGCTGTAAGGGTAGCACCCCTTTGCTTCAGAGCATCGCCCTGCTCTATTGAGCGCGCGTCGAGGCGTTCAGCAGAGAATCGGTGACTTACGACCGCACTACCCCCCGCAGCGCACGTTGTCAATCAGCCTCGTCCGCCCCACCCACACCGCCGCCGCGATACGCACCGGGCCGGTGATGCGCTCCACCGGCTGCATGTCTTGCTCATCCGCGATTTCCAGATATTCCACGAGCAGGTGGGGCTCTTCGCCGAGCACACCCAGAGCGGACTGCTTGACCACCTCCGCGCGCGTCTCGCCGCTCGCCACCTTCTCAGCGCCCGCGCACAGGACCCGGTACAGTCGCGGCGCCGCCGCTCGCTCTTCCGGGCTCAAGTGGCGGTTGCGCGAGCTGATCGCCAGCCCGTCCGGCTCGCGCACCGTAGGCACGCCCACAATCTCCACCGGCACATTCAGGTCCCGCACCATGCACCGGATCACCGCCAGTTGCTGCGCATCCTTCTCACCGAACCAGGCACGCTCCGGTTGCACAATCCCGAACAACTTCAGCACCACCGTGGCCACACCACGAAAATGACCGGGGCGGAAGCGCCCTTCCATGTGTTCGGCTACGCTGCCCACTTCCACGAAGCTCTGCGGCGGGCGCGGGTACATCTCTTCCGGAGCGGGCGCGAACACCACGTCGACTCCCCGCCCTTCGCAGAAGGCGAGGTCCGTTTCCAACGTGCGTGGGTATCGTGCGAAGTCGTCACTCTGGTTGAATTGCATCGGATTGACGAAGATGCTGGCCACCACCGAAGCCGAGGCGCGGCGGGCTTCGTCCATGAGCCGTCCGTGGCCGGCGTGCAGCGCGCCCATGGTCGGCACCAAGCCTACCGGACGGGGCGCATTTGCAAGCCAAGCCCGCACCTCGGCGATGGCCTCAAACGACTCCAACCTACCTGGCCTCGACCAACTCCGGCGCAGCCGCCTGGTTCACCCCGGGAAACCGCCCGCTCCGCACCTCGGCGGCGTAGGCCTGAGCGGCGGCCACGACTTCTTCGCCCAACTCTGCGTAGCGCCGCACAAACGGCGGCACGGCATCCTGCGAAAGGCCCAGCATGTCGTGGCTCACCAGCACCTGCCCATCGCAATGCGGCCCGGCGCCGATACCGATGGTCGGAATTCGCATCTCGGCGGTAACCGCGCGCGCCACCTCCGGCGGAATCGATTCCAACACGATGGCAAACGCGCCAGCTCGTTGCAATGCGCGCGCGTCGGCCAGCAGCGTGTCCGCCTCTTCGCGCAGTTTTGCTTGCTGGCGGAATCCGCCAAGTTGATGCACCGATTGCGGCAACAGCCCGAGATGGCCCATCACCGGAATACCCGCTTCCACCAGGCGCGCGGCAGCTTCGACTACCGCCCCGCCGCCTTCGATCTTCACGGCTGCGGCGCCGCCCTCCTGGATCAACCGCCCGGCGTTGCGTAGCGCCTCCGGCACGGTCACCTGGTAAGTTAAGAACGGCATGTCGGCCACTACCAAAGCACGCCGGGAGCCGCGGCTCACCGCGCGCGTGTGATGCACCATGGCATCCAGTGTTACCGGCAGAGTGGTCTCGTAGCCCAGCACCACCATGCCGAGCGAATCGCCGACCAGCAGCACTTCGATGCCCGCGCGGTCGAGCAGCCGCGCCATAGTGTAGTCGTACGCCGTCAACATCGCGATGGGTTCGCCGCGCTGTTTCTTGGCTTGCAGATCGGGCAACCGGACGCGCTTTGCTTCAGCCACGCTCTTCTCCTTTGCTCGTTATTCCTTCAGCATATCAACCGACGCGCGGCCGGCGTCATAGCGCCCCGTTAGTTGTCGAATGAGAACCGCGACGACAGCTTCATCAACTTCAGGACTTTGTAGACATCCACGTTGACGCCGCGGAAAACCACGTTGACGGACTTTTCCCCGGCCTGCGCGGCCAGTTTCTCCATCGCGGTCACGGCCGCGGGATTCAGCCGCTGCACGGGAGAAAAATCCACGACCACCTCCGCCTGGCCGCCCTCCAGCTTGCTTGCGGCCTCCTGCAGGCAATGGATCACGTATTCGCTGTCAAACTCGGGTCCCACACTATTGGCTGTCATATGCTCACCTCTGCCGCGCCTAGACGGCTGCGCCGGCCAGGGTCTCGGCCGCCGGCTCCCGCACGCTGCGTCCCTCGTAAGCGCGCCATAGCAGTTCCACTAATTCGCCCACCAGCGGCATGCGCGGGTTAGAGCGCCATGACGGATCGTCGAAGGCGATCTTTGCCAGGTCAAGCGCCGCCGCCGCGAAATCTTCACGCGAGATGCCCAGGTCGGCGATGGAGCGCGGCACATCCAGCTGATCCAGCAACCGCTCCACCGCAGCTACCAGGTTGTCGACCTTCTCCTGGATAGAAGTGCCGCCCAACCCGATCAGGTCGGCCACCAGCGCGTATTTCTTGTGTGCGATATAGCCGTGCTGGTTGGGCGATGGCATGAACTTGGTGGGCACCGACGCGTTGTATTTGATCACGTGCGGCAGCATCAGCGCATTCGCCCGGCCGTGAGAGACGCCGAACCGCGCGCCGAAAGCGTGCGCCAAGGCGTGGTTCACGCCCACCGAAGCGTTCGAAAACGCCAGCGCGGCGATGCACGCGGCGTTGTGCATCATGCTGCGCGCCTCGACATCGCGCGGTTGGGCATACGCAACAGGCAGATACCTGAACACCAGCCGGATCGCCTGCATGGCGTTGGAATCCGTGTAGGGCGACGCAAAAATCGAGACACCCGCCTCCAGCGCGTGGGTCAGGCAATCGATGCCGGTGTCGGCCGTCAGCGCCCGCGGCATGGACATCACGAACTGCGGGTCCACGATGGCTACGTCCGGACTCAGCGAATAGTCAGCCAGAGTAATCTTGCGCCCCTGCTCCTTGTTGATCAGCACCGCGAAGGGCGTGACCTCGCTGCCCGTGCCGCTGGTCGTGGGGATCGCAATCAGGCGCATCCGGTTGGCTTTTTCGGTAGGATACTGCACCACCCGCTTGCGGATATCCAGGAATGGCGCGGCCAGTTCTTCCAGGTCGGCCTCTGGCGATTCGTATTTCAGCTTCATGATCTTCGCCGCATCGATCACCGAGCCGCCGCCCAAAGCGATGATCTGGTCCGCGCGGTAGGAGTTCAGCGTCTCGACTCCCTGCGTGACCACCTTTGCTTCCGGCTCCGCGTCCGGAATCGCCAGCACCCGCACAAGAGTCTCCGAAGGAATCGACCGCCGGACAATGTCCACCAGCCCGATCTGCTCGAGCGCCGGGTTGGTGACGATAATCGTCGAGCGCGACGGGAACTGCCGCAGAGTCTCCACCGCATTCATGTTGAAGTAAATCTGGTTGGGGACGCGGAACCACATTTGTGCTTGTGCCCTCCGGGCTACTCGCTTGATGTTCAGGTAGTGATAGACATTGACGTTGTCCATGGTGCTGTTGCCGCCGCCCGTTCCGCAGCCGAACGAGAAGGTGGGCACCATGTCGTTGTACACGCCGCCCAGTGCGCCGATCGAGCCCGGCGAGTTCACGATAATGCGGCCGGCGTTGATCACTTCCCCGAACTTGCGGATCACCGGATCATTATTCGAGAAAATCACCGCCGTATGCCCGATTCCGCCGGCATGATTCACATCCACGCACACCCGCAGAGCCTCCTCCACCGATTTCGCGCGATACACCGCCAACACCGGAAACAGCTTCTCGACCGAGAGCGGATGCTCGCGGCCCACCCCGCGAATAGGCGCAATCAACAGCTTGGTCTCGGGTTTCACAGGCAGCCCGATCACGCGTGCGATATCCGTGGCTTTTTGGCCAACAGCCATGGGACGCATGAATCCCGTCTCCGGATCGATCACCGTCCGCTCCAGCAGCGTCACGGCCTTCCGGTCGCAGATGTGCGCGCCCAGGTCGGCGAACTTGTTCAGCACCCGGTCATAGATCTCATCGTCGATGACGACAGTCTGCTCGGACGCGCAGATGGTGCCGTTGTCAAACGTTTTGGAGGTGATGATATCCACCACCGCCATATCGATGTCCGCGGTCTTTTCCAGGTACACCGGCGTGTTCCCCGCGCCCACGCCCATCGCCGGCTTGCCCGAGCTATATGCCGCTCGGACCGCGCCCGGCCCGCCAGTGGCGTCGATCAGCGCGACGTCCTTGTGGTGCATCAGGTAACGGTTGTCGTCCAGGGTCGGATCTTCCAGGCACGTGAATACGCCTTCGGGAGCGCCGTGCTCGACCGCTCTTTCGTACATCACCCTAATGGCTTCCCGGCAGCACTGCCAAGCCTTCGGGTGCGGACCGAAAATGAGCGCGTTGCGCGTCTTGATGGCCATGATGCACTTGAACAGCACCGTCGACGTGGGGTTGGTGATCGGAGTCAGTGAGAAAATGACGCCGATCGGCTCGGCCACTTCCACCAGTCCGCGCCCCGGATACTCGCGAATGGCGCCCACCGTGCGCTTGTCGCGCACATAGTTGTACACGAATTCCGTGGCCACCATGTTCTTGATGGCTTTGTCTTCCAGAACCCCCAGGCGCGTCTCCTCGATCGCCAACCGCGCCAGGTATTGAGCCTGCTCCAGCCCCGCCAGCACCATGGCCCTGACGATCCGATCGACATCTTCCTGTGTGTACTGCGTGAACACCGCTGCTGCGGTACGCGCCTGGCTGACCAGCCCTTCCAGATACGCGATGCGTTCCTCGCTGAGACTTGAATCCTTCTCTGCCATAGGCGGGTGTCCCCCAAATGGATTAAATATATGAGGATCTGTTGACCTAAATCAGAGTATATCCCTATTTGCGGCGCGTGTTAACGGAAAAGGCCGCCTGCGCGCCAGACCGCCCGCAAACCTCTTCGTAATAGCGCTCGTACAAGGGAATGATCCGGTCGGTGCAGAATCGTTCGGTCGCCGTGTGCCGCGCGGCATGCGAGAGCTTCCCGTGCAGTTCCTGATCGGTCAGCAGCGCCGTCACCCGGGCAGCCTGCGCCTGAACGTCCCCCATGGCTTCCGTGTAGCCGTCCACGCCGTGGGTGATCAGCTCCGGCACGCCGCCCACCCGGGTAGCCACGGGCGGCACACCGCAGGCCATGGCCTCCAGTGCCACCAGGCCGAACGACTCCAGTTCGCTGGGCATCAGCAGAACGTCCGCCAGTGGGATGATGCGCTCCACGTGCGTCTGTTTCCCCAGAAAAGAAACGTGCCTTTCCACACCAAGCTCCCGCGCCAGGTGCTCTGCCGGGCCGCGCTCCGGACCGTCGCCCACCATCATCAGGTGGGCGCGCGTATGCCGCAGCACTTCCGCCAGAATCCGGACACAATCCAGCACGCGCTTCACCGGCCGGAAATTCGAAACGTGAATCAGCACCTTTTCCCCATCCGGCGCATAACACTTCGCCATGGCCTTGTCGCGAGCCGGCTGGTACAGATCGCAATTGACGAAGTTCTTGATCACCCGGATTTCGTTCCGCACGCCGAAAACAGTGGTCGTCTGCCCCTGCAAATATTCGCTGATCGAAGTGATGCCGTCCGACTGCTCGATCGAGAACTTGGTGATCGGGAAATACGACCGGTCCGTCCCCACCAGGGTAATGTCGGTGCCGTGCAGCGTGGTAATGAACGGCAGCCGCCGCTGCGGTTCCAGCATCTGCTTGGCCAGCATGGCCGAGATGGAGTGCGGGATCGCGTAGTGCACGTGCAACAGGTCCAGGTCGTAAGACTCGGCCACTTCGGCCATGCGCGACGCCAGCGCCAGGCAGTACGGCGGATATTGAAACAGCGGGTAGGTCGAAACCTCGACTTCGTGGTAATGAATGCGCGGAATGCCGGGGTCGAGCCGGATCGGATTGGCGTAGGTAATGAAATGGACCTCGTGCCCTCGATTGGCCAGTTCCAGGCCCAATTCCGTGGCCACGATGCCGCTGCCGCCGTAAGTGGGATAGCAAGTGATGCCGACGTTCACACGGTCAGGCTACCATGGCGGGAGGATGTTGGCCGCTGCCGTTGCGCTGGGCGCTCCCGGCGCAAATTCAAAGCATTTCCAGGAACTCGGACCCGCGTCAAGCCCGCCTGCTCCAGAATGGAATGCAAACGTCCTCCGCGGGGACATCTTTCCTCTGAGAACAATTACGAGCCCCGTACAAGTCTCGGCCCATCGGCCGACCTGCGGGAAGTCAAGGTCACTTACATGGCTGAAACTCCCTGTGGCTACTGAGTTCACTTTTTCACCGTGACCAGCCCAAACTATCGTTGCACCAGAACGCAGTCTGTGTTTCCGTTGCCCCCTTCGAGCCGGTGAGTCGGGTACTAATGACCGCGGGCAAGCGGCTAGAATGTACAGAGGCCGTGATTTCCAGTTCGGCGCGCGATAACGCTCATAGAGAAGGATTTCGCATGCCGTTTGTGGATACCAATGATGACGCTTCTCGGTGAAAAGTCATTCGCGACGTGGCATGCGGCTCTCGGCCATTATGACACCCTTCTCTACACAAGAATCCTCCCCGGACATCGCGCCGGGCGGCAAAGAGCTGTTTGCCCCGATGCGGGAGTATCTGACCGCCGCGAAGAGCGAGTACCTGGCGAATGACACTGCGGAAGGTTTCGTTCAGCGAATGCGTGCTGCTCCCAGCTTCGACTGAGATGTTCTCCTTCATCACCACCTCCGGTTCTTGTTCCCGAAATCGTAGAATCCGGCCGGAATCAGCCGTCGCCTGAAGACCCAGGAGGTATTGATGAAAGCATTGATCTTTCGCGAGACCGGTGAACCGAAGAGCGTATTGAAACTGGCAGAGATCCCTACTCCGCCTTTGGCTCCTGGCGAAGCGCTCGTCCGAGTGCTGCTGAGCCCGATCAACCCATCGGATCTGCATATGGTGCGCGGGCGCTATGGCTATCAGCCGGAACTGCCGGCCAGCCCGGGCGCTGAAGGCGTGGGGATTGTGGAGGCTGTAGGTCCGGGTGTGCAAGGTCCGATTGTTGGAACTCGCGTAGTTTTCGTTGACACCTGGAACACCTGGCGCGAGCAGATCGTGTGCCCGGTGGACAGACTTGTGCCGGTTCCAGACGGCCTGGACGATCTGGCCGCCGCCACTTCCTACACGAATCCTTTGACTGCCTGGGCATTGACGAGATCAAGTCACAATCTCAAGGAGGGCTACTGGCTCCTGCAGACGGGGGCTGCATCCAGCGTCGGGAAGTTGGTGCTTCAATTGGCGCGGCAGTATCGATTCAAGACAATCAACGTCATCCGGCGGCGCGAGCAGGCAACAATCATACGCAACCTCGGAGGCAATGAGGTCATCTGCACAGCCGACGAGGATCTCAGGGCACGCCTGCAGGAATTGACCGCGGGCAAGGGCGTTGAACGAGCGATTGACTGCGTTGCCGGCGAACTAGGCGCTGAGATTGCCCGCAACCTCGCTCCCGCTGGAACCATGCTTGTGTATGGAGCCCTTTCCAGTCATCGGCAGACGGACCCCGCGAAATTCACTATGCCGCTCTTCGCTCCGCGTTTGATTTATTCGACAATCACGGTTCGCGGGTGGTGGCTTCCGCGCTGGGTGGGTTCCCAGCCCCTCGCCGAATTGCGGGCAGCGACCAGCGATCTCCTCACCATGTTGTCGAACGGAGCGCTTACGCCGCCGTCGATTGTGCGCTATTCATTTAAGGACTTCCAAGAGGCAGTACGCCTGGCCGATGGCGAGGCAGGACAGCAAAAGGTCTTGCTGGACTTTTCCGAAAGGGCGCCATAACCGGTGGAGCCTCATGGCGGTCGCCGCGAACCAGGCCGCGGCGTTTGACAAATCCATGCTGACGGCTTGTCGCCGAACTACACATCCTGCCACGATCGCGGAATTGTACGAGCTGCCAGGTCATTCGGCACGGAGACTCTCCGCGGGATCCACGGCCGCCGCCCTTCGAGCCGGAAAGTAACATGCGAGAAGCGCCGCCATGAATAACCAGATGGGCATGACCGCATACGTGATCGCATCGAGCGGCGTCACTCCGAAGAGCAGCGACTTCATCAGCCTTGATACGGCCATCGCTCCTGCCAGTCCCAAGCCGCAACCAGTGGCGGCAAGAACCGCGCCCTGCCGCAGAAACATGCGCTTCACAGCCGCCGGTTCCGCGCCCAGCGCCAAACGGATCCCGACCTCTCGCCGCCGTTGTGACACTGTGTAAGCCACCACGCCGCAGATGCCGATGATTCCAAGCAACAGCGCCATTCCGCCCGCGGTAGCCAGCATCACCAATGCAAAGGACGTGCGCGCCATGGACCGCCCGGCGACCTGCTCCATCGTGAGCATGTCGGCGATCGCCAGGCTGCCGTTCACGGACCAGATCGCCCTGCGCACGTCTTGCGCCAGAGCCTGCCTGCCCGCGCGCGAACTGCGAATAACAAAAACCGGCTCGCGGATGGCCACGCGTATATCCTGCGGACGCCACCACATCGAATAAAAGCTCGGCCAGTAGACTACTGCCGGCGCGTTTTCATTCGCGCCCGTGATCCGAACGTCTTCGACTACTCCGATTACCTCATACCACGGCAAGCCCAGCGATGGGAGTCTCGCGTTGATGCGCTTGCCGATGGCTGCGGCGGCGCTGCCCCAATACTCGCGCGCGAGATTCTCGGAAAGAATCACGCGCTTGCTCCCGCTGTAAAGATCCTCCCAGGTATAATCTCGCCCCGCGACCAGTCGCGTACCCATCGATTTGAAAAAGCCGGGCGCGGTATTTCGTAAAACCCGCGAAGGAGGATAGCTACCCGGTGGAATCGCCTGACCTTCCGCGAACACACCGTCCCAATTTAGGGGCACTCCGTCCATCGGCAGGGCGTCCGCAAATCCCACCTCCATCACGCCGGGAATGGCGGCGAGCCGATCGCGAATTTCCTGTTCCATCCGAGCCACGCGCCCCGAATCCTGTATCAAAGCTCCCGGGATCGCCACACGCGCGGTTTGAATCTGTGCGGCGCCGGTGAAGCCAGGCTCCACCTTGCGCATGTTCTGGAAGGTGCGAATCATGAGCCCGGCGCTGATCAGCAGGACCAGCGCGAGGGAAACCTGCACCACCACCAAAGCGCTCCGCGCTCTCTGCTGCTCCCGTCCGGAGCTGGCCCAGCGGCCGCCGGCGCGCCGCGAAAGCTCGCCACTGTAGCGCCGCGCGGGAATCAGGCCCAGCAACAGGACACAAATCGCTGCGATCGCCAGCGCGAATGCCGCGGCACGCCCGTCCACTGCGATTTCACTGAGCCGCGGCAGATTTGCCGGGGCGATCCACTGAAGCAGCCACACTCCCGCGAACGCTAACCCAAGCCCCGCCAAAGCACCCGCGGAAACGAGCACTCCACTTTCCGCCAGCAGTTCGCGCAGCAGCCTTCCCCGTCCCGCCCCAAGGGCCGCGCGGACGGCGAATTCCAGGCGCCGGTTCTCCACGTGGACCAGCAACAGATTCGCCACGTTGGCGCAGGCGATCAGCATCACCACTCCCAGCGTGCCCATCACCACCCACAACACATCGCCAACATTGCCCACAATCGTTTCGCGCAACGTCCTCAATTTCGGCGCAATCCGCCACGAGCTGAAAACCTGAATCGCAGTGGCATTGGAGTCCCAGGAGTGCATCCAGATCCGAATCAGGCGGGCTAAGTCGGCTTGCGCCTGATGGAGAGAAACTCCAGGCTTCAGGCGTCCAATGCTATTCAGGAAGAACCCGGACAACTCCGCGCGCGGCCGGTCCAGTTGCAGCGGTGCGATGATGGCGACTGGAAGATCGGCAATGCGAAACGATTTCGGCATCACACCGATCACTTGCCGGGGCGTGCTGTCGACCATCACCGTTCGCCCGATCACATCCACCTGGGCGCCAAAGCGCTCCTGCCAGTAGCCGTGGCTCAGCAAAATCGTGGGTGCCGCGCCGGGTTTCTGATCGTTGCCCGAAAACCAATGCCCGAGCTCGGGCGGGACACCCAGAGCCTCCAGAGTGCCCGGACTGACCCCGACAGAGAGCACCTGCTCCGGATCGCCCCCCGTGCCGCTGACCGAGACCAGCGAGGAGGTCCAGACACCCATATTCTCGAAAGAGCGGTTCTGTTCCGAATAGGTGAAGTACATCCCGGTCGAAAGCCCGAGGCCGGTTACCGCAGTCACCCCACCCAAGCCCGGGGCGGCGTTCCTGATCGACACCAGCCGTTCCGGCCCGCGATAAG
>Ga0335077_10012168_pt1 | contig 10753 bp, 7 predicted proteins | sample Lox_Sample_31_FD_207151 | JGI IMG/M metagenome (GOLD analysis project Ga0335077, IMG submission 207151) | Soil microbial communities from Loxahatchee National Wildlife Refuge, Florida, United States - Lox_Sample_3.1 | ecosystem: Environmental > Terrestrial > Soil > Wetlands | place: USA: Florida...
CCCGTCGGAACGCGCGGCGCTCCCGGCGAGTCTCGCGCTCTCCGCGGCCCCAACAGTCCCGACGGCGCCAAAGCCGGAGGTCGTGCCCGCCGCGGCCGGTCAGTCGCCCAATCTGCTGCGGCAGACGATCCGCATCGGCCTTCCCAGCGAGACGGTCTGGCGCGCTGTGCAGGATCCCGCCTTCGTCGCGGGATGCGTGCCGGGAGCGCGGCTGCTCTCCGTTGAGAATGGACGCATCAAGGGCGAGATGCTCGCGGCGCTCGGCCCTATCCGCACGCGCTTCGTGGGCGAGGCGACCCTCACCTACGACGCTGCCGAGCGATCCGGAAAGATCGTCGGTGAGGGACGCGACGGCTCCAGCGGCACGCGACTTTCCGCGGAGGCGAGCTTTCGCGTGATCGGCGACGGCGCGGCGGCGAGCCTGATCGAATTCGGCGTCAGCTACGCGCTCCGCGGCCCGCTCGCGCAATTCGGACGCGGGCCGGTGGTGCAGGTTTTCGCGAGGGAGATCGCGGAGGCCGTCGGACGGAACCTCGAGGCGCGGCTGCGCGGCGAGGCAGTTCCGGTCGCAGAGCGCCTCGGCACGGGACGCCTCGCGCTCGGCGTGGCCCTCCATTGGCTGAGAGGGCTCGGCGCGCGTATCCTGAGTGCCTTCACGGGACGTGGGAGAAGCTGATGAGCGGCGCCTCGACGCAATTCCCCATCACCGGCGGCTGCCAATGCGGTGCCGTCCGCTACGCGCTCCGAGCGCCACCGGAGCGGGTGCATGTCTGCCACTGCCGCATGTGCCAGAAAGCCGTCGGCGGGCCGTTTGCCGCGCTGGCACCGGTCCGCCGCGAGAGCTTCGCCTGGACGCGCGGCGAGCCCGCCGTCTTCATGAGTTCCTCCCTCGCCCAACGCTTTTTCTGCCGCGACTGCGGAACGCCACTGGGCTTCGCTTATCTCGAATCGCCCACGACCTCCGTCACCATCGGCAGCCTCGACCGGCCGCAGGAGGTCGTCCCGACCTTCAACTGCGGGATGGAGAGTCGGCTCGACTGGCTCGACATGCTCGGCGCGATCTCTGCCGACCGCACCGAGGGTATCGTTCCGGCCGAGCGGCTGGCGCGCGTGGTGAACCATCAGCATCCCGATCATGAGACGCCGCCGGATTGGCGTCCGCGGGGCTAGGCCGTTCCAATGCGAACCCATGCGCGCGCGGTGGTGATCGGCGGCGGTGTCGTCGGCGTCAGCACGCTCTATCACCTCGCGAGAAAGGGCTGGTCCGATGCCGTGCTTGTCGAGCGGAAGGAGCTGACCTCGGGCTCGACCTGGCACGCGGCGGGATTGCTGCCGCTCTTCAACCTCAGCTACTCCGTGGGCCAGATCCACAAATACTCGGTGCGGCTTTACAAGACGCTGGAGCGCGAGACGGGCCAGCACGTTGGCCTGCGCGAGGTCACGAACATCCGCCTCGCCTGCACCGCCGATCGCCTCGACGAGTACAAATACTACGCGGGCGTTGCCGCGACGATCGGCGTCCCCGTGAAATTCCTTTCGCCCGCGGAGGTAAAGGAGATCTGGCCGCTTTGCAATGTCGAGGGCGTGATCGGCGCGATCCAGCATCCCGAGGACGGCTATATCCAGCCCGCCGACCTGACGCAGGCGCTCGCGAAAGGCGCGCGCGCCGGCGGCGCCGAGATCTACCGGCAGACCGCGGTGACCGCGATCCTCGCGACGCCCGCGGGCGAATGGCTGGTGCGGACCGACAAGGGCGACATCGTCTGCGAGCACGTGATCTCCGCGACCGGCAGCTTCGCGCGCAAGACCGGCGAGATGGTCGGTCTCGACGTACCCGTATTGCCGGTCCAGCACCAGTACATCGTCACCGAGCCGCATCCCGCGATCGAGGAGCGCCGCCGCCGCGGCTTCCCGGAAATGGGAGTGCTCCGGGAATCCGACGCTTCCTACTACATGCGCGAGGAGAATGCGGGGCTGCTGCTCGGTCCCTATGAAGTGGGCGCGCCCGCCTGCTACCTCGACGGGCCCAGCGCCGACGCGGAGTACGAGCTCTTTCCCGACGACCTCGACCGCCTCGCGCCGCACATCGAGGCCGCGATCGCGCGCGTGCCGGCCTTCGGCGAAGTCGGGATCAAGAAAGTCTACAACGGCGCCATTGCCTACACGCCCGACGGCAGCCCCATCATCGGCCCCGCCTGGGGTGTGCGGAACTTCTGGCTTAACGAGGGCCACAGCTTTGGCGTGACCGCGGCGGGCGGCGCCGGGTGGCAGCTCGCGGAATGGATCGTCGAGGGCGAGCCCAGCATCGACATGATGGGCGTCGATCCCCGCCGCTTCGGACCCTACGCCTCGCAGGGATATCTCCGCGAGAAGAACGAGGAGGCCTACGCCAAAGTCTTCACCGTGCACTATCCCGACGAGGAGCGGCCTGCAGCGCGGCCGCTGAAGCAATCGCCGTGTTATTCACGCATGAAGGCGTTGGGCGCGGTCTTCGGCACGGTCTATGGCTGGGAGCGGCCAAATTGGTTTGCGCCGCCGGGCTACGGTCTCGACGAGGCCGATCTCAAGACGCCGAACGTGCTCCTCAATGAGAACCACGCGCCGGCCGTGCCAGGCGAGCGACCGCGCGAGAAGTGGAGCTTCCGCCGCTCGAACTACTTCGAGCATGTCGGCCGGGAGTGTCGGCACGTGCATGAGAAGGTCGGTCTCCTGGACATGACGGCCTTCGCGAAGTTCGAGGTCAGCGGTCCCGGTGCCGAGGCCTGGCTCGAGCGCACGCTGACGAATCGCGTGCCGAAGGCGGTCGGGCGAATCGCGCTGAGCTATCTCCTGTCCAAGAACGGCGGCGTGCGCTCGGAATTTACGGTGTTCCGCGAAGGCGAGCAGCGCTTCTATCTCGTCTCCGCGGGCGCGCTGGAGCGGCACGATCGGGATTATCTCCTGAAGCTGTGCCCGAGCGACGGCAGCGTCACGATCGAGTGCGTGACCACGCAGAACGGCGTGCTTGTCCTCGCGGGCCCGCGCGCACGCGACCTGCTGGAGCGCGTGACGGACGCCGATCTCTCGAACGCCTCCTTCCCCTGGCTCAGCGGGAAGATGATCGATGTCGGCGCCGCACGGAGCCGTGCGCTCCGGGTCAATTTCGTGGGCGAGCTCGGTTGGGAGCTACATCACCCGATCGAGATGCAGACCCACATCTTCGACCGTCTGATGGCGGCCGGGCGCGAGTTCGATCTGAAGCCCTTCGGCATTCGCGCGATGGATTCGCTGCGGCTGGAGAAGTCCTACCGGCTCATTCCGCGCGAGCTCTCGATCGAATATGCGGCCTTGGAGTCCGGTCTCGACCGGTTCGTGCGTCTCGACAACCGCGACTTCCTCGGCCGCGCGGCGCTGCTCGATTGGCAGAAGCGCGGCTTCCGCAATCGTCTCGTGACGATGGAAGTGCACGGCATCACCGATACCGACGCCCGCGGCTCGGAGCCGGTCTATCGCGGCGGCGAGCTCGTGGGACGCTGCACTTCCGGGGGCTATGGCTGGCGCCTCGGCAAGTCGCTGGCGCTCGCGATGGTCCCGCCGGAGCTCGCTCAGACCGGCACCGAGCTCGAACTCGTCATCCTCGGCGAGCGCCGTAAGGCCTCGGTGATCCCAGAGTCCCCCTTCGACCCCAAGAACGAGCGGCTCCGAGCCTAGAACCCGCTCCCCCTCGAGGGGGCAACTACAAATCCTTCGCGATCCGCAGCGCGTCGTAGATGGCGGCGTGGATGTTGCGGGAGGAGACGGCGTCGCCGATGCGGTAGAGCAGGTAGGCGCCGTCGGGGTTGCGAGTCACTTGCTGCGGGCGGCTCGCGATCCAGGCGTCGTAGTCGACCTCGCCCATATTGCGCGAGCCAGGCTTCAAGGCGAAGTAGAGCTCGTCGAGCGGCAAGGTGCCATGCTCGACGACGACTTGGTCGACGACGCGCTCGTGACGGGAGCGGTCATACTCGTTGAAGAGCATCGCCACGAGCCGGTTGCCTTCGCGCTTGATCCCCTGCAAGCGAAGCATCAACGACACCGTGACGCCGTGCCGTGCGAAGGCGCGGAAATAAGCGGGATAGTTGATGCCGCCGACATCCGGGGCGAGCACGCGCTCGGGGGTCACGAATTCAAGCGATGAGCCCGCCGCCGCGATGAATTCCGCTGCTGTCATCCCGGGATGGGCGCCGTTGTCGTCGAAGAGGAGCACGGAGCCCGCGGGCTTTGCCGCGCCGGAGAGAATATCCCAGGCGGTGGTCGCGAGCTCGGCACCCTCGTCGAGGAACGAGGTGTTGGGCAGACCGCCGGTTGCGACGATCACGACATCGGGCGCCTCGCTGAGAACATCCGCGGCCTCGGCATAGATGTTGTAGCGGAACTCGACGCCGAGCCTCGCGCATTCCCCTAGGCGCCAGTCGACGATGCCGAGGATCTCGCGACGACGCCTGAGTGCGGCGGCGACGCGGAGCTGGCCGCCGGCCTCGCTCGCGGCTTCGAAGACCGTCACCGCATGGCCGCGCGCTCCGGCGACGCGCGCGGCCTCGAGGCCGGCAGGACCGGCACCCACGACGACGACCTTGCGCGGGGGACCCGCGCTCCGCGCGACCGCGTGCGGCATCGTCGCCTCGCGCCCCGTCGCGGCATTGTGGATGCAGAGCGCGTCGCCGCCATAATAGATGCGGTCGATGCAATAACCCATGCCGACGCAAGGCAGGATTTCGCTCTCGCGGCCGGCTGCGACCTTGCTCGCGATGTGAGGATCGGCGATGTGTGCTCGCGTCATGCCGACCATGTCGAGCTTGCCGGAGGAAACCGCGTGGCGGGCAGTCGCGACGTCTTGGATGCGTGCGGCGTGGAACACAGGGAACCGCGTCGCCGCTCGCACCTCGCCGGCGAAATCGAGGTGCGGCGCCGAGCGCTCTCCCATGCCGGGAATGACATGCGCAAGCGCCTCGTCGGTGTCGATGTGGCCGCGGATCACGTTGATGAAGTCGATCATGCCGCTCCGCGCGAGCCGGCGCGCGATCTCGATGCCCTCCTCCCGCGAGAGACCGCGGTCCCAATCCTCGTCGCAGACCATGCGCACGCCGACGATGAACTCGGCGCCGATCCGCACGCGGATCGCGCGCAGCACCTCCTCGGCGAAGCGGATGCGGCTCTCCAAGCGCCCGTTATACTCGTCGTCGCGCTTGTTGGTGGCGGGCGACCAGAACTGGTCGAGGAGATGGCCGTAGCATTCGACCTCGATGCCATCGAGCCCCGCCGCCCGGCAGCGCTCGGCGGCGTCGGCGTAGTCGCGCGTGACACGCGCGAAGTCCCAATCCTCCATCGCCTTCGGAAAAGCGCGGTGTGCGGGCTCGCGCACGGGCGAGGGCGCGATCACCGGCAGCCAATCGGCCGTGCTCCAGGAGGTGCGGCGTCCCAGATGCGTGATCTGGATCATTATCGCGGCCCCATGCGAGTGGACGGACCCCGCGAGCTCCGCAAGCCACGGCACCACCTCGTCCCGGTAGAGCAGGATGTTGCCGAAGGCCGGGGGGCTGTCGGGCGAGACGACGGCGGAGCCGCCGATCATGGTGAGTGCGATGCCGCCGCGCGCCTTCTCCGCATGATAGAGGCGGTAGCGCTCCTTGGGCATGCCGCCCTCGGTATAGAAGGGCTCGTGCGCGGTTGACATGAAGCGGTTGCGCAACGTCAGATGCTTCAGTCGAAGGGGCTGCAACAGCGGATCGCCGGTGGCCGTCACGTGCGCTTCCCTTCCTTGACATTGCCCAAACCCGCGGCACATCCGCTATTCTGCACCGCCGGACGATTGATGCGAAGGACGCCCTTTCCCGGGAGAAGAGGATGACGACGGGATCGAGTTCCACCATCGGAGCGATGTTCGGGGCCGCGAGCAGCGGGACCTTCCTGGGCTTGCCCGCGGGCTCGCTGGAGGCGCTTCGGGGCTCGGCGGCGGCGATCTTGGGCGCACCCGCCGCAACGCCCTATCCCTCGGTCGGGCCTTATTGCGCGGGCGGGCCAGCAGCGATCCGCGCGGGCATCGCGAATTGGGAGGGGGCGCGGGATCACTGCGACTTCGATCTCGGCGGCAGGATGGTCCCGGAGGGCATGACGGTCGTCGACTGCGGCGATCTCCCCTACGACGCGGGCGATGCCGCCGGGAACCGCCAGCGGATCACGCGAGCGGTGACGCATATCCTCGATGCCGGCGCGGTTCCGGTGGTGCTCGGCGGCGATGATTCGATTCCGATCCCGATGTTTCAGGCGTTCCGGGATCGGGGCAAGTTCACGGTCCTGCAGGTCGATGCGCACATCGACTTCCGCGACGAGGTCCAGGGTATCAAGCTCGGCCTCTCCAGCACCATGCGGCGCGCGAGCGAAATGGGCTGGATCGAGCGCATCATCGAGGTGGGAGCGCGCGGCACCGGCAGCGCCCGCGTCAGCGACTACCGCGACGCACTCGAGGCGGGCGTCAAGTTCGTGCTCGCTGACGAAATCCATTTTCACGGAATCGAGCGCGCGCTCGAGCACGTCGAGGAGGGCGCCAACGTGCTCGTCACCGTCGATTGCGACGGACTCGACCCCGCGGTGATGCCGGCGGTGATCGGCCCCGCGCCCGGCGGCCTTTCCTATTGGCAGGTCGTGGGATTGATGCGCGGCATCGCCAGCAAGGCGCGGATCGCGTCCTTCGACATCGTGGAATTCATGCCCGAGAGGGATCGGGATCAACTCGGAGCTCTCACCGCAGCACGGCTCGTCGCCAATGCCGTGGGCCTGATCTGCCGGGGCAAGAAGTGAAGGAGATACTATGACGGTCTACAAGACGCGGCGCGGCGCGCGCAATTACGGGCAGGCGATCGGCATCCTGCAATTGGACTGCTCGCTGCCCTTCATCCCCGGCGACGTCGACAACGCCAGCACCTACGCCTATCCCGTGCTCTATCGGGTGGTGCCGGGATTGTCGACGGCGGCGTGCCTCCGCGGCGCTCCCGATCTCGCGGCAGCCGCTGTCACGGAAGCACGCGAGCTCGAGCGGCAAGGCGTGCGCGCGATCGCCAGCGATTGCGGATTCATGCTGCAATTCCAGGACGCGGTCCGCCGGGCCGTCCGCATCCCCGTTTGGATGTCGAGCATGCTGCAGCTCCCGATGATCGCGGCGGGGCTCGGTTCCGACCGTCCCATCGCCGTCGTCACTGCGGACTCCTCGAACCTGACCCCGGAGTTCCTCGCGCGCGCGGGCGTCGCGGTGCGCAACCCCGTCCTCATTCTTGGCTTGCAGGAGATGCCGGAATTCAAATCGGCCGTTCTCGACGAGAAAGGCTCGATCAACGCAGATCTCATCGAGGAGGAGGTCGTGGGCGCGGTGCGGCGGGCGAAGGAACAGCAGCCGGACCTCGGTGCGATTCTCCTGGAATGCTCGATGCTGCCACCTTATGCGCGCGCGGTGCAGGACGCGGTCGATCTGCCGGTCTTCGACTTCGTCACCATGATCGACTACCTCTACGCCGCGACGCATCGTAAACGCTACCAGGGCTTCTACTGAACAAATCCCAGCACGCGCAGGAGGAACCGACCATGTCGTCCGCCGCAACGCTGCTCTCCACGCTCCAGATTCCCTTCTCCGAGATCGCCGAAGGCGATATCGCCGTGCATTCGCCGATCGACGGCTCCGTCCTCGCGCATGTGCGCAGCGACGACTCCCGCGACGTCGACGAGAAAATCTCCCGCGCCGATGCGGCGTTCCGGAAATGGCGCATGGTGCCGGCGCCGCGGCGCGGCGAGCTTGTGCGGCTCCTCGGCGAGGAGCTGCGCGCGGCCAAGGATGCGCTCGGCCGTCTCGTCACCCTCGAGAACGGCAAGATCCACGAGGAGGGACGCGGCGAAGTGCAGGAGATGATCGACATCTGCGACTTCGCCGTGGGCCTCTCGCGCCAGCTCTACGGCCTCACCATCGCCTCCGAGCGGCCGGGCCATCGGATGATGGAGACGTGGCATCCGCTCTCTGCGGTCGGAGTGATCACCGCCTTCAATTTCCCCGTCGCGGTCTGGTCGTGGAACGCGGCGATCGCGCTGGTCTGCGGCGATCCCGTGGTCTGGAAGCCCTCGGAGAAGACGCCGCTGACCGCACTCGCCTGCCAAGCACTTTTCCGTCGCGCGGCAGAGCGCTTCGGCGAGACGCCAGAGGGGCTCCTGGAGATTGTCCTCGGCGGGAGGGAAGCGGGCGAGCAGATCGCCAGCGACCGCCGGCTCGCGCTCGTGAGCGCAACCGGGAGCACCCGCATGGGGAAGGCGCTGGCGCCGGTCGTGGCGGGGCGGATGGGGCGCTCGCTCCTCGAGCTCGGCGGCAACAACGCCGCGATCATCGCGCCCTCCGCGGACCTCGACCTTGCCGCGCGCGCCATCGTCTTTTCGGCCGTCGGCACTGCGGGCCAGCGCTGTACTTCGCTGCGGCGCCTCATCGTCCATGAGGATGCGAAGGGCCGGCTCGTCGAGCGGCTGCAGAAAGCCTATGCTTCCGTCCGTGTCGGCGATCCTCTGGAGCCCGGCGTGCTCGTGGGCCCGCTCATCGACCGCCGCGCTTACGACGCAATGCAGGCCGCGTTGGTGCAAGCGCGGAAGGACGGCGGCTCCGTCATCGGCGGCGAGCGTGTGCTGGCGGAAAAGCATTCTAGTGCCTACTACGTGAAGCCAGCGCTTGTGACCATGCCCGCGCAGACCGAGATCGTGTGCCAGGAAACCTTCGCGCCCATCCTCTACGTCATGGCCTATCGCGATTTCGACGAGGCAATCCGCATGCAGAACGAGGTGCCGCAGGGCCTCGCCTCCAGCATCTTCACGGGCGATCTCCGCGAGGCCGAGGCCTTCATGAGCGTGGCCGGAAGCGATTGCGGCATCGTCAACGTCAATATCGGCCCGAGCGGCGCGGAGATCGGCGGCGCCTTCGGCGGCGAGAAGGACACTGGCGGGGGCCGCGAGTCGGGCTCCGATGCCTGGAAGTCATACATGCGCCGCTCCACCAACACCATCAACTACTCGCGCGAGCTGCCGCTCGCGCAGGGCATTCGCTTCGACATCGGCTGAGCGGGGGATCGGCATGCTCATTGGCTTCGACACGCCCACGCGTGGGCCGCTCGCCTCGCCCGACAACATTGCGCGCATCGCGGTCGAGGGCGAGGCGATGGGCTTCGACTACTGTACCGTGAGCGATCACGTCGTGATCCCCGCTGAAATCCATGCGCGCTATCCCTACGCGGAGAGCGGCGAGTTTCCGCAGATGGGCCGGGGGAATTGGTACGAGCAGCTCTGCGCCGCTTCCTTTCTCGCGGCAAAGACGTCGCGGCTGCGCTTCGTCCTTTCGGTCATTGTCGTGCCGCATCGACCTGCCGTCCTTGCGGCGAAGATGCTGGCCACGGTCGACCTGCTCTCGAAGGGCAGGCTGGTCGTGGGATGCGGCGCCGGTTGGCTTCAGGAGGAAATCGAGGCGCTGGGAGCGCCGCCCTTCGCCGAGCGCGGCGCCGTGACCGACGAGTATCTCGCGGCTTTCCGCGAGCTCTGGACCTCGGAGACGCCTCGCTTTTCAGGACGCTACGTCAGGTTCTCCGATATCGTCTTCGCGCCGAAGCCCGCGCAGAAGCCGCATCCTCCGATCTGGATCGGTGGCGAGAGCCCGCCGGCGCTGCGGCGCGTGGCGAAGCTCGGCAACGGCTGGTATCCCATCGGCAGCAATCCGCAGCATCCTCTCGACACCCTCGCGCGTCTTCGCGCGGGCATGGAGCACATGCGCAAGCTCGTCGCCGAAGCTGGACGCGATCCCGTCTCCGTCAGCATGGCCTATCGGGTGCATCGCTACGGTAGTGCGGCCGAGCCGCGCACCGCCGAAGGCGATCGGCGGCTGTTCTCCGGCAGCCCCGCCGACATCGCCGAGGACCTGCGCACGTTCCGCGAGCTCGGCGTAGGCGCCATCGATTTTGGCTTCAGCGCCGCGACCGTGGACGCCACCCTCGACAACATGAAGCGCTTCCGCCAGGAGGTGATGGCGCACATGTGACGCGTGCGTCTAGGCGCTTCAAAGCACTAAGACACCAAGTCTGCGACCGCGTCCCAATAGCGCTTCGCCGCATCGAGATGGTCGCCGAGCGTGCGGCCGGGGATGCGTTTGTGGTGGTAGCGGGAGTAGGTGTTGTTGAGCGTGGCGTGGGTGACGCCGACATCCTTCCAGGCCTGCAACTCTGCGCGCCATTCCTTGGGGCCGCCGGTCCCGGCGGAGACCCAGACCTCGATGCCGACCTCGGCGGGATCGCGCCCCTCTTCCTTCACATAGGAGCGGAGCTTCGCGAACTCCGCTTGCGCCGAGCCATCATTGGGATGAGCGAGCATCATCCAGCCGTCGCCCCACTTCGCGATGCGCCGTAGCGTCACGTCCGCATGGCCGCCGAACCAGATCGGGATCGAGCGATTGACCGGCAGCGGATTGATGCCGGCATCTTCGATCGTGTGCCATTTGCCGCGGAAGGTGACGTGCGGCTCGGCCCAGAGCGCCTGCATCACCTGCACTTGCTCCTCCGAGCGCTTGCCGCGGTTGTGGAAATTCTCGTTGAGCGCCGTGAACTCGACCTCGTTCCAGCCGATCCCGACGCCGAGCCTGATCCGCCCGCCGGAAAGAAGGTCCGCGCAGGCCGCTTGCTTCGCGACGAGCGCAGTCTGTCGCTGCGCCAGGACCAGCACCTGGGTCGAG
>Ga0335077_10012169_pt1 | contig 10753 bp, 7 predicted proteins | sample Lox_Sample_31_FD_207151 | JGI IMG/M metagenome (GOLD analysis project Ga0335077, IMG submission 207151) | Soil microbial communities from Loxahatchee National Wildlife Refuge, Florida, United States - Lox_Sample_3.1 | ecosystem: Environmental > Terrestrial > Soil > Wetlands | place: USA: Florida...
GTCGGACTCCGACGCTTTTCGTCCGTAAGTGAATGAAACTACTGAGAGCCGCCCGTCGGAGTCCGACGGGTGAGCCTGGTAAACCCCAGCCGCTCAGAACGGGAAGTTGGTCTTGGGCTCCCCGCCTTGGTACGCTTCCACCCGGGGAAGTAGGTATGGATACGGATTGACGGGGTTACCCCTCATCCGCACCTCATAGTGCAGGTGCGGCGCGGTTACCCGTCCGGTCGTGCCAACCTCTCCCAAATATTCCCCTCTGCGGACTTCCTGTCCGGGGTGAACATAGGAACGTGAAAGGTGGGCGTAGTAGCTGGACATCCCGTCGCCATGATCCACTTTCACCAGGCGTCCGTAGCCGCTCTCGAAGTCCGAGAACACCACGATGCCGTCGGCAGTCACGCGAACCGGCGTCCCGGTGGGCGCGCTGATATCCACTCCCTTATGGAAGGCGCCTTCACCCGAGAACGGATCCGTGCGCTGGCCGAACGGTCCGAGCAGACGGCCGTCCACTGGCCAGATGCTGGGCTGCTCGGTCGCCGCGATGAAGCGGTGGGACACCCTGCTCCGCAATGCCAGGATATTGGCGCGGCGCAGGGAATCGTAGTCGTCCAGGCTCTCGGCAAACGACGGAACGAGTTTCCCCTCGGCCGAAATGTCGGAGGGGCTTTCCAGTTTCTGCTTGATGCCGAAGGCGACGTTCACTTCGCGAGCGTAGATTTGCAGGCTGGCCAACCGGGTATCGGTCTGATTCACCCGGGTCAATAGCGCCTGATACCGGGCGCGCAAACCGTCGGTTTCCCGTTTGAGCGCATTGTAGTTCGCAACCTTCAACGCCATGCGGGTATAACTGGCGACGAATCCGAACACCGAGAAACAGCCGACCAGGGCCAGAACGAGAACTGCGTACACGGCCTGATGTGGAATATGAATACGACGGAGCCTGCCGCGTAACGAATGGGCGAGTACCACAACAAAATATTCTTGCTTCATAGTCTTCTCCATTCGGAATCTGGTGCGATTCTGATGACAAGAATCTCCCAAAACCCGAGGGGCTATTGGCAATACTGGTACAACAATTGGCGAATCTGTAACTTTATCAACAAAGATATCGCCATGTCAACCCTGTTCCGGATTTCGGTAGAGTTGGCAAGTTATTGATAAAATTGGTACTATGGCGTACTAAAGATGCCTTGGCGACTCCCTGGAAGGTGGTTTCTGCAGAATTTGGTAGAGAGGCGCAGCCTGCTCTTCCAGTTGGTCCGGCGGGATTTCGAGCAGCGCTTCGTGGGGTCGGCCATCGGCTGGATCTGGGGCCTGATTCACCCGCTGGTGATGTTGCTGAGCTGGACGTTCGTCTTCCACTACTGCTTCAAGCAGCCGTCCCCCGATGGCAGCCCCTATCCCCTGTTCCTGTTCGCCGGGATGCTCCCGTGGCTGCTCTTCAGCGAGACCCTGCAGCGGTCCGCCGCCAGCCTGCTGGATCATGCCAATCTCATCACCAAGACCGTCTTCCCATCGGAAATCATTCCGGTGTCGGTCTTCCTCTCGTCCCTGGTGAGCCATCTGCTGGCGCTGACGCTCATGCTGGTGGGATCGGTTCTCTACCTGCAGCGCCTCAGCGTGTTCGTGGTGATCCTGCCGCTCTACGTATTCGTGATCGGGCTTCTGGCGGTAGGGCTCGGCTGGATTGTCGCCGGCCTCCACGTGTTTCTCCGGGACACCGCGCAATTCCTCAGCGTGATCCTGACGTTCTGGTTCTGGACGACCCCCATCTTCCTCCAGCGCCAGGATTTCCCGGACTGGGCGAAGCCGGTGCTGAAATTCAACCCGCTGGTGTACGCCGTGGAAGCATACCGGGGGCTACTGCTCTACACCCGCATGCCCAGCTTGCGCGGCCTCGCGGTACTGTCGGTCTGCGGATTCGCGACCTTTGTGATCGGCGGCCTTTTCTTTCGGCACTTGAAGCGCGGCTTCGCCGACGTTTTATAAGAGAGCGAGGACGCGGTCGGGAGGCCTGGGCGCCAGCGCTTCGAGTTTGGCGTAGAGCGCCACTACCGGGTCGCTCGCCTGCCGCAATTCCGCCCCAAACTTCTCCAAACCGTGCGGGTCGAGGCCCACACGGCCGACCAGCGCGTTTACCGGCAGAAACCACTCCATCCGGCTGGTGGCCTGGAACCCGTTCTGGTTCACGAAGCTCAGAAGGGCGTGCAGCACCGGCTCGCGGCCGGAGCCATTCAGGGAAACGTTGAGCAGCTCCGCGTAAGCCGCACAACGCTCGCGGAAATACTCCGCGGGGCCCGTTTCCTTGTTCTCCTTCCATTCGGAGACTGCCGAGATCGCGGCGCGGAGATTTTCCTGCCACTCGGGCTTCTCCCGCTCGGCCGGCAGGTAAGGACCGCCTTCGGGTTTCAGAAACAGCCCGCGGACCCTGGCGGCGATCACTCGGCAGGTTTCGTCCTCGCAAGCCCGCAATCCCGTGGCGACGCCCTCCAGCCGGGCTGGAGTGGCCTCCAGTTCCCCGATCGGCTGCAGCGGCGCCATGCGCAGCTTCTCATTAAAGAAGGCCACGAAATCGGCATTCGGCTCCGTCTGCTGGTTCGCGAAGACGCCGAAGGTCGTTCCGCCGCCGCTCATCAGATCGTCGTCGGCGCAGCGGTTCGCCGAGAGGTTGATCACCAGGTAGACGCGATACGCCTCTAAGAGAGGCAGCGGGGTGATGTGCCGGCGCTTGCATTCCTCCACCACCGGCAGCAATTCTCTTCCGATGCCGGTGGAATAGGCGAACGACCGGTCATCGCCGGTAACCTTGCCCAGCGCGGAGCCAAATGCGCCCACCAGCTTCTGGTATTCGTCATCCGACACCTTGGCGGCCGCCAGCACATGGGCCATCGGCGCCACCTGCACGGAAGTGGTGACGGCGCCTGCGTAGCGCTGGAGCAGCCGGAACCGCTCGCCCGACTCTGCCTCCGAATCGGAATAAGCCTGTTGTACCAGGACGCCGAGCAAGTCGTAAAACCTGCTGACGTCGTAGACCTGAAACTCCTCGCAAGTCAGGCGGGGCGTATCTGGCGACGGTATCTGGAGGAACAATTCGCGGGCCTTCCCCTTGTCGAGCGGCAACATCGCCTCCACCGCGCGGAGCCGTAGCGACAGCCTGTCCAGATCCTGGCTGTAAACCCGGTTCCAGTAGCCGGCCGAGCCGTCCGTCCGCAGCGGTGCGGCGTGGCGCTTGAACGGCTGTTGCGCGCCCGAAGCTTTCTGGAAAGCCTGTTCCAGCAGTTCGATGCGGCGGTCCTTGTCCAGTTGGCCGAGGGCCGCGATGCGGATCAGGGCGTCGGCGGAGAACTCGGCGGGAACGGATCGCGCGGCGGCGATCAACGCGTCGAGATCGGCCGCGGTCGCCGCGAATGCGGTTGCCGTGCAGAGAATCAAGGACGCGCACGGCGCAACATAACGAAAAAAACTGCGAACTCTCATTGGTATTCGACTGAGCTTCCCTCAATTTTAGCGTGGCGCAGGCTCACTCATGCCGACGCTTTTGGGTCGCCGTCAATTCGGGGCCGGCAAAGTTTGAAACAACTTGAACGCGGGACTCTTTGACGCCCGACAAGCGCCGAGATGAGTCTCGGCGCGGCAGGCGGGAGTGCCTGGCAGGAGTGCCCGCGTCACATTAGATCATCGAAAGGAACGGGAAGCTGATATTTCGCCAGACTTCACGCTTGCTAACAATCTCTCCTTTAGAACGTCTAGATCAGTATCGTGACACTCCGAAGGCCGACCAAGCCGCCGATGCAGACCGAAGTCCTCCAGGGAACCCTCGACATGCTCGTCCTCAAGACCCTGGCGTCCGGCCCTGCCCACGGACAAACCATCGCCAAAGTGATTGAACGCGGATCGGGCGAGTTCCTGCAGATCGAGCAGGGATCCCTCTATCCGGCCCTGTACCGCCTGGAGGACCGCGGTTGGCTTGCCTCCTTCTGGGGCACCACGGAGAACAACCGTAAGGCCAAATACTACCGGTTGACCCCCGCCGGCCGAAAACAGTTGATCGAGCAGACCAGCCGCTGGGATCGGATGGTGCGGGCCATCAGCGGTATCCTGCATCCTGCTTCGGAATCGTGATGGGCTTTCGACGCTTCTTCCACCGAACGCGTGCCGATGCGGACCACGTCCGCGAGTTCCAGTCGTTCCTCGAGATCGAAACAGACGAGAACCTCGCACGTGGAATGTCTCCGCAGGCGGCCCGGCGCGCCGCTCACCTCAAATTCGGAAACCCGACCGCGTTTCGAGAGGAGGTCTACGAGATGAACAGTATTCAATTCATCGAGGCTCTGAGCCGCGATGTCCGCTACGCCTTGCGCGCTCTCAAGGCCGCTCCTACGTTCACCGCCGTCTCATTGCTGACGCTGGCGCTCGGTATCGGGGCCACCACGGCCATCTTCACAGTCATCGATCACGTGATTCTGCAGCCGCTTCCCTATCCTGCTGCCGGCCGCCTGGTCACCGCATGGGAAACCAACCCCACATCCCATTTGCCGGGCAAGCCGCCCGGTTCGGTCGGTTTCTCCCCCGGCAATTATCTAGACCTTCGCGACCAGAACCGCAGCTTCGCGCAAATCGGCGCGTTCTACACCGCCAGCTACAATCTGGAGGGCGGCGCCGCCCCGGTGCGCGCCACCGCCGGACTGATTTCTGCCGCACTGTTTAGGGCCCTGGGAGTCCGCCCCGCCATCGGAAGGCCCTTCACGCAATCTGACGACACGGCTGCCGCCGAACGCGTCGCCATCATCAGCCACAGCTTGTGGCGAGAGCGCTTTTCCGGCAGCGCCGGCGCAATCGGCAGCGCGATCCGGCTGGATGGCCAGAGCCATACCATCGTCGGAGTGATGCCGCCAGGCTTTCGACTTTTCGAGCAGGACGTGGATGTCTGGCTTTCGCTGGAACGCAAAACCTCGCCCCAAAACTTGCACTGGCGCTGGTCTTACTACCTCACCGTGGTCGCGCGGCTCAAGGATGGAGTGAGCATCGATCAGGCTCGCCAAGACGTAGATCGGGTCGTGCAGGGAATTCGCCGGCAGTATCCCGGCGATCTGGGTCAGGGGGGCCTGGTAGTCCCGCTCCTGGATCAGACCATCGCATCGGCCCGCAAGCCGCTGTGGATCCTCTTCGGCGCGGTCGCATTCGTCCTCCTGATCGCCTGCGCCAACGTCGCCCACCTGAGCCTTGGCCGGGCCATCACACGGCGGCGCGAAATGGTGTTGCGCCAGGCGCTGGGCGCGGGACGCGGCCGCCTGGTACGGCAGTTGTTCACCGAAAGCCTGATGCTTGCGCTGGGAGGCGCCGCAGCGGGAGTGTTGCTCGCCCAATGGGGCGTGCGCGCTTTGCTGAAACTTGCTTCCAATGAGATCCCGCGTGCCGCAGAGGTGCATCTCGACGGATGGGTATTGGGCTTCGCGGCACTGGCCGCGGTGACCTCCGCGGTGGTCTTCGGCCTGCTGCCCGCGCTGGCAGGGTCGAAGGCCGACCTGCAGCAAGGGCTCCAGGAAAATGGCCGCTCTGGTTCCGGCGGTCCGGGAGCGCGTGCCGGCAGGAGGGCGCTGGTGGTCTCGGAGATCGCGTTGGCGCTGGTCCTCATGATTGGCGCGGGCCTGATGATCGGGAGTTTCCGGCGTGTTTCGGCCGTAGACCCGGGATTCGCCCCGCACGGACTGGTCACCATGCGCGTGTCCCTGTCGCCCAACCAGTACGGCTCCCCTGACAAACAAAACGACTTCTACCAGCGGCTGATAGCCAGGCTGCGAGCCGTGCCCGGACTGCGCTCGGTAAGCGCGGTGGACGGCCTGCCGTTCACCAACGGAGGCTTCGACAATTCGTTCTCGATCGACGGTCGGCCGGATCCGCCGCCGGGCCAGCCTCTCCGCGCCGACATCCGCCGCATCGACCCCGGATATTTCGCAGCCATGGGCATCAGCCTGCTGGAGGGCCGCACCTTCAGTGAGGCGGACCGCATCGATGCGCCGCCCGTCGCCATCATCAGCCAGAGCATGGCGCGCGAGTATTGGCCACAGGAGCGCGTGCTCGGGAAACGGCTCACGATTCATTTCGGACCTCCAGAGGGCATCGGCGCGGAGATCGTTGGCGTGGCCGCGGATGTGCACGGCGCTCTGGACGCCGCCCCAGTGGACGACATCTACCTGCACTACCCGCAGGGACGCTACGTTGGTCAGATGGACCTCGTCCTGCGGCCCGAACCGCACAGTCACATGGAGCTCAGCACTCTGTCCAGCGTGGTCCGCGCCGCTGTGGCATCCATCGATCCGGATCAACCGGTGTACCGGGTGCACGCCATGGACGACCTCTTGTCCGTCTCGCTGGCAACCCGCCGTTTCGAAATGCTCCTGCTCGCCGTATTCGCCGCGCTTGCCGGGTGTCTGGCCGCGGTCGGGCTATACGGCGTGCTGGCCTACTCCGTGCAAGCCCGCACCAGAGAGATCGGGATCCGGACGGCTCTGGGAGCCAGCCACGCCCAGGTGTCCGGCATGATCCTGCGAGAGGCGCTGCAACTGGCGTTCACCGGCGTCGCGGGAGGCGTTCTGGGCGCCCTGGCTTTGACCCGGCTGCTGTCCAATCTCCTCTATGGAGTGCGCCCCACCGATGCCTTCACCTTTGCCAGCGTCGCGCTGCTGCTGCTTGCGGTGGCGATATCGGCGGGCTACCTTCCCGCCAGAAAAGCGGCTCGCATCAACCCGGTGATTGCGCTGCGGCACGAGTGTTAGCATAGATCCGGCTTCACGATTCCCTTCGCGAGGTAGTCCATGAGTCCCGCGCGCGCTGTCGCAATCTGCTGTTTGTTCGGCTGTCCGGGTCTGCAAGCCCAGGTTCCCGATCCGGCAGCCGCTTCCATGACCGCGGTGCGCAGCGCCCGCATGCTCGATGTCAAGTCCGGCAAATACGTTTCCGACGCCGTGATTCTGGTGCAAAACGGCCGCATCGTCGAAGCGGGAAGCGGTTTGAGCATCCCGGCGGGTGCGAAAGTGATCGATCTCGGCTCGGCCACGCTCCTTCCGGGATTGATCGATGCCCATTCGCACCTGATGGCGCGGATGGGAAGCGGAAACCAGATCGATGAGTACATCCTGAATCTGGCCAAGAAGTCCGAGGCGTTCCGGGCGCTGGAGGGCGCCGCCGATGCCCGTGTCACCCTGGAAGCCGGTTTCACATCCGTGCGCGATGTCGAGAGCGAAGGCTCGGACTATGCCGATGTGGCGTTGCGCACCGCCATCGATCGCGGCCTGGTGGAAGGTCCACGCATGCAAGTGGCCACCCGCGCCATCGCGGCCACTGGGGGCTATTTTCCAGCACTCCTGTCTCCCGACCTCCCGGGCTTTCCTCGCGGCGCCCAGATGATCACCGGCGCCGACGAGGCGCGCCGGGCGGTCCGCGAGCAGATCTACTATGGAGCCGATCTCATCAAGATCTACGCGGACTTCGCGGATTTCGCGTCGCCCAACACCAGACGGCCTGTCCACGAAACTCTGACCCGCGAGGAAATCAAGGCCATTGTCGAGGAGGCGCACAAGGGCGGCCATCGCGTGGCAGCGCATGCCATGACCCAGGAGGGCATCCGCAATGCGGTCGAAAGCGGTGTGGACTCCATCGAACACGGCAACGCAGTGGACAAGGAAACACTCTCCCTGATGGCCGGCCGCGGGATCTTCCTGGTTCCTACCTCTTCCGGAACCGTGCGACGGTACGAGTCGGCGCCGCCGGCACAGCGCGAGGCGATGGAGCCGGCCATGCAGACCTTGCGCAATGAAGTCTCCGGCGCCCAGGCTGCCGGCGTCAAGATCGCCTGCGGGTTCGACGCTTCCACGGCCAATCAGCAGGGTAGGGCTGCCTTGGAACTGGCCGCGTTAGTGAAACTCGGCCTGAAGCCGATCGACGCCATACGCGCGGCCACTACCACCGCCGCGGAGCTCATGGGCTGGCAGGATTCAGTAGGCTCCATCGGGAAGGGCGGATTCGCTGATCTGATCGCGGTGGACGGCGACCCGCTGGCCGATATCTCCGTGCTGCAGCATGTGAAATCGGTAATCAAGGGCGGGATTCCGGTGAAGCTGCCCTAACCGGGCGGCCGGTTCCAGAGTCTGAAGGACGGGAGGGGCTCGATGGGGAGATTTGCATTTTGGGAGCAGACCCTGCAGGACGCACGCTACGCCGTGCGCGCGATGGCGGCCAATCCTCTGTTCACTGCGACGGCAGCGCTCTCGCTGGCCCTCGGGATCGGCGCCAATACCGCGATCTACAGCTTCATGGAAGCAATCCTGTTGCGGTCGCTGCCGGTGGCCCATCCGGAACAACTCGCGATCCTCAATTGGCACGCATCGCGTCGTCCGGGAGTGATGAAGAGCGGTATGGGGACCATGCATGAATACGGAAAAGGGGGGCGCCAGAGCCCCAACTTCCCATTTGCGGCCTATCAGACGTTGTTCGACAATCCCGCCCTGTTCTCCGCGATGTTTGGCTACACCTTTCCGCAAGGTCTGAACGTGAATGCCGGCCAGGGGGCCGAAACCATTCCCGGCGGATTTGTCTCCGGAAACTACTTCAGCAGCCTGGGGGTGCCGCCAACCGTGGGGCGATTGATCAGCGACGAAGACGATCGCCCCGGAGCACTCGCGACCGTGGTGATCTCGTATCAGTACTGGCAACGCCGCTTCGACGCCGACCCGTCGGCGGCCGGCAGATCGATCACCATCAACGGGCTGCCCTTCACCATCATCGGCGTCTCCGACCCCCGGTTCTCCGGCGTCGATCCCCGGTCGAAGGCGGCGCTGTTTCTTCCGATCCAGGCGATTCCGCGGCTCTCGGCCGATCCGGCGGCGGAGGAGCGTCGCCGCTTTTTCGACAAGAATTTCTACTGGATCGAAATGATGATCCGGTTGCGCCCGGGAGTGCGCCTGGAACAGGCCGAGGCCGTCCTGCGCGCGCAGTTTCACACCTTCGCGGCCGGCACCGCGGCATCGCCACAAGACGCCGAAGTACTCCCGGAGTTGGCCCTCGAGGCAGGCGGAGCCGGGTTGGACTCGCTGCGGCGCCAATACTCCCGGCCGTTGTACGTACTCATGGCGATGGTCGGCCTGATTCTGGCGATCGTCTGCGCCAATCTCGCCAATCTGCTGCTGGCGCGCGCGGCCGCGCGGCGCCGCGAGATCGCGGTCCGCCTCAGCCTGGGCGCGGGCCGGGTGAGGCTGGTGCGCCAGATGCTGACCGAAAGCGCGCTGCTCTCGCTGTTTGGCGGCGTGTTAGGACTGCCCGTAGCCTTCGCCGGAATCCGCCTGATTACCTGGTTGATCGCCAATGGACGCGAGAACTTCACTTTGGATGCGGCGCTCAATTGGCCCGTGTTGGCGTTTACATTCGCGCTGGCGGCCGTGGCGGGAATGGTATTTGGCCTGGTGCCGGCCATCCAGGCTACCAGGCTTGACTACACGCCGGCGTTCAAGGAGGGCCGTTCCGTGGGCCCGGAGGGTGCGGCCCATCGCTTTCGGCCACGCCTCCCTCAAACTCTCATCGTGGCGCAGATCGGGGTGTCCCTGCTTCTGGTCATCGGCGCGGGACTGTTCGTCCGGACGCTCTCCAATCTCCACTCGATCGATGTCGGATTCAACCGCGAGAACCTTCTGCTCGTGAACATCAACGGCCGGCAGGCAGGCTATCGCGATGCCGCACTCGGCCGCTTCTATGCGGGCCTGCTCGACCATTTCCGCGAGATTCCCGGCGTGCGCTCGGCCGCCGCGTCGAACTTTCCGCTGGTGGCCCGGTACGTCAACAATCCCAGCGTGACAATTCCCGGCCGTCCACAGCAACAAGCCGCTACGACCACCTATCGGCTGGACGTCGATCCCGCCTTCCTCGATACCATGCAGATTCCTATCGTCATGGGCCGTGGATTGGAGGCCGGCGACCTGGCGTCGCCCGCCGTCGCGGTGGTGAATCAGAGATTCGCAGCTGTCTTCTTCAACGGCGAGAACCCCGTGGGCCGCCAGTTCGGATTAGGCTACCCGGCCGGCGGTCCGTTGTTTCAAATCGTGGGTGTGAGCCGGAATGCGCACTACAATTCCCTGCAGGAGCGCGACGAGCCGGCCGTGTACGTTCCGTACACCCACGATCTGGCCTCCATGCGAGGCCTGTTCTTCGAATTGCGAACCGCGGGCGACCCCTTGGGCGCCGTACCGGCCGTTCGCCGGATTGTTCACGATGCCAGCCCCGAGGTCTCGATTACCGAGGTCTCGTCACAAGCCCAGGTCATCGAGCAGACGATCTCGCAGGAGCGCACGTTTGCGGATTTGGCGACGTGCTTCGCCGGCCTCGCCTTGTTGATCGCCTGCGTCGGCCTTTACGGCGCCATGGCGTTCACCGTTGCCAGGCGAACGGGCGAGATCGGCATCCGCATGGCGTTGGGGGCGCAGCGGTCGAAGATCATCCGCATGGTTCTGCGCGAAGTGTTGCTGCTCACCGCAGTTGGGCTGGCAGTCGGATATGGGGCCGCGCGCTTCTCGATCCACCTCGTGGAGTCGTTTCTGTACGGCGTGAAAGCCAACGACCCGCTGGCCGTGGCAGCGGCCATCGCGATCCTCCTCGCGGCTGCGCTTGCGGCCGGCTACGTACCCGCCTGGAGGGCGTCGCGGATCGATCCGGTGGCGGCGTTGCGCAGCGAGTAGCGAGAGATGTGGCGCGGGTGCTCCTGCCA
>Ga0335077_10012171_pt1 | contig 10752 bp, 9 predicted proteins | sample Lox_Sample_31_FD_207151 | JGI IMG/M metagenome (GOLD analysis project Ga0335077, IMG submission 207151) | Soil microbial communities from Loxahatchee National Wildlife Refuge, Florida, United States - Lox_Sample_3.1 | ecosystem: Environmental > Terrestrial > Soil > Wetlands | place: USA: Florida...
ATGAAAACGCTGCGACAACATAATCATCGAGTTCGCCACAATCCACTTGATTGAGTAGAGCGAATCATTTTAACTCGCTAGGCGCTGGAGACAGGTACGAGAGGGCACTTCGCACATGGCCGAAAGCACGCAACACAAACTCGACCGCGTCCGTCCGCCGCGGGTGCAGATCACGTATGACGTCGAGATCGGCACCGCGATCGAGAAGAAGGAGCTTCCTTTCATCGTCGGCATCCTCGCCGACCTCTCGGGCAAACCGGTCGAGGCGCTGCCGCCGGTCAAGGACCGCAAATTCGTCGAGATCGACCGCGACAATTTCAACGACGTGCTGGCGGCGATTGAGCCGCGACTCGCATTCCGCGTGCCCAACAAGCTGGTCAAGGACAGCAAGGATCAGCTCAATATCGAGCTCACCTTCAAGAACATGGAGGATTTCGGCCCGGTCGAGATCATCAACCAGATCCCGGCGCTGAAAAAGCTGTTCGACGGGCGCCAGCGGTTGCGCGATCTGCTGACCAAGCTCGACGGCAACGACAATCTCGACGCCCTCCTCAAGGACGTCATCAGCAGCACCGAAAGCCAGGCCGCGCTCAAGAAGGATCTGGGCGAGGGCGGCAAATAGACCCCCACCTCGTAAACCGGCTCAGCGAGGAGAGACAAGCACATGGCTGAGGAAACCCAGGCGCAGGGCGGCAACGGCGCGGCCCCGGCGACCCTGCTCGACAAGATCATCGTCGAAGGCAAGCTCGCACGTGACGAATCGCAACGCGAATACGCCCGCGACCTCGTCGGCGAATTCGTCCACGACGTGCTTGCCGAGGGCGGCACGGTCAAGGCCGATGTTGCCGAAGCGATCAACGACCGCATCGCCGAGATCGACGATCTCCTGAGCGCGCAGCTCAACGAGATCCTCCACCATCCCGATCTGCAGCGGATGGAAGCCTCGTGGCGAGGCCTCAACTACCTCGTCATGAACACCGAGACCAGCACCGGGCTCAAGCTTCGCCTGCTCAACATCACCAAGGCGGAGCTGTTCAAGGATCTCGACAAGGCCGTCGAGTTCGACCAGAGCGCGCTGTTCAAGAAGGTGTACGAGGAAGAGTACGGCACCTTCGGCGGTCATCCCTACAGCATGCTGGTAGCCGACTACGAATTCGGCCGGCATCCGCAAGACACCCAGCTGCTGCAGAAGATTTCGAGCGTCGCGGCAGCGGCCCATGCCCCCTTCATCGCCGGGGCGAGCGCGCGGCTCTTCGACATGGACAGCTTCACCGAGCTCGGCATTCCGCGCGATCTCGCGAAGATCTTCGAGAGCCTCGAGCTCGTCGCCTGGCGCTCGTTCCGCGAGAGCGAGGATTCGCGCTATGTGACGCTGGTGCTGCCGCACATCCTGCTGCGCCTTCCCTACGGCCCCAACACGGTGCCGGTCGAAGGCATGAACTTCGTCGAGGACACCGACGGCCGCGACCACGCCAAATATCTCTGGGGCAACGCCGCCTGGGCGCTCTCCACGCGCATCACCGACGCCTTCGCCAAGCATGGCTGGACCGCGGCGATCCGCGGCGTCGAGGGCGGGGGCAAGGTCGAAGGCCTGCCGGCGCACACCTTCCTCACCGATGAAGGCGATGTCGCGCTGAAATGCCCGACCGAGATCGCCATCACCGACCGCCGCGAGAAGGAACTCAGCGATCTCGGCTTCATCACGCTGGTGCACTGCAAAGGCACCGACTACGCCGCGTTCTTCGGCGCCCAGACGACGAACAAGCCGAGGATCTACAATCTCGCCACGGCGAACGCCAACGCTGCGCTCTCGGCGCGGCTGCCCTACATGCTCAACGCCTCGCGTTTCGCGCATTACATCAAGGTCATCATGCGCGACAAGATCGGCTCCTTCATGACCAAGGAGAACGTGCAGTCCTATCTCAACACCTGGATCATCGACTACGTCCTCGGCAAGGACGATGCCGGCCAGGATCTGAAGGCGAAATACCCGCTGCGCGAAGCGCGCGTCGATGTCTTCGACGTGCCGGGCAAGCCCGGCGTCTATCGCGCCACCGTGTTCCTGCGGCCGCATTTCCAGCTCGAAGAGCTGACGGCATCGATCCGCCTGGTGGCGGAGCTGCCGCCGCCGGCCGCGGCCTGAGCCCGGGATAGGCAGAGAGAAAGAGGAGACTCTTCATGTCTGGCAATATGTTCCTGAAGCTCGAGACTCCCAACATTACCGGCGAGTCCTCGGACAGCGAACACACCGGCGAGATCCAGGTCCTGTCTTGGAGCCATTCCTTCAACCAGCCGACCTCGCCGACGCGCAGCTCGGCGGGCGGCGGCACGGTCGAGCAGGCGAACCATTCCGACTTCAGCTTCACCAAATATGTCGACAGCGCGACCGACGATCTGCTGAAGCAGTGTTGGAGCGGCAAGATGATCGGCAAGGGCACCTTCACCGCGTTTCGCGCCGATGGCGACAACAAGCCGGTGAAATACCTCGAGATCGTCATGTCGAACATCATCATCTCGAATGTCAGCTTCGGCGGCGGCACGGGCGACATTCCGACCGAGACCGTGGCGCTCAGCTACGGCATCGTCGAGTACAAATACATCCCGCAGAAGAAGGATGACGGCTCCGCCGACGGCGCCCAGCCGGTGAAGCACGATCTGGTCAAGCAAGAGGTGTCGTAAGGTCGCCGTGCCGTCGCGGGCGACCGGCACCGGGGCGTCGGCGATGTCATGAGCGAACCGCGTTTCGTCCCCGGCGCCGCCGCGCCGCTGTTCGAGCGGCTCACCGATCTCGATCCGGAAGTCGACACCGAGGCGCAGCCGCTGCGCATGCTGTCGCCCGCCGCGCTGCGCCAGTCGGTCGCGCGCGAGCTCGATCGGCTGCTCAATACCCGCGCGCCGGTCGCGGCCGACATCCTCGCCGCCCGCGCGCGCAGCACCATCGATTACGGCATACCGGATCTGTCGCTGTTCGGTCTGCGCGACTTCGACAGCGAGACCCGGCTCGCCGAAGTGCTGCGCCAGGCGATCGAGACCTATGAGCCGCGGCTGTCGCAGCCGCAAGTGCGCATCGAGCGCAGCACGCGGCAGAACGGCGCGCTGATCATCCATGTCGATGGCGAGCTGCATCTGGGTTCGATGATCGAGCCGATCTCCTTTGCCGTCTCGGTGCAGGGCACCGGCGAGAGCCATGGCGAGTGACGGGCTCGACGACATCCTCGCCTACTATCAGCGCGAGCTCGCCTATCTCCGCCATCGCGGCGGCGACTTCGCGCGCCGCTACCCCAAGGTCGCCAACCGCCTCGAATATGGCGGCACGGAATCGCAGGACCCGCATCTCGAGCGGCTGATCGAATCCTTCGCCTTCCTGACGGCGCGTCTCCAGCGCAATATCGACAGCGAATTCCCCGAAATCCCAACCGCGTTGCTGTCGGTGCTCTACCCGCATCTGGTGGCACCGGTGCCGTCGATGGCGATCGCGCAGTTCACCGTCGATGCCGCGCAGGCGCGCGCGGCGCAGGGCTTCCTCATTCCGCGGCAGACGGCGGTCTTCGCCGAGACCGCGGGGCCGCAACGCGACCGGCTCACCTGCCGCTTCCGCACCGGCTATCCGGTGACGCTCTGGCCGATCGAGATCGCCAATGCCGATCTCGCCCCGGCGGCCGATTACGGTTTTCTCGACATGATGCCGGACGCAGCTGCGGTGCTGCGCCTGCGCCTGCAATGCCAGGGACAATGGAGCTTCGCCGATGTGGCGCCGAAAAGCCTGCGCTGCTTCATCCACGCCGAGCCCGGCGTCGCCGGCACCGTCTATGAGCTGCTGTTCAACGAGCTGCTGGGCATCGCCGTCATCCCCGAAGGCAAGAAGGCGCCGGCGGCGATGCTGCCGGCGGACGCCGTCGAGCCCGTCGGCTTCGCCGCCGAGGACGGCCTTTTGCCTTATCCCGGCAACACTCATCTCGGCTACCGCCTGATTCAGGAATATTTCGTCTTTCCGCAGAAATTCCATTTCTTCGAGCTGACGCGGCTGCCGCCGTTCGGACCCTGCCGATCGGTCGATCTGCTGTTCCTGCTGCGCACCAGCCCGCAGCGGCGGCTCGGCATCAACCGGCGCAGCTTCGCGCTGGGCGCAACGCCGATCGTCAATCTCTTTCCGAAGACGACCGAGCCGATCCGCATCGACCAGACCAAGACCGAATATCTGCTGGTCCCGGACAATCGCTGGGAGCGCAGCACCGAGATCCACTCGATCCTCAAGGTCTCGGCGACGTCGGATGTCGCCGATGACAGCCGCACCTTCCAGCCCTATTTCTCCTACGATCATCACTCCTCGATGAGCCGGCAGGGGGCGTTCTGGACGGCGCGGCGTCAGCCGACCGGACGCGCCGACATGCCCGGCACCGACGTGCTGCTCTCTTTCCTCGATCTCGGTTTCACGCCGACGCGGCCGCCGGCGCAGACCGTCTTCGCGCATACGCTCGCGACCAACCGCGCGCTTGCCGAGCATATCGCGCCGCAGACGCGGCTCGAGATCGAGATCGACGCGCCGGTCTCGGGCATCGCCGCGTTGACCAAGCCGACGCGCCAGCTCACGCCGCCTTTGGCCGGCGACACGCTGTGGCGGCTCATCTCGCATCTCTCGCTGAACCAGCTCTCGCTCGGCGGCGGCGAGCAGGGGCTCGCCGCGCTGCGCGAGATCCTGCGACTTTATGCGAGTCTCGACGACGGCACGGTGGAAAAGCAGATCCAGGGTCTGCGCTCGCTCGACAGCCGTCCGGTGGTGCGCCGCATCGGCAGCGATGGCTGGCGCGGCTTCTGCCGCGGCATCGAGGTAAAGCTCGGCGTCGACGAGACGCTCTATGTCGGCGCCAGCGCCTTTCTCCTCGGCGCGGTGATGAGCCGGTTCCTCGGCCTCTACGCCGCCGCCAACAGCTTCGCCCAGCTCGTGCTCACGAGCGCTCAACGCGACGGGATCTGGAAGACATGGCCGCCTTTGGCTGGCGAACGGATCGTCCTGTAGCTGAGCAGCTCTTCGCCGAGGCCTACCGCTTCGACTTCTTCCAGGCGGTGCACCTCCTCGAGCGTCTCATGCCGCGCGCGCCGCGCGTCGGCGACACCGCCGGCGTGCGGCCGGAGCCGGTGCGCTTCCGCTCGAGCCTGATGGCGGCCTTTCCCGCGAGCGAGATCGACCGGCTCGCGCTCGGCGGCCGGCCGGGCGAGCCGCCGGAGATGACCGTGAACTTCATGGGGCTTGCCGGCGGTTTCGGCCCCTTGCCGCCGCCGCTGGCCGAGCATGTGCTGGCGCGCGCCCGGCGCGGCGACACCGCCGGGCGGGACTTCCTCGACATCTTCAATCATCGGCTCGTGTCGCTGTTCTATCGCGCCCGCGCCAAGCACCGCCCAAGCCTCGCGCGCGGTACGCCGGCGGACAGCAATTTCGCGCTCTATCTTTTCGCGCTGCTTGGCCTGGCGCTGCCGGAGCTGCGCGGGCGCTTGGCCTTCCCGGATCGGGCTTTGCTGCACTACGCCGGGCTGCTCGCCGAGCGGCCGCGCAGCCTGCACGGGCTCGAGCGGTTGCTGGCGGATTATTTCGGCGTCCCGGTGAAGGGGAGGGCGCTCGAAGGCCGCTGGCTTGCCATCGACGCGTGCGAGCAGACGCGGCTCGGCCGCTCCGGCCGCAACACGAGGCTGGGCCAAGGCGCCGTGCTCGGCCGCCGCGCCTGGGACCAGCAGGCCGGCATCCGCCTCGTCCTCGGCCCGCTCTCCTATGCGCGGTTCCGCGCGCTGCTGCCCGACGGCAACGCGCATCAAAGGCTGATCGCGCTGGTCGGCTTCTACGCCGAGAGCCCGCTGGAGCCGGAGTTTCATCTCGTGCTCAGCCCGGCAGAAGTGCCGGGCAGCCGTCTCGGCCGCGCCCATGGCGCCAAGCTCGGCTGGACGAGTTTCCTGACGACGCGCCAACGCACGGCACTGGCCGAGGTGCGCCTCGGCCGCGGCGTCGCCTTGGCAACCGCATGACCGACCTCGGTGTGCGCCCTAGAGAGGAGGATGAATGAGCTCCGCCAGAGTGATCCAGGGCTATTTCCGCGGCGGCCGGCCGCGCTTCATGGGGGCAATGCAACGCCAGGCAGTGCAGATGCAGAGCACTGCAGCACCCTTGCCTGACACGCTGCAGCATATCGGCGCCGGGGGCGTGAGTCGGCCATTGCCGGAGCCGCTGCAGCAGAAAATGGAGTCGCTTTTCCGCACGAGCTTCGACGATGTGCGCGTTCATGTCGGACCGGAAGCCCCGTCGATCGGCGCGCTCGCCTTCACCAAGGGTTCCGACATCTATTTCGCGCCTGGGCAATATGATCCGGCGAGCCCGCGCGGGCAGCAGCTCATCGGCCACGAGTTGGCCCATGTCGTCCAGCAGCGCGAGGGCAGGGTGCAAAATCCACAAGTCGCCGGCGTCGCCGTGGTGCAGGATCCCGCCCTCGAGGCCGAAGCCGACCGCATGGGCCAGCGCGCGGCGGCGCAGGCGATGATGCAGCGGCGAGGCGGCTGAACCGACATGACGTTGCACGCCCTGGAGCGCGGCTGGAAGCATTTCAGCCGCAACATCTCCAAGCCCTTCACCGGCGCCAATGTCGAAAATCTGCGCGCGCTCGACAAGCTGCTGCGCGAGATCGAGCAGCAGGGCTATGACGCGACGCCGGCGCGGCTGAACCCGAGCCAGAACCCGCAGAAATTCAGCTACGGCAAGTTCGACTTCAGCTGGCTCACCGCGCTCTCCGACGATGAATTCCGCGCCATGCACAATGGCTGGCGCCTGGTGCTGCAAGTGGCGCTCCGCGGCGGCGGAGCGGGGGCCGGACGCATCGCTTTGGCGGACCGGCAACGCCTCGTCGACGGTCCGGGCACGCCGCAGATGTGGAAAGACCTGCAGGCGATCAAGGACCGCTACCGCACGCTGGCCAAGGAGAAGGTCAAGGGCTTCGTCAGCGCCAGCGTCGAAAAGCTGAAAGCGCTGGCGACGAAGCTCGAAGACGCCATCCATCAAAGCCCGACCTTCGGCGTCTACGCGAGCTACTACAGCACCGCCTCGGCGGTCTACGAGCGCGCGCAGGATGACGGCGCCGCCAACGACATGCAGCGCAAGATCCTGGCGGCAGGCGGTCTCTACAAGCTGGTCAAGTCGGGCGTCACCCTCGGCCGCACCATCGCCAGCTTCGGCGCCGATTTCAGCGCGGTGAAATCCGTCGTCCAGACCTCGTTCTCGGCGCTCAATTCGCTCGGCGGGCTGCTCGGCGGGCTCATCGACCTCGCGCGCGGCCGCGAAGCGGATTACCGCCGCTTGACCGCGCGGCTCGGCGTGGAGCAAGGGGTGGACCGGCTGATCCGGCGATTGCGCGACAAGGACCAGGAAGCGCTGGGCGAGCAGCTCGACCGCGGCGCCCATCGCCTGCAGCGCGGCGCCGACCTCACCGAAGAGACGCTGGTGGCGCTCGCGCGCGAGATGCGCCACGCCAAATTCTGGATGGACACCTTCGTCAAGGATCTCGCCGAGATCAAGCGCGAGCTCGCGGAGCCGCCCTTCATCACCGAGCTCAAGGACCGGCTCGCTGCGCTGCGCCGCGGCGATGACGAGGATGCCGGCCTGATCAAGCCGTCCGAGCTGCTCAAGGTCGAAGTCGCCGAGCGCAACACCCGCGCGCTGCTCCTGCAACGCGCCAACGAAGCGGAGCTGCATTATCGGCGCTTCTCCGAGATGCTCGGCAACGAATTGCGCAAGATGCAGGAGCAGCTCGCCGCCGTCGAAACCCGCCGCAGCCTCGCCGGCCAGCAGCTCGGCGCCGTCGGCGCCGGCCAGCAATTCGACACCGCGCGCAGCCTTGCCAATCAAGCGGCGAGCTTCGACCGCAGCAGGCTGCGTCCCGCCGGCCCGGCTCCGCCTCGGCCCGCACCCGCGCCAGACCCGCTGCGCGACGCGCTCGCCGCGCGGCGCCGCGCGATTGCCGGCGACGACGACGCCTGATTCGCGCGCTCGCGCGATTTTGGCACAACCCGTCTTTGCGCTGCGCATGGTAGTCTGCGTCGCTCGCACGTGTTCCAACCGATGAGGCCCGTCATCCCTGCCGCGTCTTTTTTGCCCCCGTTGCTCGGCACGCCGCGGTCGTGAGCGGTCGCGACAAGCGAGAGACGCGCGGACGGGCGAATGGCCGGCAGAGCGGTCGTTATCCACGCGTCACCGCGAGCTTGAGCGTCAATCTTCCGGCGGAAGATCGCCGCGCCGGCGCGACGCTGCGCTCCGGTGCAATCGGCGGCTGCCCGCCGCCGGAGCCGGCCAAACAGCGGGCGCGGCGCCGCAGCCCCGGCGAGCTCGGCCCGGCGGGCGAGCCGCGCGCGCAGGCGCCGCGCTCGACGCCGAGAGCCGCCGCGTCCAGCGCCGGCGACGACTCGCGCGCCGCAATGCCGGCGGGCGCTGCGAACGGCGCCGGCGGAGCGGAGCGACGCAAAGTCGTCACGGCACTGCCGCCGGCGCCTCATTCGGTTGCCGGGCTTCCCGGAATGAGCGTCTTCCTGGGCGAGCTTGGCAGCCCGGCTAAGGGAGAGGCGGCGACGCCCGCTGCGCAGCCGGCGGCTTTGCTGCTGGCGCGCGGCCTGCGCGCCGTGCCGAGTCTCGCCGATGTCAGCGTCTCGATCGGCGGCGATCCCGCCCGCAACCGCGGCTCGAGCCGGCTGGTGGCGCCGTTCCGCGCGCTCTTGCGCAAGCGCGACAGCCGCGTGACGGTCGCCGCGCCCGCAAGCCGTCCCGCCACGCATTCCGCCCCGGCCGCGCCGAGCGAAGCGCCTGCCGTGGCGTCGCCTCAGCGCACGGTGGTCGAGTCGGCGCCCACCGACACCGCCTTGCCGTCGCGACCGAGTCGGCTGCGCCGGGCGTCGCGCTATATCGTCAACGGCATCCTCGACGTCACCATTCGTCGTTTTCGCGCCGGCACTCCCCGCGGCGGAAACCCCCGGCGCGGCTGAGACCGCCGATATTCGATACGGGTCCCCGTGCCCAGCATGCTAAACTGCGGCGCGGCCGACGTGCCGCCGGGAAACGCTGCTCACCTTAACCATGTCCGACGTCAAAGCGCTCATTTCCAAGCTCAACCCGACCTGCAAGCGCGCCCTCGAAACCGCCGCCGAGCTGTGCCTGGCACAGACTCATTTCTCGGTCGAGATCGAGCATTTCCTGTTGCGGCTGGTGGAAAAGCCCGACGGCGATCTGCCGCGTGTCTTGCGCTACTACGAGATCGATGCCGGTGCCGTCGCGCAGCAGCTCAGCGCCGCCATCGAGAAGCTGAAGCGCGGCAATAGCCGCACGCCGAGCCTGTCGCCGCATCTGCTGGCGTTGTTCGAGGGGGCGTGGGTCACGAGCTCGCTGCGCCTCGGCCAACCGGCGATCCGCTCCGGCGCCGTGCTGCATGCGCTGCTCGAGGATGACGCGCTGCGTGCGCTGCTGCTCGAAGCGGTGCCGCTTCTCGCGATGGTGCCGCGCGGCCGGCTGGCGGAGGACTTGCCCGAGCTGGTGCGCGGCAGCGCCGAGGATCCGGCGGCGCAGCCCGCCGCTCCGAGCGCAAGCACGGCGCGCAGCCAAGCCGCGCCGACTCCGACACCGGCGCTCGATGCCTATACCATCGATCTCAGTGCCGAAGCTGCGGCCGGACGCGTCGACCCGATCATCGGCCGCGACGCCGAGATCCGGCAGATCGTCGATGTGCTGATGCGCCGGCGGCAGAACAACCCGATCCTCACCGGCGAAGCCGGCGTCGGCAAGACCGCGATCGTCGAAGGCTTCGCGCAGCGCATTGTCGCCGGCGATGTGCCGCCGCCGCTCCGCGCCGTGCAGGTGCGCATCCTCGATCTCGGCCTGCTGCAGGCCGGCGCCGGCATCAAGGGCGAATTCGAGAACCGGCTGAAGCAGGTGATCGAGGAGGTGCGCACATCGCCGCGGCCGATCGTGCTGTTCATCGACGAGGCGCATACCATGATCGGCGCCGGCGGCGCGGCAGGGCAGGGCGATGCCGCCAATTTGCTGAAGCCGGCGCTGGCGCGCGGCGAGCTCCGGACGATCGCCGCCACCACCTGGGCCGAATACAAGAAATACTTCGAGAAGGATCCGGCGCTGGCGCGGCGCTTTCAGGTCATCAAGGTCGAGGAGCCCGACGAGGCTGCGGCGATCGCCATGCTGCGCGGCCTCGTGCCGAAGCTCGAGCGGCATCACGGCGTGCGCATCCTCGAGGAAGCCGTCGGCGAGGCGGTGCGCCTCTCGCACCGCTACATCGCCGGGCGCCAGCTACCGGACAAGGCGGTCAGCCTGCTCGACACCGCCGCCGCGCGCGTCGCCATCGCCCAGGCGAGCCAGCCGCCGGCGCTGCAGGATGCGATCCGGCGCTGCGAGGCGCTGGCGGCGGAGATCGAGCTGCTGTCGCGCGAGAAGGTCGCCGGCCGCGATCACGCCGAGCGCATCGACCGGCTGCTCGAAGAGCAGGCGCACAGCGAAGAGACGCGCCATCGCCTTGCCGCACGCTGGGAGCAGGAACGCGCCACGGTGCGCCGCGTCACCGAGCTCGAGCGCGAGATCGAGAACGCGGCGCCGAACAAGGACATTGCCGGGCTTTTGGCGAGCCTCGGCGGCGTCCGCCTCGAGCTCGAAGCGATCCAGGAAGGCGAGGCGATGGTGCCGGCGCATGTCGACACGCGTACCATCGCCGAGGTCGTCTCCGG
>Ga0335077_10012172_pt1 | contig 10751 bp, 7 predicted proteins | sample Lox_Sample_31_FD_207151 | JGI IMG/M metagenome (GOLD analysis project Ga0335077, IMG submission 207151) | Soil microbial communities from Loxahatchee National Wildlife Refuge, Florida, United States - Lox_Sample_3.1 | ecosystem: Environmental > Terrestrial > Soil > Wetlands | place: USA: Florida...
AATGAAGGCCTGAACGTCTTTCGGAAAGCAGAAACCGCCGTAACCGAGACCGGCCTTGAGAAACTGGCCGCCGATGCGCGGGTCAAGGCCCATCGCATGGGTAACTTCCTCGACATTGGCTCCAATTTTCTCGCAAAGATCGGCGATCACGTTGGCGTAGCTGATTTTGAGCGCCAGAAAAGAGTTGGAGGCGTGCTTAATCAACTCGGCGCTGTTGATGGTGGTGACGAGAAATTCGGCTTTGGGGCCAGGAGGGCACGTCCCTTCATGGACGGGACAGTGAAAATTCTTTTCAAGGATGGGCCGGTAGATTTCGCGGAGTTCGGCGGCGGAAGAAGGGTCCTCCACGCCCACGACGATACGGTCGGGATGAAAAAAGTCAGCGACGGCGGTTCCTTCGCGGAGGAATTCCGGGTTGGACGCCACGCGAAATTTCACATCGCTGTTCTTCGAGTAGGCGGAGAGGGCTCGGCTGAGCTCAAGGCCAGTGCGGGCAGGGACGGTGCTTTTTTCGATGACCAGTTTCGGGGTCCGCGCTTCTGTAGCAATTTGCCGAGCGACATGGTCGATAGCGGAAAGATCCGCCTCGCCAGATTCCTTCGGCGGTGTGCCAACGCAGATGAAGATGGCTTCGCCTGCGCGAATTGCTTCTCCGGCGTTGGCGGTGTAGGAAATGCGGCCGGCTTTATGGGCGGAGTCGAGAATCCGGCCGAGATGTTCTTCGTAGATGGGTACTACGCCCGCGTTGAGCTTAGCGATCCGATCGGCGTCAATATCCGTGCACACTACGTTGTGACCGGCTTCGGCCAAGCAGGCTCCGGTGACCAGCCCCACGTAACCACACCCGATGACGGAAAGTCGCAAGAACAATTCTCCCTAGCGGTAAATTCGGAGGGCGCGAGCCCGACCCAACGTGGACATCCAGCTATGTATTGTGACCGAAGCGCGGAGGGGAGCAAAGGAGTTCATCGCACGAGGTTGCTGAAAGCAAAGCAAGTGACGTCCATTCTCCGGGGCCGCGTTCACTTGAGGCGCTTACGCTTCCTTCCTAATTCCTTTTCCCATTAACAGGCCGCGCAGCCCCAGCAACACCAGGCGAGGCTGCTGGCGCAGGACCTTCCAAAGCAGACGGGTGGATTCATCGCGGTTGATTTCGCCGAGCGATTCGCGAGTTGAGCTATCCAGGAGATCGACAAGCTGTGAATAGTCCTTCTGCTGAAAACGGTGGAGCGCGCGCCGAATCATCCAATGCGTGCCAAGTTCGCGGCGGAGAGCGGTGAGCTCCTTGCTATAGCCGTTCTTCAACAGGGCTTGCACTACGCCCAAGGCGCCACGAAAACCGGTCACAATGCCGCCCACCGTAGAAACCTTAACCTGCGCGGCAGCGTCGCCAACTAGATAGACTTCCCCATTTCCAACTTGCCGACGGACCGGTACCCAGTGGCGATAGACGGGAATGCGGGCGCCTTGCCATTCGAGCGGTTCCAAGTTTTTCTTTTCGAGAAAACGGTCGAAACAACGTTTGGTGTCTTGGCCGTGCTCTCCAATGACGCCGACCGCGGCCCGCTCGCGCGACTCGGGAATCAGCCAGTAAAAATAGGGCGTGTCGTCCGGGACAAACCAGACGCGAGTCGTGTCGGCAGGACAGTCTTTTGGCAAGCGCACAATGGCTTGAACGAGAGGCACGGTCTCGACCGGAGGCCAGCCGGAAGCGCGGGCGACACGGCTGGCAGCGCCGTCCGCTCCCACAACGCTGTCGGCGTGCAGTTCGATTTGCTGCCCGTTGCTCTCCACTTCCATCCGCAATCCGCGAGCATTCGGTTCGATTTTCAAAAAGCGCGTGTCAAACCAGAGAGAAGCGCCGGCTTGCTGCGCGTCGCGCGCCAGAGCGGTAACCAATCGCGAACGCTCGATGATAAGGTCCGGGTTTTTGAGGGCAATCTGGGCGGAGCGGCCATCGGTGAAAAGCTCAAACCGGCGGATTTCGTTGACGATGCTTTCCTGGGCCAGGCTGCCCATCTGCTGGCGGAATTGGTCCGTCACAATTAAAGTGCGCGCCGCAGGCTCGAGGTGCGGCTTGGATTCCAAGACGCGGACAGGTCGGCCACCGCGCGCCACGTTCGCGGCGGTGTACAATCCGGCGGCGGAGCCGCCAACGACAATGACTTCACGGCTGTCGCCTATTTTCGAAGGGTGTGCTTGTTCGCTTTTCACAATCAAGTACGTTCCAAAGGTGCGCGCACTCCGCCGATTCATTCCGCCAGAGAATCCCTGCAGAAAGTTGGATCAGCTTCCCGTCCTACCCGCGTGGGGCTGCAAGAGAAAATGGGTGGATGGGGCGTAGTAAGTATAGCGAAACCGCAGATAGGGGCAAAGCAAGATGGCGCGTTCGGCCCCGCTTGCTGTTGAAAATTTAGATTGTCAATTGCGATTTGGTAAGGGCGCTGAGGCAGTCTTGCTGGCCTGTTTCTCGTAGGGTGCGTCCTCGAGATAGTAGACGCCCGCCAAGATAGCGGCCAAGGCGAGCAGGCCGGCGAGCAGAGCTCCACGAGTAGAAAGGTATGCCACGACGACGGCAGCTCCGCCACCGAGAACGCCAAGAAGATACAGTGTGACCACCGCACCGCGATGACCTAATCCCAGGTTGGACAAACGATGCGCCGCGTGGTCCTTGCCGGGAGTGGCAAAGGGAAGCAATCCGCGCCGCGAGCGGGAAATCGTAACCAGGGTCGTATCGAAAATGGCGGCGCCCAAAATGAGCAGGGGCGCCATCCAGGAGGAAAGATGCGTGGCATTTTCAAGACGGAGTTTCAGGCCCAGCGTTGCCATCAAGAATCCAAGAAGCATTGCGCCGCCATCGCCCATGAAAATTTTCGCGGGCTTGAAATTCCAGCGCAAGAATCCGGTGGAAGCTCCGAGGACAGCGGCCGCGAGAACGGTGACGAGCGTCTGTCCGTTCATGTACGCAAGCAGCGCAAAAAAGACGGAAGCCGTGGCAGCCACACCAGCACATAGCCCATCCATGTGGTCGAGAATGCTGAACGAAGCAGTAATGCCGACAACCCAAACCACCGTGAGGGCCGCGTCCAAAACCTGGCCGGTGCTTCCAGCGACGAAAGTACAGAAAATCTGGGCGCGAATTCCGCTGAGCAGCAGGATGGCTGCCGCAAGTGGCATGCCCACGAAAAGCTTGACTTGATGGTGCAGCAGACCCCGGTCATCCAGGATGCCGACGGCAGCGACGAGCGTGGCCCCAATGAGAATGCCGGCGATCTGGGTGCGCGCAAGCCCGTTGAAAGCCAAGAGAACGGCGATGACCACAGCGGCATAGATGGCAAGGCCTCCGAGGAGGGGAATGGGGGTCAGATGAACTTTGCGAGGCCCGGGAAGGTCGACCATGCCAACGCGCAATGCAAAAGCACGCACTGGTACAACGAGCATTAGCGAAGAAACTAGCGCAATGAAAAAAGCAAGCAGGCCTGCGGCCATGCCACCTCGTTTATCCAGCGAGTTGGAGCCGTCGTAGCCAGGTTGGACGGAAACTCGCTCGATCCTTGCCGGGTTGGGTGTCCGGCTCCCAAGTCAAGAAGCTAAAGGCTGTCCCACGCAGCCTAAACACCATACTGCGATTTTTGTCGCGCGGCAATCTGGATATTTAGGGCCGGTGCTTTTCTCGCCTTACCCGTGTCCCCTATCTTTCGGTCAGCATGCGGCCGAAGATGCGCTTCACTTCTTCTTTATCCTTCGTGGCATAGTACCAGTCGATGGTGCGTTTCAGACCGTCGCGGAAGAGCACTTTGGGTTCCCAGCCGAGCAATTGCTTCGCGCGCGCATTGTCCGCGACGCGGTTCAGCGGACCGGTGGGCATGTCCTTTCGCAGCTTGATTTCCGCTTTGTGTCCGGTGAATTCGCAGACCATCTTGGCGCAATCAATGACGCGAATGCGCTCCATCGTTCCCAGATTGACGGGTGTTCCATCACTAATTTTTTCGCCGGCAAGAATGGTTCCTTCGACGATGTCGTCGATGTAGGTCCAATTGCGAATCTGCGTGCCATCGCCCCACACTTCAAACGGGTTTTGCCGCAGAAATGCGCGCGCGATCATGGCGATGACCGCGTGATTTTCTACGCCGCGGGGGCCATAAACAGTGAAGTAGCGGCAGGAAGCGGTGCCCAGGCCGTGTTCCTTGGCGTAAGCCTGAAGAGTGAATTCAGCCATGAGCTTGGCCCAGCCGTAGGTGTTGTCGGCGTCATTCGGACCTTTGGTCAGGTCCTCGGTTAAATAAAGCTCTTTGTTGGTGTCTGATTGGAGGAAATTGGGGTACACACAGCCGGAAGAAGCGAAGACCACCTTTTTCACTTTGGCTTTTAGCGCTTCGGCGAAAACCAGGCCGTCGAGGAAGAAATTGGAAGCCGGACCAGCTTGGTGCAAATCGACGTAGCCGCGCCCCCCGTGGTCAGCCGCAAGATGAAAAACCACATCGACGCCTTGCGTCGCGGCGCGCGTCACACCGGGTTCGCGGAGGTCCGCTTGCAGGAAATCCACTTTTCCCGTGCCGAGATGATGACGAATATTTCCCAGATGCCCGCTGCTCAGGTCGTCCACGATGCGGACTTTTTTGACGCCTCGCTCGATCAGCCGGTCCGTCAACGTAGATCCGATGAATGAAGCTCCCCCAGTGACGAATGCCGTTTTTCCTGCCCAATACGAATCGGTTGTGCTCACGCGCGCTCTGCCTTCCTATCCCTCTCGTTTCCGGAGAGGTCATCAAAGATTTTCACGAATTTTTGCAACTCCACGACCCTATCATAGGCGGGCGCCACTGCCCGCGCCGCGTCGCCCATTGTTTTCAATTTGTTCCTATCGGCTGCCAACTGGCGGACGACGTTGACGAGCTCTCCCGGTTTGTCCGGATCCGCGGAGACTGCGAAACCCTGTTGCAGGCCGAGCGAGACAACGTCTGTCTCTTTCGGCGCCACCGCTACGATAGGTTTTCCCGCCGCCAGGATGCCGTACATCTTGCTGGGCACGACCACGCCTTCCAGTCCCCGTTTCACGGTGACGAGATGGGCGTCAGGAGCGGCAAGAACCGAATGGATTTTATCATATGTAAAATAGTCAAGAAAGCGAATATTGTCGGCGCCCGCCGCTGCGACCTGTACTTCCTCGCGCTGCGCGCCGTCCCCAACAAATACTAGACCGATACCTTCCGGAGCGAGTTTGCGCGCGGCGGTGATCAGCGTGTTCCACGCTCCATAAAAGCCGAGATTGCCGGCGTGCAAAAGGACAAACGAAAATTCGCCGCGGATGGCGTGAACTACTTCTGGTTCCGGCGAGGGCGATGGCGTATGTGAAGGCAGGATTTCAGCTCCGTCGCGAATGACTTCTACGCGCGAGGGCTCGACGCCTTTGCCGATGATGCGCGCTCGCATGTCTTCGCCCAGAACGATCACTTTTTCCGCGCGACGGAGCGCCCAACGATGCAGTTTTTCCCAGAGACGCGTGACCCTGCCAGGCGGCACGATCGCGCCGCCGATGGCCATGTCCGGATACATATCCCGGATGTTGTACACGTAAGGTTTGCGCTTGAGCATGGCCACGAATGCGCCGAGGATTCCCTGGAAAGGCGGATCGGTCATGGCCAGCACTGCGTCGCAAGGCTCAAGCAGTGCACGTAGGACTGAGAGAACCGCGTAGGTCAGATAATTCAGCACGCGCTTCTTCATGTCGAATCGAGGGAAGGCCGTCGAACCTACCCGGATGATTTGCGCCAGCTCCACAGTTTCCGATTGATAGAGCCGCCACTTCCGCCGTTCGCCGGTGTCGTACGAAGGCCGCCCACAGAGCACCGTGACCTGGTGATAGATGGAAATAGTATCCACGACCGAGTGCGCCATTTTCGCGGTCGCGGAGTTGTCCGGCGGGTAGTAGAGGTTCAGCAGCAAAATCTTCATGAGAGCGAAAGTTGCATCACGATGCGGACGGCCTGGTGACTAGGATATCTCCAAGCACCAGTGCGTCCATCTGGGTGCGTTCGAAGCAGTCAATGGCTTCCTGCGGACGGCAAACAATCGGCTCATTGTCGTTGAATGAAGTATTTAGAACGACAGGAACTCCGGTGAGATCCCGAAACGCGGAAATCAGCGCGTGGTAGCGGGGATTCGCTTCGCGAGTAACCGTTTGTAGGCGACCCGTGCCGTCAACGTGCGTGGGAGCAGGGATTTTTTCGCGCTTTTCGGGACGGACGACGTACGCGAGGCTCATGAACGGCGAGGGATGTGATTTTTCAAAATACTCCGCAGTCGACTCCGCAAGAATCGATGGCGCAAACGGCCGGAAGATTTCGCGGTGCTTGATGCGGCGGTTGAGAATCTCTTTCATTTCCGGCCGACGCGGATCCGCGACAATGCTGCGGTTACCTAAGGCACGCGGGCCCCATTCGGCCCGTCCCTGGAACCAGCCGAGAATTTTTCCGTCGGCGATAATCGCGGCGGCCCGTTTCATCAGTTCTTGCTCACGCAATTCGGCGACAGTGCATCCTTTTTGCTTGAGGCCATTCGAATCCACGGTACTCCGGATTTCTTCATTTGAGTATCCAGGTCCCCAGTACGCGCGATCCATTACGAACGATCGGGGCTTGCCAAGAATCTGATGCCAAATATAGAAGGCCGCTCCGACTGCGAGCCCTGCATCTCCCGCGGCCGGATGCACGTAAATCTGCTCGAATGGTGTGGCGTCGAAAATCTTTCCGTTTGCCACGCAATTGAATGCCACGCCTCCGGCAAGGCAGACCGCTTTCATGCCCGTGCGCGCTGCTAGTTTCTTCAGCAGGCCCAGGTAAACTTCTTCGAGCCGCGCCTGCAACGAGGCGGCGAGATTTTTGTGGCGTTGCTCGAGCGGCTGATCAGGGGAGCGCACCGGACCGAGGCGGCGTTCCATTTCCTCGGAAAACATTTTGCCAAGCGCAGGCGTCTTGTCCGCTTCCGCCCAGGACATTTCCGGTCCCGTGCGGTGGTGCGAGAAATAGTCAAGACCAAGCTTGAATCCATTGCGCCTCGAAGCAGCGTCGAAGCGCGCGATGTCGCGGAACTGTTCCAGTCGTTCTGGCTGGCCGTAGGCGGCCAGCCCCATCACTTTGTATTCGTCGCCGAACTTTAGAAAGCCCAAGTACTGCGTGACCGCGCTGTAGTACAGTCCCAACGAATGGGGAAACGTCACCACGCCATCGATTTTCATGCGGCTGCCGTTGCCCGAACCCCACATTGTGCTCGCGAAATCGCCAAGGCCGTCCGCGGAAAGCAGCGCTGCGCGCTCGTAGGGCGAGCAATAAAACGCGCTTGCCAAATGCGCCTGGTGGTGTTCGATGCGATGAAATCGCGCTTTGATTTTGCTTGGGTCCGCGTCAAACGCTTGCGCCAGCGCCTCCGGGATGCCCTCGAACTTCACCAGGACCTTGGCTCGCTCGCGCGCGAAGGAAGGCATACGCAGCGCGTAAAAAAGCTTGGTGGCCAGCCGCGCGTACGGATTTCGCGGCACGGCAACGTGATCGATTTCGGGAAGTGTGAGGCCGGCTTCCTTCAAGCAATACCGGATCGCCTGCACCGGAAATCCCGCAGCGTATTTCACGCGGTTGAACCGTTCTTCTTCCACCGCGGCGATTAACCGGCCGTCGCAGACAATCGCCGCAGAAGCGTTTCCATGGTACGCATTGATTCCCAGAATGTTCATCGCGTAATTTCTGAGTGTACCGCAGCCGGCCGATTCATGCGGCGAGGTGCCGGCGGCACCACTCATTTAAGACATACAACGACCACGGGCGGGACCAGGTTGTCTTCCCTGCTTGAAAATCATTCCACACATTCTTTACGCCGCTGGGTTTCAGAAACGCCGCAACTGGGGGAGCAGGTTCCGCAAAGCACGCTTCCACTCGTTCGCGTAGGGGTCCACGCAGCCATTCTTCCCACGGCAAAGTAAAAGTCCGCTTGCGTTGAGCGAGGATTTCTGCGGGAAGCAAATCTCCCAAGGCTTCCACAAGCAGTGCCTTCTGCGCGCCTGGGCGCCGGCGCGCGTTGTCAGGCAGAGTTTCCACGAATTCCACCAAGGGCGTATCGAGCAGGGGCACGCGCACTTCCAGCGATTGCGCCATGCTGACGGAGTCTGTATCCCGCAGCAGCGTGCTGACCATATAGCTGCGCATCTCCAGCCAGGAGATGCCCGCGATGGTTTCCTGTTTGCGCGCCTCGTCGGCGATTCTTTCTAGCCACCCGAGCCATGTGGGATCCAGCGTGACACCATCCGCGCCGATCGTGCTTGGCCGGAAACGTGGTTCGATGAGCTTCTCTAATCTTCCCGGCGGGAAGAGCGTCCTTGAGAAAAAGTAGGGGTGCGGGAGCGCGTCCGGATAAACCCATGCTGCGGCTGCCTTGGGCCCAGCGTCCGGGGAAGATCGACGGTCGGCCAGCCCGGCAATAAGCGGTGCCGCCAAACGCCGCAACGCCGAGGGCACAAACCAGGACGTTCGAATGAGTCGCGAAAGACCCGGCGTATCCGAAAAGGTTCGGTACCCGGCGAACAACTCGTCTCCGCCGAGGCCGGACAAGGCTACCTTCAGCCCTACTTGCCGCGCTGCCCAAGAAACAAAGTAAGTGTTGACCGCGTCCATGGTGGGTTGATCCAGCGCGGCGACTGCCTCATCCATGCGCGAAACGACGGACGGCCCATCCAGAGGAACTTCGGTGTGCTTAGTCTGGCAGCGCTTCGCAATTGCATTTGCCAGTTCGGCTTCGTTGAACGGCGTGCCCGGAAATGTCAATGTGAAGCTTTGAATCCCCGACTGCGCTTTGGCGGCAAGCGCCGCGATGGCTCCGGAGTCTAATCCGCTCGAAAGAAATAGTCCCACGGGCACATCTGAAATCAAATGCCCCCGGACGGCGTCCTCCAACATCGGCCTCAACGCACGCGCAGCGGAGGCGAGGTCGCGCGGCTTTCGCGGATCCTTTGCCGCAGGAGAGAGTGCCGGATCCCACCACGGCCGAGCGCGGGGCACGCGCCGCCGCTCCGGCACGTGGAGCAGCATGCGGTGTCCCGGCGGCAGCGAGAACACTCCATCGACGAGCGTCACGGGTTCGGAAACACTGCCGAACAACAAATAGCTTGTCAGGGCGTCCTGCGATAGTTCTTTCGCGGTGACACCGCCCGAGAGCAGCGCGCGAACTTCCGAAGCGAAGGCAAAGCCCTCTGGCGTCTGCGTGTAATAAAGCGGTTTGATCCCCAGCGGGTCTCGTGCCAGAAACAAAATCGGAGCGGTTGCGTACCGCTCGCGCAGATCCAAAAGCGCGAAGGCAAACATCCCTCGCAGTTCGTTGAGAGAATCTTCCCCCCACTCTTCCCAGGCGTGGACCAGAATTTCCGTGTCGGATTGTGTCGTGAATCGATGGCCACAAAGAGCCAGCCGCTCGCGGAGGTCGCGATAGTTGTAGAGTTCGCCGTTGAGGACGACGGCTACATCTCTTGTTTCGTTCCAGATGGGCTGGTGGCCGCCGGATAGGTCGATGATGCTAAGTCGCCGCATCCCGAGCGCCAGCCCCGGGGTGCGCGCATCCGCAAAGAGAAACCCCTCGTCATCCGGGCCACGGTGACGCATGGCGGCCGCCATCGCCCGTACCCGCGATTCCGCTTCAGCACTGCGCGAAGCAAAGGCGACGCCGCAAATACCGCACACGCTACTGTTTGATCTCCGGCGTAGAGAAGAAGGCCACACCCGCCCGGATCATGTGCTCACGCAGATGGAAGCGCGGGATTCTCAGGCGGCTGTCCGCATACCAGGCCAGCACTGCACGAACAAGAAGAAAGAAAAGCGTTGCCGTGGCTGCGAGCACTAAGTAAAAAAATGATTCCCGCTCCAGCAGCAGGCTCCAATCCACTGCCTCATCCCATCCCGGGAAAATGGAATCGAGGACTTTCCGCAAATGCAGGCCATCGAGCGGCAACCGGGCCAGGCGCACGTGGGCAAAACGCTCATAGCCGTATTCGCGAGGATAGTTCGGGATGGCACTGGCCGCTTGCTCGAAGATCGCCGGGTTCTGCAAGTCTTTCCGTGTCAGGAAGCGGCCTTGCGCGTCTCTCATGATGACCCGATACGTGGGGTCGACAATGATCCATTTCCCGTTGATCAGCACCTCAGCCACAACATGTTTGGCCTGCCGGTCCGGGGTCAATAGCAAGAGCCGGCGCACCTGCAAGTCGGAAGCACGGGCCAAGTTCAGGAAAGCGTTCGTAGCCGTTCCGCAGACGCGCAACAACTGCACGTAGTTCAGAGTCATCTGAGGGTCACGCCGGGCCAGCTTTTCCGGATCTTCGGCGACACCTCTGGAGGTCTCCGCGCGCATCCAGCCCAGGATGGCTTCCACTTTTTCTTCTGCGGGTAGGAAGTTGGGGACGATTGCGTCGGAATATCCGTCAAGGTACCGGCGCACGGAAAATTCCCGCACTCCCGCGTAAATGGTAGACAGAATCGCTACCACCAACAACCCGTTGCAGATCCACCAGATCGCGCGGAAAACCCGATGCCGCGGTTTTGGCACTGCTTATCTCTCCAAATCGATCAACTCTCGTTTATTCACTTCGGGAGACACTCTGAGCGTACAAAAGCTCCATCTCCCTGACGGGCTCTTCCCATCCCAAACTCAAGGTGACTTTAGCGCATCCTGCCTTGAGATGTCCATGCAGTTCAGAATCACCCAAGAACTTC
>Ga0335077_10012173_pt1 | contig 10751 bp, 8 predicted proteins | sample Lox_Sample_31_FD_207151 | JGI IMG/M metagenome (GOLD analysis project Ga0335077, IMG submission 207151) | Soil microbial communities from Loxahatchee National Wildlife Refuge, Florida, United States - Lox_Sample_3.1 | ecosystem: Environmental > Terrestrial > Soil > Wetlands | place: USA: Florida...
CTGATCGCCTTCTTTAGAAATAAGGAGACGGTCAATGTGGACGAAGTGAATTTGTTGAAGTGGTGAACGGCAGTTTCCAGTTTCGAGTTTCGGGTTTCGAGTTGGCTGATGTGCCGACCGCGCCACGAACACTCGCCACTTGAAACTCGACACTTGAAACTCGAAGATGCTCTTCTTAGACCACATCTATCTGATTCCGCTGCTGCCGGCCTTCGGCGCGGCGATCATGTTCTTTTTCGGACGGCGCCTGCAGAAGTCGTCGGTCAGCGCTATCTGTGTCGGTGTCGTCGTCCTCGCGTTCCTTCTCGCATGCGGATGCGTGCTGCAATACAACGGCTGGGCGGACGCGAACAATCATCGGCCCTTTGAGAGTATCGGATACACCTGGCTGGGCAGCGGCACCGGGCATCTTCCTTACACGACCCAGAGCGGCTCGCAAGCTCCATTCCAGCTCGACGCCCGCCTTCTGCTCGATCCGCTCTCCAGCATCTGGCTCCTGTTCGTCACCGGGGTCGGCATGCTCATCCATATTTATTCCATCGGATACATGGCGCACGAGGGAGGGTATTACCGATTCTTCGGATACCTGAACCTGTTCATGTTCTCGATGCTCACGCTCATTCTGGCGAACAACTACGTGCTCATGTTCGTTGGATGGGAAGGCGTGGGGCTGTGCTCGTATCTGCTGATCGGATTTTATTTCCAGCGGAAGTCAGCCAGCGACGCGGCGAACAAGGCATTCATTGTTAATCGAATTGGCGATGCCGGGTTCATCCTGGGCATGTTCTTCATCGCCTGGTATCTCGGATCGCTGCGCTACATCGACGTAAATGCCGCGGCCCGTTCGGGACATTTCGCCATTGGCGACCCGATCATTACTGCCGCGACGCTTCTTCTGTTTGTGGGCGCCTGCGGGAAGTCGGCTCAGCTTCCTCTTTATGTGTGGCTGCCAGATGCCATGGAAGGTCCGACCCCCGTCTCAGCCTTGATCCACGCCGCGACGATGGTTACCGCCGGCGTCTACATGGTGGCACGCTCCAATGCGCTGTTCGTGCTGGCTCCGACCTCGATGAAGACTGTGGCGATTGTCGGCGCACTGACAGCGATCTTCGCCGCCTCGATCGGCCTGGTGCAGAATGACATCAAGCGAGTGCTGGCGTATTCGACCGTTTCGCAGCTTGGCTACATGTTCCTCGCACTGGGAGTCGGTGCCTTCGCAGCCGGCGTCTTCCATGTTTTCACGCACGCATTCTTTAAAGCTCTGCTCTTCCTCGGCGCGGGATCGGTGATTCACGCTATGTCCGGAGAGCAGGACATGCGGAATATGGGCGCGCTAGAAACGCGCATTCCCAAAACCTATTGGACGATGCTGATAGCGACCTGGGCAATTACCGGCATTCCACCGTTTGCCGGCTTTGTCTCGAAGGACGGAATCCTGTGGGAGACATGGACCCGTGAAGGCACCGCGCTCCATATCCTGTGGGGCATCGGTTACATCACCGCGTTAATGACGGCGTTTTATATGTTCCGTCTCATATACCTGACCTTCTACAGCAAGCCGCGGATGAGTCATGAGGTGGAACATCACATTCATGAATCGCCGGCGTCCATGACCATGCCGCTGATCGTGCTTGCGGTGATGTCGCTCTTCGCCGGGTTTCTGGGCTGGCCGCATAGCCTGGGTGGATCGGACCGCTTTGCGCGTTATCTGGATCCCGTGTTCGCGCGTGAAGCTCCTGCATTGCGCGCAGAAGGCGAGGCTGGGCAACTTGCTGCTGGAGTTAAGGAAGAAGAACACACAAGCGGTACGGAATACGTGTTGATGTTCCTCTCTGTTGGAGCCGCGTTTGCGGGCTGGTTGCTAGCGAGGCGCTCCTACGAGAACGCTGACAAGGGCTACGTAGAGCCAATCGCGGCCGCTGCACCGCCCGTTTACAAGACTCTGCTGAACAAATACTACGTTGATGAAGGCTACGACTACGTTTTCACCGGCCGTCGCAAGCTGGGCAAGGTGCGTCTCGGCGCAATGGGATTGGGCGAAGCCAGTTCGTGGTTCGATGCGAATATAGTCGACGGCGCGGTCAATGCGGCCGGCTGGCTGACCCGCGCGACTGCCACGATTTCCAGTTGGTGGGACAAGTGGATTATTGACGGCATCGGCGTCAACGGGCCCGCGATCCTCGCGCGCATGTTGAGCTACCCAGCGCGTCTACTCGAATGGGGACTGGTGCAGTGGTATGCGCTGGTCATGACCGCGGGGCTGGTCGGGTTCGTGTTTTATTACGTGTATCACTGAAAATCGCTCTTAGCTCTCGGCTCTTAGCTATTAGCTAGAAGCCAAGAGCCAAAAGCCAAGAGCCAAAAGCAATGGAATCTCACATTCTCTCCATCATCCTCTTTACGCCGCTGGTGGGCGCGATCTTGCTCCTGTTCGTTCCTAAGGAGAACAAGGATGCCATCCGCTGGATCGCCAACATCTTCGCCCTCGGCGGCTTTCTGATCTCCCTTCCGCTCGTCCCGATGTTCTGGGAGAAGGTAAAAAGCGGCGACCCGGCTCCGTTCAAGTTCATCGAGGGCACAGCAAACAACTGGATTCCCTCCATCGGCGCTGGATACGTCCTCGGCATCGACGGCATTTCCTTCCTGCTGATCATGCTCACGACGCTGCTTGGCTGGATTTCGATCCTCTCCTCGTGGACTGCGATCGAGAATCGCGTGAAGGAATACTACGTCTGGTTCCTAATCCTGCAGACGGGCATGCTCGGCGTTTTCATGGCACTCGATTTCTTCCTCTTCTTCGTCTTCTGGGAAGCGATGCTGGTGCCCATGTATCTGCTGATCGGCATCTGGGGAGGCCCGCGCAAGCTTTACGCTGCGATCAAATTCTTCCTATACACGCTGGCTGGTTCCGTGCTGATGCTGCTGGGGATTCTGTTCCTCTATTTCCATCACCACGGCGTTACGGGTATCTACACGTTCGCGATTCCTGAGTTATACAAAACTGCACCGCAGATTTATTCCGACTACGGGCCGTACGCGGCCACGCTGCTGTTCCTGAGCTTCTTCTTCGCCTTCGCGATCAAAGTCCCGATGTTCCCCTTCCACACCTGGCTGCCGGATGCGCACGTGGAAGCTCCGACCGCCGGTTCAGTCATTCTGGCGGGCGTTCTGCTGAAGATGGGGACTTACGGATTTATCCGCTTCTCGCTTCCCTTCTTCCCCGACGTTCTGCAACACGGCCGCGTTCGTTTTTGGGTGATGGTGCTGTCGGTCATCGCCATCATCTACGGCGCGCTGGTTTCGCTCATGCAGAAAGACATGAAGAAGCTGGTGGCCTATTCGTCCGTTAGCCACCTGGGCTTCTGCACGCTGGGGATTTTTGCGCTGTCGCCACTCGGCCTGAGCGGATCGGTGCTGCAGCAGATCAATCACGGCATCTCGACCGGCGCACTGTTCTTGATCGTCGGCATTCTGTACGAGCGGCGGCATACTCGCGAAATCGCCGAGTACGGCGGGATTTCGAACGTGATGCCAATCTACGCCACCATCACGATGATCATGTTCCTGTCGTCGATGGGACTGCCGTTGCTCAACGGATTCGTCGGCGAGTTCACGATTCTCGGTGGAACGTTCTTCCAGAAAAACATCGCCGGACATCCGGGATGGGTCTGGACGGCGTGGGCCGTTCCCGGGGTGGTTCTGGCAGCGGCGTACCTGTTGTGGCTATACCAGCGCGTCTTTTTTGGCACAGTCACCAATCCGAAGAACGAGAAACTGCACGATCTGACTCCGCGAGAAGTGGCGACGTTCGTCCCGCTGATCATCATGGCTTTGTGGATCGGGCTGTATCCCAAGCCGTTTTTCCAGATTCTCGAACAACCGGTGAACGGACTGGTCGCGGCCGTCAACCGGGAGACGCCGAACACAAATGCGACCGCCAGCACCGCTCCGGTGGAAACTCCGGCGGCTCCTGCTGCGATGCCAAGCGCGCCGAAACCTGCAGCGATGAAGGCAAATGCTCTCCCAGCCGCGCATCCGGCGGCGGCCAAGCAGCCTGCATCCGCTGCTCCAGCAAAGGGGAAGAACTAGTGATCGGCACCGGATTCACGTCAGTTGACTACGTGCTGGCTTTGCCCATCACGCTTCTGGCGCTGTTCGCACTCGGCATTCTCCTGATCGACCTGCTGCTGGAGCCAGATCAGAAGTGGGTCAACCCCGTCACCGCACTTTTCGGTGTCGCCTTCTCCGCCGCTGCGATATGGAATCCCATCAAGCCTGGAATCCTGACTTTCCTGAGCGATCAGCGGCTCGCGGGCCATCCTGCGATGCTCCGCACGATGGTCGTCGATCGCTTCGCGATTTATTTCTTTTATCTTTTTCTGGCGGCAACCGCGATCGCGATCCTGATGTCGGTGCGCTATCTGCAAACTGAACACGAGAACCATGGGGAGTACTACGCGCTGATGCTGCTGTCAGTTGCCGGCATGATGTGCATGGCCGCCGGCTTCGACATCGTCCTCATCTTTATCGGCCTCGAGCTGATGGCCATCTCCACCTATGTGCTTGTGGGTTTCCTGCGCCGCGACCGGCGCTCCAATGAAGCGGCGCTGAAGTATCTTCTGCTAGGCGCGTTTTCGTCCGGAATTTTCGCTTATGGTCTTTCCCTTCTGTACGGGCTGACGGGAAGCACGAACCTTCTCGAAATACGACAGCAATTGACGCGCATCATCATTAATCCGCAGTACACGCAGTACAAGCCGGTCGCCATCATCGCGCTGGTCACAACGATCACCGGTCTTCTCTTCAAGATTGCTGCGATTCCATTCCATCAGTGGGCGCCGGACGCCTACGAAGGCGCACCCACCAGCATCACTGGGTTCATGTCCGTTGCAGTCAAAGCTGCAGGCTGGGCAATGTTGTTGCGCATCCTTGTGATCGGGCTCTATCCACTCCGCCCAGTATGGGTACCGCTGCTGGTGTTCGTCTCTGTCGCGACGATGACGGGCGCAAACTTCGCCGCGCTCACCCAGACGAACACGAAGCGTCTGCTCGCCTATTCCTCCATCGCACATGTGGGATACATGCTGCTGGGCTTGATTGCCGGTACTGCCACAGAACTGAACGCCGACGGAATCAAGGGCATCCTGATTTATCTCCTCGTCTACACCTTCATGAATCTGGGGGCGTTCGCGGTGATCACTTCGCTGCGCCATCGCAATGTGATCGGCGACGAACTCGACGATCTGGACGGCCTCTACTCGCGCGCGCCGGTGGAAGCCGTGCTGATGCTGGTTTTCATGCTGTCGCTGGCGGGAATTCCGCCGCTGGCCGGGTTCTGGGGAAAATACTTCATCTTCCTCAGCCTGATTGAGACCAAGCACTACGTGCTGGCCGCGCTTGGCGTACTGTACTCGGTGTTCGGACTCTACTACTACCTGAAGATTGCTAACGCCATGTTCATGCGCCAGCCGGAAAAGGGCGAAGAGAGGCTGCCGGTCAGTTTTGCCATGCGAACTGCCTTAGCTCTGACCGGTCTCGCTACGATCTACATCGGAATCCTGCCGAACCGCTTCATCGAGATGGTGAATTGGGCGCTGGGCATCGTGCAGACGCCGAGTGTGGCTAAGCTCGTTCACTAAGCGCGCTTGGCGTAGAATCTCGTCGATACCCTCAGCCGCTATTTGCCCATGAGCAACACTCCCGATCCCAACAAAAAGAAGAGTCCCTGGGTTCAGGTTGGGCGATACAGCCAGCTTGCATTCATGCTTCCGGCGGGAACCGTGGCCGGATATCTTCTCGGCGCGCTGTTGGACCGCTGGCTGCATGTGACCTGGATCAGCATCGTGGGACTGCTGCTGGGGACGGCGGCCGGCATCATCGAACTGATCCGCACCATTTCACGCGACACGGATTGAGCCAGTGGCGGATCTTCATCCCAAGACGGAGACTATCTCCGAGTCAGAGCGAAGAACCGAGGCGTTTTATGCCGACGCGCTGAATCGCATCCGAAAACTCATGCTGGTGCTTGCGCCCATTTTGACCACCGCGGGATGGGCGAAATTCGGCCGCTTTGCCGCACTGGGATTTCTGCTCGGTTGCGTGATCTCCTACCTCAACTTTCACTGGCTGAAGAGCGGAGTTTCGCATCTTGCCGATCGGGCTACAAATACGGGCAAAGCCCAATCCGGAACAGGAGTCGTGGCGCGGTTCCTGCTGCGCTACGCTTTATTGGGCGGCGCTGCCTATGCTATATTGACTAGTTTTCCCGCGAGCCTGAGGGGTTTGTTTGCGGGCCTGTTTTTGCCCGTCGCGGCGATTGCCTGCGAAGCAGCTTACGAGACGTTCGCAGCCCTGACCCGAGGAACCTAAAGACGAAATTCCCACTTCTCGCAAAACCGCGAGAAGTGGGGCACCCCAAAAAATCATGCCCGAACAACTCTGGTTTACGCACATCCTCAACACCCTGTTCGGAGGCCCGGTCACGGCCTTTCTGCGGATGCTGCACATCGAACCGAAGCATCCTGCCGCGCCGATCAGCAATTCCTTTTCCATGGAAGTGCTGGTTTTTTTCTTCCTCCTGATTGTGTTTCTCATCCTTCGATCGCGGCTTTCGGTGGAGTCGCCCGGCGGCTTACAGCACGCGTTTGAAGGAATCGAGGGCTTCGTTCTGGGCCAAAGCCACGAGATCATCGGACATCACGTTGAGCACTACACGCCATTTTTTGCCATTCTTTTTATCTTCATACTCATTTGCAATCTGATTGGCTTGATCCCGGGGCTGGAGTCGCCCACCGGCGTTCCGATTGTGCCGCTGGGCTGTGCGATTTGTTCGTTTCTTTACTACCATGCGCAGGGATTCAAGCACGCGAAAGCCAAGTACCTGTTGCACTTTTTCGGACCGCCGATGGAAGGCATGCCGCTCATCGCCCGGATTCTGCTGGCGGCTCTGATGCTGCCGATTGAGCTGGTCAGCCATTTCGCACGCTTGCTGTCGCTCACAGTTCGTCTTTGGGCCAATATTTTCGCGGGCGACCTGATCACGCTGGTTTTCTTTTCCATGATTCCGATCGGCATTCCTATTATCTTCAGCGGCCTACACATCGTGGTCGCGATCCTGCAAGCGTATGTGTTCATGTTGCTGACGATTATTTATGTGTCGGGAGCGGTAGCGGAAGAACACTAGAAGCAAAAGCTGGCGTTTAGGGAACAGGGGTCCGTTATCTCGGAGTATTGGAAAGTGATCAGTCGCCAGTGATCAGAACGAGTGCTGACCACTGACGACTGGCCGCTGGCCAGAGCTGTCAGCGTGAGGGCGTCTGCACGGTATGGCGTCAACCACCCACTGCGGCAACTTCATCAAGGAGCACCACTATGCGTCACCTCAGCCGTATTTTCATGATTCTCTCGGCCTTGTGCTTCGCCATGCCTGCGTTCGCGCAGGGCGGGGCTACAGGCGCAACTAACTGGATCGCCATCACTGCCGGATTCTCCATGGCGATCGCCTCCGCCGTTTGCGGCCTAGCCCAGGGCAAAGCCGTCGCCGCGGCGACCGAATCTCTGGCCCGCAATCCTGCCGCCCGCCCGGGAATTCAGTTTGCACTGATTCTCGGCCTGGTGCTGATCGAATCGCTGGCTCTGTACACCCTGGCGATCATCTTCCTGAAGGTGAAGTAGGAAGAGCTTCGAGTTTCAGAATCTCCAGGTTTCAAGGTCAAAGTTAAAAGCCTCTGTTTTCGGCAGAGGCTTTTTCAATTACTCAAATACGCAATTACAAAATGCCTACACCTTCCGGTCGCCGCTCCATTCACTGCCACGATTCTGGGGAGCGTAGTTCAGCGCTTCGACCAGCAAGCGGCGGAGTCGGTAGCGGCTCTCCAGGTCCGCGCTGACGATCTCGAATCCGACTTCGTTCACGCGCGCGCGGCGCAAGAGCACATGCGCACGAATCTTCGAGCGCATGCCCACCGATATCTCGAGATCCGCTTCGCTGCCGATGCGGAGATTGTCTTCTTTTGTGCCCATGCCGCCGCCTAGGCTGAGCTCGCGGATCATGATCTTGGACTTGCCCCATGAGCTGCCAATGGTTCCATTCACAGTTTTGGCCAGCACCAATCGCTCGTAGCGTCGCTGGCGCACCCATGGGCAAGCGGGCGCCATGTCCAGGGGCGCGATTGCGAGTTCGGCGGGCTCAAGGCCGCTGTCCGACATCACCTGAGAACTGTACCGCGGGTCAGTTTTTGAGAGCGCCTGTGCGGCTGCAACCCGCAGTTCGCGATGATGCACATAACCAAAAGTCTTCTTTGTCTCCATGATTTCACGCAAGGTCTGAACCGCCTCCGCATCCTTCAGGCGACCCAGAGACTCGATGGCCTTCAGCTGAACGTACGGAGAACGCGAGGCAGCTTCTCCTGGCCGGGCCATGGCAATCAGAGGGGCAGCCGCCGACAAGTCACCGCTCATTCCAATTTCATCAATCGCCTCGGGCAGGACCAGCGGATCAAGAACCTCCGTCAGTTCGAGCAGGGTGCGTCCGCGATCGGCAGCATTGCCATAGGCGATCTGACGCACAACAATGTCGTGGTAAAAACGGTTCCATTCAGGCAGACGGACCGGCAGCAATTCGAGCAGCGTGGCCACGTCAAAGCGGCTGACCAGTCCAACGACTGCCGACGCCTGCCGCGGCTGGCCCGTCCGCAGAATCTCGCGCAATTGCAGCATGGCGGGCGATCCCAGCTGTTGGACCAGTCCGATCATGCGGTCGCATTCGTCGCGGCGCATGCAGCGGAAGAAGCGGTCGGCCAGATGCTCGGCGCCAGTCTGACTTGTCCGGCGCAGCACCGCCAACAAATCTGCCAGGACTGGTTCCTGCTGCAGAGCCTCTTCAATGTATTCGGGAAGGCGATTCTCTACGCCCACGCGGGGACGCAGGTCGGCCATCAGCACCGGGCGTTCGACGCTGATGTGTTCCATCCCGGCGCAGACTTCATTGACCGCAGCATAGTTTTTCGCGGCGCTCGCTTCCTGGCTGAGACGCACGAACGCCGCGCTCATCAGGCTCGAAAGCTCGGCCTCTTTCTCGGCGATCAATTGCTCGCTCAGCTTGCGAACCGCTTGCGCCATTGGCTGTCCGCCAAGGCGGGCATAAAGGTCCGCAACCTGGCTGATGCCGATCGCCGTCCGGCGGCGTGGATCCGTATCCTTCGCGCTCAAGCAGCTGGAATAGTTGTTCAGGATCTGCGAAGCGAGATCGTTGTCCTGGCGCTCGAGCAGCACCTCCACAAATTGCCGCAAGTTGCGTGGCGGCACGCAGGGCGCCTCGTGCGAAAGCAGCACGCTCTTTTTGCCCGATTCCGGCACTTCCGCCCAGAACATCCGGTCGAGAATGTCGGCGTGCGACTCGACCAGAATCCCGGCCTTGCTCATCTTTTCTTCCTGCAGTTTCAGGATCTGGCGCAGCGAGTCCATCTGACGGCTCATGTGCTCCATCATCTGGTGCACTGCATTCACCTTCACCTCGCCCTTCTGATAGCGCTCGAGCGCGAAGCGGATCGCCATGTGCTCGGCGGCCTTCATCAGCAGGGGCGTGTCCTCCTCCTCTGCGGTTGTGGCCTGCGCCGCCAGGCTGCCCAGGAGTTGCTGGAGATTGAGGCGGGTGTTCGGGTCGACCTGCGTCAATTCCTGCTGCAGATCTTCTTCCTTAACATTCGGATCCTGCTGCACCTGACCAAAACGCGTGAGCAGGCGGATGGCTTGAATCACCTCAGATTCCTGGAGAGGAACCACAGTTCCGGCGGTCCACGCAGGCGCGACACCGGCAGCCGCGCCGGAGCCGGCAGCGCCGACGGCTGCATTCGGCACGCTGCCGAGCGGGACCATCGGACGGCCTGAAGCATCCCCTCCGCCTCCGCCCGTTCCTCCACCTCCTCCACCTCCGCCGGCTTTGGCGCCCTCTGCAGCAGCGATCAGCTGTAAAAGTTTTTGCGGATCATTGAGCCACGCCTTGAACTCCGGTCCGAGCGTCTGCGCGGCGATTTGCGCCGCAATGCTGACGTCGCCCGTGAGCGGGTCGGCGGCCACAAATTTCACTTCATTGATCTTGATCGTGCTTGTACCCTTACCTCCACCGAGCGCATCTTTAATCTGCTTCGCAACGTCGGTGGCCTTCGACCCTGCAACCGTAAACGCGCGCACCAGGCGCACGAAGTCCTGTTCGGTCACTTCTTTGGAAAAATGCAGGCTAGCCAATCCCGCAGTGGTGAGAAGAGTCGCAAAACTTTTCTCCGCTTGCCCTGTCTCCAGCGGAATTCCGTCGAGCAATAACTTGTTGTCAGAAACGCCCAGCAAAAATCCGGCATCTCCGCCCGCGGGCAGCGCCGTCTGTAGCTCGTTCCAGGTTGTTTCGAATTGGGCCTCGGTGCGCTTGTGGTCGAAGCCGTACATGCGCGCGTACTTGATGAGAATGTTGAGGCTGTGCACGAACGCTTGCGCGGAGGCCGCACGGGTTCCTTGATTTGTATTTGCGCCGGAAATAACCGCCTCCTGGAACTCTGTTTGCCACTCCAGCGTAAGCCGAAAAGGTAAGTGGTCAAACGTTACGGAGGTAATTGTCCCTAGGTTGTGCCCTGGCGCCAACGCCAAGCCAGGAAAGGGAGGGATCGATGGTAAAGGACTTCAATGAGAGGGGACCTTGCCCTAGTGATCTTTCTTCCGCACCTGTATCTGTAATAGAATCGCGGTTCCCCGGCATCGAG
>Ga0335077_10012179_pt1 | contig 10747 bp, 11 predicted proteins | sample Lox_Sample_31_FD_207151 | JGI IMG/M metagenome (GOLD analysis project Ga0335077, IMG submission 207151) | Soil microbial communities from Loxahatchee National Wildlife Refuge, Florida, United States - Lox_Sample_3.1 | ecosystem: Environmental > Terrestrial > Soil > Wetlands | place: USA...
ACCCTCGTGCTGGCGTTTAACAGCGCCGCCCAGGAAACTCCTGGGGTCCAGATGAAGCTGGACACCAAGGACAACGGTGGCAACGAGGTGGGGCGGGTCATCGTTCTCAATGCCGACGACGACAACCGCGACGGAATCCCCGACATGGACGAAAGCCCGGTGATCGGAGAAACCAGTCTGCGCAAACTCACCATTACGTGGCTGGCGCCGGAGCTTCTGGTTTATTTGAAGAAAGGTGAAAAGGGCGACAAGGTTCGGGTGTGGCGAGACAGTCAGAAGACGCAAGAAATTCTGTTTGACGGGGTGTCGAACAAATTTGTGTCGCCTTCCAAGAAGGTCGAAGTCTTTGTCGAAGGGGTGAAGCCGAGCGACAAAACCGACGATGTGGAGCTGTTCGCCAATTACGACAACAAAGATGGCAAGAAGGCTTCCGTCAACCTGACCGTGCTGTGGGTCGACACCTGGACGTTCAAAGTCAGCAACGCCGATTCGTGGGATGACAAGTTCAAACCGGAGAACGATCCTAGAAAGCACGAGGTCGATCCCAAAGACGGGAAAACCGGTTTGCACGTTTACGGCGACCGCCTGGGCCAGGGAATACAAGTCAAAGGCCGGGTCCTGCCCTCCGACTTTACGCCCACCGTGCCGATCGTCATCGAGCGGGCAAAACAGGTTTGCGAGTTCCGCGACATGAACAAGGGCGACACCTTTCTCCGCAAGGCAAATTTCAGTACCAACAACGCTCTGCTCAGGATCACGCCCGTCGGCTCCGAAGAGGACACCTGCACCGAATGCAACCAGCCTGATCCGCAGAAGAGCACTCCGGCAGGGTTCATTTACGACTGGGACAATTCCGGGGTCTCCAATCGATTGGCGAAAGGAACCGTTGATCGCACGCGCAAGAACTTTCTGCAATGGCCTCGTTTTGGCTCGAAGCGAGCGGGCGTTTTCGCTTACTGGAGCCAAGCGATATCCGCCAAGCCTACCGCCGATCCTCCGCAGAGGAAAGTGGCCGATATGCCTTTCGAGAACTCGTTCAATGCGAGGAAGGACAACCAGGACCTGGGCTCGGGATTGACCTTGGCAACGTTCAAACCGAACCTCAGCTTCGACCTCAACAGCGGGAGCTGTACTGACGCGCTGAGCATCCCCGTCGGTGCGCTGCCCGATGGCAAAGTAGGCAAAGCCTATGCCCAAACTCTCGACTCCAAGGGCGGCTTTCCTCCCGTCACATGGTCGGTCTCCAAAGGCAGTCTGCCGAATGGGCTGACCTTGACGCCGGCCAAAGACATGGCGTCCGCTAACCTGAGAGGCACGCCGACCAAGGCGGGGACGTTTACCTTCACCATCAAGGCGACGGATTCAGCCAAGCCGACTGCCGGAACTGCGGAAAAGCAGTTCACCATCGTGATTGCCGCCGGCCAGGGACCAACCGACCTGTCACTGGCGGAGGTGGGCTCGCAAGCCGAGCAAGAACCTGATGAGGTACCCACGGTGGCGGGTAGTCTGGAAGCCATTAACCAGCGCAGCCAGTCGGACGATGGCGAGGTGCGGACGCAGGCCATGTTGGAACTCGGCGCTCTCATGTCGCGTCGCGCCGAAGCACCCGCGGAGTTCGCGGCGCTTGAGGACAACCTCATTAACTCGGTGCGCGTTCTGGCTCCGAGCACATCGCAAGCCGATCGGGAAAAGGCCTTTCATCAAATCACGATGCTGGGCGATATGCAGTCGGAGAAGAGCCTGCCGGTGTTGGTCGACAACCTCACGTTCCACAATCCGTACATGACGATCTACGATCGTGGGCCACTGTCCTATACGGATCCCGAACCTGGGGACTTGCCGGTTTTCCAGTCATTGACACAGATTGGCGACAAGTCGATTGACCTGGTGGCACACCGTGCCATCTCGGAAAGCGATCCCCTGATCCAGAACTGTCTGGTGGAACTGCTGATCTACTTCTACGATGCTCCGGGAGCGCTGGACTGGCTCGACCGGGCTGCGGCGCAGCCAGGGCTGAGCGTGGCCGAGTTCGACCGCATCAACGCCATGCGCGAAATGGTCCTGGCCCACCACTAACCTCAAACCCGAACCGGGGAGCAGCTCGGCGTGAGCTGCTCCTCGTGGCATTGATTCACGCACTTTCTGGTGCCCCAACGTGGAGCTCGTTGAGTCCTACGCTGTGGGACTGGCCCTTGCGTCTGTCATCGCGAGACTTCCCGGATTCCCTCAGCTTTCTTCGCCGCCGCCGGCCTCTGGTCGACGACCGAGGTCGATCAGCGCTGCCAGCGTGCGGCGGGTTCGGTTCACGTCGTCCTGTCCGACCAGGGCAAGCAGCTCGGCATCGACCTTTTCGCGCGCCGCAGCTTGGATCTCCGCGGCCGCCCGGCCTCGCTCGGTAAGGGCCACTGTTAGCTTGCGCCGATCCTCCTTGTCCGGCGCTCGATCCAGATACCCGCGGCTGACCAACGTATCCACCAGCTGACCTGCGGCCTGCTTCGAGAGGCGGAGCTGGAGGATCAACTGGCTCAGCGGGATGTCAGCGCGATTCAGAGCCAGTCCGCCGATGACGTATAGACCGTTGCCCGGAATGTCGTCATATCCGGCTTCGGCCAGCGCCCGGCGCATCGCCGAACCGTAAGTGTTGCGGGCGTGACGGAGCAGCGCCGGCATTACGATGTCTTGGAGTTGTGTGGTGTGAGTTTCCATGGACAGAGAGCATACTGTATGTAAATATGATAGTCAAGATGATTGACTGTAGTGTTAAATGTCCATTTCCGGCAGACGCGAAAGATTTTCGAGCGGTCCGGATGGGGTGCGTCCGAAGGTCGCAGAGGATTCAAGGTTTCAGTATCATTCGGGCGTGACGCCGTCCCGCCTCGCCGAACTGCTTAACCCCTACATTGTGGGACTGGCTCTTCCAGCCGGCATCTACGACCAGATCAGCGCCTACTTAGATCTTCTTCTGCGTTGGAATGCGAAGACCAACCTCACTGCCATCCGCGATCCGGAGCAGATGGTGACGCGCCACTTCGGCGAATCGCTGTTCGCGGCGGGCGTGCTATTCGGCGAAAAACCGCCGAACCAGGGCATGACTCTTGCGGACCTCGGCTCGGGCGCAGGCTTTCCCGGCGTTCCTATCAAACTGGCCTTCCCCGGGCTGAACGTCACGCTGATCGAATCGCAAAACAAGAAGGCAAGCTTCCTGAAGGAGGTCATCCGCGCGTTAGGTCAGGACGGCATCGAGGTCTACAACGGTCGCGCCGAGCAGTGGGGCAAGCAGGCGGACGTGGTCACACTCCGAGCCGTGGAGAGGTTCGAGGCAACGCTTACTATCGCAGCCACGTTGGTCAGACCGGCGGGAAGGCTGTGCTTGCTGATCGGCACTGGAAGTAAAACCGCTCTCGAGACAATGCCCAATTTAGAGGTCGAAGTGGTACATCCTATTCCTCCCAGAGACGATTCCGCAGTCGTGGTGGGAAGAATTCGTCATTAGAGCGGCAAGACTGCATAATTAGTACAGGTTCCTATCCAAGATAGAAAGCCGAACGATGTCTTCGTTGGACACACTTTGGGATGTGTTGAACTATGTGTGATATATTACACAGTGGAGGGAGTCCATGCCCACCAATTTGGCGCTCGACGATGTCCTGATTGAGGAAGCTAGACGGGTCGGCGGACACGCGACCAAGAAGCAGGCCGTTACTGCCGCGCTCGACGAGTACGTTCGCCGCCATAAGCAGGCTGAAGTCCTCGAGTTGCTGGGCACCATTGACTACGCCGACGATTACGATTATCTGAGCAATCGCCGACGCGATTACATCGAGGAATGAAGCTACTCGTCGACACATCGGTGTGGTCCTTAGCGCTGCGACGCAGGTCGGGGACAACGCTACAGCCGAACCAGCAGCAGCTCGTCAATGAGTTGACGGAAGCGATCAGCGATGGGCGGGTGGTCATGATCGGCCCGATACGCCAGGAGCTCTTGTCAGGCATCCGTGAGCAGGCGCAGTTCGAGCGGCTCAGACAGGCGCTAGCCGCGTTTCCCGATGAGCCGATGACCACTGCAGATTACGAGGCTTCGGCGTGTTCCTACAATCTTTGCCGCACTCGAGGACTGCAGTGCGGCCCGGTGGATATGCTGATCTGCACCGTCGCGGCGAGGTGCAAATGGCGAGTGCTGACCTGCGATGCCGGGATGCTGGATTGTCTAAAGATCATCCTCGAATCAATACCTGAGTAGACGGGCGGATTGTTCCACGTGGAACAGAAGCCAAAGCTGTCTACCACGGATTTGCGCGGATGATGCGGGTTCCGATGGGTTCGAGCAGGACCTTCCGGTCGGGTGGATGCGACTTGCCAAACAGCTCCGCTACTCGTGCCATCGTTCGGTGGATCCGTGATATCCGCGCGATCCGCGGCTCTCTGTGTGCTCTCAGAATCGGTGTTCATCCGTGACGATCCGTGGTTCATGCCTTCCAGGTTTTTGTTCCACGTGGAACACTCGTCGGCGCGCGTTACGCACAAATTGTGACATCCGTAGATTGCGCTGATTCAGCCCGTTCCGGGAATTCATTGCCCTCTTGCACAGCTTTTCCTCCGAAATGTACCTTCCCTGATTCCTCTCCCATTGCTGGCCTCTCCGCCTGGTTCTAATCTTTGAACACGCGCTTGGATCGGCAGCCATGTCCAGAGTCATCGCGGTCACAAATCAGAAAGGCGGGGTCGGCAAGACGACCACGGCCATCAACTTGGCCGCGTCCTTCGCCCAGCACGGTGCGCCTACGTTGCTGGTGGACTGCGATCCCCAGTCCAATGCTTCCAGCGGCGTCGGCTTTGGCCGCGATCCTGAGCGCCTCAGCACCTATCAGGTGATCATGGGAGAGGTCCCGGCGGAAGAAGCGTTGAAGGCTACCGAGTTGGAAAAACTCAGCGTGCTGCCCTCCAGCAAGAACCTGATTGGCGCCAACATCGAACTGGTCACGCTGGAATACCGCGAATATCGCATGCGCTACGCCCTCGAGCCGCTGCGCCAGCGTTTCGACTTCATCGTTTTGGATTGTCCGCCCGCTCTGGATTTGCTGACGCTGAACGCGCTGGTCGCGGCGGACAGCGTCCTGATTCCCATGCAGGCCGAGTATTTTGCCCTGGAGGGCGTGACCGAACTGCTGGACACCATCGACCGCATACGGATCGAGCTCAATCGAGGGCTTTCGGTGGAAGGCGTGGTGCTGACTATGTTCGACGAGCGCACGAACCTGGCACAATCGGTGGCGAACGAGCTGCGCGGCTTCTTCGGCGAGCTGATGTGTCAGACGCCGATTCCGCGCAATGTGCGCCTGGCGGAAGCTCCCAGTCACGGCAAGCCGGCGTTGGTTTACGATCCCAAGTCGCGCGGCGCCGAGGCTTATTTGGCCCTGGCAGAGGAGATTATGAAGCGGGTGAAGCGCGCGGAGGCACTGGCGGCAGTGTCGTCGGAAGCGGCATCGTGAGTGGTCGCTCTTCGCTGTTCGCCAGAGACAGTGGCTGCTCCGATGAGTTTCAGCGCAAGCATTTTCGGGGTCTGTGGTTCGCAGCGACTCTGGCGAAAAGCGAAAGGCGAACGGCGAAAGGCGAGTTGGAAATAGCGAAAGGCGTGAACTTCTATGACTGACAAGCGCAAAGCACTCGGTCGCGGGCTGGAGACGCTGCTGCCCTCCCGCGCGGCAACGCAGCCGCCAGTCGCCATGCCAGTAGCGATCCATGCGGCGGCCGCGCCGATGCAAGCCGCGGGCGAAGCGGTCCGCCATATCCCCGTGGACCTCATCGATCGCAACCCCTACCAGACGCGCTCCCACATCAACGAGGCAGCGCTGACCGAGCTGACCGATTCCATCAAGGTCTCGGGCGTAGTGCAGCCGATCGTGGTGCGGCCGGGGACGGATGGCCGTTTCCAGCTCATTGCCGGCGAGCGCCGCTGGCTGGCATCGCAACTGGCGCACAAGACCACCGTGCCATCCATCGTGCGACATGTCTCCAACGAGCAGGCGATGGAGATTACCATCATCGAGAACCTGCAGCGTGAGGACCTGAACGCCATGGAGCAGGCGCGCGCCTTCGAGCGGTTGGGCCGCGAGTTCGGCCTGACACAGGAGCAGATTGCGCAGCGCACCGGGAAGAACCGCTCGACTGTCGCTAACTTCTTGAGGCTATTGAAGTTACCTGAGGATGTCCAGAAGATGGTCGAACAGGAAGAATTGACCTTCGGTCATGCTAGGGCGATTGCAGCGCTCGGCTCGCCGCTCACCATGAAAGACTTTGCCAAACGCGCGGTGAAGCTGTCGCTTTCCGTCCGCCAGCTGGAGAAGGAAGTTTATGCCTTCCTGCAGCCCCCATTCCAGGACGAGGAGAAGCCGGAGCGCGTGGTCGATCCCAATGTGCGAGAGGCGGAGGATCGACTACGAAATGCACTGGGTTTGAAGGTGGCCATCAACGATCATCAAGGCAAAGGCAAGGTCGTCATCCAGTACGCCAGCCTCGACGAATTCGACCGCATCCTGGAAACCTTGGCGAAGTAGATCGCACTCGCAGCGCTTATTGAGGCATCTGTGCAGGATTAATGCTCACCACAGAGACACAGAGGCACCGAGCAAGATCGAACTTGTAACCTTATCGCTCTGTGTCTCCGTGCCTCTGTGGTGAACCCGGGCTCTTCGTTCCCCCGCGCTGTTGTTCCTGCAGCTGCAGACGCAAATCGCGGATCAGCACACTCCACAACTGCACATTGGTATTCAGCAGGATCGACATATTGGTATCGCGAATGAAGCTGACCTGCGCTGCCATATTGTTCAGCAGGCTCTCCATCTGATTGAGGTCGAGCTCCATTCGGCGAGCCGCGTCGACTGGCGGCGCCGATGAAGTCGTATCTCCGGCCGGTAGCTGCGCCGGCGCCTGCGTCATATCTCCCGCTGGAAGCTGCGCGGGTGCTTGCGTGATGCCGCCAGGCGGTAGCTGCGGCGGAGCCTGTTGCGGCGTTTGGTTAGCAGTCTGCGCATAGGCCGCGCACGCCAGCAGCATCACCGTCATAATCGTTAATACTCGGAACACGTTTCACCTCCCAAAACCGGCTGCTGAGAGAATCTAACAGCGGTTCTCTGTCGCCGGCTGAAGCCGGCTCTAATGGATAAAGAAAGAGGCTCTTTTCGGCACGAATGAATTCGTGCCCTGACGCGAATCGTCGCACGGCGAAGTTTTCTTTGCAGCCTGCAGAAGTCGCCCCTTATTCGGTTCAGTATGATGGAAGATCCATCGGGCCGTGTCATAAGTGTTCGCCGCCCGGGTTAGGCCAACCGAAGGCCGAACCCGGGGCACAGACCTTGGCACATACCTTGGGGCACAAAGCCGTGTCTGGATAGGAACGACATGAACCGCACCACACTGGAGCTGAGCTTGCATCGACTGACGCTGGGCGACACCGAATTTACCATCCTCTCTGACGGCACCTATCAACTCGATGGAGGCGCGATGTTCGGCGTCGTTCCCAAGACGCTGTGGGAAAAGCGCATCAAGGCCGACGAGCGCAATCTGCTGACGCTCGGACTCAACTCGCTGCTCATTCGTAATGGCAAGCAGACGGTGTTGGTGGAGACGGGAATCGGGCCCAAGCTCAACGAAAAAGCGCGCGAGATCCATCGCAATCAGATGCTGCTGATGGAGAGTTTCCGGCAAGCCGGCATCTCGCCCGACGAGATCGACGTCGTCATCAACACGCATCTGCACTTCGACCACTGCGGCTGGAACACCTACTACGATAAAGATGGCAAGCCGCAGCCGACGTTCCCCAATGCGGTCTATTACGCGCAGCAGGGTGAGCTCGACCACGCGCACGAGCAGCATGAGCGCGACCGCGTCAGCTACATCACCGACAACTACGATCCGCTGGTGCGCAGCGGGCAGATGCGGCTGCTGCGCGGCAATGCCGAGATCGTGCCCGGCATCTCAGTCGAGGTCTATCCCGGACACACGCGCGACTTGCAGGCGGTGAACATCCAGGCGGGCGACAAGACGGTCTGCTACATCAGCGACCTCATCCCGACGTCGCATCACACCGATCCGACCTGGGTGATGGGATACGATCTTTACCCGCTGGATTCGATCGACAATCGGCATCGCTTTTATAAGCGCGCTATTCCGGAGAGGTGGCTGGTGGTCTTCACCCACGACCACCAGGTCCCCTTTGCTCATGTCGAGATTGGGGAGAAGGGCAAGCCTGTGGCGCGGCCGGTGGGAAAATAACACACCTTCACGACGGAGGCACGGAGAACACCGAGAAAGCCACGATGTGGCGCCGGGGGATTCGCCGATCAGTTGTGCAGCGGATAAGGGCGCTCCGGTTATCCACTGATTTCTTTTCGAGGCTACTAGCCACAGTGCGGCTCGCGTCCTACAATGTAGCACCGTGCCATAAGAGCTGCCGAAGGATGCCGCATGGGAAAGAAGGATAAGAAGAAGGACAAGAAGAAGCATCGGCAGGAAGACGCGCCAGCCTCGTCCACCGCCAGCCGGAAGTCGGGTGCGTTCGATCTGCGTGCCATGAAGTTGCCGTCGGCGCCCAAGCCGCTGAAGCCCGCCGACATTCGCACCTTGCGCACCCGCATGAACGCCAGCCAGGCGCTGTTCGCGCGTCTGCTGAACGTGAGCTCGAATGCGGTCGAGAGCTGGGAGCAGGGCATCCGTGAGCCGCGCCAGGCCACCCTCAAGCTGCTTCACATTGTGCGGAAAAGCCCGGAAACACTGCTGGATTGAGAGCTGACCCGCGCACAAATTTTCCTGGGCAAAATGACGCCAACCGTGGCGCGCTTTGACGCTTCAAATGCGTAAAGGACGCTGTTATAACAGTGCCGCCTAGCACAACGGGCGGCCTGCATCTCGCTTACGTCATCTTAAAGAGAGAGAGGCGTTACGAACGTTTTGCGGGCCCCGCTAGGCTAGCCGTAACGCGCCGGACTCTCCAATGCTGAGCTATGAACTAAGTCGGCTCTCGCCTGCTCTCCGCCGAACCATTGAACGTTCGCGCGAGCTGCGGAGGGTGGCGCGCCTGTTGAAGTTGGAGAACCTGCGTCTGCGCGCCCAAATGCTGGTGCTGACCCGGCCAACCAGGCATGCCTCCAACTCGGTGAACTAAGCACGAATCCTTTTCATCCGAAAGTGCAAAACGGAGAACCTGAGTCCCGTAGGAGACGACAGCCTCTATCCGATATACAAAACGGGGATCGTATTCGATGCCAGATTTGTTCCGGGATCTGCAGTCGCGGTGACGCGACGCACATAGGTTGGTGCCGTCCTTACAGGACTCGGGACCCGAACTACGAATCTACCCGGCACTCCGCTGCGCTCCGTGCTGGGCTAGATTATGGCCTCCGCTTCGCGGAGTTCCGGTTCTGGCCGGTCCGCGGAGTTTTCAGGTACCCATATCGGTTGGCTGAGTTCTGCCACAGGCGCTGTGCCGGCTCACCGCGTCTCCCGCGCGACGCCCGTCCGGGCAATGTTCCTCAACGGAACAACTGAGCTTCGCGCATCTGCTCTTCAACTACTCGCTCGCGCCATTTCGGTGTAGAGTGTGAGCCAACAACGGAGGTGTGCATGCCTCACTGCACCAAATGCGGCAGCGAAGTCCCGGCAACGGCCCAGTTCTGCCAGAAATGCGGGCAGCCCCAGGCCGGTGCTGCGCCGGCAACCGGACCGGGACCGGCTTATCCCGTAGCCGCCGGCAGCGGCCTCTCGGAGAATGCAGCAGCCTGTCTCAGCTACGTCCTGGGCTGGATTACCGGCGTCATCTTCTATCTCATCGATCGCCGCCCCTATGTGCGCTTCCACGCATCGCAGTCGATCGTCACCTTCGGTGGGCTGCACCTGTTGCGCATCGTGCTGGGTATCATCTTCGGTGTGGGCTGGTTCATGGGTCCGGTTCACTGGGGAGCGTTCGGCATCGGCCTTGTGCTCATCAGCTGCCTCGGCTTTCTCACCTTCATTCTGTGGATCGTGTGCATGGTGAAGGCCTACCAGGGCCAGCGCTTCATGTTGCCCATCGCCGGCGACATCGCGGTGAACCTGGCCAATCAGTAGGGGTCGCCGTGACGCGATGCACGTAGGTGGGTGCCGTCCCTGCGGGACTCAGGTTCCCTCTTTTGTCCTAGCTCAGCACTCCGGCTTCGCCTGCGTGCTGGGCTAGATTATGGCCTCCGCTGCGCGGAGTTCCCGGATCGATCAAGCCAGGTCTTTGGATAAGTTCTGCTACTCCAGACGCGCCGCCGTCATCTCACCTAACATGGCAGGCACGCTACACATCTTCAAGCGCAACGATACTCCCCTGGAATACCAGGCCAACTACAACCTGGGCGCGGTTTCGTGGGTGCAGGTGTTCGATCCGTTGAGGCTGGAGCACTTCCTGCGGCTCAGCGCCGCCTTGTCCGGCGACACGGTTGACGCCATGCTCTCCGAGCTGCGCGATAAAGGCAGCACCAGCGAAGGTCCGGTCGCCATTGGCGAATCGCACCTGGCCGAGATGGGATTCGCCGAGTCGCCGAGCGATGAATGAAGTGGCTGGTGGCTAGTTGCCAGAAGGAAGTTGTCAGTTGTCAGAAGGAAGTTGCTGGTGGCCAGTAGTCAGTTGTCAGCTATTAGTTTCGAGTCGTCAGTACGCGGTGGTCTTGGTTCTCCGTTCTCGGGACGCAGCTCACCAATGACGACTGGCCAACATGGCTGGCTCTCC
>Ga0335077_10012181_pt1 | contig 10747 bp, 8 predicted proteins | sample Lox_Sample_31_FD_207151 | JGI IMG/M metagenome (GOLD analysis project Ga0335077, IMG submission 207151) | Soil microbial communities from Loxahatchee National Wildlife Refuge, Florida, United States - Lox_Sample_3.1 | ecosystem: Environmental > Terrestrial > Soil > Wetlands | place: USA: Florida...
CCGCGTTCGGTCAATTCATCCTCGTCGAAACCCAGATAATGCCCCAGTTCATGCAGAAACGTCGTTCGCACTTCTTCACGAAAAATCTTCTCTTCCCCACCTGCCAGATCCCAAAGATTTTCCAGAAACAGAATAATTTGCGGCGGCAGCGGAACATGGCCTTCCTCGGCAAATTCCGGCCCGGTAAACAAACCCAGCGTGTCCGGTTCAATCCCGTCCGCCTGCAAGCCGGCGTTCGGAACGCGCTCGAACGTTACGGGCAATTGTTTGGCCCGCTCGCGCAACGGTCCGGGCAGCGTCGTCAATGTCTCCTCAACCTCCTCGGACGCAACCGCGCACAATTTTTCCCAATTCAAATTCATGTGGCAATTGTGTCGCGCAAAGGCCGCGAAGGAAAATAAAAGTTTAATTTCTTCCTTCGCAGCTTCGCGTTCTTCGCGCGAGAAAAAAATCTCATTTTTCCTCGCGCTTGAACGGCGCATGTCTATGGTTGTCTTAAATCAAATTTATGACGACCAAAAACCAAACGTCCCGCTCCTTTTTCCTCGCCTTCGTTTTTTTCCTCACCCTGACAGGGTTGCCCGCCGGCCGCGCGGCCACCACTGAAGTTCCCGCCGGGCCGGATGTGTTACGTGCCACGCTCACGAATGGCCTGCAGGTCATCATTGTCCGCAACACCCTCGCGCCGGTGGTCACCACGATGGTCAATTATCGCGTCGGCGCGGATGAATGCCCCACGAACTTTCCCGGCATGGCCCATGCCACCGAACACATGATGTTCCGCGGCAGCCCGGGCTTGTCGGCGGATCAACTGGCTGACATATCGGCGGCCATGGGCGGAGATTTTGACGCCGACACCCAACACCCGGTCACGCAGTATTTTTTCAGTGCGCTCGCCGACGACTTGGACGTGGCGTTGCACGTTGAAGCCGCCCGGATGCGGGACTTGCTGCCCGACGAATCGCTTTGGGACAAAGAACGAGGCGCTATCGAACAGGAGGTCGCGCAGGATTTGTCCAATCCCGAATATGTTTTCTACATAAAATTGCTGGCCGCCATGTTCAAAGGCACGCCTTACGCGGATACGGGACTGGGCACACGGCCGTCCTTCGACAAGACCACCGACGCCATGCTCCGGAAATTCCACAACACCTGGTATGCGCCCAACAATGCCATTCTTATCATCGTTGGCGACGTGGAACCGACACAGGCGCTCGAGCAGGTGAAGAAAATTTTCGGCGGCATCCCGGCGGTGAAACTGCCCGCGCGGACGGAATTTCATTTTGAACCGGTGAAACCGGAGACGCTGAGGCAGGACACCGATCTGCCGTACGGCCTGGTTGCCATTACGTTTCGGTTGCCCGGCTCGGACAGTCCCGATTACGCCCCCGCACAAATCCTGTCGGACGTGTTGAGCAGTCAGCGCGGCAAGCTCTACGCGCTGGTGCCGGAGGGCAAGGCGCTGTTCGCGGCGTTCGAATATGACGATCTGCCCAAGGCCGGTCTGGGTTACGCTGTGGCCGGGTTTCCGGCGGGCGGAGATTCAACTAATCTGCTGGAACAAGTGCGGGACATTCTGGCGGCGGAAGTGACGAATGGCGTCATGGCGGACCTGGTTGAAGCGGCCAAACGGCGTGAAATCGCCAGCGCCGAACTCCAGAAGAATTCCGTGTCCGGGCTGGCTTCGGCGTGGTCGGACGCCGTGGCCATTGAAGGACGGCAATCGCCGGATGACGACATCGCCGCCATCCGCAAGGTGACTGTCGCCGATGTCAATCGCGTGGCGCAGCAGTATCTGGATTTTGCCCAAGCCATTTCGGCCATTCTCACCCCGCAACCTTCGGGCAAGCCCATTTCTTCAAAGAGTTTTGGCGGCAAGGAATCGTTTGCCGCCTCCAAGACCACGGGCGTCAAGTTGCCCAAATGGGCAAGAAAAGTGACGGAGCAGATTGAAATTTCCCCATCCACACTGAATCCCGTGGTCACCAATCTGCCCAACGGTATCAGGCTCATCGTGCAGCCGGAGACCATCAGCGACACTGTGAGTGTCTATGGGCGGGTCAAAAGCAATTCCAAACTGGAAATGGTGGAAGGCAAAGATGGCGTGGATCAGGCACTGGACCAGCTTTTCCCTTTCGGCACGAAAACACTGGACCGTCTAGCTTTCCAAAAGGCGCTCGACGACATTGGCGCGAACGAATCGGCCGGCACGGATTTTTCGTTGCAGGTGTTGACCGACCAGTTTGAGCGCGGTGTGCAACTGCTCGCTGACAACGAACTTTCTCCCGCGTTGCCGGAAAAGGATTTCAAAATCATCCAGCCGCAACTGGCCGCTTCCGTCGCCGGTGAATTGCAAAGCCCGGATTATCTGGCCGGACGCGCCCTCCGGGCGGCGCTGTTCCCCAGGACCGATCCGGCGCAGCGGGAAACCACGCCGGCCACCGTCAATGCCCTCACGATTCAAGACGTGCAAGATTATTATCATTACGTGTTCCGGCCCGACATGACAACCATTGTCGTCATCGGCCACGTGACGCCGGAAAACGCCGTGGCCGTCATTTCAAAATATTTCGGCGACTGGAGAGCCGAAGGGCCACAACCCAACACGCTGTTCCCGCCCGCGCCGACGAACGCGCCTTCCGTGACGCACGTGCCTGATTCCAGCCGGGTGCAGGACAAGGTCACTCTGGCGGAAACGCTGCCGCTCACCCGCACGAATGCTGATTATTACGCGCTGCAACTGGGCAATCACGTGCTGGGCGGCGGCTTTTACGCAACGCGCCTGTATCGCGACCTTCGCGAAAAGAGCGGGCTGGTCTATTATGTGGATTCGTCGTTCAACGTCGGCCTGACGCGCGGCGTTTACCAGGTTGCATACGCCTGCGACCCGCCAAACGTGGCCAAGGCACGCGTCATCATTTTGGGCGACCTCAAGGACATTCAGTTGAAAAAAGTGACTTCGCAGGAATTGCATCAGGCCAAGTTGATGTTGTTGCGGGACATTCCCTTGTCGGAGTCCAGCGTGCACTATATTGCCCAAGGCTGGCTCGGGCGCTCGGTGCTCGGTCTGCCGCTCGATGAACCAACTCGCGCGGCGCATATTTACGTGAAACTCAAGGCGCGTGACGTCAAAGCCGCCTACGCCAAATGGCTCCGTCCAGGCGATCTTGTCGAAGTGGTTCAAGGCCCGGTGCCGCATTAGCACCTCCGTCCGTCCGGCAAAAAGTAAATAAATCTTTTGACGCCTTGCTCCGGCAATGCGTTAATGGCAGTTCGAACTGAACAAAGGAACAAGCGATGGACAAGGATATGAACACCACAGCCTCATCAAAAAACGTATTGAACTCGGATGTTGAAATCAAAGGCAACATCAAGTTCTCCGGCGAACTGTCCCTGGACGGCAAATTGGACGGGGACATCCACACCGACGGCACCCTGCATCTCGGCGACAGCGCCATGATCAACGGCAACATCACCGCGCAATCGGTTGTGGTCCGCGGCAAGGTGCATGGCAACATCACCGCCAAGGAAAAAATCGACATCAAGGCCAAGGCCGAATTGTTCGGCGACATTCGCGCCAGCAAACTGGTGATTGAGGAAGGCGTCACCTTCGTCGGCAAAACCGAAGTCAACCCGAACAAAGTTACGCCGACGGCGCGTCCGGCCGAAACGCCCAAGTCGCCGGAGCCGACCAAGGCAGTCCGCTGAATCGCCGTCATTTCCCACGCAGACCGAACATTGAATGCCGGCGAAGAAACAGGACAAAGTCCTGCTGACCTGCCCCTATTGCGGCCACCAGCAAGCGGAGTCGCGCGAGGCCTTTTCCACCATCTGCCGCAAATGCGGGCAGCACCTGCGCGTTCAGGAAATCCTGCATCCGCCGCGGAAGGCGGCGGCGCGCGCGCCTGGCCAAAAACGCATCACCTGTTTCGAGTGCGGTGCCGAGTTGGTCATCCCGGCCTCCGCCGAGTCCACCATGTGCAAGCAGTGCAGCCAGTACGTGGACCTGCACGATTACCGGATCACCAATGCCCTCGCCAAAAATTTCAAAACCAAGGGAACCCTCGTTGTCGAAGTGAAAGGTTACGTTTTCAACACCGAAAGCGTTGTCGGCGACGCCGTCATCAAGGGAAAATTTCACGGCAAATTGGTCGCCAAAGGTTCCCTGACCATTTACTCGACCGCCGACATCAAAGGCAGTCTGACCGCAGACCATCTGGTCATCCCGGCGGAAAATCATTTTCGGTGGCCGGACCCAATCCAGGTCAGCTCGGCGGAAATTGCGGGTGAACTGACGGCTGGCCTGCGCACCCAAGGCACGGTGGTTCTGAAATCCACGGCGCGGTTGTTTGGCAATGTGGACGCCGGCAGCCTGGTGGTTGAAGAAGGCGCGGTCGTGGTTGGGAAAATGCAAATCGGTCACCGCGCTGGTGGTACGCAGTCTTTGCTCCGGTAAACCAATGGTGCTGGTAACCTGCCGGGAAAATCCCGGCGGACTTTTGGCCCGCCGTGATCGCGCAGATTGGTTTCTGTCGTGCTACGGCACGGTAATGATGTAAAACTGTTGCGGCAAACCGCTCGCCGGATTGGTGAAGACTGCTGGGCCAGCGCCGAAGGTGCCGTTGGTCACCAGAGTCCAGGTGCTGGTGACCGGAGTCAACGCGAGGTTGGTCGTCGCCCAGACGCGGTAGCCAAAGCCCGCCGAACCGGGCGCACCATTGATGGTGAACCGGACGTTTCCGCTGTTGTCCACCGATGGTGCCGTAATGGTTGATGGCGTTGTCGGAGGATTAACCGTCAAAACGGCATTGCTGCTGGTGACGCTGCCACCCGCGTTGGAAACGATTACGGAATAAGTGCCGATGTCCAGCCCGTTCGCGCTGCCAATCGTGAGCATTGTGCCGGTTTGACCGACGAGGTTGGTGCCATCCTTCAACCATTGATACGTCGGATCGGGAACGCCGGTGGCGCCGACCGTGAAATTCGCGGTCTGGCCAGCCCCGACGGTCTGGTCGGTCGGCTGGCTGGTAATGTTGGGCGCAATCTGCGGCTGCCAGCCGGAAAACCAGTTGGTGACGTTTTGAACTTGGTTAGTGGCGGTATTTCCATCCAATTCCGTGGACCAGGCAACTCGCGAATTGGTGGGCACCAGGTTGCCATTGGTGTCAACGCTCTGAAATTCCCAGAAGCGCAGGTTGGCGGTTTCGGCGCCTTGTGTCGTCCCGCTGCCCAGAATCCAACCCGCGGGAATGATGACGTTGGTGTCCATCGTGCAGTTGATGTAGGCGACTTGGCCGTAGGGATAATTGGCGGTGTTACCGCTGGAACCGGCGTCGCGGCCCAGATCGCAACTGGTGACGCTGCTGTTCGCGCCAAGAATGCGGCAATTCACAAAGGCAAAACCGTTCGAGTATTGTGGTGTGCGCGGCTGGGTCAGATGACTCTGTGAAGTCATGGCCATAAGTTCCGTATTGGTTACGTAGAGCGTACCACTGCCCCAGATATAATCCGTGTCACCTTGGATGTGACAATCTCGAATGTAAGCCTGATCGCCACCTTGGTTGACGAGGAGGGTGTCCTGATAACTATCGAGATCGCAGTCCAGGAGAATGAACTGCTTGGCATAATTTACCAGCAAGGCTTCAGCCTGCGAGCCGCCATGAGGCGTGCTGTTGGTCAGCGTCAGATTTTCGATGGCGATGTTGTTCGCCTGGTTGACGCCGAACATCGGACGCGTGGTGGTGCTTCCATTGATATTGTTGTTGTTCGCATAGGTGATGAATACTTGATGCCGATTCTGGCCGATGAAGGTGATATTGTTTTTCCCGTTCACCCGGTCCACTTCTGTGTAAAGCCCATTGTGAATGTTGATGATCGTCGGTGTCGTGTTGGCAGCGGGAATAGAATCTATTGCGCCTTGAACGGTGTCGAAATCACCACTGCCGTCGGCGGCGACCACGATGTTGGTCGGATTGGCCGGACCGGTTGTCTTGGTCGTGAACTGCCACGTCGTCGAATTGGTGATGCCGGCAAAATACGCTCCGTTTGTATCAACAATGACGCCCGGATCCATTGTCACATAATAAGTCTTGTTGGCGGTCAAGATGCCTGCATGCGGATAAATCGTCGCCGTGTTTCCGCTGATGAGAATATCATATGTATTCAACATGACACCGCCCACACTCCGCATCTGTAGATTGCCGCCGCTTAAATCGAGGATGTCCACCGGCGTGGAAGGACTGGAGGCATCATAAATGTTGATTTTCCCGGCGTTGCCCACCGAGGGAGTCTGGTTGAAGTTGATGCTCAAGAGCGTGTCCACACAAACACCCGTAGCGTTGTTGGTCGGCGACGACGGCGTTCCAGTCATCGTCGAATAGATAGCCAGTTTTGCGCCGGCGCTGGTCACGGAACCGGCGGCATTGCTCACGACCACCGAATAGGTGCCAATGTCACTAAAAGCAACGCTGGCAATCGAATAATTCGTGCCGGTTGCACCAGGGATCAGAACGTTATTCTTATACCACTGATAGGTCGGGGCAGGCACGCCGCTGGCCGTCACGGAAAAATTGGCGGGGTCGCCGACGTTCAAAAGCAGGTTCGTCGGCTGTTGGGATATGCTCGGGGTCACGACGACGTTGATGGTGAAATTCGACGAAACCGAGCCGGCGCTGTTGCTGGAAACGACCGTATAGGTCCCGGCGTTGCCTGACTGTAAATTGGCCAGCGGCAATACCGTGCTCACGCTCGCTTGCAGGAGATTGTCGCTGTTGTCATACCAGTAAACCGTCGGTGTCGGCGCGGCATAGGTGTTCACCAAAATATTGGTGCCGTTGCCGGCAACCACCGTCGCGCTCGACGGCGAAACAAAATTGATCACCGGCACTGTGGGCGTGGCCGAAATGAACAGCGTCGCCACGGAGCTCGTCACCGCGCCCCAGGCATTGGTAACGACGACGAAGTAACCGGCGCTATCGGCCACCTGCCCGTTGGTGATGGTCAACGTCGCATTGGTCGAGCCGGACACGGTCGAGCCGTTGCCGGTCGGACCATCCGTCAACGCGTTCGTTGCCGACACGGTGCCCTGGTACCATTGATAAGACAACGGCGTGCCGCTGTTCGGACTTAACCCGATTGAGAACGAGTAATTGCCGCCCGGACTGCCGCCGGTGTTATACGGCTGGGTGGTGATGACCGGATTGGCCGGCACCAGCGTGATGCCGCTCAACGTCACGGTGACGTTGCTCGTGGCGGTGTTGTTAAACATGAATGCAAATTCGTTGAAATTGGTCGTCGGCAGGGTCGTCAGCAGAACTGTTCCCGATGAAGACGAGGAAGATATTTGGATTACGCCGCCATCGCCATTGGTCATAGCCGCGCCGGCATTCGTGTAAACACTACCGCTGGTGCCAATACCGATGGCTGTGGCGCTGGAATTCATGTTCAGCTGAAACTGCATTCCGTAGGTGATATTGTTGGTCGGGTCACCGTTTTTCGTTTGGCTGGCGTTCAGTTTATGTGAACTATCGTACTGGAAAAATGTCGTCACGGTGTTCGGGCGATAAAATAATTCGAAACTGGGATTGCTGGTGTTGAAATCCGCCCAATATCCCTGATCATCCAAGGCGGAAGAGGGAGTGCCCGGATCATTCAGCAGACCCATGCCCAAAAGCCGCCCCGTGGAAGCGGGGTACAAACCACCGTTGGCCGCCATGAAGAAATTGACTTTTTGCGCGGCGTTGGCGTTGGCCAGACTCAACGGTACAAAACTTTCCGTCGTGAAAATGAGTTCCGAGCCGGCGGGAACCGTGAAACTTACGCTGCCGCCATAGGTCGCATCGCCACCGGAAGCCACGTTGGCCGCAACCAGACCGCCGCTTTTGTTGTACGAACTCCATTGCAACTGCGCGCAGGCGTGAGTTGTCAGCCCAGTCAAAGTTGCGAATGCCAGAACGTTGTTAAGCAGAGTTTTCATGTTCGATCATGGCTGTGGAGTTTGCCCGCCAAGGAGGCAGAGGCGCTGTGTTTGATCCGGCCGCCCGATAATGCGTTGGGGCTGCACCACTAAACGATTTGAATACTCGGGAAAAATGGAATGGATTTTTGTATTCCGAAGCCGTGGCAACTTTTTTCACCGTCATATTCGTAGTGTTGAGTACGTGACAGGCCTGGCGCATCCGCAAACGAATGAGAAAATCAACCGGAGCATAGCCGGTCCGCCGTTTGAATAAGGCCCAAAAGTACGATGAAGACAGGTTTGCCCTTCTGGCCAGTTGAGCCACCTTTACCGGCTTGGCAAGATGCCGCGACATAAAGGCAATGCTCCGCGTAATTTTCTGGTCGCTTTTGGTTTCCTTGTCTATGGTCTGAAGCATATCCCTCAGAACACGAAACTTAGTCGTTTGCGCGCCTTGACATTGTTTAAGAACTCGATGTTGATTATAACGCCGCCTGTCAGCTTCTCAATCGCTGGTCTTTGCAAATCCTTTTGAAATTAGTGCACGGGGAATCCATGCTCTGCCAGGGAATTTTGTCCCTTCACTCTTGCGAACGCCGTGAAGTCCGGCCACAAATATTGCAGCCAGATGAAAATTATTTCCGGCGGACAAACCGGCGTGGACCGCGCCGCCTTGGATTTCGCCATCCAACATGGCTTCGAACACGGTGGCTGGTGCCCGCACGGACGCCTCGCCGAGGACGGCACCATTCCGGCAATCTACCGACTGCGCGAAACCGACTCGGCGGATTACGACGAGCGCACCGAAAAGAACGTGGTGGATTCCGACGCCACATTGATTGTGGCGCGGGAAAAGGAACTGTCCGGCGGAACGGCTTTCACCAAAACCTGCGCCGAACAACATGGCCGCTCGGTGATTGTCATTCGCGAACCGGAAAGCGTGGCGCAAGGTGCTGTCGCGCTTTCAAAATTCCTCAAGCAAAACAAGGTCCGCACGCTTAACGTCGCCGGTCCGCGCGAGTTACAAGCGCCCGGTCTTGGGAAATTTGTCATGGAATTGCTTGAAGCCGCTCTTCTCGCTAAACTGACGCCATGAGCGCGTTCACCGTCAGCCCGGAAAAGGAAGCCAAACTCCTGCGGCGCATGGCCGCGCTGAACGTGCGCGAAACCGACATCGAAGAAAGTTTCGTCCGTTCCGGTGGACATGGCGGACAGAACGTCAACAAGACCTCAACGTGTGTGATGCTGCTCCACCGTCCGACCGGCTTGCAGGTCAAATGCCAGGCCACACGCCAGCAAGGACTCAACCGCTTCCTCGCCCGGCGTCTGCTGCTCGACAAGATTGAAGCCATGAAAACCGGTTTTGTGGCCGCGCGCCGCGCCGAGATTGAAAAAATCCGTCGGCAGAAACGGAAGCGCTCCCGCCGTGCCAAAGCGCGGGTGCTCGCCGACAAAGCCCATCACGCCGAAAAGAAAGCTTCGCGCCGTTCGGTTGCAATGGAGTAGAAAACGTTTTCAACCGCTGACGAACGCGGATTGACGCTAATAAATTTCCGGCGCACACTCACCGCGTTCGGAAAAACCAAACGACCAGAAAATCAATTTAACTAAAACCCATTTGCGCTCGGCAATTTCGCAACCCCATTTCAACTTCAATGGCCAGACAATCCAACATTCGCCTGCACGAGGTTGCATTTCGCGCAGAGGTAAAGTCGTGGGCAGATGCACTTTTTGGGCAACACCCTGAATGGCCATTCACCAGGGCGGCTATCGAGGAATACGGTACGGGAAACTACAAGCGCCAAGACATCCGAATTTATCGCGAGGGGAGCAACACGCCGGTGCTGACTGGCGAAGTGAAAATGCCGGGTACACCGGAGGGGCGCAGTCCTTACGATAGTGCTTTAATGCAGGACGCCTTCAACAAAGCCGACAACGTGCAGGCACCGTATTTCTTCACTTGGAACGTTAATACTTTCGTGCTCTTCGACCGCAGCAGGTACAACCTGCCGATGATCGAGCGGCGAATTCACGATTGGCTTCTCGACTTGGGCCTTATCCAAGCCGTTTTTGCCCTGCTTGCGTTCCACCTTGTAAAGCACTTCGGCCCAGTTCACCGCCGAAATGAATACCGGCCGGTCCGCTTCAGATGCTTTATGAAACAGTTGACGCATCGGTTCCATGCCTGGTTCGCCAAAGAACATGGCCAGCAGCGCCGATGCGTCCAGCACAGCGGTTTTCATTCGCGGTCTTCCTTTTCCTTTTCAGCGCGGCGTTCTTCCAAAAGCTCCTGCACGACGGATTTCTCGCCGGGCTTTTGTTTGAAGATGCCACGAAAGCTACTGATATATTCGCGGGTGACGGGCTGGAAAATGATGCGGTCGCCCTCCTCCACAAAGTTGACGCGCGTGCCCGGCTTGATGCCGAACCGTCGCCGGATGCGTGAAGGCACGACCAACTGGCCCTTGGATGTAACGTAGGCGGTGTTCATATTTTGTCTGTCATTTTAAGAATAGTGTAGTATGTGAAAAAATGTAAGACTTATTCACAATGTCTGCCATTGCGCAAGATATTGATCCCAAATAGAAAACAGCGTCTGTGGACCAGTGGGTAAAATTACTTTAGCCAAAATTTTGCATCTCTGCTCTGAAAGACTGAGTAAAGATTAAAAGTTGATTGCGGGCGCGGGTTGGTTCAGTTTTTGAACGTCGAACCGCTTCAACCAATCTCAATGGAAAGGACAAAAACGTATGCAACGACCGGCTTCTGTGACCGTCTTCGGCATCTTGA
>Ga0335077_10012184_pt1 | contig 10746 bp, 7 predicted proteins | sample Lox_Sample_31_FD_207151 | JGI IMG/M metagenome (GOLD analysis project Ga0335077, IMG submission 207151) | Soil microbial communities from Loxahatchee National Wildlife Refuge, Florida, United States - Lox_Sample_3.1 | ecosystem: Environmental > Terrestrial > Soil > Wetlands | place: USA: Florida...
TCCGGGTTGGGGTAGACGCCGCACAAGCGTTCGACCACACCGGTATGCCCGCGGATGTACCAGGGAATGCGTACATGCCCGGGCGGGTAAGCCCGCCGCACACGGACCCGCTCACCCACGTTGAAGCCAATCGGCAACGCGCTCACAACTCGCCTCGCTCGTGCCGTTGCACGACATCGGCCATTCTTCGCCCGAGCTCGTCGATGGTGATGACGCCGCGCTGGATCAGCGTCTGGGCGATGGAGTGGATCCAGCGCTCATAATAGGTCAGCGTGTCGTAGGCGTCCGCGCCGAGGCTCTCGATGTTGCGCCTGAGCTCATCCACCGTCATGAGGCGCCTGTCCTTGCGCGACAGGAGCATCAAAAGCGCATCGACGCGCTTTTCCCACGGAGCGTAGTCGTGTTCGGTGCGCTCGACCCGTTCGGCGGGCTGGCCGCCCATATCGTGGTGGCTGCGCGCGGCGGTCGGGCCGGAGGCTTCGCGGTCGCTCATGCGTTGATTATAGCCCGCGGACTCGGGTCACTTCGGCGCGGGCGTAACCGGACCTGCGGCCGCCGGTTTAGGGCCGGCCGGCGCGGACGATGCCGTAGCGCCGGGAGCAGGCGCCTGTCCAGGGACGCCGGCGGCGGTGACCTTCGCGCCGTCCGCCACGGTGTTGGGCAAGTTCAGGGCGACCCGAACATTCTCTTCCAGCCCGCTTTCGACGCGGATCACCTTGCCATCGGTCCCCGCCACGTTGATCGGGGTGAATTTGACGCGGCTGTCGGCGCCGATCACGGCGACCATCCGCTTGCCTTCGCGCATGATCAACGCCGGGGCGGGTACCTCCACATAGCTCTTGGTCGGGAGAAGCAGGTTCACGTTGACGAAGCTCCCGGGTATGAACTCGCCTTTGCTGTTGTCGAAGTCGACCTCGGTGAGCTGCGTCCGGGTCCGGGTATCGAGCTCCCCGGCCACGCGCGCAACCTTGCCCGTGCCCTGGCGTGCAGCGTTCGAGGCGTCCACTACCTCCGCCGGCGTGCCCATATGCACGTTAGGCGCCTCGGATTGATCCACATAGACGGTGACGCGCAAGCGCGAGGGATCGGAAACCGTCACGACCGGCAGCGCCGAGCTTTGGTTCGAAGTTGCGTTCGTGACCAGGGCGCCGGGATCGGCGTAACGAGCGGTGACAATCCCGGCAAACGGCGCGGTCAGCACCTTGTAGGACGTGAGCGCCTTTATGCCCGCTACCTGCTGCTCCGCGAGGCTGGCGTTGGTCTCCGCATCCTCTGCCGCCTGTTCCGAATAGAAGTGCTGATCGGCCAGCTCGCGTGTGCGCTTTGCCAAGCGCCGCTTGTTTTCCAGATCGGCCACCGCGCTGTCGTACTGATGATCCAGCTCGGGAGAGTTGATCTCCGCGATGAATTGGCCGGCCTTTACGCGGTCGCCCTTGTCGACGGAAATCTTGGCCAAGTATCCGCTCACCTTGGCGTACAAAGTCGCGGACTTGTAGGGCAACGCCTCACCGAGCAGCGTGAGCTTGCGGACCGTGGGGCCCTGTTTCGAGACGGCCACCGCCACAGCCGGCCCCGCCTCGGCGACCGCGGCTCGCTCCTTCAACTGCGCAGTCAGCTCGCTCTGCTTTGCGTGCCAGAAGTAGTAGACGGTTCCCGCGCCCACGGCAACCAGCACGGCGCCGAACACGTAAAACCCGAAAAACGAACCCGGGCGTCGCATGCGCAAACTCCGAAAAAGCCTTATTGATGTTGTGCGGACTCGCCGCGCGCCTCTGCCGCGAAGCGCTCGTCCAACTCGTGCAGCGTGGGCGGCCCCTTGCGCAGGAAGGTGTAAACGACCGGCACGACGAACAGGGTACCCACCGTCGCTAGCAACAGCCCGCCGATGACCGCCCGTCCCAAAGGTGCGTTCTGCTCGCCGCCTTCTCCCACACCCAGCGCCGTGGGCAGCATGCCGATGATCATGGCCAGCGCGGTCATCAAAACCGGCCGCAACCGCGTCTTGGCCGCCTCCACCGCAGCGTCGATCACCGACATCTGCGGATGAGCCACCCGGATGTCGTTGGCAAAGCTCACCACCAGAATGGAGTTGGAAACGCCGATCCCCACCGCCATGATCGCGCCCATCATCGAGAGCACGTTGATGGTGGTGCCGCTCAGGGCCAGCATCCACAGAATGCCGATGAGCGCACCGGGTACCGCCATCATGATGATGAACGGATCGACCCAGGATTGGAACAGCACCACCAGCAACGCATACACCAGGATCACCGCCAACACCAGCCCGAACCCCAGGCTCCTGAAAGAATGCTGCATGAGCTCGAACTGTCCCCGGACAAGAATCTTCACCGTCTTGGGGAAATCGGCCGCGGCTACGATGTCGGAGATCTTCTTCTGTATGTCTGTCACTACGCCGCCCAGGTCGCGCCCGTCTACATTTGCCGCGATGTCGATGACACGCTGCACCGTGTAATGGCTGACGGATTCGTAGCTCGTCTCCGGGCGCAGCGTAGCCAGATTGGAAAGACGAGTCACCGGCGCACCCGGCATCGCGTCTAATCGCGCCGAAGGCGAACCGTCGATAACCGGTCCAAGAGTCGGAGTGACAGCGGTCGCCATGAGATCGTCCACCCTGTTGATCTTCTCGATCGGTGTTTGGACGACCACGAAATAGTTGACGCCGTTCGGCGCCAGGAAAAACGACGGGTTCGTCAACGAGCTCGATGACAGGCTGGTAAGCACGCTGTTCGCGACGTCGCGCTGGGTAAACCCGAGCCGGGCCGCGCGTAACCGGTCTACGTCCACTCGCAATCCGGGGTAGTTCAGCACCTGGATCTGTCGTATGTCGACCGCGCCCGGCACCTCTTCGATCGCCTTGCGCAGCCTGCCGGCATACAGCTGGCCGCGCTCGAAGTTCGGGTCCTGCACCTGTATATCGATGGGAGCGGGCAGACCGAAGTTCAGCACCTGGGTGACGATGTCGGCACTCTGGAAATAGAAGGTCGACCCTGGAAATTTGGGGGGGATCTGCTTGCGGATCGCTCGCATGTACTCGGCCGTTGGCCGGTGTGGAGCCTTGAGCGAGATCAGGATCTCGGCGTCCATCCCGCTGATGTTGTCGGTGGGGACGAACGCAAGGTTGTAGAAGATCGGCACGCCGAGCATATCGTTGATGGTGCCGAGCTCGTCCTTCGGGATCAACTTGCGGATCTCGTCCTCCACCTGCAGCACGAGCTTCTCGGTCTCCTCGATCCGCAAGCCGACCGGGGCGCGATAGTGCAGTTTCATGATGCCTACGTCGACCGGAGGAAAGAAGTCGGTACCCACCACCCGTGCCAGCAACAGACTTACCGCCCCGAACGCCGCCATCAGCACCAAAACGAACAACCGGTGATGCATGAACAGCTGCAGGATGCGACCGAACCCTTCGCGCATGGAGTCGAGCACCTGCTCGCGTCCGCGATTGAACCGATCGGCCGAGCTCATCCGGCCGTCTGTATCGGAATGCCCGTGCTTCTCGCCCGGCAGCAGGTAGCGCGACAGCGTCGGCACCAGGGTAAAGGACAGAACATACGAGGCCAACAATGCGAACACCACCGACAGCGCGAGCGGCGTGAACAGGTACTTCGATACACCGAACAGGAAACTCACCGGGAAGAACACGATGCAGATCGCGAGCGTCGCCATGGTGCGCGGTAGAGCGACTTCGCGCGAGCCGTCCAGAATGGCGACTGTAAGCGGCTTGCCTAGCGTGCGGTTGCGGTGGATGTTCTCTACCGCCACCGTAGCGTCGTCCACCAAAATGCCGGTCGCCAGCGCAAGGCCGCTCAGCGTCATGAGATTGATGGTGTTGCCGGTCAGGTACAGGCAGATGATGCCGGCGAACATCGAGCAGGGGATCGAAGTGATGACGACGAAGGTGTTGCGCCAGCTTCCCAGGAACAGCAGGATCATGAGGGAAACCAGCAGCGCCGCGATGATCGCTTCCGCAGCCACGTTGCGGACCGCTGCTCGTACGAACACCGATTGGTCGAAATCCATACCGATGTTGAACCCTTCCGGCGCGGCGGCCCGGATGTCTGGCAACAGAGCCCGCGCCGCATCCACCACCGTCAAGCTCGAGGCATCGGCCGCTTTGAGGATCTGCAGGTAGGTCGCGCGCCGGCCATCCACGTGAACGATGTTGTTCTGCACGGCGAACGAGTCGTGCACGTTGGCGACGTCTCCGATCAGCACGGGAACGCTGTTCACCACCTTGATCGGTATCTGGTTGAACAGGTCGACCGAAGGTGGGCTCGAATTCATCATCACGTTGTAGTCGATGTCGCCGAGCCGAGCCGTGCCGGCGGGAATCAGCAGGTTTGAAGTGACCAGCGCGTTGACCACGTCGTTCGGCGAGATCCCCTTTGCCTGCATAATCGGCGGATTGAGGTCCACCTGGATCTGGCGCTGCTTGCCGCCGAAGGGCGCAGGAGTCTGCAGCCCCTGAATGGTGAACAGCTTGACGCGCACGAAGTTGAGCGTGTAATCGAAGAGCTGCTCCTCGGTCAGCGTCTTGCTGCCGATGATCATCTGGACGATGGGAACCGTGGCCGGGTTGAACCGGATCATGACCGGCGGTGTTATGCCCGGCGGCAGGATGCGCAGAGTCGTGCCGTTCACTGCATTGATCTGGGCGATCGCCGCCCCGATGTCCGCGCCGGGATGGAAAAAGACCTTGACCAAACCCGTGCCGGGGATGCAATAGGACTCGATGCGCTCGATGCCGTTGACGGTGGTGGAATAGGCGCGCTCGCTGATGATCACGACGCGCCGTTCCATCTCCTCGGCCGAGAGGCCCGGATAGTTCCAGCCCACGAACACCACCGGGATATCGATCTTGGGAAAGAAGTCGACGATCATCCGCGTCGCCGACAGCACCCCGAGCAGCAGGATCAGCAGCGACAGAACGGCGATCGTATAAGGGCGGCGCAAAGCGAGCCGCACCAAGCCCATCATGTTGGACAACCTCCTTCTCGGAGCGCGGAAACGATGTGGCCGGCAGCCCCGGGTAGCGGATGTTCAGCCGCCGTTAGCGCGAACAATGATAAACACTTCGGGCCCAAACCAGAAGCGAGACGCCTAGCGTTGATCCGGCCGACAGGCTGAAACCCCACGGCGGGCGCGGGTTTCCGAATTTCGGGACGGGGCGTCTCACTATCGCGAGCACGGGGTGAGGGGCGCACGGCCGCAGTCGAAAGCGCGCGGGCGGCGTCCGCCGCCAGCCACCAGCCGCGCGATACCGCGCGCTCCTACGCGTTGAAGGTGTGCAGGGACAGCGGCAGGAGGTGGATGCGCTTGCCCGTGATCTGGAACAGGGCGTTGGCGAGCGCCGGCGCGGCGGGCGGAGTCCCGGGCTCGCCCACCCCGCCCGGGTTCTCTTCGCTCGAAACGAGATGGACCTCGATCTTCGGCGCCTCGTTGATGCGCAGCACCGGGTAGTCGTCGAAGTTGCCCTGCTCGACCCTGCCGTCCTTGAACGTGATGCGGCCATACAGGGCCGCGCTCAGGGCGAAGATGATCGAGCTTTCCATCTGCGCCTTCACTTGTTCGGGGTTGATGGCGCGACCGCAGTCCGTGGCGCACACCACGCGGTGCACGCGCGCTTTGCCGCCTTCCACCGAGGCTTCCACCACCTGAGCGGTCCAGCCGCCGAACACCGCCACGCACGCGATTCCGCGCCCCTGGCCTTTGGGCAGCGGCTTGCCCCATCCCGCCTTCTCGGCAGCCAGATCCAGCACCGCGCGCAGACGCGGCTGCTTGTCCAGCAGCGTGCGGCGGAACTGATAGGCATCCTTGCCCGCCAGCGCCGCCAGCTCGTCGATGAACGTCTCGGTAACGAACGTGTTGTGGGTCGCACCCACCGAGCGCCAGAACCAGATGGGCACGCCGAAATCGTGGTTGATCCAGTCGACTTTGATGTTGGGGATGTCGTAAGGCATGTCCGCAAGCCCCTCGACCGCCACGCGATCCACGCCATCGGGCCGGATCAAGCGCTTGAAGCCGGATGCCTCGGCCAACGACGGCACCACGATCTTCGCCTGGACCATGACCGCGTTGCCCGCAGCGTCCAGGCCGCCGCTGATCTCGGTATAGGAGATGGGCCGATAGTACGCGGCCTTCATGTCCTCTTCCCGTGAATAGATCACCTTCACCGGGGCACCGACGGCCTTGGATATCTCCACCGCCGCGATGGCGAAGTCCTGCGCGGCGCGCCGGCCGAAGCCGCCGCCCAGGAACATGGTGTGCACAACGACCTGCTCGGGCTGCAGTCCGGTGAGCGCCGCAGCGTTTTGCTGGACTGCGCTTTGCGCCTGGGTGCCGCCCCACACTTCCACCTCGTGCGGCTTCACCCACGCGGTGCAATTCATCGGCTCCATGCACGCGTGCGCCAGGTAGGGCAGGTGGTACGCGGCCGAGAGGGTCTTTGCCGGTCTGACGGCCCTGGCATCGCCTTCGAGCCGTGCCGGGATGCCCTCCAGCCTGGCCGCCTGCTCGAGCGTCGCGCGCAGATCGTCCGAGGAGCGGCCGACCAGGGTGCCTTCGCCCCATTCGATCTCGAGCAACTCGGAAGCCTTGCGCGCATGCCAGTAGGTGTCGGCGACCACGGCCACGCCGCTGGAAATCGGCACGATCGCTTTTACGCCCGGCGCCGCTTTCGCTTTATCGGCGTTGAGGTGGCTCACCTGCGCGCCCAGGGTCGCGCCCTTGATCACCACCGCGTTCAGCATGCCGGGCACGATCACGTCGATGCCGAACCTCGCGGAGCCGTCCACCTTAGGTGCGCTGTCCAGGCGCCTCACCGACTTGCCGACGATCTTGAAGTCCTTCGCATCTTGCAGGGGAGGATCCTTCGGGACGGGCATGCTCGCGGCCTTCTCGGCCAGCTCGGCGTAGGTGAGACGCCTGCCGCCGGGGCCGATCACCATGCTTTGATCGGTACGCAGGCTGGATGCGTCCACCTTCCAGGTCTCCGCGGCGGCCGCAACGAGCATGATGCGCGCGCTGGCGCCGGCCTTGCGCAGAGTCTGCCAGCTCGAGCGCACCGACCACGAGCCCCCGGTGAGCATGACCTGCGTCCCGGGGCGGTTGTAGTCCGGATGCGCCGGCGATTGCTCCCAGCGCACCTTGCTCCAGTCGGCGTCCAACTCTTCGGCGACGATCTGCGGCAGCGAGGTCAGCACGCCCTGACCCATCTCCGAGTTGCCGACCACCACCGTGACGACGTTGTCCTTGCCGATGCGGATGAAGGCGTTGGGCCTGAAGCCCGCGGCAGTGCCCCCTTCATCGCCCAAGGCGCGGCCCGGATCCGGCAGATAGAAGCCGAGCAGAAACACGCCGCCGGCAGCGGCGGAAGCGCGGAGGAAATTGCGCCGGCCCGGGTTGTCGATCGGGTTCATCTGCGTGCCCTCACTCATGCTGTGGGCCGCGTCAAACGGTGAACGGCAGCCCGTATGGGTTCAGAAGTCTTGCAGCGGGTCCGGGCGGTGCGGACCGCCCCGGGACCACCTGTTCGACGCCGTGCCCGTCGGGGTGTTCCCCGGGCGCCGACTGTCCCAAGGCCGCGGCGGGATTGTAGCGTGTCGGGCGTTGCCGCTTCGCGACGGGACCGGCTGGCCCTTGCGGCGCGGGAGACGGTGCTAGTAGGAGCGGGGCAGACCGAGCACATGCTCGGCGATGTAGGCGAGGATGAGGTTGGTGGAGATGGGCGCCACCTGGTATAGCCGGGTCTCGCGGAATTTGCGCTCCACGTCGTACTCCGCGGCAAAGCCGAAGCCCCCATGCGTTTGCAGGCAGACGTTGGCCGCCTCCCAGGAAGCGTCGGCGGCGAGCAGCTTGGCCATATTGGACTGCGCACCGCAGGGCTCGCCGTGGTCGAAGAGCTCGGCGGCCTTGAAGCGCATGAGATCCGCCGCCTCGACGTTGACGTGGGCGCGCGCGATGGGGAACTGGATACCTTGGTTCTGGCCGATCGGACGGTCGAACACCACCCGCTCGCGCGCGTAAGCAGCGGCTTTCTCGAGGAACCACCGGCCATCGCCGACGCATTCGGCGGCGATGAGAATGCGCTCGGCGTTCATGCCGTCCAGGATGTAGCGGAAGCCCCTGCCTTCCTCGCCGATCAGATTCTGCGCTGGGACCTCGAGGTTATCGAAGAACAGCTCGTTGGTCTCGTGGTTGGGCATGTTGCGGATCGGGCGCACGGTGATGCCTTTGCCGACCGAGCCGCGCAGGTCGACCAGAAACACCGACAACCCCTCGGATTTCTTTTTCGTCTCGGATACCGGCGTGGTGCGCGCCAGCAGCAGCATGAGATCCGAATGCTGCACGCGCGAGGTCCACACTTTCTGGCCGTTGACCACGTAGCGATCGCCCCTGCGCACCGCCGTGGTCTTCAGCTTGGTGGTGTCGGAGCCGGTGGTGGGCTCGGTCACGGCGAAGGACTGCAGCCGCACGGCTCCGGACGCGATCCCGGGCAGATAGCGCCGCTTCTGTTCCGCCGAGCCGTGGCGCAGCAGCGTGCCCATGATGTACATCTGGGCATGGCAGGCGCCGGAGTTGCCACCGGAGCGATTGACCTCCTCCAGCACGACCGAGGCTTCGGCGATGCCGAGCCCCGAGCCGCCGTATTCCTCTGGAATGAGCGCCGCGAGCCAGCCGGCCTGCGTCAGCGCCTGCACGAACTGCTCCGGATAGGCGCGTCGCTCGTCGAGCTCGCGCCAGTACTCAGGCGGGAAGGTCGCGCACAGCGCGCGCACCGCCTCGCGCAGTTCGCCGAAGCCGCTTGCGGTCACCGAACCGGGCTCCACATCCCTCCCGAACCTTGGGCCTGCCTCCTGGCGGGCCATCTTTGGGCCGCGACAAACGCAAAGGGCTGGCGAATCGCCAGCCCCTCGCGAACGCTCTCAGCCGCCTACTTTGCCAGGATCTTCTTCAGCTCGCCGCTCTGGTACATCTCGCGCATGATGTCCGCGCCGCCGACGAACTCGCCGGCCACGTACAGCTGCGGAATAGTGGGCCAATTGGAGAACTGCTTGATGCCTTGACGGATGTCCGGATCCGCCAGCACATCGACCGTGGCTACTTCCTCCGCCCCACACGCCTCGAGCATCTGCACCGCAGCGGCGGAAAAGCCGCATTGCGGCGCCTCGGGGGTCCCCTTCATGTATAGAACCACCTTGTTCTCGGTCACCTGCTTGCGGATGCGTTCCTGCGTATCCATATGCTCACCTCAAAACGAGAAGGGTATCCCGCCGTGGGAATACCCTTTTGACTGGCGGCCATGGTAGCGGTTTCGACCGCTGGCTTCAAGGCTGGCGGCCGGCGGCGGCGCGCGGAATACCCGCAAGGTCGGTGCGGGCAATAACGTCGGTCAACGCCGCCGAGTGGAGCAGTTGTGCTACCGCTTCGGCCTGACCGAAGCCATGCTCGACCAGCAGAGTCCCACCCGGCGCCAGGTGGCGCGAGGCCTGCAGAACAACCGTCCGCAACGCGTCCAGTCCGTCCGCTCCCGCGGTCAGCGCGAGGCTCGGCTCGAACGCCAGATCGCCCTGCGATAGATGCGCGTCGCGCTCCCCCACGTAGGGAGGGTTTGAGACGATGACATCGAAGCGCTCGTCACCCACCGGCTCGAACCAACTGCCGGCACGGAACTCGACGGTTACGCCGTGACGTCGCGCGTTGCGCTCGGCCACCGCGAGCGCCACTTGAGACAGGTCCGTGGCGACGATCCGGGCCGCGGGACGAAGCTTTGCCAGGGTGACGGCAACGCAGCCGCTGCCAGTGCCCACATCCAGCAGGGCGGCGGCGCATTTCTCGGGCAGCCGCTCCAGCGCCATCTCCACGAGCAACTCGGTCTCGGGACGCGGGATCAGCACCGCGGGCGTAACCTGGAAGATCAACCCGTAGAACTCGCGCTCGCCCAGAACATACGCCATCGGCTCGCCGCCCAAGCGGCGCGCGAACATCTGCGTGTACGCCGGCGTCGCGCGCGCTTGCGGCACGCGCTCAGGATGCGCAAGAAGGATCGCCAGATCGATACCCAGCGTGCGCGTAAGCAGCGTTTGGACCTCGCGTCGCGCTTGCGGGAAAGGAATCTGGATGGCCGCGGCCAGTGTGGAGCTGTCCGCGCGCAGCAGCAGTTCTGCGGCTTCCTGAGCCCGCATGTCGCCCGCGCCCCAACGGGCGCTCACGCTTCCTCGGCCATCGCGGCGAGTTGCTCGGTTTGGTGCTCGGCGATCAGCGCGTTGATCAGGTCATCCATGTCGCCGTCCATGATCTGGTCGATCTTGTACAACGTGAGGTTGATGCGGTGGTCGGTCACCCGACCTTGCGGAAAGTTGTAGGTGCGGATGCGCTCCGAGCGATCGCCGCTGCCGATGAGCGACTTGCGCGTGGCCGCCTCCTTCGCCTGGCGCTCGCGCAGCTGCTTGTCCTTGATGCGCGCGGCCAGCACGGACAGCGCCTGTGCCTTGTTCTTGTGCTGCGAGCGGTCGTCCTGACACTCCACCACGATGCCGGTGGTCAGGTGGGTCACGCGCACCGCGGAATCGGTCTTGTTGATGTGCTGGCCGCCCGCGCCCGAGGCCCGGAAGGTGTCGACGCGGATCTCGGCCGGGTTGAGCACCACCTCGCCGATTTCCTCGGCCTCGGGCATCACCGCCACCGTGCAGGCGCTGGTATGGATGCGGCCCTGCGTCTCCGTGG
>Ga0335077_10012185_pt1 | contig 10746 bp, 9 predicted proteins | sample Lox_Sample_31_FD_207151 | JGI IMG/M metagenome (GOLD analysis project Ga0335077, IMG submission 207151) | Soil microbial communities from Loxahatchee National Wildlife Refuge, Florida, United States - Lox_Sample_3.1 | ecosystem: Environmental > Terrestrial > Soil > Wetlands | place: USA: Florida...
CTGTCACGATTTTGTCCACGACGGCTTCCGGCTTGCCTGTGGCTAGAGCCTGCGCGCGATAAATTTCTTTTTCCTTGGCCAACATGTCCGGCGTGACTTCTTCGCGGCGAACGTAACGAGGATCGAGCGCAGCGATGTGCATGGCGATGTCGTGGCAAAGATTCTGGAAGCGTTCCGTGCGCGCGACGAAGTCGGACTCGCAATTAACTTCGACAAGCACACCAATCTTGCCGCCAGCGTGAATGTAGCTGCCCACCAAGCCTTCGCTCGCTTCGCGTTGCGCTTTCTTGGCCGCGGCCGCTTGTCCCTTCTTGCGCAAAACGTCAATCGCTTTATCGACGTTTCCGCCCGCTTCCACGAGGGCCGCACGGCAATCACTAAAGCCTGCGCCGGTGCGTTCGCGCAACTCCTTAACGAGGTTTGCTGGAATTTGCATAGCCTGCTGTTGTGTACTCATCCTTTTCTCTCTCTAAGCTCTCGGCATTTCGCCCGAAATCCTTGCTTTGCGAAAACTTCTATGTGCAAAGTGTAAACGTCCGGTGACTCCCTACTGCTCGGCTCCCGCGTGCGCCGCACAACTCGCTACTTGCAAAAAGACCCGCCCCGAGCCGAATGGAGCGGGTCCGTTGATTTCGGGAAGCGGGCCGGCTGCGCTCTAGCGCTGCTCGTCGTCCGGAGGAACGGTCGTCTCGGCCGCTGCTTCGGTCATCGCCTCTGCGCCTTCGACAAAGTCGCCCTCTTGCTTCTCATACTGCTCGTAAGCGCTGGTATCCACATACTCGACGCCTTCGACCAAAGCCTGATCTGCGGCCGACTTCTGATCGGCGACCTGCGATTGCTGGTACGCCGTGTGGCCTTCCGTAACGGAATCGGCAATCTTGGTCGTAAACAGGCGAATGGCGCGCAAAGCGTCATCATTGCCAGGGATAATCCAGTCCACCACGTCCGGATCGCAGTTGGTGTCCACGACGGAAACCACCGGCACGCCCATGCGGCGCGCTTCTTTTACCGCAATTTCTTCGGAATTCGAGTCAATCACGAACATGGCATCCGGCAGCGTGTTCATGTTCTCGATGCCTTCGAGGTTCTGCTGCAGGTGCTTCATTTCGCGGCCCAGCCGGGCGCGTTCCTTCTTGGAAAGCTCTTCAATGCGTCCGTCTTCCGTCATCGCTTTCAGCAGCTTCAGGCGTTTGATGGATTTTTGCAGGGTGGCCCAATTGGTGAGGGTGCCGCCGAGCCAGCGATGATTCACGAAAAACGCGCCGCAGCGCTTCGCTTCTTCCGCCACGGCCTCTTGCGCCTGCCGCTTGGTGCCCACAAACAAAACCGCCTTGCCCTGCGCGGAAAGGTCGCTCACGAAGCGGCTCGCTTCGCGAAACATCTTCAGCGTCTTTTGCAGGTCAATGATGTGAATCCCGTTGCGCTCACCGAAGATGTATTCCTTCATCTTCGGATTCCAACGGCGGGTCTGGTGGCCAAAGTGAACTCCGGCCTCCAGCAACTCCTTCATGGTAATTTCTACTGCCAAGTTTCCTCCTAGTTGAATAGCTGCTTACTGCGGCGTCGTTGTAGTGGCCGGTCTTTAGACCGGTCTTCCACTGCGCCCCACGCCACCGAGCAGCCTCTTGCCGGCTCCGCGCCGGCCGTGATCTCAGCAACGACTCGCGCCGCTACTGGAGACTGTTGGGAGGAGCGAACTCCTCCCCAAACTCTAGCGCTTCGTAAACTGGAAGCGTTTGCGAGCGCCCTTCTGGCCGTACTTCTTGCGCTCTTTCATGCGCGAGTCGCGCGTCAAAAATCCGTTGGTGCGCAGCGACGGCCGCAGTTCCGGGTTGAAGCGGGCAATCGCGCGCGACAAACCCATCCGCACCGCTCCGGCCTGGCCGCCGACCCCGCCGCCATGCGCAGTCACTTTCACATCCACCTGATCCGCGAGATTGGTGAACTTCAGCGGCTCCGTGGCATCGTGCTTCCACGCATGATTTGGAAAATAGCCCGCTACTTCGCGGCCATTGACCGTGAACTTGCCGCTGCCAGCGCGCAAAAACACGCGCGCCACCGATTCCTTACGCCGGCCCGTGCCGAGAAACCAGGTCTGCGTGCTTGCTCCCGCGACAGGCGTTCCAGTAGAACTCAAGCTGCCTCCTCAAGAACTCGAAAGATACCGATTCCAGACACCCTGACGTGCCTGGGACGTTCAAACTCCACGCCGATTTGCTCCCTGCCTAAGGCGGCACCACTTAGCGGTGACCACTACGCGGCCACTTTTCAAGGAACAGCAACGTGCAGAAGACCAGTGGCGCAGACGTCAGTCTGCGCTGCCAGAACCTCAAATCCTCTTAGACCGCGACCGCTTGCGGCTTCTGTCCAGCATGCCTCGCCAATTCGGCCGCTCCGCGATAAATCCGCAGCTTCTTCGCGCGGCGCGCCCGCAACTTGTTCTTCGGCAGCATGCCGACAATCGCCTCGCGAATGACCCATTCGGGCTTGGCTTCGCGCACCCGCTTCGCCGGCACCGCTTTCAACCCACCAGGATAGCCGCTGTGCGAATAATAGACTTTCTGCTCGACCTTGTTGCCCGTCATCCGGACTTTGTCGGCATTGATCACCACAACGTGATCGCCGGAATCGAGATACGGCGTAAAACTCGGTTTGTCCTTACCAATCAAAATCCGGGCGGCCTTCGTGGCCAGCCGGCCCAAAACTTGATCCGTGGCGTCCAATACAAACCAGTTGGCGCCGACTTTGAGGGCTTCGGCTTCTTCTCCCTTGGCTACGTACGTCCTCATTGCGCTCAGTCACACCTTTCCCTGTAGAGACAAACGCTAATCTTAAAGTACATGCTTGCGACTGTCAACGCGAATCGGGGGCAATGCGAAGCTCGCGGCGGAACCCACGTCCCACAGCATGACTCGCTTTGCCTATCCGGGCGCTGCGCCAGGAATCTCAGCGAACGGCACCGAAGATGCGCTCGTGTGGGTCGTCGAGGCGCGCGGCTCCGATGCCGGAGTGCTCCACGCCTACGACGCATTCGATCTGACCCATGAACCCTACAACAGCGCAAAAACCAACAGGCGCGACGCTTTCTCGGACAACAAATTTATCACTCCCGTGATCGCCAACGGTCGAGTCTTCGTAGGCACGCTGACCGGCGTGGCCGTCTTTGGTCTTCTGAAAGCAGCCGGCAGCACGGCTCTGATTCGAATTCTCCAGCGCAAATTGATGTATATTCCTCGCGACCACGTAGGTGGATACAGGTTGTGGAGGTAAGTACAACCATGCGACGACTCATTCTTGTGATGGCGCTAACAGGTTTGGCCGGCCTTGTTTTGGTCTTGCCCTTCGCAATAGCGCAGCAGTCCCCCGGGCGGTACAAAATCTTGAAAACAGTTAAAGCCGGCGGCGAGGGCGGCTACGACTACATCTTTGCGGACTCTGCGGCGCGACGGCTGTATGTGCCGCGGGGCGGCCAAAACGCCGGGCAGGTCATGGTCTTCAATCTCGATACCCTGGAATCGGCGGGCTCGATTCCCGATGTTCGCTCCGGTGGTGCCACTGTGGATCCCAAGTCCCACCACGGATTTTCGACGACCAAGCCGCTGACGATGTGGGACGCCAACACGCTGAAAGTGATCAAGACCATCGACGTGGAAGGCCGGCCGGACGGGATTCTGACGGATCCCTACAATTCGCGCGTTTGGGTGCTGAGCCATCAGGCGCCGCACGCGACGATCATCGACGCCGCAAGCGGAAACATCGTCAAGACGCTGGATCTGGACGGCGCGCCCGAGCAGGCCGTGAGCGATGGCAAAGGCACGGTCTATATCAACATCACCGACAAGGCGAATATCGCGGTAGTGGATGCAAAAACACTCACGGTGAAAGCGCACTATGACGTCAGCTCGAAAGGCACAGGCGGCAGCGGGCTGGCGCTGGACGCGAAGAATCACATTTTGTTTGCCTATTACCGCCAACCGTCTCCGGTGGCAATTATCGTCAACGCGAAAAACGGCAATATCATCACGACGCTGCCGACAGGTATGGGCGTAGACACGGTCGCGTTCAACCCCAAGACCAAAGAAGCGATCAGTGCGGAGTTCGCGGGTACGATGACCTTCATCAAGGAAAACAGTCCCACCAGTTTTGCCGTCGAGCAAACGTTGAAAACGATGGTCGGCGCGAAGACGCTGGCGCTGGACATTAAAACCGGTCACCTCCTGACGATGGCCGCGGAGTTTGGGCCGCCGGCTGCCGACGCGCCACCCGGACCTGCGGGCCGCCCGCCACGTGGCCCGATGATTCCGGGATCCTTCACCGTCCTGATGGTGGGCCAGTAGCACTACGGCTATTTCGGAAGTTCGGCGACTTACAGCGCACGCTGACTCATCCGCTAAAGAAGTGAATAGGGGACGCGCTTCATGCCGCGATCTTGCTGAGAGCATTTGACCCGAGCGCTTCCGCAACGCTACGATTTCAAGATTGCCTTCCGGCAATCGCCGTCCAGGTCTCGTACCGAAACCTAGCAATTTGGAATCTAAGGACGGACGCTCCAGGACGAGCGCACGATAAGGGAGAAACACATGCTTCGCATCAATGACGAAGCTCCCAACTTCACCGCGGAGACTTCGCAAGGCAAGATCAACTTCCACGAATGGATCGGTAACGACTGGGCGATCCTATTTTCTCACCCCAAGGATTTCACGCCCGTCTGTACCACCGAGCTCGGCTACATGGCCGGGCTGGAGCCGGAATTCGCGAAGCGCCACTGTAAAATTATCGGCCTCAGTGTGGACCCCGTCAGCAGCCACGCCAAGTGGGCTGTGGACATCGAAGAAACCCAGGGCCACAAAGTGAAGTATCCGATGATTGGCGACCCGCAGCTCCAGGTCTCCAAGCTCTACAACATGCTGCCCGCCGAAGCCGGCGACTCCTGCGACGGCCGTACCGCTGCAACCAACGCTGCCGTACGCACCGTTTTCGTCGTAGGTCCAGACAAGAAAATCAAGCTGATGCTCAGCTATCCCATGAGCACCGGCCGGAACTTCGACGAAGTCTTGCGCGTGCTCGACTCGCTGCAACTTACCTCCAAACATCAGGTCTCCACTCCGGTGAACTGGAAACCCGGCGAGGACGTGATCATCAGCGGCAGCGTTTCCGACGAAGAAGCGAAGAAGAAATATCCCAACGGCTGGAAATCGCCGCGACCCTATATCCGGATCGTGGCCCAACCGAAGTAAGCAAAAACCGAACAACGGAGGCGGCGTGGCGTGATCCTTGAGCAGTTTTATCTGCCTTGCCTGGCGCACGCATCGTATGTGGTCGGCGATGAAGGAACCGGCATCGCCGCCGTCGTTGACCCGCAGCGGGACGTGGACCGCTATCTCGAGTTCGCGGCCGCACATCACCTGCAGATCAAGCATGTTTTTCTGACACATTTGCACGCCGACTTTGTGGCCGGCCACCTCGAGTTGCGCGATCGGGTCGGCGCTGCGATTTATCTTGGGGCGAAAGCCAAGGCGGAGTACGCGTTCACTCCACTCGCCGACGGAAGCACGATAGAGTTTGGCCGCGTGCGCATCCGTGCCCTGGAAACGCCCGGCCATACGCCAGAGTCCGTTTCGCTGCTCGTGTTCGACCTCGACCGCAATGCGACAGAGCCGTTTGCCGTGCTTACCGGCGACACGTTGTTTGTCGGCGATGTGGGGCGGCCCGATCTTCGCGCGGCTCTGGGCTGGTCGGCAAACGATCTGGGCGCATTGCTCTACGATTCTCTCCAAACCAAATTGCTGCCGTTGCCGGACGCCAGCCTCGTCTATCCCGCGCATGGCGCCGGCTCTCTTTGCGGCAAAGCCATCTCGAAGGAGACCGTCTCCACAATCGGCGAACAGCGCCGCGTAAACTACGCATTGCAACCCATGTCGAAGCAAGCGTTCATTGAGTTGGTGACCGCGGACCAGCCCGACGCTCCGCCGTATTTTGTTTACGACGCGGTGTTGAACAGCAAAGAACGCCCAACACTGGATGTGGCGCTGGAACGGGAGCTGCAGCCGTTGGACTTGCAGCGCGTCCTGGAAATGCAGAGTGCTGGCGCACAAATTCTGGACACGCGCGATCCCGAGGAGTTCGCAGCGGCCCACCTCGCCGGCAGCATCAACATTGGACTCGGTGGCCAGTACGCCACTTGGGCCGGTACGGTGTTGGCGCACGACAAGCCCATCGTGATCATCGCCAACCCGACGCGCGAAGCGGAGTCTGCCGTCCGCCTCGGCCGCATCGGCTTCGACAATGCCGCCGGCTACTTGCGCGATGGCATGCGCAGCCTCGCTACGTGGCCAGATTTGACGGAACGAACCGAGCGGTACAGCGCGGCGTTAGCTGCGGAAATTTTGCGGTCTCCGAATCCGCCTACGCTGCTCGACGTGCGCGCACCTCGTGAGCACGAACAAAAGAACATCGCCAGCGGCCTGAACATTCCGTTGAATCAATTGGCCGAGCGCGTCAAAGAACTCCCGCAAAACGCTCCAATCCTCGTGCACTGTGCCGGCGGCTACCGCTCTTCTATCGCCGCCAGCCTCCTCCAGCGTGCCGGCTTCACGCAAGTCTCCGAACTGGCCGGCGGCCTAGCCGCCTGGGAATCCGCAAAGCTGCCAGTTTGTGGCTCCCCGACCACCTCGTAAAAACACGGCTCGTACTCCTCTGCGTCTTCGCAGCTCAGGACAAGCCAACTCGAAGATCGCGGCATCGAGGGAAGAGTACAGCGTCAACAACGAAGAGCTTCACGAGGTCAGGCGTTGTGGAAACTGGGGGACTGGACCGCTCCAGGGTCGCGCGCACGGGATCCACACGTCAAAATTCCAGCGTCACAACGCTCACGGTCTTCTAAAGGCCGCTAAATAGGCGCGGACCATCTCGAGAACTTCCATGGAGATATTCGAGTAACTCTCGCTCCCCATGCCTGTAATGACCTCGAAGAGGTTCTCTTTACGATCAGGCAGGGGGTCATCATATAGACCGACGATCGCTATGCGGTTGCCGCACCACGATCCGGCGCGCCCGCCGACCGACTCCAGCTCCGCGCCAGGAAACGTAGACCGTTTGGCTAGGAGCAGGGCAATCGCCACATTAGTGGTCCCATGGTCGCGAAACGCAAACTCCTGAAGCTTCGACCCATCACCCAAATTATGCGGATCAAGGAACTCTTTCTTGTCCAGATTGGCAATCACGTATGATTGGCCCATTCTCCATCTCCCAAAGACTACCCGCTCTCCAGCCGGCCGGGCGCCCGAAGCCTTCGCCTCTCAAGAATACGCGGCGTTGGGCAGCCTCGCTTTTCGCTGCTCCCTAATGCAGTTCAGCCTCTACTTTTGGCTGTTCGATGTAAATGACTTTACTCTATCTTCAATCCCGTGCTACCGTTCCCTGTGGTTACGCAGTCCAGCTCGCCTGTCGCATCCCGCCGTCCGCCCCTGGCAGTTCGCCACTTCCTCAGCGCTCAAGCGCTTCCCGCGTTTTCCACAGCGAGTAAACATCAGCCCACATACGAATCGCCGAAACTCTTTTCCCCTCATAGATTTGCCCACAGTTTCCGTCACCACGGGGGTGGGGTGGCTCGCCGGGAGCGCGTCCTATTCCCTTCTGCTCTCCGCGCCGCCGAATTCGCTAACTCTGGTGATTTGCTATTGTTGCGAACTCTTTTGCGCTCCGCGAAGAGCTATGTCTCTTCTTTTCAAGAAAATCCACACTCTTGCGCCAAAATACCCGGGGTGAGGTACCCCAGCACTCGAACTCCTTATCTCTTTACTTCGTTACTTCATTACTTCTCTTCCGACGGCCCCTCCCCTTCACCCTTCCACATGGGCCAAAAACTGCGGCGCTTTCCGGAACTTCGTGGCTTGTTCGTAGGCATAGGCGATGCGGATCAGCACTGGTTCGCTCCACGCTCGGCCGAAGAACGAAAGCCCTACCGGCAAACCGCGCACAAATCCGGCCACGACGTTCACATTGGGATAACCCGCAACAGCAGCAAACTCGGAACTCCCGCCGCTGAAAGAATCGCCATTCACGATATCGGTCAGCCAAGCTGGGCCGCCGGTAGGGGCCACGATCGCGTCCAGCTTGTGCGCGTCCATCGTTTTGTCGATGCCCTGCTTCCCTGCCAGCTCATGATTTTTGGCAATCGCGTCCACGTATTCCTTTGTGGTCAGCGGACCTTTCTCTTCCGCCTTCAGAAAATTCTCCTGGCCGAAGTAGGGCATCTCCTTCGCGGCGTTCTTCTCGTTGAAGTCGATAATTTCTTTCAAGGTTTTCACCGGCGTGTTGGGGCCAAGCCAAGCGAGGTAGGCGTTGAGGTCCGCTTTGAGTTCGTACATGAACCCGAGGAATTCGGTCTGCCCGAATTTTCCGTACGTCGCAATTTCCACCGGATCCACCACCGTGGCGCCCTGCTTTTTCATCACGTCGAGCGCGGCATCCATCAGCTTGTCCACGGCGGGGTTGAAGCCGAACGCCTTGCGCAGCACGCCGATCCGCGCGCCTTTCAGTCCATCTTCCTTCAGAAACTCTGTATAGTCTTTCGCCGATTTTCCCTCGCTGGCCGCGGTGGCTTTGTCTTCGGGATCGACGCCGGCGAGCACACTCAGCAGAATCGCCGCGTCGCGCACCGTGCGGCACATCGGCCCCGAAGTGTCTTGGGTGTGCGAAATCGGAATGATGCCGTGACGGCTCACCAATCCGACCGTCGGCTTTATACCCGCCAAGCCATTCGCGGAAGACGGACAGACAATCGAGCCATCCGTCTCTGTGCCCACCCCGATCGCCGCCAGATTGGCGGAAATGCCCGCGCCCGTTCCCGAACTCGAACCGCACGGATTGCGATCGAGTGCGTAAGGATTTTTGGTTTGTCCGCCGCGGCCGCTCCATCCGCTGATGGAGTGATTCGACCGAATGTTGGCCCATTCGCTGAGATTCGTTTTGCCCAGAATCAAAGCCCCCGCATCGCGCAGCTTTTTCGCGATGAACGCATCCGCCGGCGGCTTCGAGCCCACCAGCGCGAGCGAGCCTGCCGTCGTTTGCATGCGGTCCTTCGTGGCGATGTTGTCTTTGATCAACACGGGAATCCCGTGCAGCGGCCCGCGTGGGCCTTTTTCTTTGCGTTCCTGATCGAGCGCGTCGGCGATTTGCAGTGCGTCGGGATTCGTCTCAATGACGCTGTTGACGCCCGGCCCGCCCTTGTCAATTTCAGCGATACGCGCCAAATACTTCTCCGCGATCGCCCGCGCCGTATACTTCCCGGACTTCATGGCATCCTGCAGCGCGTCTACGGTCGTTTCATCCAGCTCGAAGGCGCTTACGCCGGCAGTGCCTGTGGGAGTGGACGCAGGGTTCGTAGTCGCGACGCGCGGTTCGTTGCCGCAGGAAACCGAAATCGCAGCGCTCGCCGCGGCTCCGCTGAGCAAACTCACCTGCAGGAATCTGCGCCGCCCGGCTTTTTCGACTTCGCGATGTTCCGCATCGGGCCGAACTGGCGAAGCGCCCGCTCGCACGGCAACAGGTTCCGACATGCTGGTTTCTTTTTTCATTTTCGAGTCCCCGCGATTCCTGAAGGAGTGTTTCGCCGAACCGGCGACCTGCAAAACGCACAAGATAGTACGCCATTTCGGGTAGCACAGGCACTCCTGCCTGTGCAGTGCGTGGAGCTAGCAGGGCGTCAAAGTCGAAGAAGGAGCAAACGAGGAGTCTGCACGAGAGCTTATGTGACGCGCGGCGACGAAAACGGCACAGGCAGGAGTGCCGGTGCTACTTAGTGCGTCGCGGCCGCAAGGCGGCGGGTCACGTACTCGGAGACATAGTTGTCAAACAAATCGTTCAGTTGATGCGTGACCGGTCCCGGCGCCGTCGCGATCTTGTGGCCGGCAATTTCGCCGACGCCGATCAGATTGCGATTGGTGGAGGTGATAAAGACTTCCTCCGCGGAATACAAATCTTCGGGACGCAGCGCCTGCTCGACAACGGCGATGCCGGCTTCCGGGGCGATCTCAAACAGAATGCCGCGCGTAACGCCTTCGAGGCAGCCGGAGTTGAGCGGCGGCGTGTGGATCCTGCCATTCTTCACCGCAAAAATATTTGCAGCGGTACACTCGGCCACTTCGCCGCGCTCGTTGAGCAACACGACTTCGTCGAATCCTTCTTTTTGGGCTTCGGCGACGGCCCAAACGTTTTGCAGCCAGGAAATGCTTTTGACTCCGGCAAGCGGCGACGCGGCGTGGCGTCCCTGCTCGCGCAGCGCAAGGCGCACCGGCTCGCGGTATTGCGGAAGTGGCGCGGTATAAATAATCAGATCCACTTCCGGCAGAGACTTTTCATCGCTTTGCCAGGAGCCGACCTGGTTGTACACGAGATAAATGCGCGCGGAGCCTTCGGTCACTTGGTTGGCGCGAATCACTTCATGAAGATTGAGGCGAACCTTGGCCGAACTGTACGGCATCGGCAGGCGAACAATCGCGGCGTCTTTTTCAAGGCGGCGCCAATGCCGTTCGTACGCGAACGCTTCGCCGCGCGCGATGCGCAGCGTCGTGAAAATGCCCCAGCCGCAAATGAGTCCGGCCTGCCCGGGCGAGAGGCGCACTTTCTCCACGGGCACCAGGCTCTCGTTGTGAAATACGTTGGCGTGAATCACGCGGAACTCCTCGAAAGCGAAACAAATGTAGCGCTCCGATATTGTAGCCGAACTGTCGGCGACAGAGATAC
>Ga0335077_10012187_pt1 | contig 10745 bp, 6 predicted proteins | sample Lox_Sample_31_FD_207151 | JGI IMG/M metagenome (GOLD analysis project Ga0335077, IMG submission 207151) | Soil microbial communities from Loxahatchee National Wildlife Refuge, Florida, United States - Lox_Sample_3.1 | ecosystem: Environmental > Terrestrial > Soil > Wetlands | place: USA: Florida...
ACCTGTTTCAGTACACGAGATTTTCCGTCCACTCTAAAAGGTCCTTGGCGGATAAGCCGCGATAGACAACAGCCCCGGGCTGTTGGCGTCGTGCACCGGCGACTTTGCCGTCTCCGTCAGCGAGCACGTTCCGCCGGATGACGTCACCTGGATTACGGCGATGGTCGAGGGCGCACCGAACTCGGCCACATACAGGACGCTGCCGGTTCCGGTGTTGGTCGCGGTTGCAGCCGCGCCCAGATAGGACCAGTACTTGACGTAGCCCTTGAGGGCCCTGCTCGAACATCCCTTGGTGAGCGTGCCGGCGGTCTTGTCGAAAAACGCCGCCGTGACCTTGTCGCCTTGCGTATTCACGATATAAAGCATGGTCTCATCGGGGCTCAACAAGACATTGCTCGAACTGATCCCGGTACCAAGGTTGTAGACAACCGTGGGAGTGATCACGCCCGATGAGATATCTGAGACTTCGACGACGGTGGAAGTGGCTACATCCCCGAAGATCGCGAAGTGCCCATCTTGCGTAATCTCGACCTGGCTGGGAATATGACCGGAATTCGTGAAGTCCGTGGAATTCTGCTCGTCACCGTTCGAGACGGGAACGCCCGCCGCGATATTAAACGACTCCATCGACCCGTCTTCATACGTGACGATCATCATGTCGCCGTGGATCGCCATGCCGTCGGGCACGCCGCCCTGCAGGCCGGCCGCCGTCACATCACCCAGGAATCTCAGCCGGCAATTCGCTCCGACCTGGAATGCGCCGATGGTGCCGGAGTCCGAGTAGCCCGCGAACACGTACTTGCCGTTCGTCGCCAGGCTGATTCCGTTCGATGTGCCGGCATCGCCGGTTGAGCCGCTGGCTATTCCCGTCAGGCTCTCGGTCGAGATCGCGATACTCGCGACTGTGCCCGTCCCTGCGTTCGAGAGGAATGCACAATCCTGTTTGCTGCTGTGGAGCAGCGCCACCTTTGTTGATCCGAAGAAGCCGCTCGCGATTCCAGACCCTGCGGTTTGTACTACGGCTTGCTGGGTGAGCGAGCCACCAACGCCAATCGTGTAGAAAGTGGCAGTGTTGACGACCTGAGTGCCGGCTGCGTCATCGTTGGTAATAAGGTAATGCGGCGTTGAATCGGCAGCTGTGGCCAGCTGGCTTGAACCGGCCAGCGTCAGCCCAACAGCCAGACAGAGAAGGACTGTAAGAGTTCTCGGCATCATGTTTGGGTTCCTATCCTCGAGTCCCGCAACAAGTGTTGCGGAGGCTATCACGCGAAGTGGGCAAGCGCAACGGGCTACCGCTCTCCTAAAGGATTTGCACATCCGGCGCTGCAAGTTTTTGCACCAAAGCTGCAAAATGACCCTGCCGCCGCACCCACACACCCCACTTTCAAGCGTGTTCCAAGTGCACTGTGCAAGTCTGGGGCCGGACGGAGTGGCAGTGAGGTTGTTGCGCGATCGCCAACTGGTGTGTTTTGTTGCGGTTCTACGACCAGTCAGTAGTTGTGTCGGAGATCTGATGCGGAATCATTGAGCCCCGCCTGCACCAGCGCGTTTGACATCAACTGTGCCGCCGATAGCTTTTGTCGCGACTTCGGAACGGGCCGACAGTTTCTGCAATGATTCGCGGATCGCACTCTCCTGATCAGGGCTGCCTTCTTGCGCTGCCTGTGCCATGACTCGACGCGCGTTCTCGATGACGGAGCGGCTAATGCCGAGCAGTACTACCAGGGAATCGGAGTGCAAGCGGCGCAACGAAGCAGAACCCTCCGCCCGCTTCAGTTCCTCCAGTTCCGTGCTCATGCGCGCGGCTACTGCCACCATGCGCAGCAGCGCCCGCGACACGTCAGCGCGCAGGCTCTTCTCCTCAAGGTGGCTGGCGCAATAGGCATCGGCCTCGGCGGCCGTCAGTGTGAGATTAAAGAAGCGCATGGGGACGACCTGGCGGAACTTGGGATCAGCGACGCGGACAAAAACACGGATGGACTCCTCGATGCGCAGCAGCTTGCTTTCTTCCGTGGAAATCTGCTGTGGCGTCACCGCCGCGAGCAGGGCCTCCAAATCGACCGGCGGCTGATATGCGCGCGCGTTCACTTTCCCGTGCTCGGCGCGGCCGGACGTCGGCGAAGCAGCCGGGCCCGGGGATTGCGCTTTGCGACGTATCGGAGGACGCGATTCCAACGTCTTCTTCAATTTGGAAACTCGACGAAATTTTTCCAGAGCCGTGCCGTAGTCAATCTTGAGGAGTTCGCCCTCGTGGAGCGCCGCCACGTGTTCCACCGTGACATCCACACCATCGACGTTCCCGAGAATGGTTCCTCCCTGCTCAGTAAGTGCCTCGGCAAAGCTTCTGATCTCCGCAGCAGCGGTGCGAAACAGTTGATCGAATCGCGTGCCGAAAGCGGCGTTGTAGGGTGCGATCGTGGCCAAGGCGCCGGGATGATAAAAGGAAGAATCGAGCGCCTGCTTCATGTCCCGTACCCGCGCGATGATTCCCGAATCCAGCAGCGCATTCAGGTCGCGAAAGCTTTCGGCTTCGGCGCGAATTCGATCGAACTGACGCAGCAGTTGCGTGTGCTCTTCGGAAAGCGAGGGCACGTCGCTGTCCGCAAGAATCTCAATCAGCGCAATTTCGAAAGGCGAGAGCGGCAGCGAGCCGTCCAATCCATATCCGCGGCGCTCCCATTGTCCGGGAACGCGGGGATGACGATAGAGAAATGTGGTTACCAGGTCGGTTTTGTCTCGGTTGGCGTCGCTGCTGTCCCGTTTGCGGGTGAAGTAGCGGAGCATCGCTTCGGCGATTTCCGCATCCGTCTCCGGCGTCAGCGCTCGCCGCAGCATGGCAGGAGTGATGGCCATGTCCAGCACACGCAGCCAGCGGTGCATCAGGGCGAGGATCTCACTCAGGTTGCCTTCGCCTTGCTGCAGAGACGCCGCTTCGAGTCCGGCAGGCACCGGAACTTCGCCCCTGACCGAGCCTTGCAGCAGCTTCTCATAGAAGCCCTGCACGGTAGCCAGGATGGCTAACTCCCACTTCGGGTCCTCGACCAAACGCAGCTCCCCCGACTGCTTCTCGAAACCCTGAAACGCTAGTTAAAACCAACCCGCTTCTGAGCACAAGTGCTTCTTCAAGGGCTGCGTCTTTGTTTGAAAACGCCATGGAATCACTTGTTTTGTCAGAACTCTGAGCTACAATGCGCTTTCCCGTATTCACAGCTCTGTCTTAGCGATGATTTAGCGCGTCCTTACTTTGCAAGCGGCAGTCAGCGGCTTCGAGCCTTGGAAGGAGAATGACCATGAAGATCTGTCAGGTCGTGGTTGTGGTGGTCGTGGCAGCAGCATCGCTGATGGCTCAAACATTTCGCGGAACGGTTCTTGGCACGGTTGCGGATGCCTCAGGGGCGGTGATCGCAGGCGCCACCGTTACCGTACACAACGTGAACACCGGGTTAGAACGCACCACTCAGACCAGCGGCGACGGCAGTTATTCCGTGCCGGAACTCCCTCTGGGGACCTACACCGTTACCGTTTCTCAGAGCGGCTTCCAAAGCTCAGTCACCAGCGGGGTCGTAGTGGACGTTGCCACCCAGCGCCGCGTCGACGTGACCCTGAAGCCGGGCGAAATCTCAACAAAGGTGGAGGTCTCGGGAGAGCTGTTGCCGCAGGTCGAGACCACCTCCGCCGAGTTGGGTGGCACGTTGACCACCGACACTATCGCGAATATGCCCGTCAACGGTCGCGATTACACGAAGCTTATTTTTCTGAACCCGGGCGTGGCCGGCTCTCCCGATCAGGCCAGCGATTCGCCCGGTTCTTACGGCCTTTTCTCGATGAACGGCTCGCGCGGCCGCGCAAACAATTTCCTGCTGGACGGCACGGACATGAACGACGGGTATCGCAACCTGCCGGCGATTAATCAAGCGGGAGTATTCGGGGACCCGGCCACCATTCTGCCGCTCGACGCCGTCGCCGAACTGCGTACGCTCTCAAACTACGAGGCGGAATACGGCCGCAACAGCGGCGCGGTGGTCAATATCGTCACCAAGAGCGGCACCAATCAATGGCACGGCTCCGCGTTGGAGTTTTTCCGCAGCGGCAAGCTGGGAGCCCGAAATTATTTCAACTTTGCCCCCGATCCCAAGAGTCCGTTCAACAACAACCAGTTCGGCGGCTCGTTCGGCGGGCCCATCGTAAAAGACCGGACATTCTTCTATCTCAACTATGAAGGGCAGCGCGAGAACGGTGCCCAGGCGGGAACCGCCTGCGTTCCGGATCCAGCTGTGATCAGCGCAACCGAAGCCAGCATAGTCGTCAACCCGGTCATGAGTGCGCTGTTGGCGCGCCAGCCCTGGCCAACACCGAACATTTCCGGCGCCACCAGCGACGCAACCGGCTGCACCACCAATAATTTGTCCACATCGACGAGCTTCTTCAATCGAGTGGACAGCATGATCGCCAAGATTGACCATAGCTTCAATCCCAACAACGTGCTGACCGGGCGCTACTACTTCGGCGACAGCAACCAGGCATTCCCCTTCGCCCAGTTGGCTGGCGGATTGTTGCCGGGATTCGACACCGTGACTCCTGTCCGCGTGCAACTCGTCTCGCTGTCCTGGGTCAGGGTCGTAAATGCCAACCAGGTGAACGAAGCCAGGCTGGGATGGAACCGCTATAACCAGGGCTTCTTTCCGCAGGACCAGAGCTTCCTGCCTGGTTCGATCGGGCTTAATACCGGCGTAAGCGCCTATGACGGCGGTCTACCGCAGATCTCGGTGGGAAATTTCTCACCCATCGGCGCCACCACCGGAGTGCCGCGCAACCGCGTGGATTCAAACTGGCATTTCCTCGACAACTACTCCTGGAAGTCGGGAAAGCATGACATCAAATTCGGCTACGAATTCCGCCGTACCACCATCATGCAAGTCATCGATCACAACTTCCGGGGCGAATTGAGTTTTGACGATCTCTCCACGTTCCTGCAAGGGATTCCATCCGATGGCGACCAGGTGGCTGGAGACTCGAGACGGCATACCTTCCAAAACAACCATGGGCTGTTCATTCAGGACACGTTTCGCTGGACGCCGCGCCTGACGCTCAATCTCGGACTGCGTTGGGACTACTTTGGCGTGGTGGGTGAAAAGAACGGTCTGTTCTGGACATTCGATCCGGCGAATGGCGGCAACAATGTCCCCACCGGCCAGTTGTACGACAAAGATTTCAACAACCTGGCCCCGCGGTTTGCCTTCGCCTATGACCTGACGGGCAAAGGACGGACGGTCATCCGCGGCGGCTGGGGCGTATTTTACGATGTGTTCTCTCAAGACATGTTCCTTGGCCACTTCCCCTGGAACTGCGTCTTCTGCCCCGGACCCGCATATCCCGGCGCCGGCCCGCAAGCACTGGCCACGGGCAGCCCGGTTGGTCAGATTGTCAAAGACCAACCCGTCTTTACGGGATACGGCCCGGAGGGCGACTTCTTCTCCGTCGATCCCCACATGCGGACTCCCTACGTACAGAACTTCAACCTGAACCTGCAGCAGCAGCTGGGGAACAGGATTGTTGCGCAGATTGGCTACGTTGGCTCGGTCGGGACCAAGCTCTTTCACTTCCTCGACATCAACCAACCGTCGCAAGCGCAGATTACCGCTTCCGACCTCGCCAATGGCGTCGTCGGAGACGTGCCTCGCCAGTATTCGGGGTTGTTCTACATCAACCAGGAGCAGTCATCTTCCAACTCGAATTACCATTCCCTGCAAGCCAGCCTGCGTACCAGCGGATGGCATGGCTTGTCGTCGCAGGCCAACTTCGTGTGGTCGCACGCCATCGATACGGCCAGCGACCTCGAAGAATTCCTGCCGAACCAGGCACAGCCGCAGGACAGCACCACTCCAGCGGCAGAACGCGGCAATTCCAGCTATGACATTCGCCGCCGTTTCACCTGGAATTTCACCTATCAGTTCCCCAAGATGGGTGGAGAATGGTCGAAGCTGAAAAACGGCTGGGGATTTGATGGAGTGGTGACTCTGCAGGACGGTCAGCCCTGGCACCTCAATTATGAATTCGAAGGAGATTATTCTGGCGCAGGCGAAGGATTCGACCGGCCTGATTTGATCGGCACGCCTGTGTATTCTCCCGGCAATCCGGCTCAGTATTTGAACCTGAGTGCCTTTGCGGCCCCCTGCACCTGGGACCCTACGCTGGATCCGGGCGCTACGGACGAGACCAATTGCGTGGCAGGCACCCGCCATTTCGGAAGCGAAGGCCGCAACTCTCTGCGCGGACCCAGCTTCAAGGAATTCAATTTCTCGGTTTTCAAAGACACCGCCATCACAGAACGGGTGAATCTGCAGATGCGTGCCGAGTTCTTTAACCTGTTGAATCACCCGAATTTCGCCAACCCGGCCATGCCGAATTTCATCGCCGACATCGGGTCCCCCGACCCGGCGACCGGCCAGCACAGCGGCTACTATGCCATTACGGCCACCGGCGACGTGGGCATCGGGAACCCGTTCCTGGGCGGAGGCGGGCCGCGGGGCATCCAATTTGCGGCCAAAATCACTTTCTAGTTATCGCTGTCGAGTGCTCGGCTCCCGCCAAAAGCGGGAGCCTTTTTCGCGGTGTACTCTAGTTTTCCCGCTTACTTTTCTGCGCGCCCAAGACATCCAGCGCGGAAGGAACGTTCGTCGAGACGGTGCAGGCGGGTTGCCATGGCAGGAGTGATCAGGCTGTAGTGGTGGATATCGAACAAGTACTCGGCAATGAACCATAGCGGCTCTTCCGTTGTCATCCATGCGCGGTTGTCGAAGCGCTTGAGATTGACGGGACGCGAGAAGCGTCGCAGCGACCGCTCTCCGCGCAGATTGAAGTAGACATCGAAATAACTCATCGCCAGTTCTCGCAGCGTGCGGTATACCGGTTCCCGATAACGACAACCCGTGTAGTTGGACTTTGCAACCGCGCCCCAGTGTCCGTTCGACCGGTAGATCGCGACCACGTGGTCCGTGTCGTGTTCGGCCTCCAAATCGAAGATTAGCGGAGGATATCCGTTCGCGCGCAGCGCCGCAGCGGCGAACATGGCCCCTTCAAAACAATGCGAGGTGGCGTTTTTCAGCACCCTGCGGGGCGACCACGCGGTGTCCGCGAGGTGGTAGGGCATCTCGTCAAGAAAACGCTGGATGCCGTGCGGGTTCTTCAGGCTGCGCAATTTCCGGAGCTCAGCGGGCGTGAAGCGGCCGTTGGAATTGTTCATCACTGCATGAGTTTAGCCGATGGAAATAGCGACTGTAACCAACTCGCACGAAGTTCTCACGAAGCAAACAGTTCGGCGAGTTCCTGTGGCCGGTCAATCAAAACGTCCGGCGGGGCATCGCGCAAGGTGTGAGGGGCAAATCCATAGGTGACGCCGCAGGTCCACAAGCCGGCGTTGCGACCGGTGATCACGTCCACCGCCGAATCTCCGACGATCAAAGTCTGTTCCGGAGGAGTTTTCGTCTCTCGCAGGATGGTCTGCGCGCCATGCGGATCCGGTTTTTTGGTGGGAAAACTGTTGCCGCCATACACATGGATAAAGAACGGGGAGAGGCCGAGCGCTTCAACAATCGCCCGCGACGGGTTAACCGGCTTATTGGAAAGCACCGCCATCCGGCGAGGAACGCCGTTTTGCGCTTGCCGGATCCTGCCCAGCGCCTCCACAACTCCGTCATAGACAATCGTATGATCGAGCTTGTGTTCCCGGTAATAGGCAAGAAAGTATTCGAGGCCGCCGCTCACCAGGGGCTCGTTGTCCGCATCTGCCCCCAGTGCGCGCCGGATCAGCATCGGAGCGCCGTCTCCTACGTAGCTGGCGATCAGGTCGTCCGGCAACTCTGGGCGTCCCATGTGGCGCAAAGTAGCGTTGACCGAATGGACGAGATCCAGGCGGGAGTCAATCAAAGTGCCATCGAGGTCGAAAATCAACAGCCGGATGTCGTGAACGTCGATTTGGCGCTCGAAACGAATCATTCCAGGAGCTTTCCCTGCGGACAAATGCAACAATGCATTGCAGTTACTCCAGTATATTCGGAACACCCGGTCAGGATTTACAATCAGTCTGCGACTTTGAAACCCGTAGTGGGGCACGGATGGCGACAAGAAGCGATTCCAAATCGGCCGGAGTGGCCGATCTGAACAACTCAAACGACACATACCAGGGCCTTTCCCGCCAGCAGCTCATTCAAGCCTACCGGGTGATGTACACGTCCCGTAAGGTAGATGACCGCGAGATCCTGCTCAAGCGGCAGCAAAAGATCTTCTTCCAGATCTCTGGCGCGGGACACGAGGCCGTGGGCGTAGCTGCGGGCCTTGCGTTGAAATCCGGCTACGACTGGTTCTACCCCTACTATCGTGACCGAGCGCTCTGCCTCACATTAGGCGCCACTCCCTACGAGATGTTGCTGACGGCAGTTGGGGCGGCTGACGACCCCGGTTCGGGCGGGCGGCAAATGCCTTCGCACTGGGGCTTCCCTAAATTGAACGTAGTTTCGCAGTCCTCGCCTACGGGCACCCAGGTGCTGCAAGCAGTTGGCTGCGCCGAAGCGGGACGGCACTTTGCCAGTCACCCTCAGTCGGCCGAAAGCTTGGACGGCGACTATCGCCAGTTCAAAAGAGTGATGTTCCACAACGACGAGGTCACTTACGTTTCTCTCGGAGACGGCACCACCAGCGAAGGCGAGTTTTGGGAAGGCTTGAACACAGCCTCCAATCGCAAGCTTCCGGTACTGTTTGTCGTCCAGGACAATGAGTATGCGATCTCGGTGCCGATTGAAGTGCAGACGGCAGGCGGAAATATCTCGCGCCTGGTCGCCAATTTTCCCAACTTCCATTTCGAAGAAGTGGATGGCACCGATCCGGTCGCAACCTACGGCGCCTTTGTTCGCTCCGTGACTCACTGCCGCCAGGGCGAGGGACCGGCGTTCATTCACGCTCACGTCGTACGCCCTTATTCGCATTCACTTTCGGATGATGAACGCTTGTACCGTCCCGAGGCAGAACGGGAGCAGGAAGCACAGCGCGATCCCGTGAGCCGCTTACAGATGTTCCTGCTACGCGAAGGAATCTTAGACGCGAAGGGTATCAACCAGCTCGAGAAGCAGGTAGAAGACGAGTTACAAACTGCAGTGGATCAGGCGCTGGAAGCAACGCTCCCTGCGCCAGATACCGTCACACGCTATGTGTATTCCGAAGACCTCGATCCCACTTCTTCAGCTTTTGAGACTCAGCCCGCTGCCGAGGCCGCTTCCGATGATAAGAAGCCGGTCCCAAAAACAATGGCCGACCTGATCAACGCCACGCTTCGCGATGAGATGAAGCGTGACGAGCGGATCGTGATTTTCGGCGAAGATGTGGCCGACTGCAGCCGCGAGCAGTACCTTGAGCAGAAGTTGATCAAAGGGAAAGGCGGGGTTTTCAAGCTCACATCGGGCCTGCAATGCGACTTCGGTTCGGATCGCGTATTCAACTCTCCGCTGGCTGAGGCCAACATTGTAGGACGCGCCACCGGCATGGCTACCCGTGGATTGAAACCGGTGGTGGAAATCCAGTTCTTCGACTATATCTGGCCGGCCATGATGCAACTGCGCGACGAGCTGCCGCTGATGCGCTGGCGCTCGAACAACGGCTTTTCAGCCCCCGCTGTGGTGCGTGTAGCGATCGGCGGCTATCTCACCGGTGGCTCGATTTACCACTCCCAGTGCGGCGAGAGCATTTTTACTCATACCCCCGGAATGCGGGTCGTGTTTCCATCCAATGCGCTCGATGCAGCCGGGCTCTTGCGCACCGCCATCCGCTGCGATGATCCGGTATTATTTTTGGAGCATAAGCGTCTCTATCGCGAAACCTACGGTCGCGCGCCTTATCCCGGTCCGGAATACATGATTCCCTTCGGCAAGGCGCGGGTCGTCCAGTCAGGATCTGACCTCTCGGTGATCACCTACGGGGCTGTGGTTCCCCGCGCCCTGCAGGCGGCGCAGAGACTCGAACGCGAACATGGCATCAAAACGGAGCTGGTCGATCTGCGCTGCCTCAACCCCTATGACTGGGAGACGATCGCCGCCTCCGTGCAGAAGACGAATCGGGTCATCGTCGCCCACGAAGACATGTTGAGCTGGGGATACGGAGCTGAGATAGCCGCCCGCATCGCGGACCAGTTATTCGACCACCTCGACGCTCCGATCCGCCGCGTAGCGGCGAAAGACACATTCGTGGCTTATCAACCGGTTCTCGAGGATGCCATTCTGCCCCAGGCTGATGATCTGTTTCGGGCCATGAAAGAGCTGGCGGAATACTGAGTTAGGGCGTTAGACCGATGTGGCGCTCGAGGTCGCGAAAAGCCGGCTCTTCACGCAGTGAAGCAAAAGTCGGGTCCACTTTCAGGTAGATCAAATAAGGCTCTCTTCGCCCGTACGATTTCTGCAGCGCATCCAGCGCCAGCTGCCTTTGCCCAAGCCTCAGATACGCTGCTGCCGCAGCCCCCATCGAACCATCAGAGCCTGCGGCGGTATCAAATGTGCCGCGGGTTTCCGCCATCGTTTCCCAAAGCTTGCGGCGCTGACCGGCAAGCTGCTCGATCCTCTTTGCTACTCCCGGGCGTCCTGCCAGAATCTGGTCTTTGACCAGTTCCGAGATCTGCTGGTCATACAGTCCGCGCTGCTCATAATAGAGGCTCAGCTCATAGTGAACTGGCAGGAACGAAGGATCCATGGCCAGCACTTTTT
>Ga0335077_10012190_pt1 | contig 10744 bp, 9 predicted proteins | sample Lox_Sample_31_FD_207151 | JGI IMG/M metagenome (GOLD analysis project Ga0335077, IMG submission 207151) | Soil microbial communities from Loxahatchee National Wildlife Refuge, Florida, United States - Lox_Sample_3.1 | ecosystem: Environmental > Terrestrial > Soil > Wetlands | place: USA: Florida...
GTTACGAGGCAAACACAGAGCGCAGCTTGTCGCCTGGTCACCACATCCTTTAGACGCGTCCATGGTCGCTTGCGTGTAGCCTGTCATCGGTCGTCTTCGACCATCGTTTCTTAGCCACGTGTTCTGGGAACCGGCGCACTTAATCATCGAACGCAAAATGATGCGGACCATCAAGCGCCTGGCTGAGGGACCGGCAATCTAGACGCTCTGCCTAAACCGCCCGAAACGCTGCCAGGATCTCTTTTCGCGCGGCCGCACGCGCCGGAAAGAAACCGCCCAGAAGGCCCATCAGTATCCCGAATCCCACGCCGGCCGCCATCACTTCGGGAGTCATTCGCAGGCTGAAGGAGATTTCGCTGAACGTTATGAAACTCCCGATGCGCGTCTGGAAATTGTTGAGCGGCAGGGCCAGCAGGCATCCGACTGCGCCGCCCGTCACGGAAAGAATCAACGATTCCACCAGAAAGCTGGTCAGAATCCCAGCGCGCGAAAACCCGAGCACGCGCAGCATCCCGATATCGGCGCTGCGCCGCGCCACGGCGGCATACATCGTGTTCATGGCGGCGAAGCTGCTGCCCACCGCCATGATGGTGCACACCAGCAGGCCCATGAAGCGGACCGGCGTAGCCGAAACCATCTGCGATTCGTAATATTCCCGCTCGCTTTGCGTGCTGATGTTGAAGCGCGGATCTCCTTCCAGGCTGTTTTCGAGCGCCTGCATGGCCACGGGATCCACGGCCCGCAGCAACGCGGCGCTCAAGAACTCAGTCCGGCTGTAGTCCGCGCTGATCTGGTTCAGATCGGCATAGATCTCGCTGCTGGCGCTGCTGCGGCCGCCATCCATGACGCCCACCACATCCCAATACCCGCGGCCGAACCGCACGCGCGATCCCAGGCTGGCCTTGGGATAACGCGCCACAATGTTCTTGCCCACCACCAGTTCTCTTTTCCCTGGTGTGAAGAATCGTCCGCCGATCAGATGTACCTGGTCGCGCATCTCAATCCCCACCGGCGTGAGGCCGCGCACATTGATGTTCATGCCTTCGGCGGCTTTGCCGTTTCCCAGGTTGTTGATCATGGTCACCATTTCGAGTGAAGCCATCGGCTCGCCGTTCCGGTCACAGGCAATTCCCGGCTTGAATTTCATGACCTGGAAATCGGAGCGCGTCACCACGCTCATCAATTCCGCCGTCGAACCTTTGCGCATCACCAGCACGTTGAGCGGGCGGCCGCTGGCCTCAAACGCGGAGCGCAACCCCTCTACCAGCGCCAGCACCGCCACCAGCACGGCCACGGTCAAAGCGATCCCGCCCACCGTCAACACCGTCGTGGTCTTGCGAACCAGTAGATTGCGCAGGTTGTAACTGATGGGGATCGCCATGTGTTCAATCCGTGAACCGCAGGCAGGTCGTGATGGGCCGCCGCGCCGCATTCCAGGCCGGGAAGAAGGAACTCGCCACTCCCACCGCCACCGCCAGCAAAAGGCTGCCGCCGAGCACCCACGGCGGAACCGCCAGAGTTTTCAAGCTGACAAACATGATCGGGACGTGCCGCATTGCCGAAATAATCGCCGTAGCAATGCCCAGGCCAAGAATGCCGCCGGTCAAAGCGATCAACACCGATTCGCTCAGCATGATTCCCAGCACGGCTTGCGGCGAATATCCCAGCGTTTTGAGAATCCCCACTTCGCGCACCCGCTCGCGCACCGACATCGCCATGGTGTTGGCCGAAACCAGCAGAATCGTAAAGGTCAGGGCTGCGCAAACGCTGATGAGCATCATCTTTACGTCGCCCAGATACGACAGAAAGCCCAGCGAGAACGCTTTTTCCGTCTCGGTCTTCGTCTCCGAGGGCGAGTTCGCGAACATCTCGTCAATCGTCTCGATCACGCGCGGCACCGCTTCCGGGCTTTCGGCCCTCAAAATGAACATCCCCACCTGGTCCAGTTGCCGGTTGAACTTCTTCGCCATGCTCTCGCGTAGATACTCGTAATTGAAAAGCAATCCGCCGTCGTCATTCGGATTCTCGTAAATCCCGCGAACCGTCATTTCCAAAGTCACGGGGAAGATGTCGCCGACCAGCGTGATCCGGTCACCCACGTGGATGTTCAGCCGCTGGGCAAGTCCCAGCCCGACCACGCACGCCGACCGTTCCGCTATGAAAGCTCTCTTCTGGTCCTCGGGAATCCGCCGGTCGGGAGACACGGCAAAATACTTGGCCGGGTCCACTGCAAAGCGCGCGAAGTAGTTTTTCATGTCGCGGGAGTCCTTGTAGATTCCGCCGAAGTATTGGAAAACCGTGACTTCCTCGACGCCCTTCACCTGCCGGATGCGCGCCTCGTAGGAAGCCGGCATCACGTTGGTAATCGAGATACGGTTGCGTACAATCAGCCGCAGCGCCTGGGTCTCGCTCGGCGGGTTAAGGAAGAAGATGTGATACATGGACATCAGCACACCCAGCAGGCAGAAGGACGCGGCCACACTGAGGACGGTCAGCGCGCTTCGGCGGCGGTTCCGCAAGGCATTCTTCACCACGAGCGGCCAGTATCGGAGCATTTATCTCGGGGTAATGCACCTTTCATGCCGCTGCATAATGTGCGCCGCAGGAATGAGTTAAGAGTGTGCCCACCGGGCCATTGAGTGAATTGGCGCACCTTCAACCCCGGCTTAGCCCGGTGTTACTCGTGGCCGGGGGAAGCCGCCGAGGCATGAGCCGCGCGCGCAATGGGCCCGGAAAGCTCTGATATCGACAGTTTGCGCAGCATGGCGCGTTTCTTCTTCTGATGGCGTTGCATGCGGCGCAGCACGTCGTCGAGAAACCGGACAGCCTCCACCACGTGCGGACCTTTGTTCAACATGACGCATTCGGCGCGGCCGCTCATGGCCGCATCGGTCACTTCCGCACGCGAGGGTCTACCGGTCTGCGCCATGGTCTCCAGCACCTGCGTGGCCCACACTACGGGCACGTGAGCCGCTTCGCACAACCACAGAATTTCTTCCTGCACTTCGGCCAGCCGCTCGAATCCCATTTCCACGGCCAGGTCGCCGCGCGCCACCATGACGCCCAGCGGGGGTGACGCAAGCCCGGCCAGCAGCATGCGCGGCAACTGCTCGAACGCAGCGCGATTCTCGATCTTGAGCAGCACTCCCAGGTTCGCGACGCGGTGGTTCTTGAGTTGCCGAACCAGGCGCCGGACGTGCTCCGGCTTGCGCAGGAACGACAAACCCACCATGTCGGCGTGCTCGGAGGCAAACCGCAGATCGGCCAGGTCTTTCTCGGCAAACGGAGGAAGATCGAGCTTCGTGTCCGGCAGATTGATGCCTTTGTCGGATCGAAGCTTGGCGCCGCCGTTTCCAGCTCTCGTGATTTCCACCCGAAGTTGTTTCCGGCTCACACGCCCGATGACTCCCTCGATTTTGCCGTCATCGAAGAAGATGCGCTCGCCCGGACGCGCATCACGGAATACTTCAGGCAGCGTACAACCAATGTGGGCGGCCCGTTGGCCTTTGGCTGTTCGGAGAGCCGGCGCGCCCGGCACATTCTCCTCGGTGAGAATCAGAGTGTCGCCATCATTGAGCCGGATGGCTTCTTCGACCGCAGGCAGTTGGCCCACGTGGGTTTCTGCGATCTTGCGTCCTCGTAAAACCAGCGCAATCGGTGTCCCCTGCTCCACGTACGCACTCTGTGTGGACTGCGCCCAGAAGCCTTCCTTGTCTCTTCGAACAATTTTGAGGCTGCGCAATTTGCCGCGACAATCCTTGAACCGTAGCAACATCCCGGTCTGCATCCGGCCGATCGCCTGGTCCTCCACCGGAAGCCTTGCGCAGGATTTATATGCTGGGGAGCCTCCGCCGTCTGTGCTTCCGGTCACACGCACCAGCGCGGGAGCCATCACGCGTCCTCGTGTGTCGCGGCGAGGCTTCCAGCGGACCAGGTGATTCACCGCCCCGATTGGCCCGGTGCGCACCTTCGGTCCTGCAAGATCCATGAGGACCCGGCACCCGCGCCCCACCTCTTGTTTCGCATGGTGCAGGTTTTCGATCATCCGCCGCCAGGCTGTGGAATCGTCGCGCGCGCAGTTGATGCGCATGACGTCCATGCCGGCTTTCAACAAGTCACGGACCAGCGCGTAATTCTCCGCTGCCTCCGACGGCATGGTGACCATGATGCGCACCGCCCGGTCGTGCGGCTCGCGGCCCAGCAGTTGTTCGGTGCGGCTCCTGAGAATCGAAGGCCCGGTGGCAAAGTCCACCTGCGGAACGGCTTCCGGTGGACGCACCATCTCGCGGTCCGTCAACTTATGCAAAGCGGCCAGTACGGCATCCAGGCCGGCCAACGTGTGGGCTTCCAGGCGTCCGAGCGAAGAGAGACCGCACCAGGAAAGATCCCGCTGAATGTCATCAAGATCTTGACGCCGAAGCGCCAGGTAGTGGAGAAGATTCCGCGCGCTGATCCGGTACTCGGGGTCCACGCGCTCAATCTCTGAAGCAAACGAGCGCTCCATGGACAAGCATTGATCACGAATCTCAGTCAGGACGCGGATTAAACGGTTCAGAATGGCGGGAGTGAAGCGGGCCGGCATACCAGAATTGGTTCGGGATGACTTTGAAAGGCATCTGAAGGACCAGAAACTCGCGACGTGCAACCCCCTGCTACATCAATGACATCAACAGTTGGGTCCTCTCGGCGAGCTGTGTTTATAGACGCAACTGCGCAAATGGCGCAATTTCGTCACACAATTGAAACATTCGTGCCGGCTTCAGTACTTCCTCCCACGGCCCCGTTCACCAGACCACGGGAAGGACCCCAGCGTTCCGAGCAGCGCTCCCGCCGTGAGCCAGACAGCCGCCTTGAACGATACCGGGCCTGAAAAAGAATAGAAACTGACAAACAATCCTTTGAAAAGCAGCACGAAGACGGCGAGGGTCCAAAGAAAAAACAGTGCCCGCAGTTTACCGCCCATGGCAAACAGCAGGGTCAACAGTCCAAATAACGCCAACCCCAATAGCCAGTAGGTGAGCGAGGCGCCGCTCCATGGCAGGAACACAAAATTCGGGGCAGTGCCGGTCGCCAGCGCCACCGAGGAAATGCCCACCAGGAAGAGGGCCAGCAGGCCTCCAAAAATGTAGCTAAAAATGCGCAGCAGGGTCTGGATGACGCCCACTTGAGCCTCCGGATGAATCGTAGACCCGCTATTCTATCAGGAACAACAAGTATTGACCCTTTCCTTTTCAACAGAATACAATCAATAGTGTAGGGGAGAGTTGATTCCGTCCTATGCCTGACGACGCTGCGTTGAGCCCTCGGGAACAGGAAATCCTGCATTCCATTGTTCGCGCGTATATCCAGACGGGCGAACCGGTTAGCTCGCGCTCGATTGCTCATCGCCGCAGCCATGCGCTCAGCCCGGCTTCGATCCGCAACGTGATGGCGGAGTTGGCGGACTCAGGATATCTTTCGCAGCCGCATACGTCGGCCGGCCGGGTACCCACCGAAAAGGCATTTCGTTGCTATGCGCGCTCGATCAACACGCGTCCCTTGGGGGCGGCGGATGCCGAGCGCCTGCGCGCCGAGCTTTTCGAGGAGCACACGGTGGAGGGGCGACTGGAGCGCTCGTCGCGAATCCTGACCGAATGGACGCTGAATGTGGGGATCGCCGCGGCCATGCCGGCGACGGGCCAGATCCTGGATCATATCGAGTTGCTCGCGCTGGCCGATCGCCGCGTTCTCATGATCGTCGTCACCAGCGACCAGATGGTTCACAACCGCGTCGTCATGCTGGACGACTCTGCCGCGCAGGACGAGTTGAACTCCATCCGCAATTACGTAAACCACCATTTCAGCGGCTGGACGCTCGGTGCCGCGCGGCAGGAACTGCTGCGCCGGTTCGAAGAAGAGCGCGCGGCCTACGACGCCATACTCCGGCGCCTTAGCGTGTTCTGCCAGAAAGGTTTTCTGGAAGTGGATGCATCGCCCGAGGTTCACATGGAGGGCGCTTCCAACCTGGTGAGCATCGATCTGCACCTCACGCGCGAGCGCATGCGCGACCTGTTCCGCGCGCTCGAGGAGAAGAAGCGGCTGATCGAGCTGCTCGACCGTTTCCTCGAACAACCGGCCGGAGAAGTTGGGGTGCATGTCGGGTTGGAAGAGGCTCATCCATCCATGAAGGAACTGGCGCTCATCGGAATGACCTTCCCGCTGCCCAGCGGGGTGTTGGCGCGCGTCGCCGTGCTCGGCCCCATGCGCATGCATTACGAAAAGGCCATCGCGGCGGTGCTGCATATCGGCCGCGCTTTTGAAAGTCTGCCCGCCTAGGCGGCCTGGACGCATCTGTTAATCTGAAACTGTGGGGAACGAGAATCCAGAATTGAAAACGATCCGGGAGGACGAGGGGGCAGCCACCGAAACTGCTGCGAGCGCCGATCTGGCGGCGCAGGTCTTCGCGCTCACGGCCGAGCGCGACCGCCTGGCGGCGGAGAGGGCCGAGCTCAACGACCGCCTGCTCCGGCGCATCGCCGATTTCGACAACTTCCGGAAACGCGCCGAACGGGACCGCTCCGATTTCCTGCAGTTCGCCGGCATGGAATTCGTGCGCGAAATGCTTCCCATCCTCGACGACTTCGAGCGGGCTCTGAAAACCGAATCCGCAGACCCGCGTTATACCAAGGGAGTCCAGTTGATTTACACGCGGCTCTATGACGCGCTAAAGAAAATGGGGCTCGAGCCGATGGATACGGAGGGCAAGACTTTTGATCCCAATCTGCATCAGGCGGTGGAGCGAGTCGAGACGGACGAAGCGGAAGATCAATCCATTTTGGGTGAGTTTCAGAGAGGGTACAATTTCAAAGGTAAGTTGCTGCGGCCAGCCATGGTGAGGGTCGCCGTCCGGCCTTCCTGACATCCGAGCCATGCCCGTGACCAAACGAGATTACTACGAAATTCTGGGCGTCAGCCGCGACGCCGACGACCAGCAGATCAAGAGCGCCTACCGCAAGCTTGCCCGCGAACACCACCCCGACGTCAACCCCGGCAACGATCAATCCGAGGAGAGATTTAAGGAAGCGGCGGAAGCATACAGCGTTTTGAGCGATCCGCAGAAACGCGCCGCCTACGACCGCTACGGTCATCAGGGGGTGCAGGGCGCCAGCCAGGGTTTTGATCCCTCGGGCCTGGACCTGAACGACATTCTGGGTGACTTCTTCGGATTTGGCGACCTGTTCGGGTCGTCGGGCGACCGGCGGCGGCGTCACCGCGCGCAGCGCGGCGAAGATGTCCGCTACGATCTGGAAATCCGTTTTGAGGACGCCGTCTTCGGCATGGGCGCGGAGATTCAGGTGCCTCGCTCGGAAGTGTGCAATCACTGCGCGGGCAAAGGCGCGGAGCCGGGAAGCGGCGCCACCACGTGCCCGGCCTGTCACGGCCGCGGCGAGGTGGTCTACCAGCAAAGCTTCCTTTCCGTGCGGCGCACGTGCAGCCACTGCGGGGGCTCGGGCCAGATCATTCGCACGCCTTGTTCGCAGTGCCGCGGCCAGGGCTACCGGCAGGTGCATCGCAAGCTTAAGGTCAATATTCCCGCCGGCGTGGATAACGGAACCCGCCTGCGCCTGGCGCATGAGGGCGAGCCTGGGGCGAACGGCGGCCCCCCCGGCGATCTGTATGTGGTCCTCAAGGTGAAGGAGCACGCGTTCTTCGAGCGCCACGAATACGATTTGCACTGCACCATTCCCCTCAACGTGGCTCAGGCGGCATTGGGAGCGGAAATCGAGGTGCCGACACTCGAGCAGCCGCACAAACTCAAGGTTCCGGAAGGCATCCACAGCGGCGCCGAGCTGCGCATTCGCCACAAAGGCGTGGCGCATGTGAACGGCCATGCCCGCGGCGACATCGTCGTGCACATCGAAGTGAAGACCCCCACCAAACTCACCAAAGATCAGAGGCGATTGTTCGAGCAGCTTCGCGAAACGCTGCCCGCGGATAATCAGCCCGCCGAAAAAGGCATCTTCGAAAAAGTCAAAGACTATTTCGTGTAGAGCCGCCCTCGCGCGAGAAACCAGGCCAGAGTTGACCGCAAGTTCTGAGAACGTAGGTCGGCCGTGCTGGCAAGAGTCCGAGTCGGTGACTACACGTCCGGGTGAAACCTGATGCGGTGTTTCGCAGTCGGTGCGACTCCAGGGTTGGGGCGTTTTTCGGTGCCTGTTACCAGAATTGTCCCTGGAACGCCTGAGCTCAAGAATGGTCAGCGAAGCGCGACCAACAGTCGAAGCACGGTAGACAAGGCAGCGAACGCAACCGCAAACCCGGTCCATAGGGCGGCTTTGGTGTTTAGTGCCGCAGCTTTCCAAAACGCGATCATTAGCGCGGATATCTTTCCCTGCATTGCGGCCACGTCGTCGCCCGGCTCGGTCTGCCACCCTGGATCTATCCGCACCTTGCTCGACTGCCACCAGTATTTGACCGCGAGCAAACCGCTGATGGCCGCAAGCGTGTCCGCCGCGATGTTCACCCACCCCACGTCGAAATGAGGCAGCAGGGCCCGTGCAAGCTGCAGGGTCTTCAATGCCCCGGGCAGGCGTGAAACAGCGATGACAAGCCAGACAACAAAAAACAACGCCGACAAGAACGTCATCGCAAGGCTTACCGACGGCTTCCGCAGTACCATTCTATTGACCGCGCGATGTAGGAATCCGTGATTTGTCCAGTTGAAGCTCTGCTCCACCAACTGCCGCGTCCTTTCCTGCGTTGCGCCGAACAAAGGCGGATCAATCCCAAGCGTTGCTTCGCGTAGCTCGACCTCGCGCTCCCACCTGTTCTGCCAGTACTTGCTTCCGAGGCTAACTAAGAACCACAACAGCGACGTTACCATCCCCGCGAAGGCAATACCCAACTCCCAGCCGTCGGCCTTCGCGACGGCCACTATCAGTGCGCCATTCAGGACGAGGAAGTAATTCGACCTCTGCCAAAACAGCGAAATCTCGAAGTTCCTGGTGTCGAGTGCGATCTTGAAGAGCCGCTCGTTTAGGGATATCTGGTTTGTATCTGCCACAGCGCGCTACCGCCCTAGATTCTAGCGGTTTGACCGCCGCCCAACAACAACGGTTTGACCGCGTCGCACATCTCCGCCTCCTATCTTCCAGGACCGAACGTCATGAACTTCAAGAGCATCAGAACCATGGGCGCTTCCTGCCTAAGGGGAATTCAGTGGCAGGCAACGAAACTCCCAAACTGTCGCTACTTCGCAGCTACTCACCGAATTGCGGCGCGGTGCTTACCCAGGCCAGTTGCCGAGAAACGCCCCAGCCGTTGAAGTGAGCCATGCGCGTGGCAAGTCGCGTAAGAAAGTGCAGGGCGGCGCGTGAATTTCTGAAATTCCCCCGATTCCATCCACCATGAGCCAGCGCTTAATGGGGCCCGCCCCAGATCGCGAATTCTTGAATGAAGGCATGTCGCCATGGACACGCGGGAATCCCTGTCCTACGATGTATCCGTATGCCCGACGTTAACTTTCGCGGACGCCGCGCCACGTCGATCGAGAACAGCCATCTGCGCGTGACGGTGCTGCATGAAGGCGGACACATCGCCGAGATCCTCGATAAAGCCAGCGGAGTGAGCCCGCTGTGGATTCCGCCGTGGCCGTCGATCGAGCCCTCGACCTACGACCGCGCCAAGCATCCCGAGTACGGCAACGATTCCGAAAGCAAGCTGCTGGCCGGCCTCATGGGCCACAACCTGTGCATTGATATTTTCGGCGAGCCCTCCGAGGAAGAAGCCGCGGCGGGCATGACGGTGCATGGCGAAGGCTCCATCGTGCGATACGAAGTTACCGCCGATTCCGGCCGGCTGACGCAGCGCGCCCAGTTTCCCATTGCGCAAATGCGGTTCGAGCGGCAGATCCGTTTCGGCGGCGAGCGAGCGGTCGAATTTCGCGAAACGCTGGAGAATCTCTCGGCCGCCGACCGGCCCATTGCCTGGACCGAGCACGCCACGCTGGGCCCGCCGTTCATCGAGCGCGGCGTCACCGAATTCCGCGCGTCGGCGACTCGGTCCAGAGTGCTCGAAGGCGATTACGGGCAGCCGGGCGCGTACCAGAGGCCGGGCGCAGACTTCGACTGGCCGGAAGTTCCCCGGATCGAAGGCGGCCACACCGATCTGCGCGTCTACAACCGCGACGCGGTCTCCGCCGGATTCACCGCTCATTTGCTGGACCCAAGGCTAGAGCACGCGTACTTCACCGCCTTCTCCCCCACCAGCCGGCTCGCCTTTGGATACGTGTGGCGCCGCGCCGACTTTCCGTGGCTGGGCATTTGGGAAGAAAATTACAGCCGGCCGCTGCCGCCGTGGAATAGCAGAACGCTCACGCGCGGAATGGAGTTCGGTGTGTCCCCGATATCCGAAAGTCGCCGGAAGATGATCGAGCGGAACCGGCTGTTCGGCGTGCCGTGTTATCGCTGGATTCCCGCAAAAACAACGGTGCACACCGCCTATTGGGCCATGCTGGCGCCGGCCACGCGCGTCCCGGATGCGCTCACATGGGCGGGCGAGAACGAGATTCGCTTCGAGTCGTGATTCAAACGCGCCCCGCCACTGAATCTGATCTCGATGAGCTTTGCCGCATTCAATCCGCATCCCTGCCGGCCGTGCAGTGGAATGTCGCGGATTACCTCCGGCACGAGTGCATCGTGGCGACGATTGATGACCGGCTGGCTGGTTTTGCAGTGGCGCGCCACACCGCTGCGGATGAGCTGGA
>Ga0335077_10012197_pt1 | contig 10743 bp, 6 predicted proteins | sample Lox_Sample_31_FD_207151 | JGI IMG/M metagenome (GOLD analysis project Ga0335077, IMG submission 207151) | Soil microbial communities from Loxahatchee National Wildlife Refuge, Florida, United States - Lox_Sample_3.1 | ecosystem: Environmental > Terrestrial > Soil > Wetlands | place: USA: Florida...
GGCTCACCTGGCTTGCGCCGCAGAGTATCCGACGGCAGTTCACCGAAACAGTCCTTGTACGCGCGCGAGAACTCCCCGAAGTGCCAAAAGCCCCAGTTGAGCGCCTCCGCCGAGACCGTGGTTGATTCATGGGTCGCGGCCAGGAGCGCCTGGCGCACCCGATGCAGTCTGAGTCGGATCAAATAGGTCACCGGCCTCATTCCCAGGACTTCCTTGAACGCGTATTCCAGGGTGCGCTCGCTCACCGCCGCAACTCTGCACAGGTCGCTCACGTGGAGATGCTCGCCGGTCTGCGATAAGGCGTAGTCCTCGGCGATCTTCACGAGGAGGCTGTGCGCCTGCCGCGTCCGGTCGCTGCGGGTGGGCTCGAAATCGTTGGCCACGTCGAGGGTAGTCAAAAGAGTCTCCAGCAACTCGGTCTGGGCGGCGACCCGCTCTTTCTTCAGCTCGTTGAACAAGGCGGGCTGGCGTGCGGCGGTGTCCACCAGTCGCTTCCCCCAGTCGAATAGGCTGCGAACCCTCTCCGGGTTTACCTTCAGCGTCTCCACGCCGTGCGGCACACGATACTCACTCTCGCGTTGGCGGGCAGTGAGATGCGCTCTGATGTCCTGCAGCGGGATCAGGAACGTAATGCTCTCCCAGCCGGCGTCGGCAACGAACCTGGCCTCCGATTCGGGCTCCGCGACAAGGATCAAATCGGGGCGAACCGGCAACCCGTTCACCGTCCCGCTCGCTCGCGGGCCGAACGTGACGTAGGCGAGCAGGCCCTTGCGAACGCTCGTGCGGGTCCGTACGCGGAGGTTGGTCGAATGGAACACGACTGCGGCGGGGTCGAGACGGACGATCACTCGTCGTGCTCGAAGCGGCATCGCCTGAAGCTGCACCACATCCTGATCGAGCAATTCGATGCCTGCGCCAACGACCGTGGGGTCGCTGATCTCGACAACGGTGACAGCAGGTTGGGCAGTGGTGACGCGAGGTTCCACCATGTTCGCGCTCTGCGGATTTCCGATAGACGATCCTGATGGATGGTCGAACACTGCCCCCTGACCCCGGCTGCCGCAAGAGAGAGGGGACCAGAGGTCAAGGCAAAGTGTATCAGCAGCGCGCGGCACCAGCGGCGCCAAGGCACCGGACCCAACGGGCGGGGTCAACGCCGTCGGTTTGACCGACGCCAAACCGTTCGCGCAGCGCGACCCGAGATCCCTGACCTGGTACGTCCTCATGAAACTGCAGCAGGTAAGCGAAAACTGCTTTGCGGTCCTGAACGAGAAGAACCGCGTGTGCGATGCGAACTCGGGACTGATCAACCGGGGCGGCGGCGTGGTCATCGACACGCAGTCGGACCTGTTCCACGCGCGCCGGATGATCGAGCTCTTCGGCAAGGTCTGGCAGAGCATGCCCAAGCGCGTAATCAACACGCACGAGGACGGCGACCACGTGTGGGGGAACCAGCTCTTCGAAGGCGCCGAGATCATCGCGCATCGCACCGTGCCCGACCGCATGCGACATGTCGCCGATCCGCGGGAGTCCCAGAAGTTGCTCAACGGCGTCGATCGCTTGCTGCCTCGCTTGTTGCTCAGAGCGATCCACCCCGGTGCACTGGCAATTGCCCGGCAGCTGAAGCAGGATTACGACTTCAACGGGATCGAGCTGGTCCTGCCGACGACCCTGTTCGACGAGCGACACGTGCTGGATCTCGACGGCACGGAAGCTCACCTGATCTATGTGGGGCCATGCCACCAGGTCGGCGACACGATCGTTCACGTGCCCAAGGAACGGGTGGTGTTCGCCGGCGACGTGATCTTTCGCCAGTGCACCCCCATGGGCTGGACCGGCACCTACGAGAAATGGCTCAAGACGCTCGATCTCATCATCTGGCTCGATCCGGAGGTCATCGTTCCCGGACACGGACCGGTGTGCGGGATCGAAGGGGCGATGGAGATGAAGGCGTACCTCGAATACGTGCGCGAAGAATCGAAGCGGTGGTTCGGTCAAGGGCTGACCTCGCTGGAGGCTTCCAAGCGGATCGATCTTGGACCGTACGCGCAGTGGCGGGGCCCGGCGCGCCTGTACATGAACGTCGAGCGGGCCTACCGGGAGCTCCGCAACGAACTGGCGGACGCGCCCTGGGATACGGCGAAGACCTTCGATGCGGTCTACGACGTGGCGAAGGCAAAGGAAATCGAAGTCGAGTTCTGACCCGCTCACGCCAAAGCACAGGAATACCTCAATGAAGCTGATCCGTTTCGTCGCCGGCGATCCGAGCCCTCGATTCGGCGTCGTCGTTCGCGACCATGCCGTTGCCTTCTCCGCGCTGCTAACGAGTTCGGGGGCGTCGCACCCCCACCTGAGCGACAGCAAGGCCTACCTCGCCAATCTGCCCGACAGCGAAAAGGCAGCGCGGGAACTGCTGGCCTGGGGCGAACAGCATCTGGACGAACTGCCGGAACACGACCGGCCCAGTCTGCGTACGGTTAGCCTGCTCGAGCCGGTCGAGGTCGCGGCGCTGTTCGACTTCGGCCTGACGCCACGGCATCTGAAGAACTCGCTCGAAACGATGCTCAAATTCGAGAAGGACAATCCACAGACCGGTCCGCTGTTGCACGCTGTTGGTAAAGCGCTTCTGACCCCGCCACCCGCTCCCGCCGCGGGCCAGCCCGAGCCGCTCTCCTACTACAAGTGCAACATGAACTCGATCGTTGGCGACGCGCAGACCATTTCCTGGCCGCTCTACACGTCACGGTTGGACATCGAACCCGAGCTTGCCGTGGTTTACGGCAATGCTAAGCAGCCGGTGGCGGGCTTCTGCATCTTCAACGACGTCTCGGCGCGTGACGTTCAGGCGCCGGAATTCATCGGCGGGTTGTGCCTGACGAAGGACATGGCCAAGGGCAACCAGCTCGGCCCCTACCTGGTCACGCCCGATGAGCTCGGCGACCCCTACAACCTCAAGGTCGTTGTCACAGTGAACGGACAGGTCAGATATCAAGGATCGACGTCGGAGATCAACCACCAAGCCGAGGATGTGTTCGCCTGGCTGGGGATGATCGCTCCCATCGAACCCGGGTGTGTGATGGGCTTCGGCACCATCCCGGATTGCACCGGCCTGGATCACGACGACTTCATCGATCCCGGTGCGCAGATCGAGATCAGCTTCGAGCGACTCGGGACGCTTCGGTGCCGATTCGCCGAGCCAGCGGGCAAACTCCTGCCCAGCCGCTGGCCCGTCCGGCCACAGATGCAGAAGTACCACAAGTGAAGTGCGGGATCGAAGGGGCGATGGAGATGAAGGCGTACCTCGAATTCGTGCATGACGAATCGAAGCGGTGCTTCGGGCAGGGGCTGACCAGGACGCCGGGCAACGTCGGCCGGCTGCTGAAAACGCTGGGCACGGTTGGCATGCTTGCGGCGCTCGCCGCGCCCGTCATCGCCACTGCGGCAGATGCACCTCGCCGGCCGAACATCGTCATCATCCTCGGCGATGACCTGGGATTCGCCGACATGGGCTCATTCGGCAGCGAGATCAGGACGCCGAACCTCGACTCCCTGGCGAGGGAAGGCGTGCGCTTCACGAACTTCTACACGCATGCGAGCTGCTCGCCCACGCGATCGATCCTGCTGAGCGGCGTCGACACCCATCTCAACGGGCTGGGCAACATGGACGAGTGGACTGCGCCCAACCAGCGGGACGTGGACGGCTACGAAGGCTACCTCAGCGATCGGGTGGTCACGTTGCCGCAGCTGCTCAAGGACGCCGGCTATCACACCTACATGGTCGGCAAGTGGCATCTCGGCAAGGCGCCTTCGCAGATCCCGGCCGCGCGCGGATTCGAGCGCGACTTCTCGCTGCTCGACGGGGCGGGCAGCTACTGGGACATGACGAATTTCACCGCCGCGTCGCCGAAGTCGGTCTTCACCGAGGACGGGCGCTACCTGAGGCGGCTTCCCGAGAACTACTACGCGACGAAGACCTACACCGACAAGCTGATCGGATACATCGGCGCGAACCATGCCGACGGCAAGCCCTTCTTCGCCTACTTCGCTCCCCAGGCGCCGCATGACCCGTACCACCTGCCGCGGGAATGGCGCAATCGCCACATCGGCGAGTACGACAAGGGTTGGGACGCGGTGCGGCAGGAGCGACTGAAGCGGGAGATCGAGCTCGGCATCATGCCCGCGGGCACGCGGCTCTCCGAGCGTATGTGGTTCGTGCCCGATCCCATCGTGCTGGCTCCGGCGACCAGCGCCGTTCTCGGCAAGAAGATGGAGCTCTACGCGGGAATGGTGGAGAACCTCGACTTCCATGTGGGCCGGCTGATTGACCACCTCAAGAAGATCGGCGAGTACGAGAACACGATCTTCATCGTATTCGGCGACAACGGTGCCGAAGGAACCGATCTGTTCCAGATGATCGCGGGCACGCCCGGAACGCGCGACTACCTCTTCGCGGCGATCAACTGGTCGCAGACCGATCCCCACGCCTGGGGCGATCCAGGCTCGTACGTCGCCTACGGCCCGATGTGGGCGCAGGTCTCGATGACGCCCTTCAGTCAGTACAAGGGCTGGCTCGGGGAAGGCGGTATCCGCAATGCGCTGATCGTCAGCGGTCCGGTCGTCAAGCGACCCAAGGGCAGCATCAACCAAGGGCTCATGCATGTGGCCGACCTCATGCCGACGCTGCTCGAAATCGCCGGCACCAACTATCCGAAGACCCACGAGGGGCGCGAGGTGCCGGTGCTCTTCGGCAAGTCCTGGGGACGGATGCTGGCGGGCCAGGCGGACTCGCCACGGACAGACCAGGACTACCTCGCGTGGGAACTCTTCGGCAACCGCGCGGTGCGCCAGGGTGACTGGAAGGTCCGCTGGGAATACAAGCCGCTCGGCAAGCAGGATTGGGAGCTCTTCAATCTTGCGAACGATCCCGCCGAGCGCAAGAATCTCGCCGCAGAGCGCCCCGACAAGCTGCAGGCGCTCATCGCGCTTTGGGATGACTATGTCCGGAAGAACAACGTCATCCTTCCGAGTCGCTCCCCGTTCGAGACCCTGGAAGACCAGCTTCCGAAGCGCGTTCCGGACGACGCGGGCTACCCGCCGCTGATCTACAAGCGACAGTTCGTGCCGCCCAAGGAACTGATGGCCGATCCCAAGCCTTGAGCGTTGCCAACGGGGGAATCGATCAATGAGGACGGAGATCTCATGAAAAACGGCCGTGGTCCGATGAAACCGGCTGCCTGGTTGCGGATATCTGTTGCGATGATGCTTGCCCTGGGTGTGCTCTGCCCGCTGCAGGCACTGGCCCAGGTGCCGGCGCGTTTCTACTGGAAGGGTCTGACGGATGCGGACGCGGTGCCGTTCATCTTCAACTCGATAAGCGGCGACACGAACCCCTTCGACCCTGCTCATATCGTGGCGCCGGGCTCGAACATCGATGCCACATTGGCCCTCGCGGGTTACGCACACACCTTCTCTCTGTTCGATCGTTCCGCCATGGCTGCGATCCTGCTGCCCATGGGGCGAGTCTCGGGTGAGGTCACGGCGGCCGGGAAGACGTTCAACCAATCGGCCAACGGGTTTGGCGATCCGATGCTCGAGTTTGACTTCAATGTGATCGGCCCGCCGGCCCAGAAGAACATCCCCGACGCCCTGCGCTATGAGCCGGGGTTTTCCGTCGACCTGCTTGCCGACCTGGCGGTGCCGATCGGGGAGTACAACAGCAGCCAGCCGCTCAATCTCGGCCAGAACCGCTGGTACGGGCGCCTGGGCGCGCCCATCGTCTGGCAGCTCGGCCCCTGGGTGCCGGGCCGGCGCACGACGCTGGAATTCCTGCCCGCCGTGTGGTTCTTCGGAACCAACAACGATTATGTCGGGCAGACGCTAAAGACCGATCCGCTGTTCCAGATCGACGCGCACCTGACGCGCGACTTCACCGAGCGCTTCTGGGGGTCGCTCGACGCCGCTTGGTACAACGGCGGACAAGCGACCATCAACGGCATCCCGGGGAAGAAGCTCAACAACTTCGGCGCCGGACTCACGCTCGGCTACACCATCAACGACAATCTAAACCTCACAGTTGGATACAAGTCGACCCTTAACGACACCGCTCCCGATGCCCTTCGCATGGACGCGTTCATGGTCACGCTCGTGTACGGGTGGCACCCGCTCCTCGAGGGCTCGCGACGACTGAAGGGCGAGAAGTAGGGCGATCTTGCGCAGGATAGGGTCAGCGTTTGAGGCGGACCCCGCCCGCGAACGGCGCGACATCGGGCAGAAGGTGTGGGAGACGCCGAAGCGGCGAGACAGCTCTCGAAAGCCGACACCCTTGATTGTCAGCTTTGGTACGAACTGAGCCATTCGTTTCGCTGTCGCAGTCATCATTGAGCAGTATCGGCCTGTCGTCTTGGATGTAACGTTGTGCTGAAACTTCCTTCAACACAAGACCGCTGCGCTACCACCGGGAGCTAAGGGCTGTAGGTCGAGCCGGATCTTGAGCCATTCTTTCTGGCGCGGGGCGCTAGCGAATCGGTTCGTGAATGGATAAAAGTTCGACGACCGGCCGTCCCGCCACGCGTTAGCGCCCCTGAACTTGACGCTCTCGCTGGCGCGCAGACTCCCATCTGCAGCAAGTCCAGAGGCCCGCTGATACGCAAGTGATACAGCGGCCGTGGAAGCCATGAGCCGCGGGCTTCCATTCCCCTTGAACTACGGGGAGGTCGCGTTATTCTAGTATCTTAAGTTCCTAATTTACAGTCCTTTTAATCACCTCTTATCATGCCGATTTGCCGGCGCGCACGCACAGCCGGGGCACATTGTGGAAGGCTCGCTCGGATGGATACCCAGCCCACGTCCGAGGCGTTGGGATGGTCCGCGAACCACGGATTGTGACTTGCGCGAAAGCAGAACGGCAAATACGATGCGCGGGGGTCATGCTTCCGATTGTCGCGGGATTCGAGTCGCATCGCCCCCCTCTTCTTGAGTATCCGTAGGCCGCCGCAGCCTTCGGCGGCTGCCCACTTAAGCGGGCTGTGTACACTGTGCGTTTAGGCGCCTCGCTTTGGCTCAACCTGTGAACAAGAGAACTGTCGGGAATAGGCTTGCCGGATTACTGATCGGCGCGGGCTTGGTGATTCTGTTTGTCGCGGCCGGAATACTTTGGTACGTCTCTATCCATGGCGGCCTCCGCTCCGCTGTCCCCGCGAGACCCGATAGCGCGGCTTCTGGGTCCGTCAAGTTGGCATGGGACAGAAGCCCGAGCAACAAGGTTATCGGCTACAGAATCCTGTACGGGTCGCAGCCCGGGAAGTACACGAATGCGGTCCCAGTGGGAAACGTGGCGACGGCGACGTTGACCGGCCTGACGCGAGGAGAGAAGTATTACATCGTCGTGATAGCAGTCGGCGCTGGAGCGGACGCAAGCCCACCCTCCAACGAGATCCAGGCCGTCGTCTCGAAATAGTCTCAGCGCAGGTTGGCGCGCTCGCTGAGGCCGCGCGCTCATCTACCGTTATCCGGCTTTCGCGCAAGAGGTGCTCGAGGCACCGCGAGATTTCGCTGCAACGAGCGGCCTCAGCGAGCGTCGTCCGGCGTTCGGCTGCACGGTGCGCGCCCTCATGCCCCTACCAATACGTAGTGTGACTTCGGAGAATCCCGCACAGCGTTGTCGATTGGTGAACGTTGTGACAACTGTCAGACTGCGTTGACAATCGAGATTTGCACACCGCTAAAGTTCCATCGTCGGGAACCGTTAAACCCCGTGAAGCATTCGGCTGCTCGCAGGTTGTGCAGACCGCACCGGCTGTACCAGCACGTCGAGATCTGGTTCCGTCGGGTTGCGGGGAAAGGAGGTCCTTACATGGCATAGGACAGAGCGCCGAGGCCTGAAAAGGGCAACTCATTCCGAAAGGGTGAGGCGCAAAGCTGCAGCCTGACTTCCCGAACGGGAAAAGGCCGGGCAGTTGCCAGGCGAAGACGTGGCGTCATGCAGCGCGTGCGGCCCCGTTTCGTCTTTCATTTCACGACGTGGACGCAATGGGGTATGCAATATGCATGATCGTTACGTGTTCGGTGATCGGTCGCCCAGTCTTGGCGCGACCATCGGCTTCCTTGCCGGTCTGCTGCTGGTTCTCTCAGTGTTCAGCCACGCGACGGCGCAGGCTGCGCCAGTCAGCTTCGCGTGGGATTACGGCAGTTCTGGCGAAGCGGGCTTTGCGTTCCATTGCGGCCAAAAAACCGGACAGTACACATTACGCTTCGACGCCGGGAATGCGGAGAGCTATACCGTATCAGGTCTGACCGAGGGCGCGACGTACTACTGCGCGGTCGCCGCCTACGATTCTTCCGGCGCGGAAAGTACGTACTCGAACGAGATTTCCACCGTAGTTCCATACGGTGCACCGATTGCCGGGTTCAACGCTAGCCCGACGAGCGGGGCCGCGCCGCTGGCCGCGACGTTTACCGATACGACCACCGGGAAGGTGACGGTGTGGTCATGGGACTTCGGCGACTCGGCGACCAGCGCCAGTCAAAACCCGAGCCACATCTACGCCAACCCTGGCAGCTACACCGTCAAGCTTACCGTCACCGGGCCGGGCGGCAGCTCTAGCAAGACGGCCTCTACGCCGATCACTGTAGCCCTCCCCGCGCCGGTCGCGAACTTTACGATGACGCCCGTCAGTGGTACTGCGCCGCTGGCCGTCTCGTTCACGGATGCCACCACAGGGAACGTGACCGGCTGGGCCTGGAATTTTGGCGACGGAACCACCAGCGCCGTCCAAAGCCCTAGTCACACTTACACCAGCGCCGGTAGCTACACAGTGACGCTCACGGCCACCGGGGCGGGCGGCAGCTCCACCGCGACGGCGTCCACGGCGATTACTGTGATTCCCCCCGCGCCGGTTGCGAGCTTCACGATGACGCCCGCGAGCGGAAGCGCACCGCTGACAGTGACCTTTACAAACACCACGACCGGCACCGTCACCACATGGGCGTGGGACTTCGGGGATGGCAGCAGTAGCACGGCCAAGAGCCCGAGCCACAGCTACAGCAGTGCTGGCAGCTACACCGTGACGCTCACGGCCACCGGCCCGGGCGGCAGCGCCACGATGACGGCCTCAACACCGATTACCGTAAACTCCCCCGCGCCGGCTGCGAACTTTACGATGACACCCACGAGCGGTGTAGCGCCGCTCAGCGTAGCGTTCACTGACGCCACGACCGGGAACGTGACGAGCTGGTCCTGGAATTTTGGCGATGGCACCACCAGCACAGACCAAAGTCCCAATCATACCTACAGCACCCCCGGCAGCTACACGGTGAAGCTCACGGCCACTGGGCCGGGCGGCAGCACCACCAAGAAGGGTTCCACGCTGGTTAAGGTCACCTGGCCGGCGCCGGAGGCAAGCTTCACCATGAGTTCCACGAGCGGAACCACGCCACTCAAGGTGACCTTTACCAATACCACTATCGGGAAGGTCACGGCCTGGGCATGGGATTTCGGCGATGGAACGAGCGCCACTGGCAAGAGCCCGAAGCACAGTTACGCCACTCCCGGCAGCTACACGGTGACGCTCACGGCCACTGGGCCGGGCGGCAGCTCCACGGTGACGGCGTCTACGCCGATCATCGTGACACCTCCGGCGCCCGTCGCGAATTTCACCATGACACCTGCGAGCGGGACGGCACCACTGACGGTGACCTTCACCGACACCACGACCGGCACGGTCACGAGCTGGGCGTGGGACTTCGGCGATGGTACCACCAGCACCGTCGAGAGCCCGAGCCACAGCTACGCGAGCCCTGGCAGCTACACGGTGACGCTCACGGCCACTGGGCCGGGCGGCAGCTCCACCAAGACAGCTTCCACGCCGATCAGTGTGGCCCAGGTTGCTGCGCCAGTCGACAGCTTCGCAATGAGCGCCACAAACGGTGTGTCGCCTCTGAGCGTCTCATTCTCACATCGCACCATGGCGTGCGCGGCAATTTGGTCGTGGGAGTTTAGCGGTGGCACGAGCAGCGAGAGGAGGAGCGGGGCCCAGACCTGCCGCCAGGTCGGTCGCCACATCGCGAAGTTCACTGCGATGACGCCGGATGGCGACGCTCCCGATCCGGCTGCAACGCAGATAGCTTCGTCCTCGGTGTCCCTGCAAACTTCATGACAGGGCACGCGAGCAGAATCACAGCTCTTATGATCAGTTCGCGCATCACCGCAGTAAAGAGCCTGCGGGATGTCTACTTGGTAGCACAGAGCGTTGAGGCCTGAAAAGGGCAACTCATTCCGAAAGGGTGAGGCGCAAAGCTGCAGCCTGACTTCCCGAACGGGAAAAGGCCGGGCAGTTGCCAGGCGAAGACGTGGCGTCATGCATCGCATGCGGCCCCGTTTCGTCTTGCAGTTCGCAAATTGTGGACGCAATGGGAGTACCTGACATGCGTAGCCGTTACTCGTTCGATCATCTGTTGTCTACTTTGGACGCGATAACCCGCTTCGGCGCTGGTCTTTTGCTACTCGTTTCAGCGTTCACGCATGCGACTGCGCATGCGACGCCGGTCAGCTTTGCCTGGGATTACGGCTCGTCCAGTCAGGCCGGCTTTGCGTTCCATTGCGGCCAGAAGAGCGGGCAGTACACACTGCGCTTCGACGCGGGAAATACGGACTCCTACACCATCTCCGGTCTGACCGAAGGCGCGACGTACTACTGCGCGGTCGCCGCCTACGATTCCTCCGGCGGGGAAAGTCCATACTCGAAC
>Ga0335077_10012199_pt1 | contig 10743 bp, 9 predicted proteins | sample Lox_Sample_31_FD_207151 | JGI IMG/M metagenome (GOLD analysis project Ga0335077, IMG submission 207151) | Soil microbial communities from Loxahatchee National Wildlife Refuge, Florida, United States - Lox_Sample_3.1 | ecosystem: Environmental > Terrestrial > Soil > Wetlands | place: USA: Florida...
GGATTTCGCCAGCTCCTCCTCGACCCGCAGATGGCCGCGATGGGACGATACGGCGGAGTCCACGACGAGGAACGCGCGACGGGCTCCGAGGCCGCTCAACTGCTCGACCGCGCCGGGGCCCCAGGCGATACGGGGCGCCGTGAAGAATCCGGTCATGCGCTCCCCGCGGGGAGGTCCTCCGACATCACGGCGTAGGGCCTTCTCGGCATCGGCGGCACGCTCCCATCAGGGAGAACGCGATCCCGTCGACGCTCCAGCCGTCCGGGTGGTGACCGGCGAGTTCGGTCAGGAAGTGGCGGTCGAGCTCAGTGAGGTCGACCGACTGGATGCGACCGCACGCCCGGCAGACGATGTGGGCGTGCGGGTCCTCGACAAGGTCGACCCGGATGATGCGGGCGGTCGGGGCCTCGATCCGCAGTTCCGGGGGCACCCGGACCCGCGCGGGCGATTTTCGAGTCGGAGGTCGGCGACGGGCGGCCATCACCCGTCCGACCGCGCCTTCGTATTTACGTACCCGGTCGTGTGAGCGGATGTCGACCTTGGCGGCCGATCGCGAGGGAGCAAGGCGGCCGTGTTGTCCGTCCCGATTTCCTAGCCGGCCGCAAACACCCCGCCGAGCACGAGCCCAAGCCGGGTTCGCCCACAACACTTGTACTGGTCCTTCATCCCGACGGTCAGATTTGGGTATGGGCGGTTGGACCGACGATCGCATTTGGGATGCGGTCGATGCCTGGAAGTGGATCCCCCCTGGGTCGAAGCGGACGGTCCGCGCGAACTTCGAGCTGGCGGTGACCCCGGGCTCCTACGCGTTGACCTACGCGTACGGTCTCCACGCCCCGGACGGTCCCTCCGCGGACGCTGTCCTCGCAGAGCTGCGGCGAGAGGTCGAAGCCCTCGGCGGCACGGGGGTCCGGACCCAGATTACGCCCCGGTCCCGTCCGGCGGACCTGGCCGAGCGTATGCGACGAGCGGGGTTCCGGGTGGCCGAGGAGGCTGAGGTCCTCGCCTGGGAACTCCGAGACGATCGCGGGCGTCCTCGCCTTCCGGACTTCCGCGCTCGGGAAGGTGTGACGGTGCGAGAGGCCCTGACGGACAGCGACTACGACGGATTCCTGAGCCTTTCGGGCCTCATCTTCGGAGACCCGACGCCCTCGGTCGAAAGCCAGGCGGCGTTCAAGAAGGAGTTCTATCGAATGGTCCAGGTCGACGGCCACTCGGACCGATTCGTCGCGTGGGAAGGAACTGCCCCCATCGGACGTGCCGGCATGGAGGTCGCGGGAGAGGTCGCCCGACTATGGGGAACGGGAGTCCTGCCCGAGCGCCGGCAACGAGGAGTGTACGGGTTGCTGGTCCAGGCCCGATGTGAAGAGGCGCTTCGACGAGGAGCGACTCTTGCGTTGGTCACCGCTCGGGTCGGGACCTCCGGGCCGATCTTGAAGCACCACGGATTCCGTTCGGTCGGTCCGCTTCGGGTTCTTGAGGCCCGCTGGTAGCCGACGGCCACCCTCATCAATTCCCCGATGGACGCTGCTTCCTGAGGAGGGAAATCCCCCTCGCGTAGCGACCGGTCGATGGCACAGGTTCCGGTGTCAGGGTCCAAACCCCTCATGCGGGGAGAGGGATTTGAACCCACGAACCCCTACGGGACCAGACCCTGAATCTGGCGCCTTTGGCCAAGCTTGGCAATCCCCGCGCGTCGCGGCCGAGCGAGGTCGGCCTTATGATGGTTCCGAGGAGGACGGCCTATCGACCGGTCAGGCCGTCGCGGCGCGCTTCGTGCTCGCCGGGGGCATCTTCTTCTCGTCCTCAAGGAGCTCGAGCGCTTCCTTGACGGTCGCCTTCTCGTGGACGATGGCCCGGAGCGCCTTCAGCATCGCGACCGGATGGTCGGACTGCCAGATGTTCCGCCCCATGTCGAGTCCGTGGGCCCCCGCGGCGATCGCGCCGTGCGCGAGCTCGAGCGCATCGCGGTCCGTGTCGAGCTTGGGGCCGCCCGCGCAGACGATCGGAACCGGGCACCCCTCGACGACCTTCTCGAAGTTCTCGCAGTAGTAGGTCTTCACGATCCGGGCACCGAGCTCGGCCGAGACCCGGCAGGCCAGGGCGAGGTAGCGCGCGTCTCGCTTCTCGAGCTCCTTCCCGACGGCAGTGATCGACATCACGGGGATCCCGCACGCTTCCCCCGCGTCGATCAGTTGCGACAGGTGCACGAGCGACTCATGCTCGTGCGGTGCCCCGACGAAGACGCTCAGCGCGACCGCGCTCACGTTGAGGCGGGCCGCGTCCTCCATCGAGGTGACGATCGACTCGTGCGAGAGGTCCTCCTTGAGGACCGTCACCCCTCCCGAGACCCGGAGAAGGATCGGCGTCGTCGCGCTCGGGTCCACCGAGTGGCGAAGGAGACCCCGGGTGACCCCGAGCACGTCGGCGTACGGAAGGAGGGGAGCGATCGTCGCCCGGGCGTTCTCCAGACGCCGGGTCGGGCCCATGAAGTAGCCGTGGTCGACCGCTACCATCACCGAGTTTCCGCTGGCCGGGTTGAACATCCGGTGCATGCGGTTCGCCATTCCCCATTCCATGGCTGCTCCTCGACCCGCATGGGGGGCTGCGCCCTCTTAGGCGTTTCTGGGCGACGGCGGAGTGGCGGGTGAGCGAAGTTCACACCGCGGGGTCGCTCACGGCACCGTGGCGGGAAACCGGAACCCGCCGGTCCTCCTTGACGCGGTTCAGGACCACCTGCGTGTTCGTGCGCTCCACGTACGGGTCCTGGAGGGCGTGCTTCACGAACCGGTCGAGGTCGCGGCGGTCCCGGAACCGACCGATGAGGAGCGCGTCGTTCTCCCCGGTCACGTCGTAGATCGCGTAGGCCCGGGTGTCCCGAGCGAGGCGCTCCTCCACCTCGCGCAACCTCCCCTTCGAGATCCGAATGCCGATCGCCGCCCAGAGGTCGAACCCGAGCTGCTCGTCGTCGAGCACGGGGACGTACCCTCGGATGATGCCCTGCCCTTCGAGGCGCGCGACGCGGGCGCTCACGGTGGTCGGGGAGACCTTGAGCCGGTGGGCGATCTCGCGGTGGCTACGCCGGGCGTCGACGTTGAGCTCCTCGAGGATCGCGCGGTCGAGCTCGTCCAATGTGGACGTTCGGCGCATGGTACTTCAATGGATGGGTCAGAAATAAAGGTGATTGATGCGAATCTGGATGCGCGTCCACTAATCCGGGAACAGACTTGATAAAGTGGGGCTCGTTCGGGTCGCTGGAGGTACGCGAGTGGCCCCCCAGCGCAGCAAACCGAGTGGACCGAGTCCGACCGCGATTCTCGCCAAACTGAAGGCCGAAAAGGTTCGGTGGGTGCAGCTGTTCTACACCGACGTTCTCGGCGGCTTCAACCAGGTCGACGTCCCGACCGCGACCCTCGACGAAGGGTCGTTCGAGTCCGGGGTCCCGAAGCTGGACGGCTCCTCCGTCCGGGGCTTCCAGGAGATCTTCGAGTCGGACATGAACCTCGTTCCCGACCCGTCGACGCTCGCGACGATCCCCTGGAACCCCGAAGCGGGCGGAACGGCCCGCTTCATCTGTGACATCCGGCTCGGCGGCTCGAAGGAACCGTACGCTCACGACCCGCGCTACGTTGCACGGAAGACGGAACAAGTGCTCGCGGACGCGGGCTACGACTGCTCGTACTGGGGTCCCGAGGTCGAGTTCTTCGTCTTCGACTCCGTCGAGCTGATCCCCTCCCCCGCCGGGGTCCGGGACGCCTGGGCCGGCGCGGGCTACCTCGTCAACCACTCCGAGTCTCCCTGGCACGGGGGGCCCGTGACCGGCACGGTCCGGTTCAAGGAAGGGTACCACCGGACGCCCCCCCACGACTCGCTCCTTCCCCTGCGCGCGGAGATGTGCAACATCCTCGCCGACGACTTCCACCTCGTCATGGACGCCCATCACCACGAGGTGGCGACGGCGAGCCAGTCGGAGATCAACATCAAGTTCGACGAGCTCGTCCCGACGGCCGACCACATCCAGGACCTGCGCTACGTCATCCGGAACGTCGCGCGCCGCCACGGGATGGTCGCGTGCCTGATGCCGAAGCCGATCTACGGCGACAACGCGATCGGCATGCACACCAACCAGTCGCTCTGGTCGAAGGGCAAGGCGGTCTTCTTTGACGCGAGCGACCCGTACGCCGAGCTGAGCCAGACGTGCCGGTACTACGTCGGCGGACTCCTCGAGCACGCGCGCGCGATGTGCGCCATCACGAACCCGATCACGAACTCGTACCGACGCCTCGTCCCCGGCTACGAGGCTCCCGTCTTCATCGCCTGGAGCAAGGCGAACCGTTCGGCGAACGTCCGGATCCCCGCCTACCACAAGGGCCGGCCGGCCGCGAAACGGATCGAGTACCGCACTCCCGACTCCGCGGCCAACATCTACCTCACCGAGGCGGCGCTGGCGCTCGCGGGGCTCGACGGCATTCGACGGAAGATCGAGCCCCCCCCGCCCGTGGACGAGAACATCTACAAGCTGACCCCGTCGAAGCGCAAGCAGCTCGGGATCCGGGAGCTCCCCGGCTCCCTCGGCGAAGCGCTCGACTGCCTCGAGTCGGACCGGGACTTCCTGAAGCCGGCGTTCGCCTCCTCGCTGCTCGACACGTACATCGAGATCAAGCGGGAGGAACAGCTCGAGCTGAACCTGCGGCCCCACCCATACGAGTTCTACCGGTACATGGACGTCTAAGGCGTGGGACGTCGCCGCGGCCAACCCTTTCATCCCACTCTTCCTCCCGGAGGAGCGACCGATGGGCGAGCCGCGACTGTGGACCGGTGGCCGTATCTTTACGGGCCACCGGTACGCCGAGTCGCTGCTCGTGGACGACGGAGTGGTCGTCGCGGTCGGGGCGGACCCGGACGTCCGCCGACTCGCGCCGTCGGGGACGGACGTGGCGGCGTTGCACGGCCGCCTGGTCCTGCCCGGGCTCATCGATGCCCATCTCCACTTGGGCGAACTCGCCCGGTCCCGCGCCGGCCTCGACCTCTCGAGCGCCCGGGACCTCGACGACATGATCGCCCGCATCCGGGAATGGGCGGGAGCCCACCCCACGGGGACGGTCGTAGGAAGGGGGCTCGATATCGAACGCTCGCTCGGCGGGCGCTGGCCGCTCGGGGCCGACCTCGACCGGGCGGTGGACGACCGTCCGCTCGTGGTCTACCACGCGAGCGGGCACGCCGCGATCGCGAACACCGTGGCGCTTTCCGCGGCTGAGGTCGAGTCGCGGGCCGTCGAGGAGCTCCGGGACCGCGTCGGGCGCTCGCCCGACGGACGACCGAACGGTGTCGTCTTCGAGGAGGCGGTCCGCTGGCTCGCCCCGCTCGCCGCGACTCCGGTTGGACCCGACGACCTCGTCCGGACGCTCGAACACCTCGCCTTGCTCGGGCTGACGACGGTCGCTTCGATGAACGTCTCCGTCGACGAGCTCACCGGTCTTCGGTCGCTCGCGTCCGACCAGCGGCTTCCCCTTCGGGTCCGGGCCTACGTGCGGTTGCTGCGTCTCGGGGAGTACGCTCCGTCCGACCTCGCGCCGGTGGGGGTCCCTGGGCGGTTCGCGGTCGTCGGGGCGAAGGGGTTCACGGACGGGGCGTTCGGTCCCCGGACCGCTTGGCTCTCCGAGCCGTACGCGGATGCCCCCGACCGCTCCGGCATCCCTGTTGAGTCGGACGAGTCGCTGTCGGAGGCGCTCGCCGCGGCGGACGCTCTCGGACTGGCACCGGCGCTGCATGCGATCGGGGACCGCGCGGTGGTTCGGGCGACCCGCCTGCTCGCCCCGTACATCGGTCGGAGGGGGGCTCCGTCGCGGATCGAGCACCTTGGCCTGGTCCCGCCGGCCGTCCTGTCGGTCCTTGGGGAGGTACGGCCGGCGCTGGTCGTTCAGCCGGGGTTCGTTTGGAGCGACTTCTGGCTCCCCGAACGGCTGGGGCCCGCGCGGGTCCGCTGGGCGTACCCGTTCCGGACCCTCGCGGACCGGGGCCACCGGCTCGTAGGCTCGAGCGACGCCCCCTACGACCCCGTCGACCCCTGGCGGGGGCTTCGGGCCGCCGTAGAGCGATGCGACGCACAGGGGCGCTCGGCGAACCCGAACGTGCGGGAGGCTCTCGCCGTTGAGGAGGCCGCAAGGATGTACACGGTCCACGCAGGGGGCGCCCTCGGCGAGCCGACGCTCGGCTCCCTCGAGGTGGGGTCGAAGGCCGACCTCGTGATCGTGGAGGCGACCGGACTCGGGGCGGCCCTCCGTGCGGGCGCGGCGTCGGTCCGCGAGACGTGGCTGGACGGCCGCCGGGTCTACGCCTTTGGTGACACTCGACCGGGGCAGTAGGTTAATCCTCCCGGGTTCTCGCCCGGGCATGCCCAGCCCGCCCGAGGTCCCGCCGCTCAAGGAGTTCTCCCCGTCCATGCGGGTCGACCTGCTGATCGCGGACTGGAAGGCGTCCGCCAACCCCGAGCTCCCGCAGGAAGAGCGCGAGCGGCAGCTCTACGGGCAGGCCTGGGCGGCGTACCAGGAGGGCGACTACGGCTTCGGCCTCTGGTGCTGGCACGAGTGCGACCGCCTCACGGTCAATCTCGGCGGGAACATCCGGGAAGTGACCCGGATCCTGGGGCCGGGCCACTACTTCGGGTTCTCGCATCGTCGGGCCGTCGCCGAAGCGGTCCCGGTCGAGCGCATCTACCGACCGCGAAAGGGGGACATGAGCACCCCCCGGACCGACGCCTTCGTCCTCCCCCACTACCAGGTGCTCTGCGTCTACCTGGTCCGCGCGGCGACGGGGGACGCCAAGGCGAAGGCGACGCTCGAGATCGCGCTCGGGGAGCTCGAGGACCAGCGGAGGGCCGACCCGTACCTTCGCCACTTCGAAACGTTCCGGGACCTGCTCGCCCGCACTTCCGCCACCCCGGTGGCGGCCCCGACCGCGGCCCCGCCGGCCCCCGCTCCCGCGGCCCCCTCGGGAACCAAGCCCTCCGCCAAGCGGTCCTCGACCCGCCGGCGTGGATAGAATCACCCGAAGGCTCCTATAGCCCACCCGACTCGTTTGGTCCGGGGGGCCTTCGATGAAAGCAGTGGTGCTGGGGGGTGGCGGACTGACCGGGCAGTGCTCGGTGCGAGACCTCGCGACGGGAGGCGTCTTCGATTCGGTGGTCGTCGCCGACCTCGACGCCGACCTTGCGAAGGCCGCGGCGAAGGCGGCCGGGCCCCGGGCGAGCGCGACGACCCTGGACGTCCGCAAGAAGCCGGCGGTGGTGAACCTCCTGAAAGGGGCGGACGTGGTCGTGAACGCCGTCCAGTACACGTTCAACCTCGCCGTGATGGAGGCCGCGCTCGAGGCGCGCGTCCCGTACCTCGATTTCGGCGGCCTGTTCCACATGACGAAGAAGCAGCTCGCGATGGACGAGACGTTCCGCCGGGCGGACCTCCTCGCGATCCCCGGGCTCGGGCAAGTGCCCGGGATCTCGAACGTCCTCGCCATGCAGGCGTGCGAGGACCTCGACAAGGTCGACTCGATGATGATCCGGGATGGCTGGAGGGACCTCACCGTCGGAGGACCCGAGATCAACTTCACCTGGTCCCCGAGCACCTTCCTCGACGAGATGGTGCTGCCGGCCCAGGTGTTCGAAAAGGGGGCCTACAAGGAGTATCCCCCCATGAGCGGCGCCGAGGAGTTCGAGTTCGGGCCACCGGTCGGGAAGACGAAGGTCTACCGCACCCTGCACTCCGAGCCGGCGACCCTGCCCGACAGCCTCCGCTCGAAGGGGATCCAGCACTGCGAGTGGAAGGAAGGAGGTCCCGGCATGGAGGTCCTCCGCACGATGGCGCTCCTCGGGCTCGCATCCGACGAGCCGCTCGAGGTGAAGGGTCAGAAGGTCGCTCCGCGCGACTTCACGCTCGCGCTCCTGAAGCGAGGGAAGTTGCTCGGCGCTCCCGAGGGGATCGTCGTGAACGACTGGGAGCTGTTCGACATCGAGGTCCACGGGTCGAAGGGAGGCAAGCCGGTCGCCCGCCACGCGGTCGGACGGTTCCCGCCCCGCCCCGACTGGCACCTCACCGCCACCGAGTACGCCGTGGGGGTCGCCGGGGCCGTGGGTGCGGAGCTGGTCGCTCAGGGGAAGACGGCTGGAAAGGGTGTCCTCCCACCGGAGCGATGCATACCTGCCGGACCGTTCCGGGTCGCGCTCGCCAAGAGGCGAATCGAGACGACGATCACTCCGCCGGAAGCGCCGCTGCCGCCTCCCCCGGTCAAATAGGGGCCCGGTGCACCTATCCCAACCATTTCAAGCCGCTTTTTATGCTATCAGAAGCGTAAATTCACAGGTTTGTCCACGCAGTAATAAATTAGGATACCTGTTCGTAAAGACCCGGACGACAGTTTCTCGCATTCTCGCCCCGAGCCAATTATATATAGCCCCCCCGAGGTGCGACAAACGCCCGGAAGCTTCAGTTTATGGCGGAGCTGGACCCCGCCCCGGTGTCAGTTCGGACCCGTGAGGGTGACCCCGGTCCGGAGCTCCCGATTCCGGGGCCTTCCGAGGGCTCCCGGCTGACCGCCGAGGGTTCGGCGATCCCTCCTCCGGCACCCCCGACGTCCCCGGCCGGGGGCGGGGCTCCCGAGGAGAAGAAGAAGGAGTCTCCGAAGGAGACGCCCAAGGAGACGGCGAAAGAATCTCCGAAAGAGGCGGCCAAAGAGGCCGCCAAGGAGGTTCCCAAGGAGGCGGCGAAAGAGGCCGCCGCCGAACCGGAACCGCTCCCGATCCCGATCGCCCGGCTCGTTCCGAAGCTGAAGAAGAGCGCGAAGCTGTTCGAGGAGGCGAAGAAGTTCCTCCCGAACGGGTCGAGCTCCCTCATCCGAACGGCCTCGTACGACCCGTGCCCGCCGTTCATCGCGAAGGGGAAGGGCTCCCGCATCTGGGATGAGGACGGAAACGAGTACCTCGACTACAATCTCGCCTATGGGGTCCTGATCAATGGGCACGCCCCGGAAGCGCAGGTCAAGGCGATCCAGGAGCAGGCCGAGCTCGGACTCAACTTCGGCTCCCCGAGCGAGCTCGAGCTCGAGGTCGCGAAGCTGTTCAAGAAGATGGTCCCGAACGCCGAGCGGGTCGCGTTCTGCACGAGCGGCTCGGACGCGACGATGAACGCGATCCGGATCGCGCGCGCGGCGACGGGGAAGGATGCGATCCTGAAGTTCGAGGGACATTACCACGGCCAGCACGACATCGTGCTGATCAGCGCGGAGGCGCCCCCGATGGTCGCGGGGATCGACGAGTACCCTCGTCCCCTGCCCAACTCCGCGGGGATCCCGCCGGGCGTCACCGACTACGTCCTGGTCGCCCCGTACAACTCGATCGACGCGTTCGAGCGGATCGTCCGGCGCTACCGCAACCGGCTGTCGTGCGTCATCCTCGAACCGATCATGGCGAACTCCGGCGTCATTCCGCCGGCTCCGGACTACCTGAAACGCCTCGTCGAGGTGGCGCACCAGAACGACATGCTCGTCATCTTCGACGAGGTGTTCACGGGATTCCGGGTCGCGCCGGGTGGGGCCCAGCAGATCTACGGCGTCGAGCCCGACATCTCCTGTTGGGCGAAGGCGCTCGGCGGGGGCGTGCCCGTCTCCGCGGTCTCGGGGAAGGCGGAGTACATGGAGCTGATCGCCCCCGGGCGGATCAGCTTCGGTGGAACGTACAACGCGAACAACCTGACGATGGCCGGCACGCTCGCGAACCTACGGACCCTCCACCGGGGCGGAGAGGAGCTCTACGCCCGCTTCGGCAAGCTCACCGAGAAGCTCCACAAGGGGCTCGAGGACGCCGGCCGGGACGCGAAGCTGCCGACCCTCGTCCAATCGGTGAACGGGATGCTCCAGTTCTTCTTCACGAAGCGGAAGAAGATCTCGAACTACCGCGAGTCGCTCCAGATCGACTGGAACCTCTACCTTCGCCACCACCAGCTCCTGCTCGACAAGGGGATTTACATCCATCCCGACAACTACGAGCGGATCACGCTCTCGAGCGCCCACACCGAGAAGGACATCGAAAAGTTCGTCTCGGTCGCGACCGAGACGTTCCGGGAACTGCGGACGCTCCCCCGCGACTACCTGCCGTAAGGGGGGAACCGACGCGCAGCGGCCGTCGGGGGGTATTATGGGAGGGACACAATCGGGGCAAAAGGGGTGGACGGCGTCTGGGCCGTTCCCCTGAACGAAGGTGGGAATGGGCCGCAGTACGAGTGACCTTCTGGTGTTCCTCGGAAAGCGGCTGCTCCAGCTATTGCCCGTCCTGTTCGGCACGATCCTGCTCACGTTCGTCGTCACCCACGTCGCCGCGGGCAACACCGCGTGCGCGCGCTGGTACCCCCATGCGAAACCGAACGTGATCGCGCACTGCCAGGCGCAGTTCGCCCTTCCGCTCTACACCCAGTTCTTCAACTACTTCACCCAGCTCCTCCAGGGCAACTGGGGGGCCGACCAGTACGGAACGGCGGTCTTCCCGGTCATCGCCTCCTCGCTGCCCGCGACGCTCGAGCTCGTGTTCGCCGCGCTGTTCCTGATGATCGTCATCGGCATCCCGCTCGGGGTGATTGCGGCCCAGTACGCGGGACGGTGGGCCGACCACCTGGTGCGGGTCTTCTACCTGAGCGGCTGGGCGACCCCCACGTACGTCGGGGCGATCATCGCGGCCGACTTCTTGGCCCGCGGGCTCGG
>Ga0335077_10012202_pt1 | contig 10742 bp, 11 predicted proteins | sample Lox_Sample_31_FD_207151 | JGI IMG/M metagenome (GOLD analysis project Ga0335077, IMG submission 207151) | Soil microbial communities from Loxahatchee National Wildlife Refuge, Florida, United States - Lox_Sample_3.1 | ecosystem: Environmental > Terrestrial > Soil > Wetlands | place: USA...
GCAAGTGCCTTGTACATGTCCGCAGTCAGGGCGTTTTTCTTCTCCGGACGGTTGATGGCGATACATTGCACTGCGCCGTCAAGATTGCATTCGACATGGCTCATGATGTGCCTCACAACTCCTAACGATGACCGTCGCAGAGATGAAAAAGGCCCTATCGTGTCGCTACACTGCCCACTGCCTGCCCGCGGCGCAGCTTTGCAGCTTTCACCGTATTGCTCATCAGCATGGCGATAGTCAAGGGGCCGACGCCACCAGGAACAGGTGTGATGGCCCCGGCAACCTCAGCAACCCTGGGATGCACATCGCCCATCAGAATCGAACCTTTGGTAGCAAAGTCACGCCTTCGCTTCTCGTCTCCGGCGAAAAACCTGTGGAACTCCGCTGGGTCAGTGACCGTGTTCATACCAACGTCAATGACGGTCGCTCCCGGCTTCACAAAGTCAGGACTGATCATGCCTGCTTTGCCGATGGCAGCGACGAGAATGTCGGCCCGCCGGCAAACCGCGGGGAGGTCGCGGGTCTTGGAGTGGCAGACAGTGACCGTAGCGTTGCCGTTCAGCAGAAGCATCGCAACCGGCTTGCCCACAATGTCGCTGCGTCCAACGACCACGGCTTCGGCGCCGGCGACGGGGATGTTGCTGCGCTTCAGGATCTCGATGATCCCGGCCGGCGTGCACGGCACCAGCCCCGGTCGCTGCGTGGACAGATAGCCCACGTTCATAGGGTGGAATCCGTCCACATCTTTTTCCGGCGCAACTGCCAGCAGAACTTTTTTCGCGTCAACCTGCGGCGGCAGCGGCAGTTGCACCAAAATGCCGTCAATTTCGTCCCGCTGGTTGAGTTCGTCAACAAGCTCCAGCAACTCTGTCGTGGTCACGTTGTCTGGCGGCGGCGTGTGCTTCTCGCTGTAAATGCCGAGCTGCTCACATGCTTTGACTTTGTTGCGGACATAGATCTCCGATGCTGGATTGTCGCCGGCCAGCACGACAGCCAAACCGGGGCGCAGGCCGCCAGCAGTGAGCTCCTTCACCTCCTCACCGACTTCAGCTTTGATTTGGGCCGCGATCTTCGTACCGTCAAGAATGATGGCTGCCATTCGAGTCCTCTTGTAAGGTTATCAACTAATCTTAGCGCTGTGACGCAGTCGCCTTCTGTGCTTGGGTCGACCATCCTCTTCATGCTTCTTAACCCGTCCCGCGTTGCGAGGCAAAGCCTCCCGAAGCTCAAGTACCGTGCGCTTGAGCACCGGATGCCGCACCTCGGGTGCGATTTCGACCAGCGGCTCCAGCACGAATCGCCTCTGCTGCAGGGCAGGATGTGGTACGTCGAGTTGCGCTGTGTGGATTACAGAATTGCCGAACAGCAAGAGGTCAATGTCGATGGTTCTCGGCCCTTTTATCCGAGTTCGCCGGCGGCCCATCTCCCGTTCGATCTTGAGCATCCGCGAGAGAAACTGCTGGGGCATGAGATCGGTCCTCAGTGCTACTGCACAATTCAAAAACCACGGCTGGTCCCTGACTTCCATCGGCTCCGTATCATAGAAGGAAGAGACCGCGACCAGATCCCCCAAATCCCCAAGTTTTGCGATAGCCGCTCGAAGATTCTCTTCCCGCTCGCCAACATTGGATCCCAGCGAAAGATAGACCATCTTCTCCACTGCTTCATGTTACCGCGAGGACACGAAGCACAAGCGGGGTCGCTTACGCTCGATCGAATGGCCACTCTTTCTGGGAAGGAAGTGTTGAATCGCGGGTATGTTGTGACGGATAAGTAAGCAGGGGCGGAGGGGTTGCTCCGCCCCTGCGGGGGAGGGCCGCCGTCGTGGTTCTGCTTAATCCAACGAGGGCGGCCGGGCAGGGGCACTTGCTATCCACCTAGCAGATAAAACTGCAGGTCGTAGAAAACCAGGTCTCCGCCATTAGCCGTCTGGAAGGTAAGCTGGGTAATGCTTCCCCACGAGGACGGAAAGTTTAGGGTCTGCATCTGGGTCGTCAGGCTGTAGAAAGCGGAGCCTACATAGTTGCCGTTGTTGTAAGCAAAGACAGTAATGTAGGTCTGGCCGTAGCCACCAGCCACGACTGCGCTGACTGCCTGGAAACTGGTCAGCCCATTCGAGCTGATGGTGCCGAAGCAGGCTTCCTGGGCCAGACGGCAGACCTTGCTGCCTACAAAGGCCACGTCCTGGGGACGCAGGATACCGCCAACGGGGCCATCTTTGTAGCCGGGCCCGGCGCCCGACCACTGGCTCGGATCCACATAGAAGATGTTGCTCCAGTTGAGCTGCCCATAGCCGTTAGGCATCAGCGTCGGCGAGCTGACCAGAGGCAGGTCAGAGAAGGAGAGGTTTTCCTGAGCAGCGGCCCCAAGGACCAGCGCCAGGGCGAGGGTGAGCAATACCAGGGTCTTCTTCATTTCGTTTTCCTCTTTCGAATTTGAATTTTCGGGGGCCCAAAATACCGTTATGAATATCCGGGGCCGCAATACGTGCAACAACGCGGCAAGTGTGCGCCAAGCGGCGCACAGAGTCGATGCACCGGCAGTCATTTACCAGTCATCGCGAGGTCATTTTGATCCGCTCGGATGCGGATCCGGGGAGGGTTTTCTCGGCAAGGATGGAAGGAAGGGAGTCGGCTATCTCGTCGGATAGAGTCGTCAAGCTTTACTATCGGAGAGGATAGAGGTCGTCTGAACATCAACTATCGGACTGGATAGAGCGAAGCAGTCGTAACTTGACTACTTCTAGTCGAGGGAGGCGGCAGCGAGTGCCGTGAAGGCTGTGGTTGGAATGCGACCGGATTCACCGTTAACATGGCGAGTCTCCGGTCGCCTGCCTGGAACATTGACCATATGGACTTCAAAATGTAATGACATTTGCGTTTTCATGATGCGTTCTTTCCTGCCTTACTGTGTGCGATATGATGCTTCGCTTACCGCCGAGTGTTCGGCGAGGACCGGCTGCGCGGCAACCAGCTTTTCCATGTCATCGATGCTGAGAAAGCAACCGCCGACGTGGAAGCCGCAGACCAGCGCGTCTTCACCTACCAGTTCCGGCCAAAAGCCCGGATGCTCCGCCAGGAAGAGGGCGAACCTCTCGATCTGACTACCCCGCACTATCCTTTGCCGTTTCATGGCGACCTCCTTTTAGGGTCATGATTGTTAGTAATTCTGTTTGCGTCGTGGCTTTTCGAGTCCGTTGATTTGACTCTCCGAGTCGTTGATTCCGCTGTCACCGTGTTGTCAAATCCTTGTAAATTGGGGGCGGAGGGCGATCCGCCCCAGGTTAAGGTTTACAAGCGTTCACCGTTAGACGCTTGCGTCCTCCAGTTCATGAGCAACCGGTTCTGGCATCTTGGGAGCCGTGGGACCGGTGATGGCGATAGGCGGCTTTACCACCGAGCGGTCGCCCGCAATGGTGTTGTCCGCCTCATGAGCAACCGGTTCTGGCATCTTGGGAGCCGTGGGACCGGTGATGGCGATAGGCGGCTTTACCACCGAGCGGTCACCCGCAATGGTGTTGTCCGCCTCCTGCGCCACTGGTTCAGGCTTCTTGGGAGCCGTGGGACCGGTGATCGCGATAGGCGGCTTTACCACCGAGCGGTCGCCCGCAATGGTGTTGTCCGCCTCATGCCCCACCGGCTCAGGGTGCTTGGGCGCCGAGGGGGTGATGACGATGATTGGCGGCTTGACAATATCGGCGTCAGCAAGAGTGTTGTCCGCCTCATGCCCCACCGGCCCAGGGTGCTTGGGCGCCGAGGGGGTGATGACAATGATTGGCGGCTTGAGAACGTCAGCATCCGCGATCGTGGTTTCCGAGCTGCGAGCAACCGGGCCCGGACCCATCACAGCGCTTCCGCCATTTCCACCCTTCGGAGGATCAAGGACATGGATCGGCGCAGTGGGACTAACGGTTTCGTCCAACGCGCTGCCTGCCGCACCGTTTGAGGTCGCCCCCAGTGCCGATGCGCCCACGTCCTGCATGTTCAGGGAATACAGCACCAGCGTTCCGGAGTTGGTGTCCATGACCAATTGGGTGATCATCCCCCAGCTTGCCGGGAAATTGATCTGCACCAGCGACGTGCTCAAAACGTGGTAGTTCTGCGAACCGACAAAGTTGCCGTTGTTGTAGGCGGACACATTGATGGTCTCAGCATGGTAGCCGGCGGCTACGATTGCACTGTTGGCCTTGAAGCCTGCGAGCGCGCTCGCTCCCGCCGCATTAGCGGAGATAGAAGCGGAGCATGAGACTCCAGCTTTTTCGCACTCGCCGCCGCCCATGTAGGCCACGTCGAGTGAGTTCGGTCCTTGCTTGAAGCCTTCGCCGGCGCCGCTCCACACCGGATCGACGTAGTAGAACCCTGACCAATTCAGGTTGCTGTAGTTGTTGGGAAGCAGAGTGGGATTGGATACTGCCGGTAGACCGGCAAAGCTGATGTTCTGTGCGCTGGCGCCAAGCGCCAGGCCCAGGATGCTTGCTAACAGAGCTGCTTTTTTCATAACGCTCCTCTTTCTTGGATTTTGAATTTGTCACGCCTTGGGTCCGGAATCCGATTGATTGCCGAACTTGCTGCGTGATGACGGGAGTTTGCGTCAAGCAGCCTCTGGAATCCATGCACTAGCGATGATTTAGAGGTCATTTTGAGGTCATCGCCGAATCATTTGCACAACCGAGGGGCGTTAAGTCTCTGACAGGAAAGCCTTTTGCGGACGGCATCGGATTTCCCAATCACGCTTGCCGGAAAGATATTGCGGCGCAGGGAAGATACTCGATCAAAGAAGGACTCTCGGCTCCGGCTAGCTGAACGTTGCTTACTGCGCTATCCTTGTGGATAGAAGAAATCGTCGCTATCCTTGTGGATAGAAGGAGTCGGTGCTTTGCTTGACAATTTGTTCCAGCCCACCCATCTGCTAGTGATTCTGTTCATCGCCCTGCTCGTCTTCGGACCCAAGAAGCTGCCGGAACTCGGCAAGGGATTGGCAGAAGGAATCCGGGGTTTCAAGGAAGGGTTGAATCCAAAAACCGAAAACACGAGCGAGCAGGAAAAGAAACCGTAGCCGATTCCCGCTGGTGTTTCCCGGCTCGACCGTTCACCCCGCAAGAAATTCAGAACCCTTACTTTCATCAAAAGGAACCCAGGCATGAATATCAAGAAAGTGGGCGTAATAGGTTGCGGACTCATGGGCTCTGGCATCGCGCAAGTCGCGGCCACTGCGGGATTCGACGTGGTGGTGCTGGAGCAGGAGCAGAAGTTTCTCGACAAGGGTGCTGCCGGAATTGAGAAGTCGCTGAGCCGGCTGGTGGAGCGCGGCCCGGAGAAAGGGGGGCTGACCCCCGAACAGAAGACCGCGGCGCAGTCGCGGCTGAGGGGTACCATCAACATGAAGGACCTGGCCGGTTGCGACATCGTAATAGAAGCCATCATCGAGAACGTCGCCGAGAAGCGGAAGATTTGGACACAGCTCGACGCAATCGTCAAGAAGGATGCGATCTTCGCCAGCAACACTTCATCCATCTCCATCACGGAGCTGATGACGGCCACCAAGAGGCCGGAGCGCTTCGTCGGTCTGCATTTCTTCAACCCGGTGCCGATGATGAAGCTGGTGGAGGTGGTGAAGACCATCGCTACTGCGCCGGACGTTTTTGAGACGGCGATCGAGTTTGGCGCGAAGCTGGGCAAGGTGCCGGTGCGCACCAGCGACAAGAGCGGCTTCATCGTGAATCGGTTGCTGGTCCCGTATCTGCTCGACGCGATTCGCGCCTACGAAGAAGGCGTCGGCTCCATCCCTGACATTGACGAAGCCATGAAGCTGGGCTGCGGCTATCCGATGGGGCCGTTCACGCTGCTGGATTTCGTCGGTCTCGATACCACGTACTACATCACCCACGTGATGTACGACGAATTCAAGGAACGGCGTTTCGCGTCGCCGCCGCTGCTGAAGCGGCTGGTAATGGCCGGCTGGTACGGCCGTAAGTCGGGCAAGGGGTTCTACGATTACACCGACCCGAAGAATCCGGTGCCCGGAAGTTTTGTGTAAACGAGATGGGAGACTATGAGCGAGTTTCAGAACATCAAGTTCGAGACGAAGAACCAGATTGCTTACATCACGATCGACCGGCCCAAGGTGCTCAACGCGCTGAATATGGCCACCATGCAGGAGCTGAAGCAGGCGTTTGAGTCCCTGAAGGACGACGCTGAGGTTCGCGTGGTCATTCTCACGGGAGCGGGCGAGAAATCGTTTGTCGCTGGTGCCGACATCAGCGAACTGGGCCAGCAGACGCCAGTCTCCGCGAAGGAGTATACGCATCGCGGGCAGGCAACGGTGGACGCGATCGAGAACCTGGGCAAGCCGGTCATCGCTTGCATCAACGGCTTCGCCCTCGGCGGCGGCTGCGAACTCGCCATGGCCTGCACCATGCGCCTCGCCAGCGAGAATGCCAAGTTCGGACAGCCTGAGGTAAAGCTGGGTCTCATTCCCGGCTATGGCGGCACGCAGCGACTGCCGCGGCTGGTCGGAAAAGGCCTTGCCATGCAGCAGATCTTGACCGGCGAGATGATCACCGCGCAAGAAGCGTATCGCATCGGGCTGGTGAACGAAGTGCTACCGCAGGCCGAGCTGATCGCGCGCGCCGAGGCCATCGCCGCCAAGATCATCGGCAACTCGCCGCTGGCGATTCAGTACGCAATGGAGGCGGTGAATCGCGGGTACGACATGCCTCTGGCCGACGGACTGTATCTGGAAGCTGTGCTGTTCGCCGTTGTCTGTGCAACCGAGGACAAGAACGAGGGCACGCGCGCGTTTCTGGAGAAGCGAGCGCCGCAGTTCAAGGGAAAATAAGTGGATATTGGGGTAGTGGATAGTGGATAGAACTGCTAGAGGAGTCGTTGTGACCAACAAGCGGTTAAGCAGCTATAGAGAATTGATAGCTTGGCAAAAGTCCGTTGATTTAGTAACCGAAATTTACTCGATTACCAAGAGTTTTCCGCGAGATGAGATTTATGGACTGACAAGCCAACTTCGCAGGTCAGCGCTTTCCGTCCCGAGCAACATCGCCGAAGGTCAGGGCAGGGCCACAAAAGGCGAGTTCATTCAGTTCCTTTGCCATGCGCGCGGGTCTCTTTTCGAGTTGGAGACCCAAATCGTCATCGCAGAGAAATTGGGGTACATTTCGCAAGATATCGAAGACCAAGTGGCCGGAAAGATTACCGAGGTGGCTCGCATCCTCAACGGGTTGTTGACTTCGTTGGGAATCGCCAGTCGGAAAACTATCCACTAACCACTATCCACTAGCCACTGATATGGTTCGCTCTATCATTTTCCCCCGCATACTCGGCAAGTCGCTGGATGATCTCCAGCCTGCGCTCGAGCTGTTTCGCGCGCTGGGGTTTGCGCCCGGCAACGAGTGGCATGAGGGCGGAAGTCACGGCGTTGAGATGTTGGCGCCCAGTGGAGGCATCGAGTGCATTGCCGCACCGGACGCGCCCAGCGTTGACGCCATGGTCGAGGTCTCCGACGCCGACGCTGCGTGGCAAATCGTCCAGAAGCTCGGCGTCACCATTCGCAAGGAGCTTGCCGACACACCTTACGGCGCGCGCCTGTTTGAGGTGGAAGTCAGCGGATTGCGAATCGGCTTCCTGACTTATGCGAAGAAGCCTGGCGAGACGCGCGGCGTGGAAGCCTCGCTGAACGCGGCGGGCAAGCGCTTCGCGATCGTGGTCAGCCGCTTCAACTCGTTCATCACCAAGCGCCTGCTGGACGGAGCGCTGCAGGCTCTGCGGCAGTGTGGAGCCGCGCCAGACGACATCAACGTCGTTCATGTGCCCGGCGCCTTCGAAATTCCACCGGCAGCGCGACAGCTTGCCGAGACAAAGTGCTACAACGCAATCGTCTGCATCGGATGCGTGTTGCGCGGCGACACACTGCACTACGAAGTCATCGCTAACGAGGTGACGCGCGGCGTGGGCCAGTCGGCGCAGGAGACCGGAGTGCCGCACGCGTTCGGCGTCTTGACCTGCGACACGCTGGAGCAGGCCATTGATCGCGCCGGGCTGAAGGCGGGCAACAAGGGATTCGAGGCCGGCCTGACGGCGGTCGAGATGGCGTGCCTGCGCGACAAGATCGCTGGGCCGGCGGGCGGCAAGCGATGAGCAAAGCGACGGGCCGCCGGAAGTCGCGCGAACTCGCGCTGCAAATGCTTTTTCAGTTGGACATGGCCAAGCAGGCTCCCGAGGAAGTGCGGCGCATGTTCTGGAGCGAGCGCATGGACCTTGACGAGGACGTTCGCGCGTTTGCCGACGACTTGTTCAACATTGCCTCGCAGCGCGCGGAAGAAGTTGATCAGGTCATCGTCCGCAATGCGCACTGGCGCATGGACCGCATGGCCGCGGTGGATCGCAATCTGCTGCGCGTCGGAGTGGCGGAATGCCTGGGAAATCCCGAGACTCCGCGTCCGATCATCATTAACGAAGCGCTGGAAATTGCGCGGCGATTCTCAACTCCAGAGTCAGTAACATTCATCAACGGAGTGCTCGACAGCGTGGCGCGAGAACTGCCGGAAGTGAAAAAGCAGCGCACCACGAGCAAGAAAAAAAGTCTTCAGGAGAAGAAAAGCGGCAAGTGATGGCAGACCGTTCTACGCTCGCAGCGCACCGCCAAGCGATTCGAGCTTCCCTATAATCTGCGACGACCAATTTGCCACCTCGTCGTCACGCAAAGTACGCTCGTTCGACTGAAATTCTGCGTGCAGCAGGACCGAATACTTACCCGCCCCGACCTTTTCGCCGCGATAAATTTCCGCCGGCATGAGTTTCTGCAGCTCGCCAATATGCAGCTCCTCAATGGCCGACTTGATGCGCTCGAAGGTCACGGCATCATCGAAGACAAAAGAAAAATCGCGCTCCACGGCCGGGAACTTCGAGATGCTCTCATAACGCGGCTCGCGTAGCGGGTGACGATACAACCGGTCAAGCAGAACCTCGGCGATGTAAACCTCCTGGCGGAATTTGCGCGCAGCCGCCAGGTCGGGATGCAACTGGCCAAAGCGCGCGACGGTCTCACCGTCCATCACTGCGCGCGCCGAACGGCCGGGATGCAGGTGCTCGGGCGTCTGGACGTCGAAGTAAAGCGAGTTGTGCTGGAACGCCGCCAGCAGTTGTTCGAGATCGCCTTTCATGTGAAAAAAAGTGTACGGTTGCCCACGCGTGTGGACGTTCTTCGCCCACGCATCGCCTGTGGCGGCGAACCCCAGATGCCGTCGCTCCTCACGTCCATCGCCGACTTTCTCGAAGACCTCGCCTGCCTCGAACAGGCGGACGTTGGTATTGCCTCGGTTCAGGTTGTATTCCACCATCTTGAGCAGGCCGGGCAGGATCGACGTGCGCAGATAGCCTGCCTCTTCACTCATGGGATTGGCGATGCCAAGCGGCTCGACTTCTGACTCGGGTGCCCCACCCAAGCTTCTTTCGCTGGGGTGGGGATTTCCGAAGGTCTTCGCATCCTGCTCCGAGATAAACGTGATCGAGATGGCCTCGTCGTAACCCAGCGCGAGCAGCGTCTCGCGGACCTTGGCGTCCTTCGGCTCGTCGGCAAGTGTCTCGACTGCTCCTCGGAACAACGGCAGCGTGTTGGGAAACTTGTTGTAGCCGTAAATACGCGCCAGCTCCTCCAGCAGATCAACCTCGCGCTCCACATCCAGACGCCACGTAGGAACCTGCACATTGAAGTTGCCCGCGGTTCCGCCTCTGAGGCCAAAGCCGAGGCGCTGCAGGATGCGCCGGATTTCTTGTTCGGCGATGTCGATCCCGAGGATGCGCTTGATCTCCGAGCGATGCAGTTCGACGGGCATGGGATCGAGAATGCGCGCCACTACATCGATCTGCCCGCCGGGAAGGTCGCCGCCAGTACTTTGCAGGATCAGTTCAGTCACGCGGTCGCACGCTAGCGTCGTGACGCCCCAGTCGGCGCCGCGCTCAAACCGATGCGAAGCGTCGGTGTGCATGCCGTGGCGCTTAGCCATGCTGCGCACGGTCGCCGGATCGAACCACGCTGATTCGATGAGCACGTTCCTCGTGCGCTCGGTAATCATCGTGTCGAAGCCGCCCATGACGCCGGCCAGCGCGACAGGCTTTTCCGCATCGGCGATGACCAGATCTTCCGTCGTAAGCTTGCGGTCAATGCCATCCAGCGTTTTCAGCACTTCGCCCTTGCGCGCGCAGCGCACGATGATGGTTCCGCCTTCCAGCAGGTCGAGATCGAAGGCATGGGTGGGGTGGCCGAGCTCGTTGAGTTCGTAATTGGTGGCGTCAGCCACGTTATTGATGGGGCGCGAGCCCAGCAGTTCGAGGCGTTGGGCAACATGGTGCGGCGATGGGCCGATCTTGACGTTGCGCACGATGCGTGCGGAGTACCGGGCGCAGCCCTCGACATCCTCAATGACAATCGGGAAGTCGGCCAAGTCACCGGGCTGCGGCAGACGGGGTGCGACCTTCTTCAGCTCGGCGTCGTAGATGGCGGAAGCTTCCCGTGACACGCCGTAGTGGTTCATGGCGTCCACGCGGTTCGTCGTAAGGTCCATCTCATAGACCGTCGCGCCGTTCTCCTGCTGGACGGACTCCACCGCAATGCCGGCCGCGGTCAGGTCCTCGGCGAGTTGGCGGTCGTCGGCCGTAACGTTGACGAACTCACGCAGCCATGAGGGAAGGATTCTCACGCGAACTGCTCCAGAAACCTCACAACGCCTTCGT
>Ga0335077_10012203_pt1 | contig 10741 bp, 10 predicted proteins | sample Lox_Sample_31_FD_207151 | JGI IMG/M metagenome (GOLD analysis project Ga0335077, IMG submission 207151) | Soil microbial communities from Loxahatchee National Wildlife Refuge, Florida, United States - Lox_Sample_3.1 | ecosystem: Environmental > Terrestrial > Soil > Wetlands | place: USA...
GGGTCGGCGATGACGACACCGACCCGGATAAGGCGCGCGTCTGCGACGGGCTGCGCGCACTCAGCGCCGCCGGCGTCGCCTGCTTCGCGCTACACGGCAACCGTGATTTCCTGCTCGGGCCGGGCTTCAGCGAGCGCAGTGGCTGCCGGCTGCTGAGCGATCCGGTGGTGGCGCGCCTGGACGGCGAGGACGTGCTGCTCACCCACGGGGATGCGCTGTGCACCGACGATCATGCCTACCAGGAGCTGCGCACCACGGTGCGCGATCCGGTATGGCAACAGCGCTTCCTCGCCCTGCCGCGCAGTCAGCGGGAGCTGCTCGCGGATGAGGCCCGTGCCGGCAGCCGCGCCCATACCACGCGCACGATCCCGCGCATCATGGACGTGAATGCGGAAGCCGTGACGCGCGCGTTCCGCGCGGCCGGCGTGCAGCGCATGATCCACGGCCACACGCACCGGCCGGGCGTGCACGCGCTTCAGGTCGACGGACGCCCCGCCGAGCGCATCGTGCTCGGCGCCTGGTATGAGCAGGGCAGCTACCTCGCCGCCGAGGCCGGCCACTACCAGCTGCGCACGCTGCCGCGCCAGGCGGCAACCCCTTAGGCGGCGGGAGAAAAAGCCGCGCCCCGTCCCTGGGGCGCAGGCCGCGACAGGATTGAGTCTTAGTCCTGCGCCGGCGGCGGCGCGCCGTGGAAGTGCATGCGCGGCCCATGCATCATCTTCGCCAGCACCTGGAACTTGGCCAGCTGGCCGGGGCTGAGCACCGCGGTCAGCTTCTGCAGCGTCTCCTGCTCGAGCTGCTGGTGCGCGGCTTTCATCTGCGCAAAGTCCGGCTCCGCGCCGGAGGATCTGGCCTGCTCGAACATCTGCTTCATCTGCGCATGCTGTGCCTGCAGGATGGCCTGCACCTGGGGCTTCTGCGCCTCGGTGAGATCCAGCAGCGTCGTCAGGTCGCTCATCATCTGCGCCTCGCGGGCGCTGGCGTTGGCCGGCGCCGCCGTCGTCTGTGCATAGACCCCCGTCGCGCACAGCAGCGCCAGGGCCATTAACATGCCTCTCATACCAACTCTCCTGGCGGGATCAACCGTAGCCCCGCGTCCGTGAGGAAAGCTTAAGAAAGCGCCCGGCCGGCGCGGTGATCAATCGTGAGCGAGTGTAGCGGCGCCGCCGCGCCGTGATGGCGCTTACGTGCCGCGCGCACGGGGCAGCGTCAACAGCGCCTCGAGGCCCGCGCCCGGCATATTCTGGAGCACCAGCGTGCCGCCGTGCGCCTGGGCGATGTCGCGCGCGATGGTGAGCCCGAGCCCGCTGCCGCCGCCGTCGCGGTTGCGCGAGGACTCCAGGCGGTAGAACGGCTCGAACACCCGCTCCAGCTCGGCCGCCGGGATGCCCGGGCCGGGATCGCGCACGCGCACCTGCAGCTGTGGCCCGTCCTCGAGCAACACCTCGGCCCGCCCGCCGAACTTGATGGCATTCGCGATGAGGTTGGTAAGGCAGCGCTTGAGCGCCTGCGGTTTGGCGTACAGCGGCTGCGCGCCGCCGCTCACCGTCACCTCAGCGCCGAGCAGCGCGCACTCGCAGCGGATGGTCTCCAGCAGCGCACGGACGTCGACGCTGGTGAGCGGCTCGCCGTCGTCGATGCCGCGGAACAGGGCGAGGGCCTCGTGCACCATGCTCTCCATCTCATCGAGCTCGCGCCCCATGCGCGCCTGCATGGGGTGGCCGTCGAGCGCCTCCACCTGCAGGCGCAGCCGCGTCAGCGGCGTCTTCAGGTCGTGTGACATCGCGGCCAGCACGCGCGAGCGGCTGTCCAGGTAGCGTCGCAGCCGGTCCTGCATGGTGTTGAAGGCGCGCGCGGCCTCGCGCAGCTCGCGCGCACCGCGCTCCGGCAGCTGCGCCGGGCGCACGTCGCGGCCGACGCTGTCGGCGGCGCGCGCCAGCTGCGACAGCGGCCGCGTGATGGAGCGTGCGGTGACGTACAGCACCACCACCAGCAGCAGCACCAGCAGGATCAGGCTCAGGAACAGGTTGCGCGGCAGAACCGCGCCGCCGGCGATACGGGTCAGGCGGTAGGTCACCGTGTCGCCGTCGGGGAAGCGCACCAGGACGTCGTAGCGCAGCACGTGCCCGAGGCGCGCGGCGAACTCGTGCGCCTCGAAGAACGGCACCGGCACCGCCACCGCCGGGGGCGCCGGCTCGGGCGTCGCGTGCACTTCGACGGCGTAGCCGGCACCGAGCGCTGCGCGCAGCTGCTGCTGCAGCGTGCTCTCGAACCCCGGCAGGAGCGGCAGCGGCAGGAAGCCAAACGCGGGCCCCGGCGGCGGCGAGCCGCCGGGCGGATGGTGGTGCATGCCGTGCGGCACGCGCCCGGCCGCCGAGAGCGTCAGCTCGCTCAGTGCCTGCGCGCGCGCGGCCGGCGGGAGCGGCGCGAGCATGAGGGTGGTGTCGGCGATGCGGCGCGTCCACTCGCGCACGCTTCCCTGCAGGATGAAGTGCTCGCGCTCCTGCGCGATCAGCAGCAACGATGCGGCGTGCGCCAGCACCACCGCGATGACGGAAGCGGCCAGTAGCCGGCCAAACAGTGATTGCGGCCAGAGGCGTGCGCGCAAGCGCGGACCGCCCTACTCGGCGACCACGTTGACGCCGATCACGTAGCCCTCGCCGTAGACGGTCTTGATGATCTGTGGCGCGCGCGCGTCATCCCCCAGGAGCTGCCGCAAGCGGCTGACGCGCACGTCGATGCTGCGGTCGAACGGATCGGCATCCCGTCCGCGCAACAGCTCCGTCAGCTGGGCGCGTGTCAGCACGCGGTTGCCGGCCCCGAGCAGCACCGCCAGCAGCCGGTACTCGGCGCCGCTGAGGGCCACGACCTTGCCGGCGGCGTCCGTGAGCGCGCGGGTGATCGTGTCCAGCCGCCAGCCGCCGAAGGCAAAGCCGCGCACGGTCGCGGGGCTCGGATCGCGCGGGGCGTGCGCGGCGCGGCGCAGGACGGCGCGGATGCGCCCGAGGAGCTCGCGCGGGTTGAACGGCTTGGCCAGATAGTCATCCGCGCCCAGCTCGAGCCCGATGATGCGGTCCACGTCCTCGCCGCGCGCCGTCAGCATCAGGATCGGCACCTGCGAGCGCGCCCGCAGCTCGCGGCACAGCGACAGCCCGTCCTCACCGGGCAGCATCAGGTCGAGCACGATCAGATCGACGTGCGCGCGTTCGAGCACGCGGCGCATCTCGCGCCCGTCGGCCACGGCCGTGGTGCGGAAGTCATGCTTCTCCAGGTACTGCGCCAGGAGAGTGCGGATTTCGCGATCGTCGTCGACGATCAGCAGATGCGCCCGTTCGCTCATCGGCCCTCGCGTTGCTGAATGTTGAGGATACCTGCGGGATCAGACCGCCGGCAGCCGCTTTGGTGCCGCCACGCCGGCGGCGGGGCCACACGAGGGCTAAGTTGTAAGCAACTGTGCGGGCGCGCGTGGCAGCGGCCCGGAGTGAAAACGCAGCAGCGGCTCGGGGGTTGTCACCAGCTGCGCCTCGCGCGCCGCCAGCTCCGTGAGACGCGTGCGCCACTTCCCGGGGGCCGCAGCGCGCGCGAAGCCGACGTATACCTCGAAGTGCCGCGCTTCGCTCGCGCCCAGCTCGGCGTACAGGGCCGCGAGCGGCTGCGGCAGCCGCGGCGCAAGCAGCGCGAAGCGCTCCGCCGAGCGCGCCTCGATCAGCGCCCCCAGCAGCAGCAGATCCAGCTTGCGACCCGGGTCGGCGCTGCGCAGTGCGCGCCGCAACTCGTGCGCGTAGCGCCCGGGCCGCTGGCGCGTGAAGGCGACGCCCGCCGCCTCCAGGGCGCGCGTCACGCGCTCGAAGTGGCGCAGCTCCTCACGCGCCAGGCGCGCGAGCGCCACGCTGAGTGCGCGATCCTCGGGATAGGCAAAGAGCAGCGCGAGCGCGGTGGAGGCAGCCTTCTTCTCGCAGTTGGCGTGATCGATCAGCAGCTGCGGCCAGTGCACGAGCGCATCCTCGACCCACGCGGCCGGCGTGGGCGCGGCCAGGATGTCCGCCGCGCTCATCGGCTCGCGGCGCGCAGGCTGCGCCAGCGCGCCAGGGTGTCCTCGAGCGCCGCGGCCGCCTCCGCGGCGCTCGCGAAGCGCTCCTCCGGCAGCTTCGCCAGCAGCTTCTCGAGCACCGGCTGCACGGGGGCGAATTTGGCCGACAGCCGCGGCACGGCCGCCTTGCGGTGCTGATAGACGATGGCCATGGGATTGTCGGCGCGAAAGGGCTTCTGGCGCGTCAGCATCTCATAGAGGATCACGCCGAGGCTGTAGAGGTCGCTGCGTGCATCGATCGGCTCGGCATGCCCCTGCTCCGGGCTCATGTAGTGCGGGGTGCCGAAGATGGTCCCGGTCTCGGTGATATCCAGCGCCAGCGCCGCATCCTTGGACATGCCGAAGTCGATGAGCGCGATGCTGCCGTCGTCGCGCAGCATGATGTTGCCGGGCTTGAGGTCGCGGTGCAGCACCCCGGCGTCGTGCACGCTGTGCAGGGCGCGCGCGATGGCGGCGGCGAACTGCAGCGCCTCGCGCACCGTGAGGCGCCCGCGCATGCGGCGCCGCAGGTCCCCGCGCGGGAAGTACTCCATCACCAGCCAGGCGTGCTCATCGCTCACGCCCAGGTCGTGCAGCCGCACCACGGCGTCACTGGCGATGCGCTGTGCGATCTCGTGCTCCTGCAGGAAGCGCCGGAACGGATCGAGCGGCTGCTCCTGCTCGGTGCGCGGGTCGCGCGCCACCTTCAGCACCACCAGCGCCCCGGCGCGCTCGCTCTCGGCCAGGTACAGGTCGGTGGTGGCGCCGCTGGCCAGGCGGCGGATGCAGCGGTAGCCGCGGATAAAGGCATCGCCGAAGCTCTGGGTCGAACGCCCGGCGTTACTCGAGCGCCACAGCGCCTGCGCGTGCGCCTGGCGCTGCTCGGCGGCGGTGAGCACCTGGGTAAAGGTGTCGCGCTCGAGCTCGCCGCGCGGCAGCAGCAGCGCCCCGAGCGCTGCCGCCTCGCGGCTCGCGGTCGCATCGCCGTCGCTGAGGTAGACCAGCGGTGCGAAGCCGCGGCGCGTGACCAGCTCGCGCAGCCACGTGAGCCCGCGTCCGCCGGGCCAGGCCTCCGCCAGCAGGACCGCATCGAAACCCTGCGCCAGGAACTCCGGCAGCAGCATTCCCTGCCGCACCGGGCTGTGCAGCACCAGCTGCGCCTGCGGGCGCCACTCGCCCAGGCGCGCGCCGAACTGCGCGCCGCGGCGCGCGTCCTCCTCGATCAGCAGCAGGCGCATCGGCGCGATTACAACACGCGTGCCGCGGGCCCGCCATGCGCCGCGGCCGCGGGCACGGCGGCGGCATCCAGCTTAAGTCCAATGACCAGATCGCCGACGTTGGTGCCGGTGGGGCCGGTGTGCACCAGATCGCCACTGGCGGCCAGCGCGCGCGCCGCATCGAAGCCAGCCAGGCACGCATCGGCGTCGAGCCCGGCGAGCGCGATGCGCGCGCAGCTCTCCGCATCGACCAGCGCACCGGCATCATCCGTTACCCCATCCATCCCGTCGGTGCCCGCGGCGAGCAGCAGCAGCTGCGAGTGCCCGGCGATGAGGCGCGCGGCCGCGAGCGCGAGGTGCTGGCTGCGCCCGCCGCGTCCGGGCTGTTCGGGCAGCACGACCGTGGATTCCCCGCCCCACACGCACACCTGCGCGCTCGAGAGTGCCAGCTCGTGCGCAAAGCGCGCCGCGAGGCGCAGCGCAGCGTCCGCGAAGCGCCGCGGCGCGGCCTGCACGGTGAGTCCCAGCGCCGTGGCGCGGGTGGCGACGGCGCCGACGGCATCGTCGATGCACGCCACGACGCTGCGGCGCACGTGGTCCGCGCCGAGACTTGCAGGCCCCAGCAGTCCCGAGCCGATGAGCGCCGGGTCATCCCCGGGCACGTCGGAGATGAAGAGCGCCAGCGCGGCACGCCCGCCAAGCTGCGCCGTCAGCCTGCCGCCCTTGAGGGCCGAGAGCGCCAGGCGCCGGCGGTTGAACTCCGCGATGGGAATGCCGCTGGCAAGCCCGGCGCGATTGAGGGCCCGCAGGTCCTCGAGGGTGTAGGGGGGCTCGAGCACCTCCACCAGGCTGGAGGCTCCCCCGGAGATCAGAAACAGCGGCTGCGCGGCTGGCGGCAGGTTGCGCACCCACTCCAGCAGCCGTGCGCCGGCCGCGAGCGAGCGCGCATCCGGCAGCGGATGCGACCCCAGGTGCAGCTCTGCGCCCGCGAGCGGCGCGAGGTCGGGCTCGTGGGTGATGATGAGGGTGTGCTCGATGGCGGCCCCGAGCGCGGCGTGCGCGCCGCGCGCCATGGCCGGGGCGGCCTTGCCGACGGCGGCGATCCACACCGGGCCGCGCAGCGTGGCGGACAGCGGCTCGAGTGCGGCGCGCACGCACGGTTCGCCGCCGACCCGCAGCAAGGCACACCGGAACAGCTCCAGCAGCAGCGCGCGGCGCGAGTCGGCGCTTGTCTCCAGCTCAGCTCCCGCGCACGACCTTGAGCTTGCTGTGGCGCTCGCGGCGCGCGAGCTTCGCATCGTCCGAGCGCTCGAACTGCAGCCGCCCGAGGTACTCGGGCGTCACATCGCCGGTGACGTACTCGCCGGAGAAGCAAGAGGTGTCGAACTGCTCGATGCGCGCATCCTCGTGCTTGCAGGCGGCAATCAGGTCCGCCAGGTCCTGGTAGATGAGCCAGTCGGCGCCGATCAAGCGCGCCACTTCCTCCGCCGTGCGTCCGCTGGCGACCAGCTCGCTCGCCGCCGGCATGTCGATGCCGTACACGTTGGGGAAGCGCACCGGCGGAGCCGCGGAAGCGAAGTACACCTTGGCGGCGCCGGCCTCGCGCGCCAGCTCGATGATCTGTGCCGAGGTGGTGCCGCGCACGATGGAGTCATCCACCAGCAGCACGTTCTTGCCGCGGAACTCCAGGTCGATGGCATTCAGCTTGCGGCGTACCGATTTCTCGCGCTGCTCCTGACCGGGCATGATGAAGGTGCGGCCGATGTAGCGGTTCTTGATGAAGCCTTCGCGGTACTTGACCCCGAGCCGTTGCGCCAGCTGCAGCGCGCTGGTGCGGCTGGTGTCGGGGATGGGAATGACGACGTCGATATCGTGCTGGGGGCGCTCGCGCAGCATCTTGTCGGCCAGGCGATCGCCCATGCGCATGCGCGCGCGATAGACGCTGATGTTGTCGATCTTCGAGTCCGGGCGCGCGAAGTACACGTACTCGAAGATGCAGGGCGTGTGGCGCAGGGTGCTCACGCACTGCTGCGTGTGCAGCCGTCCCTGCTCATCGATGAACACCGCCTCCCCCGGGGCGATGTCGCGCACGAACTTGAAGGACAGGCTGTCGAGGGCCACGGACTCGGAGGCCAGCATCCACTCCATGCCGCGCGGCGTGCGCCGCTCGCCGAGCACGAGCGGCCGGATGCCGTTCGGGTCGCGAAAGCCGAGGATGCCGTGGCCGATGATCATGGCGACCACGGCGTAGCCGCCGCGGCAGCGCCTGTAGACCGCCGTCAGCGCCGCGAACACGTCGGCCGGCGTGACGCGCGGGGTGCCGACCCGCTGCAGCTCGGAGGCGAACACGTTCAGCAGCACCTCGGAGTCGGAGGTGGTGTTCAGGTGGCGGCGGTCCTCGCGGATCAGGATCTCGGCCAGCTCCGCCTGGTTGGTGAGGTTGCCGTTGTGCGCCAGGCAGATGCCGTAGGGCGCGTTCACGTAGAAGGGCTGTGCCTCGGAGGCCGAGTCACAGCCGGCGGTCGGGTAGCGCACGTGCCCGACGCCCACGTTGCCCTTGAGCTCGAGCATGTGGTGCTGCTGGAACACATCGCGCACCAGCCCCGAGCCCTTGCGCACGTACAGCTCGCCCTCCGTGGAGGTGGCGATGCCGGCGGCATCCTGGCCACGGTGCTGCAGCACCGTGAGGGCATCGTAGAGGCGCTGGTTGGCGGCGCTGGTACCGACGATGCCGACGATGCCGCACATCCTCAGCTGCCCCTGTCTAGATGAGCCGGTCGCGGGCGTGTGGCACGTGCGCCTCGCCCACCAGGCTGCGCAGTCCGTTGGCGATCGATTCGCCGTACGGGATCATCAAGGAGTGCCGCCACCAGCCCTCGGCTGAGAGCTGCAGCAGCTGGCCGAGGATCACGAACACGCCGAGCAGCAGGAAGCCACGCACCAGGCCGAAGGCGAAGCCGAGCAGCCGGTCCATGCCGCTGAAGATCGACAGGCGCACGAAGTGTCCCAGCACCGCGCCGACCACCGTGCCCAGCAGCAGCACCAGCACCACGATGATGAGGCGCCCGGCCCAGGGGCGCACCTCCGAGCCGGCCAGCAGCCCCCCGAGGTGCGGCTCGATCAGGTCGGAGAAATGCCAGGCGAAGAACAGCGCGATGATCCAGGCACCGAGCGCCACGGCCTCGCGCAGGAAGCCACGCAGGGCGCCGGCAACGGCCGAGATCAGCAGGGCGGCAATAATCAGGTAATCGGTCAGTATCATCGCGACCCATCTTGAGCGCGGCCGGATCCGCGCGGCGCGGATTGTACAAGAGCGGACCGGGGTTGCCTAAGACACGCTTCACGTGCGCGCCACCGCCGATCACTTGGGCACGATCGAGCCGGAATGGCCGGCCGCCTTGAGTTTGCTCTGCAGTTGCGTGGCGGCCTGATGGTCGGGGGCCGGCCCCACGCGCACGCGGTACAGATGTCGCGCGCCGCTGCCCTGCGAGAGGCTGGCGCTGAAGCCCTGCCCCTGCAGCTGATGCACGAGGCGCTCGGCGTTGCTGCGGCTGGAGAAGCTGCCCAGCTGCACCATGAAGCCCGAGCCGCCCGCGCTGCCCGGCGCTGTCGGCGCCGGCGTCGGGGCGTGCGCGGCTGCGGGTTTGGCTTTGGGCTCGGGGGTCGCGGCGGGCGCCGGGGGCGGCGGCGTGGCGGGCGCGCTCGGCGCTGGCGCGGGGGCTGCCGGGGGCAGCGGCTGCGGCGCCGGCTGCGCGGCTGCCTGGGCGTCTTCGCCGAGGTTGATGGTGTAGGAGCGTAATGGCGGATCCTCCGCTTGCGAGGCCGGCACGGCAGGCGCGGACTTGATCGGTCCGGTCAGCAGCTCGGGCACCAGCAGCACGATGAGCGCCACGAGAATGATCGCGCCCGTCAACCGTTCTTTCACCAGCGCACCTACGATGGGGACGGGAGCGCGAAAACCCAAGCACGGCCGGCGCCGTGCCCACGTCAGCCCCGAGGCGCTCCCAAAAAAAGCGCCGCTAGTATAGCCCAAGCCACTCGCGCGCCGGGCCGACCGTGTGCAGTGAGCCACACACCACGACGCGATCGCCGGGCTTGCTCTGCGCGCGCGCCAGTTCGCACCCGGCCGGCACCGAGGCGGCGAGCTCGCATCTCTCGGGCGCGCAGCCGAGCCGCGCGGCGAGCGCAGCGGCGCTCTGGCCGCGCGGGCCGCCGAGTGCGCACACGATCCAGTGATCGATGACTGCCGCGAGCTCGCGACCGATGGCGGCGGCGTCCTTATCCTGCAGCACGCCGATCACGGCCCAGGTGCGTCCGCCAGGCCCGGGCAGCGCGCGCTCGCGCAGCTGCGCGGCCAGCACCCGCGCCGCCGGCTCGTTGTGCGCGATGTCCAGGATCCACTCGATGGCGCCCGGCACGATCTCGAAGCGCCCCGGCAGGTGCACCTCGCGCAGCGCTGCGGCGACGCGGGCGGCGCTCAGGGGCGCCAGCGCAGCGCGAGCGCGTGCGACCCCGTGCCCCAGCGGTGCCCCCTGCAGCAACGCCTCGAGCGCGGCGAGCGCGGTGGCGGCATTGCGGTACTGGATCGCCCCGGCGAGCGATGAGGGCGGCAGTGCCGCCAGCTGCGCGCCGAGCCCGAGGTAATCCCAGCCCCCCGAGTGCACGCGCCAGCGAAAGTCACGCCCGGCGATCAAGGCACGCGCGCCGCACGCCTCGATGGCGGAAGTGACACTGGCCGGCATCTCGGGGGTGCCGAGCACGGCCGGGCGGCCGGCGCGGAAAATGCCCGCCTTCTCCGCGCCGATGCGCTCGAGGGAGTCGCCGAGGTACTCGCGGTGGTCAAAGCCGACCGAGGCGAGCACGGCGACGTCGGCATCCACGAGGTTGGTGGCATCGAGCCGGCCGCCGAGACCGACCTCGAGCACCGCCACGTCGACTTGGGCGGCGGCGAACAGATAGAGCGCGGCGAGCGTGTTGTACTCGAAGAAGGTGAGCGTGGTCGGCCCGCGTGCCGCCTCGATGCGCTCGAAGGCGCCGACGAGCGCGCCATCCTCCACCTCGGCGCCGCCGATGCGGATGCGCTCGTTGTAGCGCAGCAGGTGCGGGGATGTGAACAGGCCGGTGCGCGCGCCGTGCGCGCGCAGGAACGCCTCCAGGTGCGCCGCCACCGAGCCCTTGCCGTTGGTGCCGCCCACGGTAAGCACGGCGCTCGCGGGCCGCTGCAGCCTGAGCGCCCGCGCCACGGCGGCGACGCGCTCGAGCCCCATGTCGATGCTCAGCGGATGCACCGACTCCTGCAGCGCGAGCCACTCGGCGAGCGTGCGCACCTGCGGGCCTTCGGGGTGGATGCGCTGCGGCCGCTTCAGGCCGCGGCTGCCGGCAGCTTCAGCAGCAGGCGCAGCAGCGCCGCGATGCGGTCGCGCAGGTCACGCCGGTCGACGATCATGTCGATGGC
>Ga0335077_10012206_pt1 | contig 10741 bp, 9 predicted proteins | sample Lox_Sample_31_FD_207151 | JGI IMG/M metagenome (GOLD analysis project Ga0335077, IMG submission 207151) | Soil microbial communities from Loxahatchee National Wildlife Refuge, Florida, United States - Lox_Sample_3.1 | ecosystem: Environmental > Terrestrial > Soil > Wetlands | place: USA: Florida...
ATGCCGGCTGGCGAGCGCGTTATTTTTTCGGAGCGAGCTTGACTGCTTCACGGTGAAGCAACCAAGGGAAATAGAACGGTGTCTTTTCAATAATTGCGTCTTTCTGCGCTTTAATGGAGAAATAATTAAGTGCTGAAGGAATTACACTGCCAGCAGCTAAGAATTTCACCGTCTCCTTTGCAATTTCGTTGTCCAAGCACTGGCACAAAATTCCGGCGCTGGCAATGACTGCCACTCCGGCATTTTGAACTGCTTGTGACTTTGAAATTCTTTTTAAATCAGCTTCAATTTGTCGGATTCCCTCATCCGTTGCCTTCATAACCTCAAGCAATTGCTTTTCCGTTTTAACCTTTGAACTTCCATTAAAAAAGGATTGGATTGTTCTGTTGTATCGAGCAAAAACATCACCGTGATGTTGGCGCAAAGAGGATAAAAGTTCTGCGGATACGTTCGCCAGGTGTGGCATGTAGATGTAAACTCGTTCGTTATCAACCACTCCATAATATGCGTGGGCTTCAACCAATTGTTGGCGTAGTGCTTTTTCGGAAAGGTTAATAATACGAATTGAAGGAATCTCTTCCTCTAAAAGAAACCAGTCTTGACTGACGTTGCCTACTCGTCCTCCCATGACAAAACCATCGCCGCGAATTCCCCCAACAGTCGCTTTGACAAGACAGGCAACAGCTTTTGGCAATACCATCAAGGCACCCGATTCGATTAGCGGTAGGTAATTTAGCACGAGGTAAAACCAGCTATCAGGCACTGCTCTGCTTGACTTTCCGGGTGTAGAAAATTTTGGCGTGAGAATGATGCCCGTCTCCGAAAAAAATGACAATTTCTTGACTATCATTTCCATCGGTGTACCAACGGCAAATTCTTCCATATTGCGTTTGAGTCCCAAACACATGTTGAGACCGTTGCTTTCTGCCAATTGCCTGACAGCGTCCTGTCTAAATGACGAAAACCAGCCGTAGGCACTTGCATCCAATCTTTTTAGTCCGTCGGACGAGAGCTTGCGAAAATCGGAAAAGGAAGAAACCCGATTCTCGGAAAAGATTTCTTTTAACCGACTAACTGCAGTATTCATACGAACTTCACCCCGCCCTCGGTGCAATCCGCGATGAGCCCGACCTGGTTTCCTGCGGCGCGGGCATTCCGGTTTCAAAATCTGCGGGCAAATCCTCCGGCAACAACGTCGTCAACGCGTTGCGGTCGCATTGGCCGCTGCTGACCAGCCGCGTACTTTGATTGCGCACGGCGGCCTCGAACAAATTCCGCATTTCACGCGCGTTGCCGAATTGTTCGTTCCGCGCGGCGTGCAGATTTTGGCAGATGGCCAGCACCGCCTTCACCGTGTCCGGCGCGCACACCAGCCCGCTCTGCGCCGCCATGCGATGGAAAATTTCCAGCAGCTCCTCCGGCGAGTAATCGGGAAAGTTCAAATAATTCGTGAAACGCGATTCGAGGCCGGGATTCGACGCGATGAATTGTTTCATCGGCTCGTTGTAGCCGGCGACGATGACGATGAGCCGGTCGCGGTCGTCTTCCATCCGTTTGAGCAGCGTCCCGATGGCTTCGTTGCCGAAATCCTCCGCGCCGCGCCCGGCGAGCGAATAGGCTTCATCAATAAACAGGATGCCGTCGAGCGCCGAATCAATCATCGCGTGCGTGCGCACCGCTGTCTGGCCGACGTATTCGGCCACGAGCCGTCCGCGGTCGCACTCGACGACGTGGCCGCGCCGGAGCAGGCCGAGCGATTTGTAAATGCGGCCCATCAACCGCGCCACGGTGGTCTTGCCGGTGCCGGGGTTGCCGAAGAAAACGCTGTGCAGATTGGCCTTCACCACCGGCAATCCCTGTTGCCGGCGCATGACCTGCATCCGGGCAAAATTCGTGGCGCGATGAACCTCGTTCTTGACCGGCTCCAGGCCGACCAGCGCATCCAGCTCCTTGAAAATCGCGGTGAGGTCTTCCTCGCTCACGCCGGGGTCGGCGGCGCGCGCGGTGAAATCCACGGTGTACTGCCGCGAGACATCCGTGAACTGCGCCGAAATAACGGCGGAGCGGCGGCGGCAGGCGTCGGACATTTCGCGGTCCAGGTTCGCCAGCGTCATCACGAGCGTCTGCAATGTTTGCCGGATGAATTCAATGGTCACCGGCTGCAAGCCGAGGTCGAGCGTGTGGCGAGTCAGCAATTTGAAAATTTCGTCCAAGCCGTATTTGTCCACCGGCTGCAACATGGTTTCCACGCGCTGCATTGCCTTGTGCCCGCTTTTTTCAAACCATTTGGCGAACGCGGCTTTGTCGCCGTTGGAAGCGGCGTAACCGGATTCCAGCAACGCCAGCGCGTCCTCCGTTTTCGCCGCGAGTCCCGCAATGCAGATCGCGAGCGCGCCGTAAGCCTGCCATTCCGGGCCGTCGGTGGCCAGCCGCTGCCACAACGTCAGCGCCAGCAGCCGGACCAGCGCGTGCAGGTCTTCGATCAAATCGAATTCCTCGTCGCCGATGCGTTTGACGGTCATCAGCGGCGGCGTGAGGATTTGCGCGCATTCCACCAGCAGGCGCAGTTGCAGCAGGCTGCGCAGAATCGCCTTTTCCTTCGCGATTTCGTACTGGAAAACTTCCGCCCGCCAATCGCCGTGGCGCAACAAATCGTAATACCGCCGCTGGTGCGATTCGATGCTGTTGCGCAGGCGCGCGGCGTCGTCGGCGGTGAACAACGACTGCGACTGGTAATAATCCAGCAGGTAATCGCTCGTCATGCCGTCCAATTCGGCCAGTTCCTCGCGTTTGAAGGAAACCGTGCGGCTGGTTTTGGGATTTCGAAAAAGCGTGGTCAGAATCGAGCCGGGCAGCAACGATTCGTGCAGCGGCACTGCCAGTCGCGACGGCTCTTGGACCCGCGGCAAACTGGTTGGTGCGCGAGTGACCTCCTCCAGCAGGCGCGCATAGCGGAGAAATTCCTCCAACTGTCGGCGCAACTGGACGTCTTCCGATTCAGGCTGCCGGTTCGTTTCCATGCGGAACGAAGTTCAATTTAAGAGTGACCTAAATTGTCATTGGCATGGATGGGAAGGCAAGCTCCAAGTGCCCGGCGCGATTGGGAATGACACCGGTAACGGCCATTCGCGCGCCGCAGTAAAAATTTTTCGTCAATTGCAGAACCTGTTTGGTGAATGCCGCACAGGCGTGTTGAAATTCATGGGCGCCAATTTCCAAACTAAAAATGTTTGCCAAGCCGCGGCGGAATTTTTACAAGACGTGTTTTCGGGTTCGATGAGCAAACCAGCCAAATCGCAATGGGACTTCGGCGAGCTGTTTCCGCCTTCGCCGGGAAGCTTCGGCGCGACAGGTCCGACGGAATCCCGCAGTGCGGGACGAACGGTGTTGTCGGTCTCGGAACTGACGGCGCAGGTCAAGCGGTTGTTGGAAAAATCGGTCGGCTCGGTTTGGGTGACAGGCGAGGTCACCAATTTGCGCGCGCAGAGTTCCGGGCACATGTATTTCACGCTCAAGGACGCCGGGGCGCAGTTGAGTTGCGTGCTGTTCCGCGGCGAGGCGGTCAGGAACCGCAGCGTGTTGCAGGACGGCCAAGAGGTTCTGTTGCAAGGCGACGTGACGGTTTATGAGGCGCGTGGGCAATATCAGCTCATCGTGCGAGCGGTGGAGTTGCAAGGCGTCGGCGCACTGCAAATTGCCTTCGAGAAACTCAAGCAAAAGCTCGCGGCGGAAGGTTTGTTCGCGCCGGAACGGAAACGTCCGCTCCCAAAATATCCGCAACGCATCGGTTTGGTCACATCGCCCACCGGCGCGGCTATCCGCGACGTGCTGCACGTGGTGCAACGGCGGAATCCGGCGCTGGAAATTGTTCTGGCACCTTGCCGCGTGCAAGGCGAAGGCGCAGCAGCGGAAATCGCGGCGGCCATCCGATTGCTGAATGAGTTCAACATTCAACATTCAACATTCAACATTCAACTCATCCTGGTCACTCGTGGCGGCGGTTCGCTGGAAGACCTCTGGGCGTTTAACGAGGAAATCGTGGCGCGGGTGATTTTTGAATCGGCACTGCCGGTGGTGTCGGCGGTCGGGCACGAGATTGATTTTACCATCAGCGATTTTGTGGCGGACGTGCGCGCAGCTACGCCCAGCGCGGCGGCGGAAATCATCACCGAAGGTGTGTTCGCCAGCCGCGAGTTTATGGCTGAAGCACCCGGTTTGCTGCGACGAAAAGTCCGGCAGCGGCTGGAAGGCGTCACGGCGGATTTTGAGCAGCTTGAAGGACGTTTGAGTCGAGTCCATCCGCGCCGGCGGTTGAATGAATCACTGCAACGACTGGACGATTTGCAAGACGGCCTGCTGCGTTGTGCGAAGCAGGGAACCAAGGAACGGCAGGTGGCCTGGCAGAATCTGGCGACGCGGCTCTTGCGCGTGCGCCCGGCGCAGTTGTTGAAGCAGCGGCGGGAGCTTTTGAAAGCGAGCTGGCATCGTTTGCATGAGTTGGCGCAGGTCCATTTACGGAATTGGCAGAATCGGTTCAACGCAACGGAAGCGCGGCTGCGTCTGCTCGGGCCGGAGCAGGTCTTGTCGCGCGGCTATTCCATCACCACGGATGCCGCGTCGGGAAAAGTTTTGCGCGAAGCCGCCGAGGTCAAAACCGGGCAGCGTCTGAAAACGCGGTTGAAGACCGGCGAAATCTTCAGCCGGACTGAAAACTAAAGGCGGCGATGGCAGGTGTCTGACTCCGCGCTGGACGGGCGCGGTGGTCTTCCTTATCTTGTTCGTATGTCAAAATCAGCCAAGGGCGAGGCCGCCAAGGGCGGCCTGCCGTTTGAAGAGGCCTTGCAGAAGCTCGAAGGCATCGTCGAGACGATGGAGTCCGAGGATTTGCCGCTGGAAGCCTTGCTGGCCCGGTATGAAGAGGGCACCCGGCTCGTGAAAATCTGCCAGGAAAAACTGGCCGAGGCGGAGTCGAAAATCCGGCAGTTGGAGAAAAACGCCGCGGGCGAAATGAAGTTGAAACCGTTTGAAGGTGAAAAGACTGAAGATTGAAACGTGAAGCGTGAATCGCGCATCACGCATCACGTTTCAATTTAAAAACTATGAGCCGATATCTCGACATGGTGGACGGACCGGAGCACGTGAAGAAACTCACGCTGCCGCAACTGCAGGAACTGGCCGCCGAAATCCGGGAGGACCTCATCTCGGTGCTGGCCCGGAACGGCGGGCACCTCGGCCCGAACCTCGGCGTCGTCGAGCTGACGCTCGCGCTGCACCGCGTTTTCAACACACCCAGGGACAAGTTCGTCTGGGACGTGAGCCACCAGTGCTACGTCCACAAGTTGCTCACCGGTCGCAAGAACCGTTTTCCGGCCATCCGCCAGACGGGCGGCTTGAACGGATTCGCGCTGCGGACAGAGAGCGAACACGATTGCTACGGCGCTGGCCACGCGGGCACGGCGCTTTCCGCCGCACTCGGCATGGCGGCGGCGCGCGACAAACGCGGCACGGACGAAAACATCATCTGCATTTTCGGCGACGCGGCGTTGACCAACGGCATTTCCTACGAAGCGCTCAATAATATCAGCCAAACGACGAAAAAATTCATCGGCATTCTCAACGACAACGAATGGAGCATCGCCAAAAACGTCGGCGCGATTTCGAATTACCTGAACAAGCTCATCACCAATCCGCACTACAACAAACTGTCCCGCGATTTTCAAAGTTTCTTGCGCCGATTGCCCAAAGGCGCGCTGGCGCTGAAACTGGCGCACAAAGCCGAGGAAGGTTTCAAGGGCGCGATCACCGAGGTTGGGTTGCGGCAGACCGGCAGCCTGGTGGATGCGGATGGCCGCGGCGGTTACGGCAGCCCGATAATTTTCGAGGAAATGGGCCTGCGCTATCTGGGCCCGATCAACGGACACGATCTGCCGTTGCTCATCAGCACGCTGGAATTTGCCAAGACGTGCGATCACCCCATCGTCATTCACATTCTCACGCAAAAAGGCAAGGGCTTTGAAGCGGCCATCAAGTTTCCCGAAAAATTCCACGGCACCGGTCCTTACGACATGAACACGGGCGATTCCCTGCCCGCCAAGGCCGGCGCGCCGCCGAATTATCAGGATGTGATGGGCCAGACGCTGGTGAAGCTTTGCCAGAAAGACAACACCCTTGTCGGCATCACTGCCGCTATGCCCAGCGGCACTGGCATGAAGCATCTGGAAAAAGCGATGCCCGACCGTTATTACGACGTGGGCATCGCGGAGGAACACGCCGTCATTTTTGCCGCCGGCATGACCACAATGGGCTTCCATCCCGTCTGTGCCATTTATTCGACGTTCCTGCAGCGTGCCTACGATTGCCTGCACCACGACATTTGTTTGCAGAACCTGCCGGTGATTTTCTGTATGGACCGCGCCGGCCTTTCCGCCAACGACGGTCCGACGCATCATGGCCTGTTCGACATCGCCTACCTGCGTTGCCTGCCGAACGTCATCGCCATGGCGCCGAAAGACGAGGACGAACTGGTGGATATGATGTTCACCGCCACGCATCAAAATCATCCCACGTTCATCCGTTACCCGCGCGGCGCGGCGGAAGGCGTGCCCATCAAGGACCAGCCGCAACTGCTCGAAATCGGCAAGGCGGAAGTCATTCAGAACTTTTCCAATAATGGCAAACGTAAGGTGGCGCTGTTCGGGCTTGGCCCGCTGAACACGCTGGCGCGCAAGGCGGCGGCGGAACTGGCAGCGGAAGGTTATGATTGCGCTATCATCAACCCGCGCTTCACCAAGCCACTTGACGCCGGTACGCACGAATTTTTCGGCAAGGCCGCCGACGTGGTGGTGACCTTGGAAGACCACGCATTGATGGGCGGCTACGGCTCGGCGGTTTTGGAATTGTTCAGCGAAAAAGGCGTGACGACGACGGTCGTGCGCATCGGCTGGCCGGATCAGTTTATCGAACACGCCACGACCCAGGACGAACTGCGCCGGAAATACGGCCTGACCGTCGAAAACACTGTTGCCAAAGTGAAGGCGCAATTTGGCGAAGCTACGGCAAAAGTGACGCGGCTGATTGAGGTGGCTTAAGTAGAAACAAATTATGACATTGCAAGAATTTGTTCGCGACTCATTGCTTCAAATTAAAAATGGAGTGGCTGAGGCCAAGCAGAAAGACAAAAACATCGGAATGGAGGTAGTGGCCTTAGGAAAGCAGGAAGCCAGTTGCACGACCGCCGATAGCCGAGCCGGATTTTTGGTTGATTTCGATGTTGCTGTTACCGTTAGTGAAAAAACAGGAAATGAAGTTGGCGCGGGAATTTTGGTTGCAAGTTTGTTGAACGCTGGCGGTAAAAAATCAACCGATTCTGAGCAGTCTTCAGTGACTCGTATCCGCTTTTGTGTACCGATTGTATTCGCTTGATTTCCTTCGCGTTCAGCCTTTTCCTCGCGTCTGCAATTTGAAACTTTAAACTAAATTATGGCTTACAAGGATGTAACGCCGCCTGCGGGCAGAAAAATTTCAATTCTGAACGGCAAGCTTAACGTGCCGGAAAATCCCATTATCCCGTTCATCCGCGGGGATGGCACCGGCCCGGACATCTGGGCCGCCAGTGTGCGCGTGTTTGATATGGCGGTACAAAAGGCCTACGGCGGCCAGCGCAAAGTCGCGTGGTTTGAAGTTTTCGCCGGGGAGGCGGCCAAGAACAAATTCGACAACTGGCTGCCGGACGACACGGTCGAGGCGTTCAAGGAATATCTAGTCGGCATCAAAGGCCCGCTCACCACGCCCGTTGGCGGTGGTATTCGTTCACTCAACGTTGCGCTCCGCCAGATGCTCGACCTCTATGTCTGCCTGCGTCCGGTGCAGTATTTTTCCGGCGTGCCTTCGCCGGTGAAGCATCCGGAAAAGGTGAACATGGTCATCTTCCGCGAAAACACCGAGGACATTTACGCGGGTATCGAGTTTGCCGCGGGAACGCCCGAAGCTCAGAACATTTTGGACTTGATTGCGAAGGAATTGCCGAAGGACTTCAAGAAAATCCGTTTTGGCACCAAACCCGCTGCCGAGAAATTCTGGAAAGCGGTCGGTGCAGCGAATTTCCCGAGCGACGTGAAGGTCGGCATCGGCATCAAGCCGGTCAGCTATTCCGGCAGCGTGCGCCTCATCCACAGTGCGATTGCCTATGCGATCAAGTTCAAGCGCAAGAGCGTGACGCTGGTCCACAAGGGCAACATCATGAAGTTCACCGAAGGCGCTTTCCGCGACTGGGGCTACGAAGTGGCCAAGAAGTTTTTTGGCGCGGTGGAAATGGATGGCGGCCCGTGGTGCAAGATTCCCGAGGGCAAACCCGGCGCGGGCATTGTCATCAAGGACGCCATTGCCGACATCACATTGCAGCAGGTGCTGACGCGCCCGACAGATTTCGATGTCATCGCCACGCTGAACCTGAACGGCGATTATTTGAGCGACGCACTGGCGGCGCAGGTCGGCGGCATCGGCATCGCGCCCGGCGGTAACATCAATTATATCTCCGGTCACGCGATTTTCGAAGCCACGCACGGCACCGCGCCCAAATACGCGAATAAGGACGTGGTCAACCCCGGCTCGGTCGTGTTGAGCGGCGAGATGATGTTTCGCTACCTGGGCTGGATGGAGGCCGCCGATTTAATTCTTAAAGGTTTGAACGGCGCAATTGGCAGCAAACGTGTGACCTACGATTTCGCGCGCCTGATGGATGGCGCAACGGAAATCAAATGCAGCGAGTTTGGGACAAACATTATTTCCCACATGTGAGCGCTGGTTAAATTTAGTCAACGCGAGTGGCCTTTGGAAACGAAGGCCGCTTTTTTCTTGAAAACGCTAAGGTGCCAGACTCAATATTGAGAGATGGCGGTTTGCCGGCATCATGCTCACGGTGATGGGATGAACAAGGTTCGATGCCTATCAAGAAGTTTTACTATTGGTATTCTAAAACATAACTTGACTCCTCAATAACCGAAACTCAGCATTAGTCTTTAGGCAGCTATGGAAATGCCCGAAAAAGACGAACAGAAGATTGGCAGCTTGAAGCATTGCAAAGACTATTTGGTGGCCCAGTTCCTCGTGGATTGGCGGAAAATATGCGATTGCATAAAGCGTTTCATTTTAAACCAACCGGCCGAACCAAATCTGAAACCTGCTTCCTTGTATCAGGAATTTTCTACGCATTGGATTACGATTGTGACAAATTGTGCTGTCCTTGCAGGAGTGGTGGCGCTCAGACTGATTGTGCCCTCTTTCGTTTCTATGGGGCCGCTTTTTGTCGTCGTCTGCATAATTCCCGCCTTGGTTATCAACCGTCGTTGGGGAACGATTGCGGCAATTGTTTGTACCGTCATAATGTCGCTCATGAGAATTTTCCTGGACATTGAACCATTCCAAGCGCTTATGTTCTTGTGGAATGTCATCATGCGGTTTTTATTCTTTGAAACCTATGTGGTTCTCTTTGATTACTTCCGCCGTCAAGCGAGTGCCCTCCCCCCGACTGACGGGTGAGTGACGCAAAATTACCAGATGTTCACGGCTGCGAGCCGTCTTGCTGCTTTTCCACCTGCTTCACCAGTTCGTTGTATTTGGCGACGACATCATTCCGGTCTTTCACTTCGTCGTTATATTTCTGCACGAGGTCGTTGCGCTGCACAACGAGGTTGGAAATGGCGGCGTTCTGCTTGTCAATGCCGGCATAAGCTTCCTTCAACTTTGCTTCCAGCGCGTCAACGCCGACTTTATATTGCGCGATTTCGTTGGTGGCATTTTCGTTCGCGAATTGCAGTTGTTCGATTTCGGCCTTCTGCGAAAGGATGAGCTGTTCATTGGTCGCGGCGACAGCCTTCATTTCAGTGAGGCTTGCGTCCATCTGATTCACCTGATGATTCAGCGTGGCGAGGGAGTTGGTGTAGCCTTGGATGGCGGCATCACGGTCATAGACCATCCGGTTCAGGCTTTGGATGGTGGTGCGCTGGACGGTTTGCTCATACCATTGCCACGCGCACAGGCCGCAGAGCGCAAGGGCGAGGACAACGAGCAGGTTTTGCTGGAAATTTTTCATGGGGTCGGATGGTCGGGGGCGGCGTTGACGGCGATGGCGACACGCTGGATGCCGGCGCGTTTCACCAAATCGAGCACGAACATCACCGAGCCATGCGTGGCATCCTTTGCGCCGGTGATATAAACCGGCAGGTTGGTGTTCAGGCTGTAACGGTTTGTAAGCATCGTGAACAATTCGGGGAAGGCGATGGGTTTGTCGTCCGCGGAAACCTGGCCATCCTGGTTCACGGTGAGATTCACGATGTCGGGCTTCTTCGAGGGCGTGGCGAGCGTCGCGGTGGGCAGATTGGATTTGAGCGTGCGGACAATCTGCATCTGCAAGCTGATCATCATGAACGACGCGAGCAGGAAAAACATGATGTCAATCAGCGGGATGATTTCCAGCCGCGATTTCTTTTCCGGGATGGGCGTGCGGATTTTCATGGCGTTGTTGAACCGGGATTGCCGTCGGTCATGAACGCGACCTTCTGGATGCCCACGGCGCGGACGGTTTGATACACCTTTACCATGTCGCCGTGGAGCGTGTCGCGGTCGCCGCTGATATAAACCGGCACATTCGGATTGGCACGGAAGCGGTTGCTCAAGATGGACGCGAGGTCCGCCAGCGAAATCTGCTTTTTCTCCAGCCACACCGCGCCGGATTTGTCCACGG
>Ga0335077_10012208_pt1 | contig 10740 bp, 10 predicted proteins | sample Lox_Sample_31_FD_207151 | JGI IMG/M metagenome (GOLD analysis project Ga0335077, IMG submission 207151) | Soil microbial communities from Loxahatchee National Wildlife Refuge, Florida, United States - Lox_Sample_3.1 | ecosystem: Environmental > Terrestrial > Soil > Wetlands | place: USA...
TGGCCGTGATGATCTGCTCGTCCGTCCAACCGCCGATACCGGTCTGGACGTCCGGTGTGATGTTGGCCGCGTACACGGTTCCGAAGGGACCGGAAAATTTCTTGCCGCCGGCATTGGCAGGCCCCTTGGGCTCGGTGTGACAGCCGCAGCCGGCCGTGGCCGCAAAGACGGACTTGCCTCGCTCCACGTCGTTCGGGCCCGCGGACCAGGCGGCGCCCGTCGACAACACCGTGACACAGCCGACGAGGAGGAGGAGCCTGACCATTGCACTCATGCTAACGCGCGGAGCCCTCGGTCGTTCCAGCGCTCTCACGCGGCGCGATCCCCGACAAGTCCTTCGGCGCTTCCACCAACACGGAGAGTAGGAGCAAACCGAGTCCGATGAACTGCAGAAGGAAGCCCGCCGCGTGGCCGTATTCCCACCGCGTACGCAGTCGCATCCAGACCATCGGCACCGATGCCGGCGCCGTCTGGTCAGCAGCAGCGTGATGAGGCGTCAGGCTCTGCGCCACACGATTCGCTCTCCCGAGACACGCTGGCCATCGCAGGCGCCGAATTCAGTCTACCCATACGACCTAGGCTCCTTGTCCTGCAGGAGGTCCCAGCGATTGCCATACAGATCCTCGAAGACGGCGACGATGCCGTACGGTTCCTCGCTCGGCGGACGGGCGAAATTGACGCCCGCCGCGACCATCCGATCGTAGTCACGCCAGAAGTCATCCGTTCTCAGGAACAGGAAGACGCGTCCGCCAGCCTGGTTGCCGACGAATGGTACTTGCTCGGGCTTGGAGGCGCGGGCTAGCAGCAACGACGTACCCGTGGACCCCGGTGGAGCTATCACTACCCAGCGCTTGTTCTGGTCGGGCTGGTCGTTGTCCTCAACGACTCGAAAGCCGAGCTTGCCCACGTAGAAGGCAAGGGCCTCGTCGTAGTCGCGGACTACCAAGGCGACATGAGCGATCGTCTGCTGCATGAGTGGGCAGAGATCTCCTGCAGGTCAGCTGACCTCGATCCAAAATTCGGTACGCCACGCATGACGCAGGGCGCGGGGTCGTCTCACACCGCGTGGCCCGTGGCCATGTCAGCCTGCCGCGCAGGGCTAGATGGCGGTCTTCCCTGCCTCCGCCGCGACGAAGCGGTGGCCGCCGTTCGCGCGCACCACGTAGCCAGGGTGCGGGAAGTGCGCGGGGAGAATCAGCGTGCCCGAGTCGGCGTGGCGTTCGACAAACTCCCGCCGCGTCTTCGCCGCCGCCGCGCGGTCGTAGCAGAAGCAGCTCGACCACTGCGGCTCGGCGACCTGCACGGTGCGGTGCATGAGATCGCCGGAGAAGACGGCCTCGCCCGCGGGCGTGCGGAGCCGGACGGAGACATGTCCCGGCGTGTGGCCACGCGAGGGTTCGAAGCGAAGGTAGTCGCCGATCGCGTAGTCGTCGTCCACGAACACCGCCTGCCCCGCGTCGACGACCGGCACCACGCTGTCGGCGATGCAGCCATGCTCCTCGCGGCCGGTCTCGCTCTCGTACTTCCAGAACTGCCACTCCTCGCCGCTCATCACGTATCTGGCGCGAGGAAACGTGGGCGCCCAGCGTCCCCCCACCTGCCGCGTGTTCCAGCCGACGTGATCCACATGCAGGTGCGTGCACAGCACGTAATCCACCTGCTCTGGCGTCACGCCCGCCGCGCGGAGGTCGCCCAGAAATGAGCCCTGGCGCTGGTTCCAGACCGGATTGTGGACGCGCGTCTTGTCGTTGCCCACGCCGGTGTCGATCAGCACCGTGTGCTCCGGCGTGCGCACCACGTACGTCTGGATGCGCGAACCGAGATCGCCGGTGCTGTCGTCCCAGAAATGCGGCTTGAGCCAGCTCAGGTGGCGGGCGATGGCGTGAGGCGTGGAGTCGGGGAGCATCTGTGCGGTCGGATAGGTCGAGCGGGGGATCTCGACGACGCGCGTGATGCTGACCGGGCCGAGCTGGATGGTGTCCATGGGCTTGCTCACCCGGCGAGCTCGATGTCCCGGAGCACCGAGTCCTCGGCCCGGCTCACCTCGTTCTCGATCAGCCCGCCGCACGCCGGGCAGTAGAACTGGCGGAACTGGACGGCAGCGTCGATGAAGCGCTGCGGGTCACCGATCAGCGGATTGGCGCCCTGAATGGGCCGGTCGATGCGGAGGGCGTGCGCCTTGTAGTTCTCGCTGGCGGCACAGAGCACGTTGCCGCAGCGCGCGCAGCCGAGGTGCCGCGCGCCGCCCAACGCAACGAGGTCGAGGTACTCCGTCACGCGCATGACCACGGGCGGACGCGGACCCGTCGGGGCTCGCGGCTCGCGACCCAGCCGCTCGACGATCGCCTGATGGCGCAGGGCCGCCGTCGCGGTGTGGTCCACCGTGGGCTCCGCGCCCACCAGCACCACCCGGAAGATGTCGCGCGCCGCTTCGGGCGAGATGTCACCCACCTCGACGTCCGCGCGGACGGTTTCGGGATCACGCTCGATGGGATCGCCGTACCCTGCGCCGGCCGCGAAGGCCACGGCATAGACGTCGGTCGGCCCCTGGCGAATGTCCATCTGCCGGAGCTGGAGCATCTCGTCGCGCCCGTGGAGATCTTTGATGTCGTCGGGCATGCGTCGGGCGCGGAACCGCTCCAGGATGTCGGTGTCGCGCTTGAACTCGTAGGCGTTGGTGCACGCCGGATAGCCGCCGGCGAGGCCGGGTGCGGTCGGGATGGCCGCGCCCGACGACTCCGTCTCGTGTTCGATCTCGCTCGTGCCGTGGGGAATGAAGGCGGTGATGGCGGAATTGCCGCCGCGGTACTTCCCGGCCCCGCCCGAGTCCGTGTTCTCGCGGCGATAGAGCGTCAGGATGGGGAAGCTCTGCTCGTTGTGCTCGACGTTGCCAATGCGGCAGATGGGGCTCCTGACCTGGCCGCCGGTCGCGATCCCGTCTCGGAAGCTGAAGGCCCCGATGGCCCCGACCATGGGGTCGAGCAAGAGATAGCCGAAGCGCTCACCCCACTGATCGATCCCGCGGAAGCAGGTCAGCGGAAACTGGCTCGTGCCGCCGATGCACATCGCGTCGCGCTGGAGGTCGGGGTGGCACGAGAGCATCTTCGACAGCGTGTTGTACGCGGGGTAGAGCGAGATCTCCATGGCCTGCACGGGGGCCGTGCTCACCGAGGCCGGGTGGGTCGCGCACGTGAAGGCGCCGAGCGCGGGCCGGAACTCGATGTGGCGCAGCGCGCCGCCGATGGCGTAGAGCTGGTCCCAGCACAGGAGCTCGTTGATGGCGGTCAGGATCGAGCCTCGCCAGCCCGAGTAGGTGGTGTTGATTGCGCCGGTCTGCGGGGCCGTCCCGGCATTGTCGAAGACGAGACGGTCGCCCTCCTTGCGCATGGTGAGCATGACCGGGTAGGTGCCGCGGTCACCCACCTTCGCGACCTCCACGTAGCTCCGCTCGCGCCAGGTGCCGTCGGGCAGCTTGGCCATCTTGGCGAGAAATGCTGCCTCCGCATTGTCGATGATCTTGCGCATGACCCCCTTGACCACGTCGGGACCATAGCGCGCGATGAGCTGAGTGATGCGCCGGGCCGCGGTGACGTTGCCGGCGATCTGGGCGCGGAGGTCGAGCGCCACCAGGTAGGGCTTGCGCGAGGCGCGCAGGTAGACACCCTCGATGTCGCGGCGGAGCTCGCCGCGCTCGACGATCTTGATCGGCGGGATCAGGATGCCCTCGTCGAAGGCGTCGCGGGCGTTCGGACAGAAGCTGCCGGGGGTGATGCCGCCCACGTCGTACTGGTGGAGCACGTTGGTGATCCAGCAGAAGAGCTTGCCGTCCCAGAACACCGGGTTCAGCAGGGTCACGTCCATCTGGTGCGCGGCGCCAACCCACGGATCGTTGGAGAGGAACATGTCGCCCTCGAAGATTCCGGGGTTGCCGCTCCGGTGCTCGAGAGTCCACTTGACCTGCACGTCGGACACGCCCGACATGTAGAGCTGGTAGGGCCCGTAGTAGATGAACTCGCCGTTCTCGGTGAAGATCGACGAGTTGAGATCGAAGGCATACATCGCGACGGGCGAGCCCGAGATGCGCTGGATCGTCATCCCGAGCTCTTCATTGACCGTCCAGAGGTTGTGGCGCACCACCTCGTAGGTGATGGGGTCGACCTTGTCCGTCCAGTCGGTATGCAGGGCGAGCTTTGGATCGATCTCGAGCGTCGCCTTGGGGATGTACGGGAAGGTGACGCCGTCGTAGGGACCGCCAGCCACCGACGAGGGGTGCGGCGTGTCAGCCATTTTTAGCTCCTTTGCGTGCGTCTCGGTGCGGGCCGCGTCTTTCCGACGCAGTGCCAACTGTAAGGACAGACGGGACGAATGGCAAGCAGGGTGGGTCAGGCGGACCGAAGATCGGTCTTCGCGAAGTCGTCGCCCACGAAGAGGAGCGGCTGCCCGGCCAGGCGCGCCACGGCATACGTGAGGCAATCGCCGAAGTTCAGGGCCGCCGCGTGCCGGCCCTTCCCGAATCGCGCGTACGCGTCGACAGCAGCTCCTCGCCAGTGTTCCTCCGCAAAAGGGATGACGGTGAGGCCGGTCTCCTGGATGAACCGCGACAGGACCGTGCGCGCCTTCCCGCCCATCTTCGCGGTGAGAACGAGCCCCGTCTGGGCGAGGGTGGGGGCGCCGATCGCCGGGGCCGTCTCGGCACCGAGGCGCTCCACCACCCCTTCCCACCCGGGTTCGCGGAGCACAATGGCTACGATGGCCGAGCTGTCGACGATCACACGCCCTCCGGTCCGTACCCGAGGATCGTCTCGCGCTCCCGTCGCGTGATGCGTTTGCCCAAGAGCTTTCGCGGAACCTGGGGCCAGACCTCCTGAGCCAGGAACCGGCGCAACTCCTCGACACGGTCACGGCGAACGACCCGCACCGCGAGCCGCTGCCGTCGCTCCTGAAGGGCGATCTTCACCGCGCGCGTCTTGCTCTCGCCGGTGATCGCCGCCACCTCGGCGGCCAGCCGTTCGGTTTCCGGGTCCTTGATATTCAGCGCCATGGGTCGCCGCCTCTCATGGTGGAAATGCACCATGATGGCACCATACGACCCGGGTGAGCCCCCTTCCCCCGGGGAGAGGGGCGACGGGCGGAACCCTCAGGCCGCGTGATGGCCGGCCATGGCCGGGCCGATCACGGCGATGTCGGCGGAGGCGGCCGGCGTCTCGTGCACGATGCGGCCGTCGCACATCACCAGGATGCGATCGGCGATCTCGAGTAACTCGTCGAGATCCTCGCTGATCAGCAGCACGCCCGCGCCCCGGTCGCGCGCGGTCAGCAGGCGGTCGTGGATCTCGGCCACGGCGGCGAAGTCGAGGCCGAACACCGGATTGGCCGCGACGAGCAGCGAGACCTCTTCGGACAGCTCGCGAGCCAGCACCGCCCGCTGCACATTGCCGCCGGACAGGGTCGTGATGGCGGCGTCGGGCCCGGCCGTCCGGACCTTGAACGCGCCGATCCAGCGCGTCGCCTGCTCCAGCATCGGGCCGCGCCGGAGCCAGGGGCCGGACGCCAGCGGCGCCTGATCGAAGTTCCGGAGCGCCATGTTCTCGGCCACGCTCATCCCGGGCACGCACGCGCTCCGCAATGGCTCCTCCGGGAGACTGTACACGCGGCACTCGCGGATCTCCCGCCGCGTCGCCGTGTACATCCGGCCGCCGACCCGGATCTCGCCCGCCGCCGCCTGCCGCTGCCCGATGAGCGCCTCCACCAGCTCGCGCTGGCCGTTCCCGGAGACGCCGGCGATACCGACGATCTCACCTGGACAGACCGCGAGGGTGACCCCATCCACGGCGGCTTGCCCCGCATCGTCCTGGACGACCAGGTCGCGGACCACGAGCCGCGGTTCCGCCCCATGCTGCGATCCGGCGCGCTTGCTGTGGGCTTGGGGGATCTCTCTCGCGCCGACCATCATCTCGGCGAGAGCGGCCGGGTTCAGATCGGCGACGTTCCCCTCCCCGGCCAGCCGGCCGCGCCGCAACACCGACACGGTGTCCGCAAACGCCATCACCTCGCGGAACTTGTGGGTGATCATCAGGACCGTGACCTCCCCGGCGCGCGCCATGCCGAGGAGCATTCCGAGCGCTTCGTCGGCCTCCGACGGTGTGAGCACGGAGGTCGGCTCGTCGAGGATCACGAACCGTCGTCTCAGGTAGAGCTGCTTCAGGATCTCGACCTTCTGCTTCTCTCCGGCGGCGAGCCCGGAGATCGAGGCGTCGAGGTCGATGGCGAACGGCACCGTCGTCATGAAGGCCCGCAGCCGCTCCCGCTCCTCGCGCCACCTCACGACGGCCGGGACGTCGTCGCGGGCCATCACCAGGTTCTCGGCCACCGTCATGCTCGGCACCAGCGTGAAGTGCTGGTACACCATGCCGATCCCGAGGGCGTGCGCATCGTGCGGCGAGCGGATCTCGCGCTCCCGCCCGCCGACCACGATCTGACCGGCATCCGGCGGGTGATACCCGACCAGACACTTGACCAGCGTGCTCTTCCCGGCTCCGTTCTCCCCGAGCAGCGCGTGAAACGAGCCGGCTCGGACCCGCAGGGACACGCCGTCGAGCGCCGTCACGTCGCCGAAGCGCTTGGTCATCCCGAGCAGCTCGACCTCGAGCGCGCGGCGGTCGGAGGCGACGTCGGCGGACATCAGCCGAGCTTGCCCAGCGCGTCGAGCAGGGCCGCGGACGGTGTCACGGCGCCGAACACGCCGCCCTGCATCGTGACCATCTTGATCGCGGCCAGGTGATTGCCGCGATCGGTGGCGCCCGCGCAGTCCTCGAGGAGCAGACACTCGAACCCGCGGTCGTTGGCCTCGCGCATCGTGGTGTGCACGCACACGTCCGTGGTGATGCCGGTGAGGACGAGGTTGCTGATGCCGCGGGTGCGCAGGATCAGCTCGAGATCGGTGGCGCAGAACGATCCCTTGCCAGGCTTGTCGATGATCACCTCGCCCGGCTCGGGTCGTAGCTCGGGGATGATCTCCCAGCCCGGCTCGCCTCGCACGAGGATCTTGCCGCAGGGTCCGGGATCACCGATGCCGGCGCCGATTCGGCGCGAGCGCCAGCGCTTGTTGGCCGGCAGGTCGGACAGGTCGGGCCGGTGACCTTCGCGCGTGTGGACGATGGGAAAGCTCAACGCGCGCATGGCGGCGAGCACGGCGCGGATGGGCTCGATGGGCGCGCGCGTGAGCGAGAGGTCGTAGCCCATCGTGTCCACGTAGCCGCCGACGCCACAAAAATCCGTCTGCATGTCGATGACCATCAGCGCGGTGTTCTCGGGACGCAGGTCCCCGTTGTAGGGCCAGGGGTACGGGTTGGCCGTCACGAAGCGTGTCGCCATGTTCGTCGCCTCACGTCTGGGTCCGGTTGATGGAGAGCTCGCCGGGCGCTCCCGAGAGCGTGCGATGGGGCGAGCAGGTTGCGACCATGATCCCGAGCGTAACCAGATACGGCGCGGCGTTGAAGAGATAGTATCCCCAGCTGATGCCCACCGACTGGAGCGCCGGTCCGAGCGCCCCCGCGCCTCCGAAGAGCAGCGCGGCCCAGAAGCACTGGATCGGGTTCCAGCGCGAGAAGATCACGAGCGCGACCGCCATGAGTCCCTGGCCGCTCGACAGTCCCTCGTTCCAGCTCCCTGGATAGTACAGCGACAAGAAGGACCCGCCGATCCCCGCCAGCGCGCCGCCGATGGCCGTCGAGAGCGTGCGGACACGCGCGACGCCGTGGCCCATCGCGCGCGCCGCGTCGCCGCTGTCGCCCACCATGCGTACCACCAGCCCCCAGCGTGTGTTCCGGAAGGCCCAGGCGAGCGCGATGGCCAGCGCGATCCCGAAGAGGAACAGCGGGTTCACCTGGAGCGCGGCCTCGAGTTGAGGCGACGAGCTCCAGGCGCCGAGCGGAATCGCAGGGAGCATCGGCGCTCTGGGCTGGACATAGGGCTTGCCGAGGAAGAACGCGAGCCCGGTGCCGAACAGCATGAGCCCGATGCCGACCGCGATGTCGTTCACGCGCCGCAGATTGCACACGAGGCCGTGGAGCAGGCCGAACGCGAAGCCCGCGCCGCCCGCGGCGAGGACGCCGACCCACGGATTGCCCGTCCCGAACGAGACCGCGTACGCCGTCATCGCGCCCATCACCAGGATGCCCTCGAGGCCCAGGTTGATGCGCCCGCTCCGCTCCGTGATGCACTCGCCGAGGCTGACGAAGAGAAACGGCGTGCTGCCCCGGATGGCTCCCCCAACGACGGCCACTGGCACACCCCACAGCCCCAGCGCGTCCATGGTCCGGCCCCGACCTCAGGCGGCCTTGGCCCGGCCGAGCTTCAGGCGACCGTACAGCGTCTCGCTCGCGAGGATCAGCATGAAGGCCACCCCCTGCAACACGAGCACGGTGGCGTCGGGAAGGTCCAGGCGCCGCTGCAGCATGCCCCCGCTCGCCGAGATGCCGCCGAGCAGCACGGCCACCGGCACGATGGCGAGCGGGTTCTGGCGGGCGATGAAGGCGACGAGGATGCCGGCATAGCCGTAGCCGGCGATCAGCGAGGCGTTCGCGCTGCCGTGGACGGCGGCCACCTCGACCATGCCCGCGAGGCCGGCGGCGGCGCCGCCGAGGAAGCAGGCGAGCAGGACGAGACGCGCGACCGGCAGCCCCGCGAGGCGCGCCGCGCGCGCGTTGCCGCCCACGATCCGGAGGGCGAAGCCCGTCGTGGTATGCCGCACCAGGACGTACATGAGGATGCACGAGACGAGTCCGAACCCGAGTCCCCAGTGCACGTCCATTCCCGGGAGATGCCCGAGCATGTTGGCGTCACCGATGGGCGGCGTCGATGGCTTGTTGAGACTCGCCGGATCGCGGAGCGGCCCCTCCACGACGTGGTTGAATACGGCGATGGCGATGTAGGTGAGCAGCAGGCTCGAGATCGTCTCGTTGACGCCGCGGTACTGGCGCAGCGCGCCCGCCAGCACGATCCAGAGGCCGCCCACGATCATGCCCGCGCCCGCCATGGCGAGCTTCACGCCGAGCGGCGCCATCACGGGCAGGTAGTGGCCGGCGATGGCGGCGGCGAGACCGCCGAGCACGAGGGCCCCTTCCCCTCCGATCACCATCAGTCCGGCCTGCGCGGGCAGCGCCACACAGAGCGCAGTGAGGATGAGCGGCGCGGCCCGGGCCAGGGTGTTCTGCCACGAGAACGCGCTCGCGAACGCGCCCCGATAGATGAGCGCGTACACCTCGAGCGGGGATTGGCGCAGCGCCGCCATGAACACGCCGAACACCAGCATCGACGCGGCGAGCGCCGCGATCGGGATCGCGAGAGCTTCGACGGCCCGCTTCACACCTTCCCGATGACACCCTCGACGAGATAGCTCATCTGCTCGAGCGTCACATCCGTCTGCTGATGGGCGACGCCGCCGTCGATCACCGTCTTGCCGGTGTTGTCCTTGATCGGCCCCTTGAAGATCACGTAGCCGCCCTTCACCATCTGGGCCTTGAGGCCGTCGACGCTCTTGCGAGTCGCCTCCGGCACGGGCTTGCCGTAGGCGGAGGTCTTGACGAACTCCTCCTTGAGCCCGCCGCGCAGGAAGTTCACCATGGGCTTCCCGGCCATCGCATCCTTGACGTGCGTCGTGTAGGGCGTGATCCAATTCCACTCGGCGCCCGTGAGGTAGCCCCTGGGCGCGAGCGCGGCCTGGTTGGCGTGATAGCCGCACACGAAGATCCCGCGCCGCTCGGCCGTTTCCACCACGACCTTCGGGCTGTCGACGTGACAGGTGAGGACGTCCACACCCTGGTCGATCAGGCTGTTCGCCGCCTCCGCCTCCTTCACCGGAAGGGCCCAGTCGCCGGTGATGATGAGCTGCGTGGTGATCTTGGGATCGACGCTGCGCGCTCCGAGCGTGAACGCGTTGATGTTGCGGATGACCTGCGGGATGGGCTTGGCCGCGATGAACCCGAGCTTCTTCGATTTGCTGACGTGACCGGCCACGACGCCGTCCAGATACTCGCACTCGTCGATGTAGCCGAAGTAGCTCCCCACGTTCTTCGGGTGCTTGCCCTCCGTCCAGAGCCCGCCGCAGTGCGCGAAGCGGACCTTGGGATACTTCTCCGCCATCCGCAGCACGTGAGGATCGAAGTAGCCGAAGGAGGTCGGGAACAGGAGCGTGGCGCCGTCCTGCTCGATCATCGACGCCATGGTCTTCTGCACGTCCGTGGTCTCCGGCACCTTCTCCTGCTCGACCACGGTAACACCGGGGAGCTTCTTGATCGCCGCCGCCGCCTGGGCCTGCGCCTGGTTGTAGCCGTAGTCGTCGCGTGGGCCGACGTAGATCACGCCGACCACCAGCTTGTCGGCCGCCGCGGCGCGGCGCGCGCCAAAGCCACCGATCGCCCCGACCGCGCCCGCCATGCCGAGCCGCTGCAGCATCTCACGACGGTTGATCCGATGAATCGAGTCGCCCATCTCGTGCTCCCTCGAAAAGGTTGAGTATTGGGACAAATCAAAGCCGGCGTGAGGAAGAGCAAGGAACGAGCCAGTGAGTCATGGGCCCGCGCGTCGCCTAAGTGTCGGAAACTACGATAGCCACCCTTCGCTCGTCGCCCGAGCCTCTGCCTACGTCTTGAGCAGATCTGATTATTCCCCGTGCGGTCTACGAGCCGCCGGGCGTCGCGTCGCTTGATCTAGCGAAGCGCGACCGCGCGCACCGGCGCC
>Ga0335077_10012210_pt1 | contig 10739 bp, 11 predicted proteins | sample Lox_Sample_31_FD_207151 | JGI IMG/M metagenome (GOLD analysis project Ga0335077, IMG submission 207151) | Soil microbial communities from Loxahatchee National Wildlife Refuge, Florida, United States - Lox_Sample_3.1 | ecosystem: Environmental > Terrestrial > Soil > Wetlands | place: USA...
ACTGATTTCGCGTGAAAAATTACATTATCGACACCAACGTCCTCCTTCACGACCCCAATTCCCTGCTGAGCTTCGCGGACAATCATGTCCTTATCCCCATTGAAGTCATTGAGGAAATCGACCGGTTCAAGCGCGAATCCACCGAACTGGGCCAGAACGCCCGCACGGTTTCGCGGATGCTCGACGGTTTCCGCGGCGACGGCAGCCTGAGCGAAGGCGTCAAGCTGCCCAACGGCGGCAAGTTGAAAGTCGTTTTCCAGAAAAACGGCCACGGCGATGGGGTCGCCCATTTCAACGGCAACACCGTGGACAACCGGATCCTCTCGCTCGCGGCGTCCATCCAGAAGGCGCAGCCGAAAAATCCAACCATCCTCGTCAGCAAGGACATCAACCTCCGCATCAAGGCCGACGCGCTTGGCTTGCAGGCCGAGGATTACGAAACCGACCGGGTTTTCATCACTGACCTTTACACCGGCATGATGGAAATGTCCGTCAGCCCGGACAAAATGGCCGCGTTCCGCGCCAAGGGCGAACTCGAACTTCACAGCGGTAAAACTTACTTCCCCAACGAATATTGCACGCTCACCGACGAAACCAATACCAAAAAGGCCGCGCTGACCAAGGTGGACATGACCGGCACGAAGCTCGTTCCCATCATTGACTCGCGGGAAAGCGTCTGGGGCATCAAACCGCGCAACCGCGAACAGCACTTCGCCTTCGACGCGCTGCTCGACGATCGGGTGAAACTTGTCACGCTCATGGGCAAGGCCGGCACCGGCAAGACACTGCTGGCCATGGCCGCCGGTTTGAAACGCACCGTGAACGACCGCGAATTCCGCCGGCTCGTCGTTGCGCGCCCGACCATTTCCATGGGCAAGGAACTCGGTTTTCTGCCCGGCTCGCTCGAAGAAAAACTCGCACCATGGATGCAGCCCATTCACGACGCGCTCGAAATGTTGAGCGACCTCAACATGGGCCATGACCATCGCCGCAGCGCCGACCTCATGCGCTCCGGTAACATCGTCGTCGAGGCACTGAGTTACATCCGCGGGCGCAGCATCGCCAACCAGTTCATGATTATTGACGAGGCGCAAAACCTCACGCCGCTCGAAGCCAAGACCATTATTACGCGTGTCGGCAGCGGCACGAAAATCGTGTTCACCGGCGACCCGTATCAGATTGACAATCCCTACGTGGACTCGTCGTCGAACGGGTTCAACTACGTCGTCAGCCGGTTCCGCGCCGAAGCCATTGCCGCGCACATCGAATTGCAGAAAGGCGAACGCTCCGAGTTGGCCGAACGGGCGGCGAATATTTTGTAGCTTTTACCAGTTGACAAACCGTCATTACCGTCGAAATTTCCCCGTAGCTGGATGGAACGCCAGCCGGGCGCCTTCAGCGGGACATTATGATTTCTAACGAACGGCCATCGCCATACGCGCGGCGTCCTTATGGACAACCCAAGCCGCCGGTTAATGAAGACACCTTGAAATCCGAGAAGATTCAGATTGAGCGCAAAACCTTCCTCTTCACGCTCAAGGAAAATCCACGCGGCCGCTTCCTGCGCATCACCGAAGACGTCGGCGGACGCCGCGACACCATCATCATACCGGCGACCGGCTTGGAGGATTTCAAGAAGCTGATAGATGAAATGGTGAAGGCATCAAACGAGTTGCCGCAGAAGGCTCAATCATAATCCTCTACGTCTCTGCGCCTCTGCGTTTAATTCTTTAACGCAGCTTTCTTCCTCGGCTTTACCCGTTTCGCGTCGCCCCAGAGACCTTCCAAATCGTAATGTTCACGGGTGTCCTGCCGCATGACGTGGACAATCACGTCGAAGTAATCCAGCACCACCCACGCGCCGTGCGCCGTGCCGTCCACCGCGCGCGGACGCTGCCCGCCTTCATCGCGCACTTTGCCGGTAATTTCCTCCACAATGGCGCGCAAGTGCGGCTCGCTCGTGCCGGATGCAATCACAAAATAATCCGTCACCGACGATATTTTTCGCACGTCGAGAATGACAATGTCCTCCGCTTTTTTGTTGTCCGCGAACTCGCGGCAAAGCAAAGCCAGTTTTCGGGAATCCATATTCGCCGGAGTCAGTTTAGCCACAGATGGTCACAGATGAAACACAGATTTTTATCGCGCGAAGGACGCGAAGGTTCCGAAAGAATTTTAAGAGGACTTCGCGCTCTTCGCGGTCTTCGCGCGGAAATTCGTTACAAATACAGTTTGGCCGCGCGTATAGCCTCAGCGACAGCGGGTGGTACCAGTGGTTCAATGGGCAATCCAGCTTTTACCCGCGCGCGGATTTGCGATGACGAAACCGCCAATGGAAAACCCCTCAGCGTCCGCCCGCGAAATGGCGGTGGAAAGTTCACCGGCATTTCACCGGGGCGTGGAGTCACCACAAACTGCGCCAGCCGCGCCAATTCGCTGGCCTCGCGCCATTCATTGAGCTTTGCCGCATTGTCCGCGCCAATGAGACAAAACAATTCCGCCTGCGGGAAACGCCGCGCGTAATCGCGCAAAGTTTCAATGGTATAGGAAATCCCGCCGCGCCGGATTTCCTGATCGTCAATCTCACAATTCGTTCTGCCGGCGAGCGCGAGTCGGAGCAGTTGCAGACGGACCGGTGCCGGCGCGGGCTGAGTTTCCGGCTTGAACGGCGATTGCGCCGCCGGAATGAAAAACAGCCGGTCCAGCCCCAGTTCCTCGATGGCCGCCTGCGCGATCAGCAGATGGCCGAGGTGGACCGGGTCAAACGAACCGCCAAATAAACCAAGTTTCATCTTAACGTAGGGCAGGCTTCCAGCCCGCCTCCGTTTAGGCAACTGAAATTTGAGACAGGCTGGAAGCTTGTCCTACCTTAACAGCACCGCCTCACACCGTTAAAACGTTGTTCCGTGGTTTGCACGTAAATCTTCGCCGCGTGTTTTTGTTCGCATTCGCATGTCTGCTGCCGCGCGCGTTCAAAATGCGATTCACCGGAGAGTTCCTTGGCCAGCGCCAGCGCAATCGCCGCCGCGCCGGCGATGGTGCTGAAATTCGGGCCGGTTTCTTTCAGGGCATAATCCGGCAGCCAGACCGGTTCGGTTTCATGCAGCACCGCCGGTTTGCGCCGCGTCAGCAGCAAAATCCATTCGCGCCCGCTCAGGAAAATGATGGCCGTGACCAGCACCAGGAAAGTCCCGGCAACGGCGGCATCGAGCCGGTTGTTGAACTCCAGCATCCGATTGGAGCGTAAAGCCTGTTCGGCGACAGCGATGGCCGTGGTGTTGCCGGCCGCATTGGCAGAATTCAAATTCATTTCCAGTGCGGGAACCTTCTGATGCAACTCATTTGCTTGTGCCAAAAACCCAATGCGTGGATCCGGATGCCAGATTTTCTGCAAGCCCGCCGTGAAAGTTACCGCTACCAGCCAGACCAGCGGAATCAAAGTAATGAGTGCAAATGCGGTTTTTTGTTTCGGAGGGGCGAGTTCCACAAGTCCCAAATTTTCAGGGCGCCGAGTAACTCCCCCCTCCGATCGTAATTGCATTTTCAAGATAATCGTCGTGCCAAGGCACAGCGCGATGGCAGCGAGCATCTGGTTGGCGATGCCGAACAGCGGCCAGAGCGAGTTGATGCCGCCCAGCGGGTCGCGCACGCCTTGGATCAGAAAATATCCCCATGCGCCAACCACCAGGGCGGCGGCGATGGGCACGGCGCGGAAATTCTTCGGATCGCCCAGCGGTTTCCAGAGGTGGCCAAGCAGGCCTTGAATGAGATAACGTCCGACGCGCGTGCCGGCATCCACCATGGTCAGGATGAACAACGCCTCGAACATGATGGCAAAGTGATACCAGAGGTCGAGCCCGCGGCCGTTGACGGCCTTGGAAAAGATCTGTGCCATGCCCACGGCCAGCGTCGCCGCGCCACCGGTGCGGCCAAACAAGGTCTTTTCGCCAAGTTGGTTTGCCAGCGAATGCATTTGGTCGGTTGTGACCGGGAAACCGAGCGCGGTGACTTGGGCGACGGTTGCGGCGGGGTCGCCTTTGACATTCATGCTGAAATACACGCCGGGGTCGAGCGCGCAGGCGGCGATAAGCGCCATGATGGCCACGAAGGATTCGCAACACATCGCGCCGTAGCCGATGTGCCGCGCGTAACTTTCGCGCGTGATCATTTTCGGCGTGGTGCCGCTGGCAATGAGCGTGTGAAAACCGGAAATCGCCCCGCACGCAATGGTGATGAAACAGAATGGAAAAACTTTTCCGGCAACGACCAGGCCGGAACCGTCGGTAAACCGGGTGAGCGCGGGCAGTTGCAGAACCGGCAGTACGAGCAAAATGCCAAAAGCCAGCGCGACAATCGTCCCAAGCTTCATGAACGTGCTCAGGTAATCGCGTGGCGCCAGCAGCAGCCACACCGGCAGACTACTGGAAATGATACCATAGCCAATGATGATCCAGGCAACCGTGATGCCAGGCAGGCTGAAAAATTGCGACCAGGTCTGGCTTTGGTAAACCAGCTTGCCGCCCCACACCGCTAACAACAAGAGCGTGACGCCAAAAGTGGAGGCTTCCAGAACCTTGCCCACGCGCACAAATCGCAGGTAACAGCCCATCAGCAACGCAATGGGAATGGTCGCGCCGACGGTGAAAATGCCCCACGGACTTTCCGCGAGCACCTTCACCACGACGAGGGCGAGGACGGCGAGCATAATGATGAGGATCGCCAGAATCGCCAGCATCGCGATAAACCCTGCCGGCGAATTCAATTCCTCCTTGACCATTTGCGCGAGTGACTTGCCGTCACGCCGCATCGAACAAAATAAAATGACAAAATCCTGTACCGCACCACCGAGCACGGCGCCAATCAGAATCCACAGCGTACCGGGCAGATAACCGAATTGCGCCGCGAGCACCGGTCCCACGAGCGGTCCCGGCCCGGCAATCGCCGCGAAATGATGGCCGAAGACGATAAATTTGTTCGTTTTAACGAAATCCCGGCCGTCGTCATGAACCACGCAGGGCGTGGCGCGGCGGTCGTTGAAGGCGAGCACACTCGCGGCGATCCATTTCGAGTAAAACCGGTGGCCGATGGCGTAGGTGCAAACCGCCGCAATGACGAGATAGGCGGAATTGATCGGCTCATCCCGGCGCAACGCAATGGTCGCATAAGCCGCTGTGCCGAGCAGCGCAACCAACAGCCAGAAGAAAGCGGCAATGGTTTTCTTCATCCGGGTCGGAACGATTTACGATTTATGATTTTCGATTGATGATTGGCTCGCGGACGATAATGCTGTTCAAATCGTAAACCGTAAATCATAAATCGTAAATCCCGATGACCCGTCATTGCCACAACTGCGGCGAACCTTGGACGTTGAACGGCCAGCCGGGCCGCGGCGAAACCTGTATGAAATGCCGGGCCGACCTGCGGGTCTGCCTGAACTGCGCGCACTACGACCCGCGCGCCGCCCACCAACGCCGCGAACGCCGGGCCGAGCCGGTGCTGGAAAAACACGTCGGCAATTTCTGCGAGTACTTTGAATTCGCCCTCCGGGAATGGACACCGAAGACCGGCGGCCATCCGCGGGAGCGTGCCGCGCGCGAGCAGTTAAAAAAATATTCGGCGATTGAAATCGTTCGCCGCAAAAGTAGCCGCGTTTGTCAAAACGCGGATTCCGCATTTCTACAAATGCGCTGCAAAAAACGGGCTTTTTTCCGCGTGCGATTGGCTTCATAATCACCGGACTTTATGCGACGCAAAATCAGAATTGATTTTTGTGACATGGCCGGATTCAACCAAAGCAAAACCAACTATTTTCTGTATTGGGTTCTGGCGGAACGGTTTGATTTGGAATTGTGCGACCAGCCGGACTATCTGGTTCACAACCTCTTTGGCCACGAGCACCGGCTGCATTCCGGGGTGCGCGTGATGTTCACGGCGGAAAGCGACACGCCCGATTACACCGTGTCCGATTACACGATCAGTCCTCGGATATGGGACGACCCACGCCACCTCCAGGTGCCGGGGTACGTGATGCGCGGGCCGGCTGAAAAAATCATAAAACGGCAGGACGATCCTGAACACATTCTGGCAGCCAAGACGAAATTCTGCAGTTTCGTGGTGGACTCCTATAATCCGCGCAAAAACCAGAACCGGCCGGATTTCTTCGATTTATTGTCGCGTTACCAGCGGGTGGAATCGGGCGGGAAATTGCGGAACAACATCGGTGGCCGGCTGCCGCACGGAACGAGGGCCAAGCTGGAGTTCATACGTCCTTGCAAGTTCAACATCTGCTTTGAAAACGCCTGCAAGCCCGGCTACGCGACCGAAAAAATTTACGACGCGATGGCCGCGCGCTGCCTGCCGATTTATTGGGGCGACCCGACGATTGCGCAACAGTTCAATCCGAAAAGTTTTTTGAATCGCGCGGATTTTCCGAGCGACGAGGCGCTGGTCGAAAAAATCATCGAGTTGGACCGCGACGACGCGAAATATCTCGAGTTCATGCGCCAGCCGTATTTGCCCAATGACAAGCCGACGATTTACTTCGACCGGAATCGCATCTGCGATTTTTTTGAAAAAATCGTCACGACGCCGATTCGTCCGGTCGCGCAGCGGCGGCGGAATTGGAAGCTTCGCCCCGGCCGCTGGATTCTGGTCAAGCGACACCACTGGCATACGTATCCCGACCCCAAAACAAAACCCAAACTTTACGACCGAACCGATTCGGGTTTGTGGGACGACTACGTCAGATGAAAGTCAGCGGCTTTACCTTTCTACGCAACGGGCAGAAGCTCGGTTATCCGTTCGTCGCGTCCATTCGTTCCATTCTACCGATTGTGGATGAGTTTGTCGTCGCGCTTGGTCCGTGCGCGGACGACACGGAAAAAATGCTGCGCGAAATCGGCAATTCCAAAATCCGCATTATTCCAACGCAATGGAACGAAAACATCCGCCCGGATTACAGCGTCAAAGGCTTTGTCTATGGCCAGCAAAAATCCATCGCGCTGTTTAATTGCACCGGTGATTGGGCGTTTTATCTCGAAGCCGACGAGGTTGTTCATGAAAACGACCTGCCCAATATCCGGGCGGCGATGGAAAAACACCTGAACGACAATCGCGTCGAGGCGCTGGCGTTTGATTACCTGCACTTTTATGGCAATGCCAACACCTATGCGTGGTCGCCGGGCTGGTATCGCAGTGAAGCGCGGATCATCCGCAACACCATTCCGGCATGGGGACCGGAAGGTCTCTTTTTTGTGGTGCTGGACACACATAAAACGGGCCGTTACCCCCGCGCCGCCCACACCGGGGCCACCATTTATCATTACGGCTGGGTGAAAACCGAGGAACAGATGGATTTACGCAAGCAGTCCGTGGCGAAATATTGGTCTGACCAGCCACGGGCACGGGTGGTGTATGCAGACATTGACCACAAAACCCTGCGCATGTTTGGCGGCCCGCATCCAAAAGTGGTGCAGGACTGGCTGCCCCCGGCCGAGGGCCTTTTCCCGACCGACCCGAATCACCGGCTGACGTCGCGCGAAAGGAAACACCGCGTCATGTTAAAACTGGAGAAATGGTTCGGCTTTCGTTTCAACAAAAGACATTACAAATTGATTCGCTGATTTTTCGGCGCCTTCGGGGTATCAAACGACGGATGCGCTTTGGCCGCGCCGCCATTCATCAAAACGCCGTCAATTTTCAAACTTGCCGTGCCGCCAATCCTGGCGCAACGCATCCAATCTTTCGAGCAGGCGCTCTTCAAGCTCGCGAATGATTTTGTCCGAACTCAGAAATGGCCTTTGCGTTTTGGCCAATGCTCCCAGCGCGCGCAACGTTTGGCCGATGTCGCGCTCGCTGCTGGCGCGCAATGTCAGGCGTTTCCATTTTTCCTTTCCCAAGCCGGCATGAAACAGGGTTTTTTTGAAAGCATGGGTGATTCCCTTTTGGGAGAGAAACTTTTCCGAATAAACGGGCGAAACATCGTTGATCTTCAGTGCCACGTTGATGGATTGTGCGAAATCCAGCCATTTGAATTCTGTAAAATTTCCGTAAAGGCGCACCGGAATCCATGGCACGCGGAGCGCGTCGGCAACAATCGCGCCGTGTAACGCCTCGGTGAGCAACAATTTCGTCTGCTGAATTTCCCAAAGAGTTTTTTCGACCCCAAAGCGCGGGTCAATGCAATGAATGTCCTCACGGGCGCACAAATTTTTCCAATCCGCATGGAGCAGGCTTTGATGATGCGGCATGAAGGAGACGGAAAATTGTTTCCTTTCTTCCGCCGCCGCGAAACCTTTCGACAAAATCGCGGGATCGGCAATAGAAAATTCAGGCGGCAAATTGAGTTTTGCCGCCGTGAGCGGGCCGCGCACACAATAAAAAAACCACGTGCGGTCAATTTCCGGCGGCCGCCCGGAACTGCAGCCGGAGCCAAAAACAATTTTCAACGGCTCAACCGGCACAGAGCGGTTCAGGATGGTGCCGATGCCGAGAAATAAGGCGGGTTTCTGCGCGCCGCAGACTTCCGGCGCCAGTCGCGGCCAGAGCCAGGGGTTCAAATCGTCGCCAAAATTGCCATGATGAGGGCTGAAATAATACAGCATGAATGTCAGGATCGGCTTTGGTTGCGCTGCATTTCGTAAAGCAGGGCATATTTGAAAAAACCGTAATAGGCCTCCATGAAAGCGATGACAAATCCTTCACCCCCGTCGCGAAACCCCTGTTTGAGAAAATAGGATTTGCAGAACCGTCCGACGGCATGACTCAATATCTTCCAGCAACCGGCCCGCTCACCGCGCAGTCGCGCATCATCCGCGCCCAACGCACTCAAGCGCCCGAGCTTGCGCAGATAATCATTCAGGCTGCGATAGGAATAATGCAATAATTTTTCGCGGCACCAACCCGGCGGCGTGTCCAGTTCGATTTCTTCATGCACTTGCACGTTCTGGTAGCGGCCTTTGTCACGACGAAATAAACGGAGCACCTTATCATGTTGCCAATTTCCATAACGAATTTCCTTCCCCCAAAAAAAATTCCGGCGGCGAATCCAATAGCCGTCGCATTTTGGACTATGCAGGATCTGTTTGATCTCGGCGACTAATTCGGGCGTTGCGCGTTCATCTGGATCCAAAATCAAAATCCACTCGTTGGCCGCCTGCAATATCGCCCAGTTTTTTTGCGCGGCTTGGTTGAGATATTCATGTTGCAAAACCCGGGTGGCCAGTGGACGTGCTGTTTCCGTCGTGCGATCCCCGCTAAAAGCATCCACGACCATGATCTCGCTGGCAAACTGCACGCTCCTCAAACAGTCGCCAATTATCTTTTCCTCGTTGAAACAAGGAATGATGACGCTTAATCGGGTTGCATTCATTTCCAAAACCATTCAAAAACCGGCCGTCTTCTTTAATGCTAAAAACCGCGGCTTAAACATGCAAAATCCTTCGCGCATTGGCCGTCGCGCCGACGCCGATTTTCCAATGCGGTCCTTAAATCAACGGCCCGTCAATGTGAACGGAAAACTGCCGCCGCGTGAAATCACACCCCACAATCCTTAACCTAATCCACCAGCCAGTTCAATGCTGCTCGTTTGAATTAAGCCGCGCCTTTTTTCCGGGTTTGAACAAAAAATTATTGCAATAATCCGGCGCATCCCAGAAACGCGGCCCGATTTGTTTCTGGTGCCGCGATGGATTAAATTCGCTCAATGGCCGCAAACCATCGGGCGAGAAGAATTCCCCCGTGTAGCCGAAGCCTTGCAAAAAGACAAAAACGTCCTGCATGGTGTGTTGCCGCAAATGGCGCGCTTCACATTCGAAAAGAATAACGGGCATCTGTTGTGAGAGAATTTCCGTTGCCCCGCGAAATATGTTAAACTCATGTCCTTCGACATCCACCTTGAGCAAGGCGAGGTTTTTCTCGTTGCAAAGCTGGCGGTCGAGCGTGTCCACGGAACATTCATAACGGCGGCAAGCGGTCATTTCCATGATTGCGGTTTCCAACGATGCGCCGGGCGAATCCCCCTGGCCGGGAACATGGAGCGTCCGTGTGCCTGCCACATCCGACAGCGCACAGTTGCGGATCACGACGTTTTGCCAACGCATCGCGGCGCACACGGCTTCAAGGTAGCTGGCGAGCGCCATTTGAGGTTCATAGGCAAAGACTTTCCCGGTCCGTCCGACTGCCCTTTGCAACCAGTAAAGGTAAGCGCCTTTGTTGGCGCCAATGTCCGCGGTAATATCGCCGGGACGGATGGCTGCGAGCGCCGCCGTTAGCTCATGTCTTTCGTCACGGTAGCGGGCTTTGAAGGCTCGATAGCAATAGCGCAATTTCATTCCTGTTGCGACCGGAGCAACGCCAACACAGGCGGACGCCGGTCCCAAGCGCAAGTTGCTACCGCATCAAAGGTGATTCAAGCAAGAAGACTTTCACAGGCGCCGATGACATCGCCAAGAGAAATGGCCGCAACCATTTTCCCCGGCGGCGGCGTCAACGCCCAGTCGGCGTGTCCGAATGGATGCGGTTTGCCCGGCGCCGCGGATTGCATCAACATCACAACACGCTTGCCCATTGCCACTCCGAGATGCAACAAGCCGGTATCCGCGCCAATAACAGCGGTGGAAAGTTTCATCAGGCCGGCGGAAACCAGCAAAGACGTTCCCGCCGCTATTATAAAATTCCTGCGGGCCGGTTCCAGCGGCTTGCGATCATTGGGACCGCCGCCAAAAATAATTTGCACATCG
>Ga0335077_10012211_pt1 | contig 10739 bp, 5 predicted proteins | sample Lox_Sample_31_FD_207151 | JGI IMG/M metagenome (GOLD analysis project Ga0335077, IMG submission 207151) | Soil microbial communities from Loxahatchee National Wildlife Refuge, Florida, United States - Lox_Sample_3.1 | ecosystem: Environmental > Terrestrial > Soil > Wetlands | place: USA: Florida...
ATTGACACCGATATCGCTTCGTGCGAATGGGATTGCCTGGTGCTAAGCGCGCCGGGGCGCTATTTATGGCTGCGACTCACCTTCACCGGCGATGGCGCGGAGACGGCGGAGATTTTTCGCATTCGCGTCTATTATCCGCGCACGTCTTCGCTTCAATATCTGCCCCCGGTTTACAGCGCGGACCCGGTGAGCGCCGATTTTCTCGACCGCTTCCTCTCCATTTTCGACACGATTGCCGGCCGGATGTCGGAGCAGATCACAACCATCGCGCGGTATTTCGATCCGATGTCGACCCCGGCCGAGCCCGCGACGCCCGGCGCGACTGACTTTCTTTCTTATCTTGGCTCATGGATCGGAATGAGCCTCGAAAGCAACTGGCCGGTTCATCGGCGCCGCGAGCTGGTGCGGCAGGCGCATCGCTTGTATGCCCTGCGCGGCACCCGCGCCGGCGTCATTCTGGCGGTCGAGCTCTACACCGGCGTCAAGCCGTCGATTCTCGAGATGTTCCGCTTGCGGCGCTGGCTGATCGTCGGCCAATCGTCTCTCGGTAACTGCTCGGCAATTTTCGGAAGCGATGTGATGCAGCGCCTGCAGGTTGGGACTAATTCGATGATCGGAAGTTTCCGGTTGATCGATTACGGCGATCCCAATCTCGACCCGTTCAATCAGTACGCGTATCAATTTCTGGTCGTGGTTCCGCGGTGGAACGGAGCAACGGACGCGGATCTCGCCAACCTTCAGCAGATCGTCCAGATGGCACAGCCGGCCCATACCCAGGCGACCATCCAGTGGGCTGAACCGCGCCTGCGCATCGGAATTCAATCTTTCATCGGAGTCGACACGATTGTGGGCAAGTATCCGGTCGGCGTGATTGAGGGACAAGGAACGCTGGGCTACGACACCGTCCTGGGCGTGCCCGGACAAAACGAGGAGGCTAAGATGGGCCGCAATGCAAGAGTCGGATCAACCGCGGTGCTGCACTAAGGAGGGCCGGGAAACATGGGCAACTGCAATTGCAATAACACGCCAGCGCCGGGCGGCATATGCATCGAGTGCGATATTCCGCAATTCGCGCGCAACAACTATTTCACCGGCAAGCTTCTCGTCGAAAGGGATTTTACTGACGAACAGCGCTATTTCTTGGGCAAGCTGCGACACCACAATCAAACGCTGCACGGATGGGGAGCCGTTTGCGGGCTGAAAGTCGAGCAGCACCCGAATCCTGCCTGCCAGGCGCAGTACGTGGTGATCGAGCCGGGCACCGCCGTCGACTGCTGCGGGCGCGAAATTGTCGTGCGGCATCAGGAGACCTTCGATTTCGCCCAGCAATTTCTCACCGAATGGCAGGTCCAGAACGGTTCCGGTTCGCAGCCGGACTCCAACGGGCGCACCATTCAGATCTGCGTGTCGTATACGGAATGCGCTACCGAAAGCGTTCCCTCAGTGTTCGATGATTGCAGCCACAGCGGCGCGGCCTGCCAGCCAAACCGCATCGTCGACGGCTACAAATTCGACGTCATCATCGATCCGAAGGAAAAGGGCAACAACTTTCCGGGTGTATCCCTCGATTGGGGTTGCACGATCAATACATCGAGCGCGGTTCGCGTAGCGCTGGACAACACGAACCAAATTGTGTATGTGCTCGCGAATCCCTCTTCTGGCGCCGTATTGTACTCCGTGGCTGCCGGCAGTGGATCAATCACGGATTCGATTTCGTTCGCCAATCAAGCCGCGCTCGATGTCGCACTTTCCCCCGCGGGTGATTTCGTCTACATCGCGCTACAACCATCCGCCGCGGGTTCGGATCCGCAGATCTCGGTCATCAAGTCGGACTTCAGCGCTACGATCAGCACATTGACGGTCACCGGCGGAGCTGGGCAGCCAGTGCGGCTTGCCGTGGCGCCCGCGCCGGACGATCGGCTGTTGGCGGTAAATCCCTCAGCGGGCGCGTTTATTTGGGCGACCGATGTCACCACGTCAAGCACTCCGGCCGCGCCCACCCAGATCGCCGTGGGCGCCTCGTCCATGGATGCGTGCGTCGGTGCGAGCGGCAAATACGCCTACGTCGTAAACTCAGGCAGCGGCAATGTCACAGCCGTGACCCTCTCGAACCTCGCCGTTAGCGCTGTCGCCGTAGGTACCGGTAGCGCAGTGCCGGTAGCCGCCGCCGTGGCCAGCACGTCCGCAGGAGACACGCTTGCTGTTCTCGACAAGAATCAAATCCTGTACGTGATTGGTATTCGGCCGGACCCGGCTTCGGCCGCCGCGCTCGGCAGCCCCGTGACAGGGTTCGCGAATCCAGCCTTGGGACTGGCGATCGCGGGGGCCGGGCAGTGGATCTATCTCGTGGAGAAAGACGCTTCGGGCAAAGGATGGGTGCAGCCCGTGAACGAGTACGCAGTGGAAACGAACCAGCCGACCATCCTGGGAAGCCCGATTCCGGCCGGTATTGCGCCCAGCGGCGAGATCGTGATCTCGGCCGACGGGACCAGACTATACATGCCGTACAGCGGGAACACCACCGGCGTGCCCGGCGCGGTTGCGATCATAAACGTGCGCGATAGCGACTGTTCCGCCATCTTCGACTGCGCATTGCAAAATTGCCCCGATTGCAGCACAGGCAACTGCATCGTGCTGGCGACGATTAAGGGCTACGTTTATCAGAAGTCCGTCACCGATAGCATGATCGATAATCTGACGGACCGGCGCCTTCTGGTCTCCACCGATCTGATCACGGAAGCGGTGAAATGCCTGATGACCCAGTCATCCGGCAGCGGAACCCAGGGGCCTCCTGGGCCGCCGGGTCAGCCAGGACAGAACGGCAGCAACGGAACCAATGGAGTTGGATTGGAGGCCGGGCTCACCCGCATCAGCGCGCTGAGCTGGATTCACGCCGCGAATTATCAGCCAATCACTCTAACGGGAATCGAGGGGGGAGAGCTGGTGCTTGCCATGGAATTCAGCAACGCCCTCGACATCACGCAAATCGATCCAGTCAACGTTTTTCAGGTCTGGACGTACAACGAGAGGACGGCCCTTTCGACCGTACAGATGCAATGGGTCCAACTGGTGGGCCACGTCTACCCGGCGACGATCGCTCCCGGCGACATCGACACCACGACCGGTCGCATCAAGAGCGCTACCAAGGCTTCAACCGAGCCGGCGAACGGCGTCGTCTGGGTTTTGAATAAGGTCGACCTGCCGTTCAACCAGGTGAGAATCTGCTTCCTCGGCGATTTTGTAGTGGATGGTTCCGGACACGCCGTAAGCTCCGAGTTCGTCCGCGCCCAATTGCCCACGGGAGCGATCTCAGCGGGCAGCAGCTACAGCCTCGAAGGCGGAACGTTCGAAAGCTGGTTCGCTTATCAACAGTAGCCAGGAGGAAGAGATGGGGACAAGTCAAGTGAATTCCAACCCAACAACCGGTACAACGGCATCCAGGGTCCCACCAGCTCAAACGACCTGTTGTTGTCCCGTCTGCAGCGGTCTTCAATGTCTGGATCGGACCCGCTACTTCTCCGGCCAATTGCTGACCGAGGCGGACCTGAACAATGACCAGGCCTACTGGCTCGCCAAGAATCGCTTGCATAATCGCTACCTGAGCGGCTGGGGCGTGGTGTGCGGAATGCAAGTGGTCTGCGGCGAATGCGATGGATGGGTGACGGTGGAAAGCGGCTATGCGATCGATCCGTGCGGCAATGACGTCATTGTGTGTGGGGATCAGAATTTCAACGTCGCGCAGGCCATCCAGCAATGTTGCGCGCCCGCGCAGAAACAGGCTCCGAACTGTTCACCGCTTCGCTACAATCCGTCGCCTACCTGCCAGGATGCGATTCAGGAATGGTGCGTGACGATCCAATATCAGGAGCAGCCGTCGCGCCTGGTGACGCCGCTGACCAGTTCGACTTCCCAGTCCTCATGCGGCTGCGGCTGCTCCAGCTCAAACGGAAACGGTAAATCGAAATCCAATCTCATGACCAGCGGCTCCTGCCGGGCCGCATCGTCGGCGCCGCCGCCCGCAACCACCGTCCCGGCCGGCGCCTGCGAGCCCACGCGCGTCGTCGAAGGTTTTCAATTGGGCGTCATCCCGGCTTCGGAAGTCGCTGCACGCGCCAGTGCGGGAAATCCGAATTCGTTATCATCGCACTGGCTTTTGTGCATTGAGGGTCTCGCCGTGCTGTTGGCGCAGGCACCCACCTTTGATGCCAATACCACCCCGCAGAGCGCTTACCAGGCCACCTGTACCTACCTCGCCCTCGCGAAACGCGCCCTGGCCAATGCCGAGGAGGTCACGCTGTGCTCGCTCCTGAGCTATCTCTCCGCCATAACGATTCCCTCCGGCGCCGACGTCGCGACCTATACAGGAATTGTCGCAATGATCAAGGACTCCGCCGTCATCGCGTTTTTCAATTGCTTTTGTCTCACGTTTGTTCCGCCGTGTCCGGCGCCGGCGTGCGACAACCGCATTGTCCTCGCCTGCCTCACCGTCCAGAACGGCAAGGTCATTAATATTTGCCACTACCCCGGGCGAAACCAGTTAATCACTCTTCAGACGCTGGGCTATTGGCTGGGCCCGTTGGGACTCAACAATCTCGGCACGGCGCTCGCGGACGCGTTCAACTTCTATTGCTGCCAGCTCGGCCAGAAAACTCAACGCGCCGCGGGCGCGCTGTTCCCTTCCGTTTATTACAACGAATCGGTCAACACCGCCGGTCTCGCGACCCAGGCCGATTTTTCGCGCATCGCCTCTCATTATCTTGCGCAAACCTTAGGCGCTAACATCGTGAATGCCGTTGCTCCGGGAACGCAAGCCGTCGACCTGCGGCCGATGGTCAACACCCCTACCGAACAAGTGACCGAGTCGCTCCGTCGGCAGGGATTCAAGAGCCTGACGCTTCAATCTGTCGACGGCGATCCAGCTTGGAGTGCCGATGCGCTCGCCAATAGCAGCCAGTTCGCGCCCGCCGCAGTCACTGCCACTTCGCCAATTCTCGTCTACACCGTCGGCGACACAGCCGTGGGTTTCGAAGTGATCGATCCGACAACCGCGAAACTTCAGGATCTGCAAAATCAGATCACCGCGCTACAGAACCAGTTGAATCCGCCGCCCGGAGCCGCGGACGCGTCCAAGCCGCAGCAACCGAAGTAAGGAGCCCAGCCGATGGCCGACATCACCGATATTGAACGACTCAATTACTACGAAGGTGAATACCTGGGTGCGATCGATTTTGAAGCGGAGCAGGAGTATCACCGCGACATGCGGCGCCGGCACAATCTTGGTCCGCACACCTGGGGTATTGTCAGTGGCCTCGACATCGCGCAATTTCTAAACGGAGGAGCGAACAGCGAAGTCGACGTATTCATCCAGCCGGGTGTCGCCGTCGACGGCTACGGACGCGAAATTGTCGTGTTCAGCCCCACGCAGTTGACGCCCGACATGTTCGCCGATTTCCCTGCCAAGCAATTGCTCAGCGTTTGGATCGGCTATTCGCAGCAGATGATCAATCCCAGTTCGGACTCCTGCGCCACCGCCGGCCAAACCAACGCCTACAGCCGGGTGCAGGAGAACTTTCAAATCGTGATCAGCCCGCTACCGCCGACCAGCGGACCTGTTCTGGTGGCGGGCAACATGGTCACGCCGCCCTCCACCACCGGTTGGACCCAGCCCGCCACGCTGCCCCCGCTTCCCGCCAATGAAGGCGACGTCGTCATCGCCCTGGACGACTCGGTTCCGTTTCAGGATCTGCCGGACGACAATACCACCGCGCAGTGGCTGGTGCAACTCGGCCAAGTGCAATGGGACGGTCCCAATCAGCGCTTTCTGCAGACCGCGCCCGCGATCGGCAATCAGAATCGTGAATACGCCGGCAGTGTCACCGCATCGATCTATGCTCCGGCCGGTGTCTTGACAATTCAGGACCGCAGCACACCATCACCCTTTCAAATCGGGTCCTTTACAGGTGTTGCGGCGGAGGTGCAAGGATCGCTGGCCGTGGATGCCCGTTTGACTGCGCAAGCGGATGTTTGGCTAAACGGTGGAAACAACTACGCCATGTATTTCAAGGATACCGCAGGAGCCGACGGCGACACGGTCCTCTTTATGCAGCGGCAGGACGGACCTACCGGCGGCGCCGATCTCCACATCCACGTCGGCGATAATTCGGACCCCGTAAACAAGCCGCAGCGGCTGACCGTCGGCTGGGGTGCGAGCGGTGCGACTGATACCAACGTCTTCACGGTAAGCGCGTCGGGCGCCGTTAACATTCCCAGTGGTGCGCTGACCTTCGGCACCCAACTCGCGCAGGTTCTGAATCTCTATGGAACCGGCTACGGGATTGGCGTCCAGACCAACACGCTTTATTTCCGTTCGGCATCCGATTTCGCCTTCTATGTGAACGGCCAGTATAGTTCCACGCAGGACAACCCGGGAACGGGCGGCACGGCCTCTCTTGTGATCGATTCAGACGGTGACGTGACCATCAATGGCGCGCTCGTCGTGGATCATGCGAACGCCAACAATGCGGCCTTGTACCCGGGGCTGGCGTTTGGGCTCAACAGCGGCGAGGGAATTGCGTCCAAAAGGACTGCGGGCGGAAATCAGTATGGGCTCGATTTCTATACGGATTTCGCGGTCCGGATGAGCATCAACAATCACGGCGATGTAGGCATCGGCACCACCGCGCCCGACGCGCAGCTCACTGTCAGCGGCGGCCAATTCGACTTGATCAATACCGAAGGCGATTTCAAAATCGGCAACGCCACCAACCGCCTCAAGATGGGCGTGAATCTGGGCACCGGCGACGGCCGTCTGCGCGCGGTAGGCGGCCGTTTGATGCTCGGCACCGGCGTAGCGGATGTCCTCACGATTTCGGGATCCAACGTGGGCATCGGCAATCCGGCGCCGGTTGACGCCCTCGATGTCGCTGGCAATGTGAACGCTTCAGGAACCCTCACCGCCGGCGATATGAGTTCGAATGGAAGCCTGTCTGTAAAGGGAAGTCTCCACGTGAACGGCAACATCACCGCGGGAGGCTCGAAAAGCGGCTACGTCGTCGAACGCTTCCTGAGCCGCGCCAAGAAACCGCTCGAGCGTGGCGACGTGGTGGTGCTCGATATCAGGCCGTCGACCGTTTGCTACGGCAGCCAGGGCCGGATTCCTTTGCTCGAAATTACGTTGGCAAATAAAGCTGGCGATACGCGCGTGTGCGGCGTGGTGGATGAACCCTTGCTTGCCGAAGACGAAACCCCCGGTTTCGATCGAACGCCTATCGGCAAGGCCCAGCTCGGCACGGTGGTGACTTTGGGAGCCTACGCGTATTGCAAAGCGCTCGGCCCCATTCAATGCGGCGACCTGCTGATCGCCAGCTCCACCGCGGGTCACGCCCAACGCGTCGATTCCGAGGCGGCCTATCCAGCGGGCTCCGTCATCGGCAAGGCACTGGGCGCGCTTGAAAAAGGCAAGGGTGTGATTCCCGTCCTGATTTCGCACCAATAGGAGAAAGATATGAACGAACGGCTGGCCGAGCTTCGCAAGGAATTGGAAAGAGGGCGGCAGCGCATGCAGGCTCTTGAGCATGAGCGTCAGGAAGTGCGCGACACCATGCTTCGTATTGTGGGAGCAATCAGCGTCCTCGAAGAATTGTCCGCGCGGGAAGCCGCCAAAAAAGTCGCGTAGGCCATGAGCAGTGAAGCAGTGCTCACGATCCGGAGCTGGCGCAACCTTTATACGGTAGCGCCAGACCATCCCGCGCCCGAAGAGCTGCGGGGACGGCTCGATGCGCTCGTCGAACGCGACGTTCTCGACGCCTGCCGCCGGTGCCTGGCTCCTTTCATCGCCGAGTCGGATCCCTCGGTGTGGCTGATTCGCTCGCTGGTCGTCGATCTCGCGATCGATACCAGCCCGTACTCAATCGAGAAAGCCGCCGGGTCGTGGGGTGAACAGCTCGCGCGTGAGATCCGCGACGTCCTTGATGGTTGCGGATCCGGCGCGGCAATTCGCTTCGAAAACCCCGTCTCCTACGTCGCGCAGTGGGCGCGCGACATGGCGTCCGGATGCGCCTGGGAGCAGTGGTATTACAGCGAGTTCGACTCTTTGCGGAGTCTGCCGCGGAGCGCCGCGATCGTCGAAGGAATTCTGCGTGAGAAGCAAGATGCGCCCGCCATTCTCCTCCAACTGTATGCTCGCGGAGGCCTGGAGCCGATCCTGGCCGCCCTTTCCGGCGGCGATGCCCGCCGCCTTTTTCACGGCCTCCTGCCGCCGGACGCGGCCGCTCCGGGACAATGGGTTGCGCGGCTGCTGACGCTGTGGAATCGGATCCCCTTAAGTTTCGCCTCGGATTCGGCGAGCGACGCGATCCGTTTGTTTGCCGCGGCCGCTTCCGAATGGACCGCCGGCGGCTTTGCCGGTCTGAGAAGCGCAATCGACGGTCTTGTTGAGCTCCGCCGCGTGGTGTCGTCCATGCATCCGCCACAAATGGCTCACGAATTTCTGGAAGCGTCCGTGAAACGTGATTACGAAGCCGCGCGGCGCATTCTCCGCTCCAACCACCTCTCCGCCGCCAATTGGCTCTTCGATTTCGTAAACCGCGCCTCCGATGCCGATCCCGCCTGGGCCGGCTTCGCCGCGTCGGTGATTGATCCGGCGGCAGCGCATGGCGGTACGCGCGAGGAATCTTTCTTGACGGAGCTTGGCGGAATCTTTCTTCTTGGACCCGCATGGTCCGCTCTGAAAATCGCCGAAGCCCTGCGCGCCGCCGCCGCTACCTGTCCGCGGCCCGAGCACGCCGAAGCAATCCTGTGTCACCTTCTCGCCGTGCGATGTCTCGGATGGCCGCGCACGTCTCTCGCCATTAGCGATCCCGCGCTCTTGGCGTTTGCCGCTCTCGCCGCCGCGCCGCCGCTGGGTGAAATGGCCGAGATCCTCGCCGCCGCGGACCACGATGCCGCGCTACGGATTCTCGAGCAGGAGATCGAGCCCGCTGACGGCGATGCGCTCGAGTATTTCGCAATCGGCCGTGTGTTTCCCGAATTGCAGCTCGCCGAGGGGGCGGAGTCCGCATGGTCGCGCATCGCCTCGGCGGTGCTCAGCAAGTTCGCGCGCGGCTTGCCCGGCTTCTCCCGCAGCAGCCCGGAATATATCTTTCAGAACTTCCTGTGGGGCACCAGTTCTGTCCGCACCACCGCCGGCCGCATCGAAGTGCGGCTCGCATACAGTCCGCTCGCGGTGGTGCTGCGCATCGGCGGAGCCTACCGCCGGATCACACTTCCATGGCAGGAAGGAATCGAGATATGTCTTCTCGGCCCGGCGGATTAGTCGACCTCGAAACCGCCGCTCCTTCGCCCTTCACCGGCGCGATCCAACATCTCGAGGCGGAGCTCGATTGGCTGCTGCGGCTGCTACACGCGGAAATCCTGCGCCTGAAGGCAGCTAATCTTCTCGCGGCCGATCCCTTTCGCGGCCTGTACCTCAGTGACGAGCAGGTCGACGCGATTCTACGAAGCTGGAACACAGAGCAGCGCCGCCCACCCGTGGCGCGGATCGCCGATCTCAGGCGCCAGGCCGCCGCCACGCGCCACGAAATCGATTCGCGCGTGGAAACTCATCTTCCGCTGCTCCGCCTGGCCGCGATGTTCGATCTCTCCGAGTTCGAGCGGCATGTGCTCATTGCCGCGCTCGCCGTCGACATGGATCTTCGCTTTGAAGCGCTCTATTCCTGGGCCAGGAACGACGTCACGCGCAAGAGTCTTTCCGTCGACCTGGCGCTGAAACTGTTTTGCGAAGATGGTTCGCGAGAAGCATTCCGGGAGGACGCTCCCCTGTTTCGGAACCAGCTCCTGTGCGCTGCGGGCGAGCCCCAGGAGCGCGAGACCTCGTTTCTCGGGCGCTCTTTGCGCGTCGATTCCCGAATCGCTCAGTTTCTGCTCGCCGAAGACGTTCTCGACGCGCGGCTGTCCCCGTTCACGACGTTAATCACGCCATCGCACGAATACAATTCCTTGCACCTTCCGGACGCTCTGCGAAGTGAGCTCCAAAGCGAACGTCACCCGATCATGTTCTTGTGTGGTCCTTGGGGCGCGGGAAAGCGGTCGGCGGCTGAGGCTCTCTGCTTGAATGCCGGATGCGATCTCCTGGTCGCCGATTTGAGCCGAATCGCCGGCGCACGCCTTGCACCGCACGAAGCGTTCGCGCTGCTTCAGCGAGAAGCGGTCCTGAGAGAGTCCGCGCTCTTGCTCGAACATGCCGAAGCTTTGATGACCGACGCGGGCGCTTTGGATCCCTTTGGCGCTGCCTTGGAACGGCTCCATCCGCGCTCTGGCGTGCGCGTCTTCATAGCCAGCGAGGCGCCATGGCCGCGCCGCACCGGCTGGCCGTCCTTCGATTTTTCAGTGCCTGTTTTTTCAAATCGTCTGAAACTCTGGCGCGAAGCTCTCGATTCGCACGAAATTCCTGCTTCCGCGGCTGACGTCGAGCGGCTCGCCAACCGGTTCGCGCTCACCGGCGGCGCGATTCATTGCGCCTGTGCGGATGCCGCTCGCCGCGCCACACTATCTCTCGGCGACCTCGAAAAAGCCGCGCGCGCCCAATCGAACCACGGCCTCCGCCGGTTCTCCCAGAAGGTCGAAAATCTTGGCACCTGGGATTCCCTGGTCCTGCCGCCGCACATCATGCGTCAGCTTCGAGATGTCTGTATCGCGGAGCGTCACCGTCATACCGTGTACTCCAAGTGGGGATTTGACCG
>Ga0335077_10012212_pt1 | contig 10739 bp, 12 predicted proteins | sample Lox_Sample_31_FD_207151 | JGI IMG/M metagenome (GOLD analysis project Ga0335077, IMG submission 207151) | Soil microbial communities from Loxahatchee National Wildlife Refuge, Florida, United States - Lox_Sample_3.1 | ecosystem: Environmental > Terrestrial > Soil > Wetlands | place: USA...
GAGTCCGTCGGTCCCCCATCCCCTTGCCTTTGCAATCTCCTCCACCCTTTCGGGCCGAAAGGCCCCTTCGGTGTCGATGTACAGCGACTTCCGGCCCTCTCTGGCTGCCACCAGTGCGGCCTGCATCGCCAGCTGCGACTTGCCACTATTGCTCATCCCGAAAATCTCTGTGAGCGTCCCGGCCCTAAAGCCTCCCCCCAGCAGTCCATCGATCGCCGCCGAGCCGGTCTTATGGAAGGGAAAAGCGGCGACGCGTCGAACCGAATCTCCTGCAGCCTGCCAAGGACTCACCGTTTTGTCCCCTGACCCCCCGCTCTCATCCTCGTTTCATCACCGATGTCTTTTTAACTGTGAGTCGAGGCCCGGACAAAAGTCACGAAGTGAACCCTCAACCTCCTCCTCAGACCAGACGACCGCTCAGCGTCCTGCAGAAGGCCACAAACAAGCAAGTCTCCGTACGCCTGAAGAACGAAATCGAGTACAGAGGGAAGATGGCCAACGTCGACCCGTACATGAACGTCATTCTCGTCGACGCCGAGGAATCAGAGAACGGCGCCAAGGTCGCCAACTATGGGAAGGTGGTCATACGGGGCAACAACGTCCTCTACGTGAAGATAGAGGATAGACTCTAGGAGGCCCCGAAGTGGTGCAGAGGTCGCTCCACGTAGAGGAGATAAGAGGACACAGCGTCCAGGATTTTGAATTAGAGATAGTCGAGCGGAAGGGGAAGGGACACCCCGACAGCCTTGTGGACGGGGCCTCAGAGGCAGTCTCGCTCGGGCTCTGCGACCATTACATCAAGACCTTTGGTGCTATATTGCATCACAACGTGGACAAGGGCATCCTCGTCGGGGGTAGGTCGGAGCCGAAGTTCGGTGGAGGCACCGTCATCGCGCCCATCTACCTGATGGTGGCAGGCAGGGCGACAGAGCTTGTTCCGTTCAAGGGCAGGAACGTCGAAGTCCCCGTGGGGGAAATCGCCCTGCACTCGATCAGGCGTTTCATAGCGGAGACCATGCGATTCCTCGATCCTGACGAGGACATGATCATTGATACCAAAATCAAGCAGGGTTCGCCCGACCTTGTAGCGGTCTTCATGAGGAAGGGCGTCATGCCCATCTCCAACGACACCTCGATTGGGGTCGGCTACGCGCCCCTCACGCCGACGGAGAGCATCGTCCTGGGGGCTGAGAAACTGCTGAACTCCCCTTCATTCAAGAAGAAGTACCCCGAAGTGGGCGAAGACGTGAAGGTCATGGGAATGAGGAGGGGAAAGAAGTTGGAGACAACCGTGGCCGCAGCCATGGTGAGCGGGAAGATCCCAGACGCAAGTCACTACCTCAGCGTAGTGGAGGACGTGGGTGAGGAGCTGGAGAAGCTCGCTTCGAGTTCGAAGCTGGATGTCAACTTCAAGCTGAACGCGGCTGACAACCCAAAGCACGGCGAGTTCTACCTTACCGTGACCGGAACATCCGCAGAGCAGGGGGACGACGGAAACACGGGGAGGGGAAACAGAGTGAACGGGCTCATCTCTCCCATGCGGCAGTACTCCATGGAGGCGACGGCAGGAAAGAACCCCGTGAACCACACCGGCAAGATACTCAACGCCCTGGCAGTACTCACGGCCCAGGAAATAGTGAAGAAGCTGCCGTCCGTCAGGGAGTCCTACGTGCGCATACTTAGCAGGATTGGCAATCCAATAGACCAGCCCCTTATCGCTAGCGCGGCCGTGGTGATGGAGAAGGGTGCCCGCCTTTCCTCAGTGAAGGGAGACATCGAGTCAATCCTCGACGACTCTCTGACCAACGTCCGCAAGGTGACGAACCTCATCCTTCAGAAGAAGATAGAGCTATTCTAGGGACGTCGTCTCTCCTCTGACATAGCTGCGGATCTTCTCCGCGTCTGATTCGACGTTGTAGGCTCTCCTGAAGAACGAAGCGACTGCACTTACATCGTGCATCAGCAGCTCTTCGCTGTTGGGATGCCCCAAATCGACCGCCTGAGGCCAGTCAATGAGCCAGACGGAGGCGCCGTCTGTCAGTACGTTATACTCGCTGAGGTCAGCGTTGACAAGGCCGGCTTTGACGCAAGCAATTCGCATCGAGTCGACGATTGCCCTGAGGGCTCCAGCGGGGTCCTCAAGGTAGGGCCTCTGGGAGAGGCGCACCCCTGCCAGTTCCTGGAGCAGTACAGTGCTTCGGCTGTACGCTATCGCCCTCGGAAAGGCCGGGCTAAGGCCTTCCAACTTCCTCAGTGCGTGATACTCCCGCTTTGCCGCGTCGTAGTTTGCGGTCATCCAGCTCCTGAACTCGGCGCGCTCCCTGACTCGAGTCTTTCTTATGCTGGTGAAGCTGATCCTCCCTATCTTGTAGAGCTTCAGGGCGTACACCGTTCCTTCTTCGGTCAGGGCCTCGTAGACGTCCGACTCTTTCCCCTTCGCGATTATTGCCCCCAGCGCAAAGATGAGGTCCTTCTTCACGTAGTCCTTCAGGGCCATCACCTCAACCCCCTCGCGGGTGAGCGCGTACCCCTGGCCACGGCGCAACGCGAGCCCCTTCTTTTCCAGAGCGTCTGTCGCGAACCTCACCCGGTCGAGGGGGAGCCTGCTCATGCGCGATATCCTCCCAAGGTCGGGGGTGCCATAGCCTGCCGTCGATCTCTCCAGGCCCGCAAGCGTCCTCCACTCCTCGTCCTTCAGCGACTTCAGGACCCTAGCCGCATTCTCTGTGGTCGACACATGGCATTCCCCCTTGGGTCAGAGACCTTCGATATATCAAAGGACACCCCGCAACGAGGCAAGGCGTTGATTACCTCGTCCCGTTCCCTGCAGCCCTCTCGTATGCCGACCAGTAGCCGTCCCGCCTGGGGACAAACCGCGAAGGACTGCTGTCGCCCCTACTCAGCCACAGCCCTCTGCCATCGCTCACCTTGCCGATTTCTGTTAATCTTATTCCCTTGCGGCGCATGTTCCCTTGCAGTCGGCTTTTCCTCGCAGGCGCGCAAGTGATGAGCAGGGCCCCTTCTCCCATGGTGGTCAGCGGGTCGACTCCGAAGGCGCCGCAGACCTTCCGTACCGCTGCGGGTACAGGGATGTTCTCCGTCTCCACGGCGAAGGCCTTCCGCGAGGCGGCAGCCATCTCTTCAAGCGCTCCCAGCACACCTCCCTCGGTCGCGTCGTGCATTGAGGACACCCCCCCGCGTCCCACACCGATCTTTCGCGCTATCCTCGCGTCCTCGACCGTGGTGCAGAGGGAAATCATCTGCCTCGCTCTCCTGCCTGCTTCTTTCCCTGCCTTCGCGGCGACGAAAACCGGGAACGACAGAGCGAAGGAGGCCGTGGCTTCAATGGCAGCGTGCTTCGTCATCATGATGGCGTCTCCCGCTTGCGCCATCGCGGGTGTCACGTACCCACCTTCTGGGGCAAGACCCATCATGGTTCCGCTGCCGATGACCGTGAATCCTGCGCCGGGATAGGTCCCGGTGTGTCCCCCCACAATCGTAATGCCGAGCCTTGCACACTCGAGCCCAACCTCCTCCACGTATGCCATCCGCTCGGATTCACTCATCACTTCAGGGAAGTTGTACGTGAAGATTGCGAACTCTGGATCGCACCCGGACGCCGTGTAGTCGGATGCGATCAGATGGACGCTCAGCCGGGCCGATTTCTTCGCGCCGAACCCGGGGATTGCAGAAATCGGGTCTGTGGTAACAATCATGACCCGGCCACCCCCGAGGGACACCACGCCATTGTCGAGGCCCTTCCCGGGGGCGACGACGGTCCTGTTGGAGCTCTTGCCAAGATGTGCGTAGACGGCCTTGTCCATGAACCGGCCGGATTCTTTGCCTGTGCGAGCCAAGGACCGTCTAGTCGTACCCCAGTCTTCTAAATGCTGGCCGCGCCGCACGTATCAGAACGAGTGCGACCGGGATGAACGCGAGGTCGAGCATGGTTAGGAGGTCGGAGGAGGCGATGATGAACCCTTCGGACCATCCCTGTGGGCTGCTATATCCGAACAATCCGAAGGCATAGAAGAACGAATCAGGGAAAAAGAACATGATCGTCTCGTAGATGGTCGCGAGAATCATTGTCGCGACCATCGTTCTGACTCCTTTCTTTCTTGCCCACCCGATGATGAGAGCCTCCGGGGCCCTCGCCCACACTATGCCCGGGGCGTAGATTGCCGGCCAACCGAGATAAGCGACGTTGAGCGACTCCCCGAGAAACGAGCCGACGGCGATCGAGCTGAAGCTAGTCCACGGTCCGACGAGGATGCTGAGCGCCATGTAGATAGGTGGCGCCCACGTTATCTCTCCGAGGGGTGTCGGGAGCTTGATTGAGAGAAACGTGCCAAGGGCAATCAGGGCTGAAAAGACTATGACCACCGCCAGGTTCTTCGGTGCGCTGATGTTCTGCTCTGACGGAGGAGCCGCTCCTGGTCTCACGCTCCTACGCTCGCGGCTCGAGCTTTATAAACGGCTGAATAAGCCACTTATAACGTGCAGCCGCCCGATGAGCTGATGACGAGCCTCGTCCTCCCAGGAATCAGGCAGCTGCTTGCTTTCGAACTCCGGGCAAGAGGGATGTCTCAGAACAGGATCTCCAGATTGCTCGGAGTTACCCAGGCCTCGGTGAGCATCTACCTGAGCTCGGACAGAGAAAAGGCCTACGGGTCCCTCTCGAGGCTCTCGCTGTCTAGAAGAGCAGCAGACAGGGCCACCGCTCAGCTCGCCGACGCTCTCCAGGTGGGTCCCGAGGAGGGAGTCAGGGTACTGGGCGCCATCTGGATGGGCATGCTCGGAACTGGTGCTGCCTGCGCGGCGCACCGGGAGATGTATCCCTCTCTTGCCGACTGCAGGTACTGCCTCGAGGAATACGGGTCGTTGGCGGGCGACGTCACCGGAGCCGTCGCCGAGGTCTCAGGCGCTGTGAAACTGCTCGAGAACTCGCCCGAGTTCCCCGCGATCATGCCGGAGGTCTCGGTCAACATAGCGTGCGCCTCTGGGGATGCCGTGGGTCCCGCAGGCGTGGTCGCGGTCCCCGGGCGAATCGTGAAGGTCCACGACCGCGCGCGAGCGATGCTCCCCCCTGAGCCAGGGGCTTCGGTCCACATGTCGAGGGTCCTGATTCTCGCGAGAAACGCGAGAAAAGGGTTCAGAGCAGTAATCAACCTACGCTACGACCGCAAGATGGCAGCCGTTGTCAAGAGGCAGGGCCTGAAGGCCGTGACAATAGTGGAGCATTCAGGACGAACGGGGGAAGACCCCACCGCCGAAGCCTTCGAAAGGCTGCTGAAAGTCGCCCCCCGCCACTTCGACGTCCTAATCGATGAAGGGGGCAGCGGCATCGAGCCCAACCTGTACGTCTTCGCCGGGGGAGCCAGGGAGGCTGCGCGCACGGCAATCAGCCTGGCCCGGGCCTATTCAGCGGCTTAGTGGTCGTATCTTCTCAAGTTCCCTCCCCGCGCTCTTGGCTCTCCTTACACAGGCAGCTAGGAAGGCAACGTAGATGGGCTCTGGCCTCTCCGGCCTGCTCACGTACTCCGGATGATACTGTGTCGCCAGGTAGAACGGGTGGCCCTCGAGTTCAAGTATCTCCGCTCTCCTGCCGTTGTCGCTGAACGCCGTATACTTCATCCCATTGCCCTCGAAACGCCCGAGAAACTTCTGGTTCAGCTCGTACCTGTGCCTGTGCCTCTCCCTGATCTTCTCTGTCCTGTAGATGTCGAACGCCCTGCTGGGTTTCTTGATGAAGACGTCGTGGCCCCCGAGCCGCATGGTGCCGCCGAGGTCAGTTACCACGCGCTGCTCGGGTAGCATGTCAATCACCGGGTAGGGCGTGTCCGGGTCCGCTTCAGTCGTATTCGCGCCCTTCAGGCCGAGGACGTGCCTCGCGAAGGAAACACTGGCAAGCTGGAAGCCGTAGCACAGCCCGAGAAAGGGAATCTCCTGCACCCTCGCCTTGTTGGCAGCGGCTATCTTCCCTTCCACCCCCCTGCTCCCGAACCCCTGGGGGAGAACCACGCCATCGTAGGCGTCCATGAGGTCGAGCTTCGACTCGTCCTTCTCTATCTCCTCCGACTCGACCCACGATATCCGGGTGCTCGCGCCATTGACTGCGCCCGCCTGCGACAAGGCCTGGTTGACGCTTACGTAGCTGTCCGCAAGGTTGGCATACTTCCCCACCATTGCGATTCGGACAGTGACACGGTGGTCTACGAACCTGTCGGCTACCCCGTTCCACGACCTCATCTCCAACCTTGTCCTGAGGGCGAACTGCTTCCGGATGGGCTTCAGCACCCCCTCCCTTTCGAGGAGCCTCGGCACCTGGTAGATGCTCTCCACGTCCGGGTCAGAGATCACGCTTTCGAGGGGGACGCTGCAGAAGAGCGCTATCTTCTCCTTCGCTTCGGCCGGGAGGACCCTGGTGCCGCGAATCACGATGACGTCGGGTTGAATCCCTATCCTGCGCATCTCCTGGACGCTGTGCTGCGTGGGCTTCGTCTTCATCTCCCCGACCACTGCCAGCTCAGGGGCGAGGCTGACGTGGAGGAACAGGGTCCGCGAGGTTCCCTCTTCAATCCTCATCTGACGAAATGCTTCCAGGAAGGGAAGGCTCTCTATGTCCCCCACGGTGCCGCCGCACTCGACCACCAGCACGTCCACCTTCTCCTCATTGCCTAGCTCCCGGATCCTCCGCTTGATTTCGTCGGTGATGTGAGGGATTATCTGCACGGATTTGCCTAGAAACCTCCCCCTTCTCTCGTCGTCGATCACCTTCTTGTAGATCTGGCCCGTCGTTATGTTGTTCGCCTTCGTCATGTCCCTGTTCAGGAACCTTTCGTAGTTCCCCAGGTCCATGTCGGTCTCCCCTCCGTCGTCCGTCACGAACACCTCGCCGTGGGTGTAGGGGTTCATGGTTCCCGCGTCGAAATTGATGTACGGGTCTATCTTCAGGCAGGTTACTTCAATCCCCGACAACTGGAGGAGCTTGGCCACCGAGGAGGTGATGATGCCCTTGCCGAGCCCCGACATTACTCCGCCGGTCACAAACAGATACTTCGGCACATCGTCTCAGAGCGCCTTGCGTAGATAAGCGTTCCGAGAGGCGGCTCTGTTAAGTTAGCGGTTGTGGGAGGAAAGCCGTCTCGGTGTTAAGCGTCGGTTGCTGGACTTACCCAAACCTTCGTTGTCGATTCACCTTTTGAGTTGACCAATGTAGTGAAAGTTGCCTTTGCCCTCGCTAACTGCTTCAAACCTCCTGAGCAGTTTTTGTCAAAGGTGATTCCACCCTTGATATGCTCCCTCCATCTTGGTGTGCTTCGTATCTCCCCTATCATAGAATAGGTCGCTCTGCCTCCTCCCTTCAGATATAGGATTCCTGAGCCTTCCTGAATGTCGTTGGCCTTCCCCGTTGGGTAGATTCTGACGGTTTGGAGGCTCGTCAATTCTCTTCCCTTGAACCTCCCTTTGCTTACCATCGAGACCTCTTCGAGTGACTGACCTCTTTCAACGGCAACCCTGAAACTCGCTGACTTTGCGCTCAGTTCAAACGTGGGCGGTCTTTCCTGAACCATCCTTGCTCGCGTTCTGTATCAAAGTCAGCCATTTATTCTCGCCCTCGACCCTGATTCCCGCCATCTCTGAGGGCGTCCTTCCTCCCAGCCCCTCGTGAGGCCTGATGTAGTTGTGGAACACTTGAAGGCCCTTCAGGATTGAGCTGTCTGACCTCTTCAGCCCTCTCATCACCTTCTCCCTGCCTCTCAGTTCCCCGTTCATGCGCTCCATCTTGTTGTTGTGGACTTCGCCGCCGAGCCTGATGTCCCGAACATGGGTCGTGTTCCTGTCCCTGAACTTGGAATACCACTCCTTCCGGTTCGCCGTCTCGAAGTTGTGCGCCCCATCGCTGATGAGAACCTTCGGCCTCTTCCCTGCCCTCTCCTCCGCCTCCTTGAACATGGGTCGCACGTCTGAGTCAGGCTCGGAGGGAGCGGCCTGTCATGGTAGAGGATGGGTTCGACTGGACGGGCCAATGCCCCTAAGCGCGAGGGCTCGTCTTTTGAACCCTTTCAGCGGCCCGAAATCGAGGTTTCTGCCCTCAGCAACCGACGCTTAACACCGAGACGAACCCGCGCCAGCAACCGTCAACTTAACAGAGCCCGAGAGGCCGCCGGCCTAAGGCACCTGCTGCGTTATCACTGCCAGGTCGGAAACGTCCACGAGGAGCTTGCTCACCCTGTCGAGGGCTGCAAGGGTCTCCGCCGTCTCTGCGCCGTCGGGCGAAGGCATCTTTGCGATGGCGGCAAGCTTCTCCGCGATTTCCTGAGCCAGGGCGCTCACTTGCCTGTTAATGGTCCGCTGCTTCCCGGCTCGCCTCGAGATGAACCCCTGGGTCGCCAGGTCATTCATGGCTGTAAGCTTCGAAACGCAGGCAGAGTACTCCCTGGCTCGGGGCCTGGGGCTGGCCCTGTCGTGAAACTTGTGCGAAAGGTCAGTAATCGCGTCTCCGATGCTCTCGAGGAAGGTCGCCAGCACCCGATAGTCGATTAGATCTACTGGGGAGAGACCGTAGCGTTCGGCCACGTCCGGTCTGACTATCGCCGCCCGCGTGGCTCGGACAAGCAGGAAATAGAGCCTGTCCACCTCATCGTCGCGCTCCCCTACAAGGGCGAGGAGCTTCTGGTCCCCCTTCGCAAGACCCTCGGCCATGTCCTTGAGCATGCCGTCCAGCAGACCGGACATCCTAAGGACGATTCTCTCGGGGATTATTGCGGTCGGCTCGAGCAGGAACTGCATCGTCATGCGCTTGGAGTCCTCGTCCATGATCTCCAGACCTACCAGCCTCCCGATGGTCGACTTTATGGCCGCCCTGTCCTCCCTAGAAATCACCCTGCTTCCCACGACCCTGATCACGTCGTACCCCAGAAGGTAGGCTCCCGTCACGTCGTTGGTGACGTGGCTGAGGTCGTCACTGGGGTAGTCTATGGTGATCTGCTTCGGCTCCTCCTCTCCCCCCTCGAGGGGTCTGACCATCAGCTTCCCTCCTGGCAACTCCTCCACCGAGAGAGTGTCCCCTTTCTTGACGCCGTTCTTCCTGACCCATTCCTTTGGGAGCGAGACGAGGATTGTCCCCTCCCCCATCTCGATGGCCTTCCGGGCAGGCACGTCTCTATAGAGCCCCGGCCGTTCTCTATAACTCTTGCACCCTATTCCGCGACGTCGACGGGCCTGGCGCCCAGGAGCCTGAAGAGGTCATCCGTCCCGATCCCGAACACAGAGTTCGGGGTTCCCGCCGCCGCCCAGACGTGACCGAACCTCGCCACGGAAGAGTCCGTAAGGACCGTGACCCCTTCTGCGTGGGGGAAGGGCGGGACCCCTCCGATCGGGAAGCCTGTCCTGTCCCGCACCTCGGTAGGCCTTGCCATTCGCAGCTCCGTCCCCGTGACCTTCGTGAGCTTGGCGCCGTCCACCCTCTTATCCCCGGAGATTATCACGACTGCGGTACTCTCTCCGACGAAAACCACGCTCTTTGCTATCTCTGCCACGCTGCACCCGAGCGCCTGTGCTGCGAGGGCGGAGTTCTTGGTGCTCTCGTCGAACTCCCTGAACTCGAAGTGCACACCTGACTTCGAGAGGTACTCGAAGACTCGCTCTCGGCTCCCCATTCTTCGGACCTACCGGCCCGGCTGAGGGGGCTTGTTCACCTGCTTGTTGACGGCATCGGCGAGGTAGTGCCCTCGGAGCGTGACTCTTGCTTCCTTCACGCCAGGGACCGACAGCAGCCCCGCTTTGATGTCGCTCGCTATCTTGAGTGCGAAAATGGGGGGACAGAAGGGGGCGGTCAGGTGGAACTCCAGCTCTACCGTGCCGCCGGCGACGCTCATTTTGTCTATCAGCTTGAGGTCAGTTATCGGCCTGCCAAGCTCTGGATCCATGATCTTCGACATCGCTTCCGTGAGAGCCGATTCCTGGACCGCCGCCAAAGCTTTCGGCCGAAAATCGTCAACTGCTTATTTATCCGTTTGGCGGCCGGCAAGCCTTGAACATTTGTCTCTTCTCTCTTCGTTCTTCGTCTTCGACCCAGCCCTCTTCATCGGAGCGTTCGCCCTTCTGTTCGCTGTAACCGATGCAGTTGGGACGGTCCCAATTTTCGTTTCCCTGACTTCCGATTTCCCCGACGCCCGCAAGAGGATAATCAAGCAGGCCATAATCATCTCAACGGCGGTCCTTATCGTCTTTTCACTCTTCGGATGGCTGATATTCGACATCTTCGGGATCACCCTGGACGACTTCCGCATCGCGGGAGGCATCATCCTTTTCGCGGTCGCAATAGATCAGCTTACCGGGGGAGACGTGAAGTCCAAAGGGCTGGAGCCTTCGGACGTCGCAACCTTCCCTCTCGCCACCCCTCTACTGGCGGGGCCGGGTGCGATCTCTACCGTCATCATCATCTCAGGTCCACCCTACAGTCCGCTGCTCGCCCTCATCGTGGTAGTGTGCAACTCCGCCCTCGCCTTTGCGATTCTCTCGAGCTCCGACTGGGTGAGGAAGTTCCTGGGAGCGAACGGAACGAACGCCCTTTCGAGGATCACAGCTCTCCTTATAGCAGCGCTCGCCGTCTCTTTCGTAGTCGGCGGGGTCACCGACCTGATTTCGTCGTTCAGGTGAAGCCGATGGCAACGGCAGTCCACATAAAGATCAGGGGCATCGTTCACGGCGTCTCCTTCAGGTCGAGCATGGCC
>Ga0335077_10012213_pt1 | contig 10737 bp, 8 predicted proteins | sample Lox_Sample_31_FD_207151 | JGI IMG/M metagenome (GOLD analysis project Ga0335077, IMG submission 207151) | Soil microbial communities from Loxahatchee National Wildlife Refuge, Florida, United States - Lox_Sample_3.1 | ecosystem: Environmental > Terrestrial > Soil > Wetlands | place: USA: Florida...
GCGAGTCGTTTCTCCATTTTGCGGCGGCGGGCCCCCAGTTGTCGTCTGCGTCCATTGCTCTGGGGGCCCTGTCGGGCGCCACCGGCGACGGGCTCGTCCTGGCGTCCATGGATATCTGCCCGGGGGCCGCATTCGCACCCGATGAACCAACGGGCTGTCCCAATTCCCTATCGCTGATCTCCGCGGTATTCGACGATCTCTTAGGTGGGCCGCCGCCGTCAAGCGATTCGGCAACGCTCGGTCCCGCGAATTCTTTCGATATCTTCCTCGACCTCACGGCGGACGGCGGTTTCGGCGGTGGGGCATCTCTGGATTCGGCGACCGTAGGCATTGTTGCGGCCGAACAGGAGGCGGTGACGCCCGAACCGGACACAATCGCTCTCACCGCCGCCGGTCTGGCGGTCGTGGCTATAGCGGCGCGGCTCGCACAGAACGCCGGGAGCCGGCGCCCGCGAGCGGACCACCAGGCGTGAGAGAGGAAGGCGCTTAGATCTTTTGAGGAGGCACCAATGAGAAAGTTACGAATGGTATGTGCCGGAGTCCTGGGGGTGCTGCTCGCGGTCCCGGTTGGATTTTCGTCGGGCCATCGGGAAGCGCCCATCGCGGCACTGGATCCCAAAGCCGACATTACCGATGTGTTCGCTTTCCGCAGTTTCGTGACGCTGGCGGACATCATCAGCGGCTCCAATTTCCCGAAGGTCACGATCATTGTCTGCATCGACCCATTCCTGGAAATGGCCAACGGCCCGACTTGGTTCCCATTCGATCCGGATATCCTCTACGAGATCAAGATCGATAACAACAACGATGCGGTGGAGGACATCGTTTTCCAGTTCCGGTTCACCACGGAACAGCGGTTGCCGGATCTGTTTCAGGCCTACGCCGGCGCGGGCGCCGGATTCGCCGCCCCTGCGAACTCGCCCGCTCCCGTTGCTCCGGGCACGCCGATCATCCCGGCCCAGGTTACGTCCTTCAGCAGCTCAGGGCTGGGACAACGCCAGTCCTATACCGTCACGATGATCAAGGGCGGGGTGTCCACTCCGATAACCGGACCCGGACCGTTTTACGCCCTGCCGGCCAACGTTGGGCCGCGAACGATGAACTATTCCGCCTTGTTCAACGAGGCGAGTTATTCGACCAATACGGCCAACCTAAAGGTATTTGCCGGAACCGTGGACGACCCCTTCTTTGCCGATCTGGGCGGCCTGTTCGACACACTGAACCTCCGTTCCGCCATCGGCCCCGGAGTACTGACGCCGGTCCAGGACGCCCAAAATGCGAATCTCGCACCCGACACGTTGAGCGGTTATGGCGTAAACGCGATCGCAATCGAAGTTCCGGTGACGATGCTGACCCGTACGGGTGCGATAGAGCCTTCGAATTCGCCCGCTGCCACGATCGGGGTCTGGGCCACCACGTCCAGACCGAGACTGACGGTTCGCCGCGCCCCGCTGCCGCAACAGGGCTCGGGAGGATTCAGCCAGGTGCAGCGCATGGGCAACCCATACATCAACCAACTCCTGATCGGCACCGGCTCCAAGGATCGCTTCAGCATGGATCTGCCGAAAAACGATGCGCAGTTCTCTTCGTTCTTTCTGGATCCGGCTCTCGCGCGGGTACTCAATGCGCTCAGCGCCGGCGCCCTTCTGATCCCCCCGGCACCGCGCACGGACTTGCTTCCGCTCCTCACCTATGCGCCGCCGATCGCCGCTCCAGGCACTACCGCCGGCCCTGTGGCCGATCTGTTGCGTCTGAATACAGGCGTAAATCCCACACCGGATGGCAGCGCCAGCCGGTTGGGTTTGCTGGGCGGCGACCCGGCCGGATACCCCAACGGGCGGCGGCTGTTTGACGACGTGACAGACATCACCCTGCGAATTGTCACGGGAGTTCTCAATCCGGCGTTCAACATCTTTCCCAACAACCGGCTGGGAGATGGCGTCAACGTCAACGACGCGCCGTACCGCACGACTTTTCCCTACCTCGCCGATGCGCCGAGCGGGCGCGACAGACGTCACATCGACCCGGGAGAACCCGGCTGTACAGCCGGCTTGGCCGGCCAGTGTGCTCAAGATTAAAGCTCACCCGGCTGCTTCTTCTCCTGCTGCTTCCGATTGCGCTCGCGGCGGCGGACGACTCGTTTGCGGAGCGGCAGGCGGATAGTCACCCTGGCGCCGGCGCTCGTACCTTCCGTTCCCGCCGGCCCCATTTCCTTCAGGGGAGACCTCAAAACGGACGCGACGTTACTCCTCGGGGCCACTTGTTCTTCAGGTGCGAATACCAACATCGACACCGGATTCTGCTTCGATGTTCAGCTCGACGGCGGAACGCCAGGTCCGGGCGACTACTACAATTGCGATTTCCGCCTTCTCCAACCAGTCCTTCGTCGAGAGTCTGGGAACCGGGACTCTCGCGGACGGGTTCACCGGGCTCGGAAATCTGTTTGAAGGCGAAGATCTGCGCTAAACATTCGATATGACTCTCGGCCCACCGCCAAGGGCGCCGGAGCCCGCCACGATTGTTTGAGGTCCTTCCAGCCATCGCTGCCGGGTGGCACATTGTACGAAGAAAGAACGTGCGAAAGAAAGGGGATAAATCGTGAAGAGATTCCTAAAGCATTTCTCTATAAGTACGGAGGAAACGATGACGCGCTGGAAGCTAATGTCGAATCCTGGAACGCCAGTGTGGCGCTCGCTCGGCTGGTCGTGAGTTCCGCCGCCGGTGAAGGCATCTCGACGCTGTTCCAAGGGGCGAGATCCGCCACGAAAGCGCCGATGCCCCTTGGAAACGTAGTGCCGGTCCGCCGGCTTGTCCTGCGCCACGCTTCCCATAGATTGCCCGCCAAAACTCCCGCCAGCAGGTAGTAGACCACGCCCGCCCACTCGAAAAACAGGTAGCTGACGGCCGCCACAATCGTGCCACACACCACCTGATCGGGATACTTGGCGGGCGAAGTCGGTGGGTCCGTCAGGATGATGAACGCGAAAAACAGCGCCGCCTCCACATCCGGAGGCCGAAAGATCTCTGCCACCCATTGTGGATCGGCGACAAAAGCGGTGAGCGTGAAAAGGAAAAAGTAGACCCCCAGGAAGGACAACACCAGCGGCAGTTTGTTCACGCGGTCCGTGATGTACACACCTGCCGCCAGCAGCACCGTCTGCACCCCCAGCGGCACTTCGGTCAACGCGCCCCACCAGCTCTGCCCCGAGTGGAATGCGTAGAAACTCACAATAATCGCCAGCGCTGCCGGATTGAAGATGTTTGCCGTCCGCGACCGCACCACGTACTTGCTGAGGACCGCTCCAGCCGAGCTGATGGTGATCACCCACCAGGGCTCCTGCGCCCGCAGCACCAGGGCCACGATCATCGCGGTGAGCACCGCGCCGCTGGGAAACTCCCACGCCCTCTTTCTCAGCCGCAGAATCAGTAAGTCCAGCACACCCGCGGCAAGAGCGGCGGCCGCCAGCCCCGGCGCCACGGTCCGCAAGCCCTGGCCCGGCGCGGCTATGGCGATGAAAACCGCGAGGATGATGGTGAGCTGCCCTTTGGGCGTTCGGAAGAAGCTGCGGACCCTACGCCACATCGTGCCATCCTGCTGTTTCGTGCCGCTCGAGCGCCGGGGTCACGATCAGCCCGTCCACGCCCATCCGCGCCAGAAGGTCAAGCCCGTCCTGCGGTCCCAGCACAAACGCCGCTGTGGCGAGCGCATCCGCCAGCATCGCTCCCGTGGCGATCACCGTGGCGCTCGCCACGGCTTGAGGGAATTCTCCCGTACGCGGATCGAGAATGTGATGTCCGTCGTTTTCCGGTGTCCGCCGCTCGTAATCGCCCGACGTACACACCGCCATGTTGGAAACGCGCAGGCAATCGATTAACTCGCCATCGCGCCGCGGATGCCGGATGCCGACCGACCACGGGACGCCCTGCGGATTCGACCCGCCCACGTACAGATCACCGCCGGCATCGATGGCAAAATCGCGATACGGCATCAGCTCGCGTGCAGCGGTATCGATGGCCAGACCTTTCGCCACAGCTCCAAGGTCGAGCGTCAACGGCCGGAGCAGCGTAATCGTGCGTCGTTGGGCATCCAGATGAAGGTCGCGATAGGTGGCGCCGTTTTCGTCATGGCCGTCCGGCCTGGCGATTTCGCCGGTGCGATGCTCCCGGTTGAAGCCGCGCGCCGCCATTCGGCGGCCGATTGCGGGGTCGAAGGCTCCATCCGTTTCCTCGGCCACCATCCACGCAAACCGCACCGCTTCGAACAGAATCGGGCTGGCAGGTACCGGCACGCCGGGACGGGCAGTCAACTGCATCAGTTCGCTCCGTTCTCGGAATCGCGAGCAGCGGTCTTCGATTTCGTAAAACCAACCGAAAGCGCGCTCGATCGCCCGATCGACTGCGTCTCCCGCCTGCACCACCTGTATGGTGACGAGCGTACCCATGACAGTCTCGGTGCGGATGGGCACGGGGCTGGTCCCTTCACGCGCTACTTCGCCTTGCTCAAGGCGTCCATCACCGCCCAGTAGAATGCGTTGGCGCTCTGCGTCGCGCCGGAAACGTAGTCCACTTCGGCGCTCTGGCGCTCGGACACCTCTGGGGGAAGGCGATCGATCACCGAACAGGAGTAGCGTGTGCGGCACTGCGCGATGCTGGCCGATTCGATCCGCCCGCCCTGAATCACCACGGCGGCCTGGATATCGCCGTGCCGGGAGGATCCCCAGCCGGTGTAGGTTCCGTCCTTCCACGTCGGGGTTGGTGCAGGCGCGGGCGCGGCGGGAGTCGTTGCTGCCGCGGGGGCAGGCGGCGAAGCTTCGGCAGGTAATGCGGAAACCGCCTCCGTCTTCGGTTCGGACGCCGACTCGGCAGGCGCCGCCAGTGCGGCTGCGGGGGCCGGAGCCGGAGCCTCCGCTGGAGCTTCCGATGGAACCGGGGCCGGCGCCGCTGGCACGGCCTTGACCGCCGCAACCGGGTCGCGGTGACCCTCCGTCTCAGCGGCTCGGACGGATGGCGCCTGCGCAGGCGTTTCCGATGCAACTACGGGATCCTTCTGCACGTCGTGGGTGACGGTGCGTGCCGGCATTGCCGGAGCGCGTTCCGCAGCCTGCGCCTCCAGGCGATGCGCCGCCGACCTTGTCCGCGTATATCCGGCTGTGTACACGGCGAGCACCACCGCCGAACTCATGGCGACCAGGCTGTTGGCTACCTTATTCTTGGGCCCGCTCTGCGGCATTTCTACTCATTGTACAGATAGAGGGACTTGCATTTCGGAGCGCGGGCTTCTACGCCTCTCGCCCGGCGCGGGATAATAGTTACGAAATGCGGCGGCTGCCTATCCTGTGCCTGCTCCCCTGCCTTCTGGCAGCGGACGATCATTGGGTGAAGTACACCTCGCCACCATTCGAAGTTTTCAGCGATGCGGGCCCGCGCGCCGGGCGCGAGGCCATGGTCCGCTTCCAGGAGTTTCGTCACGCGCTCGGGCAACTGGTCGGCGAACAAGACCTGCAAACTCCCGAGCCGGTACGGATCCTGGTGTTCAAGAGCGCCAAAGGCTGGACTTCGCCCGGTCCGCTGACCGAAGGCCGCGACCGCTTCGCCATCGTGCTGCAGGACAAGAGCCCCGTCGCATCGGATGTCTACAGCGAACTGACCCGGCTGTTTCTGAAATCCAACACCTCGCAGATGCCCCCGGCGTTCGAGCAGGGCCTGGTCGAGTTTCTGTCCACCTTCGAAGTCAACGGCATTCGCATCACCGTCGGCACGCCGCCCGCGGGCGCTCCCGATTTGGACTGGGCACGGATCCATCTCCTGGTCACGGACCCGGCGTACTTCGGAAAACTGCGCGTCCTGCTCTACAATCTGCGCAAGGGCGTTGACGAGGATGCGGCGTGCCGCAACGCGTTCGGCAAGAGCCGCGCCGAAATCGAGACACTGGCGAAACAGCACCTCGCTGCCGGACACTTCGGAACCAGCGCGATGAATAGCCGTCCGATGGCTGAGTCCGACTTCCCGGAAAAGCCGGTCTCCGAGTCGGATGCGCGCCTGGCGCGCGCCGATCTGCTGGCCGGGAGCCAGTCGGCGGCGGATTATGAAGCCCTGCTCCGCGACCACGTGAAAGTTGCGGAGGCCAATGAGGGGCTGGGACTGCTGGCGTTACGTGACCATCGCAACGACGAGGCCCGCCGCCATTTCGCCTCCGCGATGGAGGCCGGCAGCCCCAGCGCCCGGAGCTACATCGAGTATGCCAAGCTCGAGCCCGATAACGACAAGGCCACCCAGGCGCTGCTCAAGGCCGTGGGCATCAACCCTAAGCTGGAAGAGCCTTTCGTCCTGATGGCGCAGCGCGACACCGATCCGCGTAAGCGCCTGGCGCACTGGAAGGCCGCCACCGAGCGCAATCCCCGCAATCCGGCTTACTGGAAGGCGCTCGCCGATTGCTACCTGGCGGATCACAACTACGCGGAAGCCGCCAAAGCCTGGAAGGAAGGCGAACAGTCGGCAACCGACCCTGCCGAGCGCCAGCGCATGCACGAAGCCCGCATGTCCATCGAGCAGCAGCGTCTCGACTATGAAGAGGCCGAAAAGCGCCGCCAGGCGGAAGAAGAGGCGCGCGATTTGGAAAGGCTCAAAGCTCAGGCGCGCGCCGAAGTCCACGCCCTCGAAGCCAAGGCCAACGCCGGCGCCCCCAAATCCGACGGAAAAGCCGTTCCGTGGTGGGATGGCCCCGCCCCTCCAGGCAGACTGACCGGCAATCTCAAGCAGGTGGATTGCCTGGGCAAGCAGGCGCGGCTGTCGGTGGAAGGCGACGACCACAAAATCGTAAAGCTGCTGGTCCTCGATCCGGGACAGATCGCCATTTCCGGTGCAGGCGAGCAGAGCCTGGGCTGCGGCGTACAGAAGGCGCGGCGGGTAACGATCGAGTATTTCCCCAAAGTGAATGCGCGGCTCGCGACTGTCGGTGAAGTGGCCACCATCGAGTTCCAGTGAACCGCCCGTCCGATGCCGCACGCTTCCGCTGGCTCGTGCTGGCGATCTTTGTGCTGTCCACCGCCATCAACTATCTCGACCGCACCACGCTCGCGCAACTCGCCGCGCCCATCTCCGATGAGTTTCACCTTTCCAATGCGCAATACGGGCTGGTGCTGACCGCCTTCTTCATTCCCTACGCAACCTTCGCGCCATTCGCCGGATGGATCATCGACACCATCGGACTGAGCTGGGCCGCAAGCCTGGCGGTGGGCTTGTGGTCGATGGCCGGAATCGCTACGGGGTTTTCTCGCGGCCTGCTGGCGCTGGTGGCGTGCCGCGCGGTTCTGGGGCTCGCCGAGGCCGCCGGAATTCCCGCGGCGGCGAAAGCCATCCACCAGTATCTGAGGCCGGCCGAACGTTCGCTCGGAAATGCGCTCAATCAGATGGGAGTCAGCGTAGGCATCATCGCCGCTACTCCCCTGGCCACCGCCCTGGCGCTCCGGCAAGGCTGGCGGTCCGCGTTCATCGCCACCGGGCTGCTCGGTCTCTTGTGGATTCCGCTGTGGCGCGGGGCGGCGCGACTCGCCCCGGTCTCCGCTCTGCCCAAGCCCGAATCCGGCTCAAGCGCGGCCATGATGGCCGATCGCCGCCTGTGGGTATTCATCGCGGCCAACGCGCTGAGCATGGTGGGCTATTCGCTCTGGACCAGTTGGACTCCCAAGTACCTGATGAAGGTCCATCACTTGTCTCTCGCCGAGGCGGCCTGGTACACCTGGATTCCGCCGCTGTGCGCCTTGCTGGGCGGGCTCTCTGGCGGCTGGCTTTCGCTCCGCCTGGTGGATCGCGGCATCCCCGCACTCGCCGCGCGTTTCCGGGTCTGCCTGCTCGCGGCCGCAATTTCGCTGGCCACCGCTGCCTTGCCCTACTCGCCCGGCCCGGCCTGGACGTGCGCCGGCATCTCGCTCAGCTTCGCCGCGGTGGCCGCCTTTAGCGTGAACATGTACAGCATGCCGCTGGACGCCTTCGGCGGAGCCCGGGCGGCCTTCGCGGTGTCGTTTCTGACCGCCTCAGCCGGGGGGATTGCCGCGACAATTTCGTATCCGATCGGCAAGGTAGTGGACCTCTTCGGATACACGCCCGTCACTGCCGCAGCCGCGGTCACACCGCTGGCGGCCTGCGCGGTGCTTTGGGGGACCAGGTCGGTCCGATGAAAGAGTGGCTGAAACGGTGGATCTTCCGTCTCCTCCGCAAAGACCCCAAGGCGGTGGTAGCGACCTTCGCGACCGGCGATCCCGACCTCTGCCGCCGAATGGCCGAAGAGGTGCAATCGCTGGTCCCGGACCGCGAGCACTTCCTGGTGACCAAAGAGAACTGGCCGGCGATGCGCACCTTGCTCAAGCGCCGGCGGATTGGCCTCGCCCCGCTCCTGCTCACGCGCGAGCCCAATCGATTGCGCCGCGCGGCCTGGCGCATGGCTCCTCGCAAAATCCTGGCCTACAACTCGCGCCTGGAGCGCCACCACTTGCGGCCGGACCTGGCGTCTTTTCTCTTCTGGCGCGGCGTGCCGCTCGATCGGATCTATCTGAGGCCCTGGTGGTGGCCGTGGCCCAAGCGCGAGCATTCGGTTGTCCCGGAGGGCTGCCGGCGGATGGAAGGGCGCCGCTGCAGTCCGGAGCGGCGGAGAGTGGCCGTGCTCTCGCCATACTTCCCCTACCCGCTCTCGCATGGCGGCGCGGTGCGCATTTTTCACCTGCTCCGCGAGATTGCCAAGGAGTTCGACGTGGAGCTGCTGGCCTTCACCGACAGCGGCGCCGAACCGGAAACCGCCCCCCTGCTGGAGTTCTGCGCGCGCATAGTGCTGGTGAAGAAACCCCGGTACCGCGAGCCGCGCTGGTCCACGCTGCGGCCGCCCGAAGTCCACGAATTCCGTTCGCCCGCGATGCGGCGCGCAATTAGCGAGGAACGGGAGCGGTTTCGCTTCGAAGCGCTGCAGGTGGAGTACACGCAGCTCGCCGAGTATGGCGGGGATGTGCTGGTGGAGCACGATGTCACCTTTGACCTGTTCGGTCAGGTCGCGCGCCGCGCCCCGGGACTCTCGCACTGGTGGGATTTCTTCCGCTGGCGGCTCTTCGAGCGGAATCACACTCGCCGCTACCGCCGCGTGGTGGCGATGTCGAAAAAGGATGCCGAGTTGCTCGGGCCGGCGGCGCGAACGGCGGTTGTCCCGAATGGAGTGGATCTCCCGCGATTTCGCGCCGAACCGGAACGCGGCGGAGAACGGCTGCTCTTCATCGGCTCGTTTCGCCATTTTCCGAATATCGAGGCGTACCGGTTCTTCACCGAGAAGGTGTGGCCGCTGCTGCGGGACCTGTTCCCCAACCTCACCCTGACAGTCGTCTGCGGCGCCGATCCACTCACTTACTGGCGAGCCTTCGCCGGCTCACCCGAGCCCGCGGCCGATCCGCGCATCCGCACGCTGGACTTCGTCGCCGACGTACGGCCGCTGTATGTGGAAACGAACCTGGTGATCGTTCCGACCACGGTGTCGGCGGGCACCAACGTGAAAGTCCTGGAAGCGATGGCCATGGAGCGCGCCGTGGTATCGACTGCTTCGGGCTGCGCCGGGCTCGGACTGCTGCACGGCCACAGCGTGTGGATCGCCGATACTCCCGAGGCCTTCGGCGCGGGCATCGCCACCCTGATTGCTGATCCGGAGCGCCGCCGCCAGATCGCGCTCGCTGCCCGCGGCCATGCAGTCCGCAATTTCAACTGGGCTTCAATCGGCGAGAAGCAGCGGGAACTCCTGCGAGATCTGCTGCCGCCCCGCTGATGTGGCCCAGGCACCCCTGGCTGCCGGGCCCCTGACGGAGACGTCTCTTGCACTGAAGAACCCCCTCGCCAGGAGCACCGTTAATTAGGCGGATGGTTCCGCTCACATCGGTCCATGTGGGACTCACACCTGAAAACACAGTCATACTGAGCACACCAGGCAAAACTGCCTGCGCCATGGATCTTTCTGACGCCCGCCTGCGTACATGGTTGGAGAGGTCCGATCCATGCTGTTCCAGGACGTGCGTTATGCGTTCCGCGTGTTGTTGACGAACCGGGCGTTCACACTGGTTGCGGTGTTATCGCTGGCGGTCGGAATCGGCGCCAACTCGGCCATGTTCAGCTTCGCGGATGCGCTGCTGTTGCGTCCCCTTCCGGTGCTGCATCCCAGCGAAGTAGTCACCCTGCAGAGCAAGACGTCGCGCGCGCAGCCGGGTATCCTCTCTTACCCTGACTACGTCGATTTCCGCGATCGCAGCCAATCGTTCGATGGCCTGGTCGCCTTCAGCCTGACATCGTTCGGTTACTCGGCGAGCGCCGATGCGCTGCCGCAGGTGAAGTACGGCCTGATGGTCTCAGGCAACTTCTTCCAGGAATTGGGCGTCACGCCCGGGTTGGGACGCGGCTTCCGGCCCGATGAAGACCAGGTGCCCGGCCGCGACGCGGTGGCGGTTCTGGGATACGACTTCTGGACGCAACAATTCGGGGCTGCCCCCGACGCCATCGGAAGGACCATCCGGCTGAACGGTGTGGATTTCACCGTGATCGGCGTAGCTCCCAAAGAGTTCACCGGGATGGACCAGTACCTGCGCCTGCCGCTGTTCATCCCGCTGCACATGGCCCCCAGGCTTGCTGCCGACGCGGCGAAGCCGCTCCTCGAAACGCGGGACCGCCGCGGCCTGGAAGTGAAAGGCAGGCTGAAGCCGGGCGTTCCGATCGCGC
>Ga0335077_10012215_pt1 | contig 10737 bp, 12 predicted proteins | sample Lox_Sample_31_FD_207151 | JGI IMG/M metagenome (GOLD analysis project Ga0335077, IMG submission 207151) | Soil microbial communities from Loxahatchee National Wildlife Refuge, Florida, United States - Lox_Sample_3.1 | ecosystem: Environmental > Terrestrial > Soil > Wetlands | place: USA...
GTCCGCAGGGGCGCCCTCCACTACGCGGGAAGAATCTGCGTGCCAATGCGGCCCTCGAACCCATCGATGGCGAGGTCGGGACGGGTGATGACCACATGCCGGCCGCCCTGCTCGAGGAACTGGATGGCCGCCTGGATCTTCGGCTCCATACTGCCGGGCTCGAAATGGCCCGCGGCAAGATACGCTTTCGCTTCGGCGAGCGTAATGCGCTCCAGGTTCCGTTCGGCGGGCGAGCCGAAATGGAGTTTGACGTGATCCACGGACGTCAAATCAAGGATCCGCGTGATGCCGATGGCGGCGGCCAGAACGCTGGAGGCCAGATCCTTATCGACCACCGCTTCCACACCCGCCATGTGTCCGGCGGCGTCGATGGACACCGGAACCCCGCCGCCGCCGACGGCGATGACGACGGTGCCCTCTTCCACGAGCCGTTTCACGATGTCGGCTTCCACGATCCGGAGGGGACGGGGAGACGGCACCACCCGGCGGTATCCGCGATGGGCATCCTCGACCACACCGTATCCACGAGTCTTCAACGCGACCGCCTGTTCGCTCGTGTAGAAGGGGCCGATGGGCTTGGTGGGCCGTGCCATTCTCGGATCGAGTTTGTCCACCACGACGAGCGAGATCAGCGCAACGATGGGCCGATCGCACCCGGAATCCCGAAGGAGATTGTGCAGTGTCTGCTGGATGAGGTAGCCTGTTTCGCCTTGCGACTGCGCGACACAGACATCCAACGGAAGGTCGTACGCTTGGCCTCGCGAGACCTCGGTGCGGATAAGGATATGTCCCACTTGCGGGCCGTTGCCATGGGTGAGGACCAGAGGGTGCCCGCGCCGAATCAATTCAACGACCCCCGTGAGCGACGCACGAAGATTGGCCGCCTGCTCCTCGAGGCTTCCGGATTGCCCCGCTTTCACGAGCGCATTGCCGCCCAGGGCCACGAGCAGCGGTTCAGACATGGGCCCGCGCCTTCGCGATCACGTCCCCCAAGACCTCTCGCAACGAAGGACCCGCGCGCTCTTGAAACTCGTACGTGACACGGCAGCTCGGTTGTTTGATCTCGATGATCTGCCGGAGATCCGCGGGTGTCGCAATCACCACCGCATCGCAGTCGGTCCGACGGATGGTTGCGGCCAGGTCGTCGATCTGGTCGGCTCCGTATCCCATGGCCGGCAGCACATTCCCAAGGTGCGGGTAGCGGGCGAAGGTGTCCGCAATGCTCCCGACGGCATACCGGCGCGGGTCCACGAGCTCGCGTGCGCCCGCTTGGCGAGCGGCCAACACGCCGGCTCCGAAGGACATCCCGCCGTGCGTCAGGGTCGGTCCGTCTTCGATCACGAGGACCCGCGCGCCCCGAACCCGCTCAGGGTGGTCGATCGTCACCGGCATGGAAGACTCAAGAACGACGGCGTGCGGATTGTAGGCGCGAATGTTGGCCCGCACGGCGTCGATCTGCGCCGCACTGGCGGTGTCGATCTTGGTCAGGATTAAGACATCCGCCCGTAACAGGTTGGCCTCTCCCGGAAAGTAGGTCCTTTCGTGCCCGGCACGGTGCGGATCCAGGAGGACAATCTCCAGGTCGGATCTGAGGAAGGGCAGGTCATTGTTCCCGCCATCCCAGAGGAGGACATCGGCCTCGCGTTCGGCCTGCCGAACGATCCGTTCGTAGTCGACGCCGGCGTAGACCACCCCGCCCTCCCGAAGATGGGGGGCATACTCTTCCCTTTCCTCGATGGTGCAATCGGCCCGTTGGAGATCCTCAGGGGTTTCGAAGCGTTGGACCGCCTGCTTCGCGAGATCCCCGTAGGGCATGGGATGACGGACCACGACCGCCCGGAGCCTCTCGTCCCGAAGCCGCCGGGCGACGGCGCGGACCGCCGGACTCTTGCCCGCCCCGGTTCTGACCGCGCAGACCGACACCACGGGTTTATGGGAAGGGATCATGGTGGCCCGTGGGCCCAGCAGCGCAAAGTCGGCGCCGCAGGCGATGACACGCGACGCCGCATGCATGACCTCCTCGTGGGACACGTCGCTGTAAGCAAACACAACCCGATCGATTCGGCGGGCCTCGATCAGCGACTCCAACTCCGCCTCCGGGTGGATCGGAATGCCCTCGGGATACAGCGCCCCCGCGAGAGACGGGGGATACGTTCGTCCCGCGATGTTCGGAATCTGCGCGGCCGTGAACGCCGCCACCTCGTACCGGGAATTCTGTCGAAACGCCACGTTGAAGTTGTGGAAATCCCGACCGGCGGCTCCCATGATGAGAACACGTATCCGTTCCATGAGTGATAATTTACTATAGAGGAGGTAGGCCGGGCAATGGTAAACAAATCAGCGCCCCTCCGCACTCGCGCGGGGGGAAGGGGCTGGAGAATGGGACAGTGGACAGGGGAGAGATCAAGGAATTTAGCGGATCACGTTTAAAATTATTTCTTGACGCCATCCTTTCATCAGGCGCAAAATTATACCATGGTGAGAGGTACAGGTTATGTATACCAGGCCGTACATCGGGCAGGTAATGATAACCGTTTTAGCTCTTGCCGTGCTGTATTCCACGCGTGCGACCGCACAATCCCCCCAGCCTCTTGACCCTCAAATCGTACTTCAACAAGCCAGCCAAGCCGCCGCCGAGATCGGAAACAACAGTTCTCAATCCAGCATGTTGGTCAAAGTGGCCGAAACGTATCGGGCCATGGGATTACAAACCGAAGCCCGGGCGATTCTCTCCCGCGCTCTGATAAAGGCTAAAACCATGGACGATGTTAAGCGGATGCGGGGGCTTGCGGAGATCGCGGGAGCCCAAGCCGGCATGGGAGACATAGACGAGGCCAGGTCGGCGCTTCGGGAGGCCCTTCAGATCCAGGATTCCTCCCTCGCGCACGGGGGCTGGGAAAGTTTGGCATTTTTGAACGAACCAAAGGCGGACTGACTTGAAAGAATATTTCCATCGGATGGTGATTGCAGGTGTATTATTGGTCATGGCTTCGGGCTGTGCCGGCCCGAGACCCATGCCGAAAGAGGCTGCAAAACATATTCAATCCGGCATCGAGCTTCAGCAGAAGGAAGATTTTGACGGGGCGATTGCGGAATACCGCGCCGCGCTGCGCCAGGACCCTAACGATGCGGAAGCCCACGCCAACCTCGGGTTTGCACTCCGCAAAAAGGGGAATGTTGATGAAGCGTCTGAAGAACTTCATACAGCCCTTCGCCTGAACCCGAACAATTCATGGGCTCACTATAATCTCGGAGCGATACTCCACAATCAGGGAGATGTTGATGGCGCAATGGCGGAGTTTCGCACGGCCCTTCGCCTGGACCCGAATAAGGCAGACGGCCACATTGGCCTCGGGGCGACTCTCGCGGACAAGGGGGATTTTGATGAGGCGATGGCGGAGTTTCACACGGCCCTTCGCCTGGATCCAAACAATGAATACGCCCGCGCTAATTTTGGGGCTGCGCTTTATCGGAAAGGGGATCTTGATGGGGCCATTGAAGAGCTTCGAACAGCTGTTCGCCTTAAGCCCAATGATGGATACTCGCACATTTATCTTGGGGCCGCGCTCAAGGACAAAGGAGATCTTGATGGGGCGGTTGCAGAGTTCCGAACGGCCATTCGCCTGAACCCGAACGACTTAAACGCCCACTATAATTTGGGGCTTGCGCTTGAGGGCAAGAGGGATTTTGATGGGGAGATTTCCGAGTACCGCACCGTTATTCGTCTCAACCCGAACCTTGAAGTGGCCCACTATGCTCTGGGGGTTGCGCTTATGTACAAGGGGGACCTCGATGGGGCGATTGCGGAGTACCTCTTTGCTATTCGCCTGGATCCGAACGATCTAAGAGCCCACACCAATCTTGGGGCCGTGTATCATGTCAAAGGAGATCTTGATGGGGCGATTTCGGAATACCGCACGGCCGTTCGCCTGAACCCGAACGAAGCAAACCCCCACAGTGATCTCGGGGCCGTGCTTCAAAGCAAGGGAGACCTGGATGGGGCGGTTTCGGAGTACCGCATATCGCTCGGCCTGAACCCAAACAACGCGGGCATCCATTTTAATCTCGCGATTGCGCTTATGGGTCAGAGAAACGTGTCGGAGGCAGAAAAAGAAATAGAAGAGTTTGCACGACTGGCTCCGGACACGCCTTCCAATCGCCAAATGATCGAGCAAGCGAAGAGAAGGCTTAACGCGGTCCCTGTGCCTGGGCAACGGCCCGGGAACCTTTAAAATGCTCTCATGTCCCGTATGGTTATCCTCAAGAAGGGATTCCATTTCATCTTATTCGTGATTGTGGCGGGGTGTGCCCTGCCACGGGCCGGACTGCTTATGCCGGATGGCTCGACGGTCTATGAAATTTATCCGCAGGTGGAATTTATTGACCATGAACGCCAACCTGTAAAGATTGATCATCCTCCGAAGGATATCGTGTTGTTCTTTCCATACATTCCCGGCCAGGTTAACGGCAGCTTCAACACGGCGCCCCTGCAAACCACCCATGTCACGGAAGGTTCTGTGTTTCGGCTGGATCTGGGCCGCATGTCAAGCATGATGGACAGGGCCATAGCACCATTAAAGAACACCCCCTACACAGAGGGGATTACGATCGACCCGGCGTCAACACAGTTCGCACGCGTCGCCACACTGGCCATCGACGCGGAAACCCGCAAAGGGATCGGCGGGAGCAGTTTTATTGATGCCGGGTCAAGAGAGTACTTAATCTTGGTCTATGTGGATCGTCCTTGTTCCCTCACGGGAAGCACGCACGTCAATTCTTATGGTACTATATACGACGTTCGATTGGGGCGACCGGGGTTTCATTGGCTACGCGCGCATCCAATTGGGAAGAGGAGTGTCATTTTAAAGGAGCATGCGGGCGACAACAAGGTATTTTTCTCTATTGAATTTCAAAGAGCCGATACTTGAATCCGTCAAGCCCCCTTCCGGCCCTGCGCGCGGGGGGGCTGGAGGTTGAAGCCATGGAACCGTGGAGCAGAACGGAGGGAATGAATGACGATCGATGAAGCCGGCAGCCAGATCGAAGCGGCTATTCGTGCGTACGGATCCGCTGCGACGGCCGTCATCGAGCGGATCTTGGGGCAGGTGAAGTCTGAAATCGGTCAGGAAGCGGTCAACGCACTGATCGGGAGCCATGATCTGGAGCTGCGATACAACATCTCGCCGAGCGAGTATGATATAGGGTCTGATTAAGCCGCGAGGGGGTTGTTGGACTGAAGCGGGAGGGGGAACATATCGGACGAGTTGGACAACATTTAAAAAGGAGGGAACAATGGCGAAGGTCGTTTCGGATTCATGGGTGATGGGGCCGTCGAAAAATATCAAGAGGTCGGTCGCGTTTTACGCGAAGCTGGGGCTGAAGCCCTCGATGCGTATGCCGTTTTACGTCGAGTTCAAGATTCCGGGCGGCACGGCCTTGGGACTTCACGCGATGGGGAAGAAGGTCGAGAAAAAGCAGGGCCGCGGCGGAGGGTTCGGGATCATGCTGCGCGTGAAGGGGATCGAAAAGCTTTCGGCCGGCCTGAGGCGGAAGGGGATCCGTTGCAGCCCGGTCCGTACGGCGCCCGGCGGGGCGAAGTTTTCGGCCTTTTCGGATCCGGACGGCAACCGGCTGACCTTGATCCAGATGGCTTGATGCAGCTCCCGGCCGTCCTCGCGCGACGGAGGGGAAGTAGGGGGGATCGGAAGTGAAAAGAAAAAGGGACATGTCGTCAAGGAGAAGCCATGCTGGAACTGAGACGGATCGCTTGTCCGGTTGATTTCTCGGAGTTCTCCGTAAGCGCGTATCGCCATGCCCTGTCGCTGGCCCGGCATTATCGCGCCAAATTGTTCGTGCAACACATCGTGGAGCTCTGGCGACATCCTTCGGCCGACTACGCCCCCTCTGCGGTTTCCTTTGATGAGTTCTGCCGGGAACTCTCCGAGAAGGCCGAGGAACGGCTGCAGGAATTTGTGAAGCAATACGCACACGATGAGATTGAGCCGGAATGCGTTGTGCAGCAGGGGAATGCTTCGGACCTCATACTGTCCTTTGCGGAGGCGCGGAAAGCGGACATGATCGTCATGGGAACGCACGGCCGGCGGGGAATTGACCGTTTCATGCTGGGGTCGGCGACAGAGCGGGTGATTCGAAAGGCCTCCTGCCCGGTGTTGGTCGTACGGAAGCCGGCACACGACACCATCGGTTTAGGGAAGAAACCGGATTCCGTTCCCCTGGGCCGGATTCTTTTCTGTACGGATTTCTCCGAGCCTTCGCGGCGGGCCTTGGACCCTGCGCTCTCTCTGACAGAACAGTACAAGGCCGAGCTCACTCTGCTGCACGTGTTGGAAGACATCCCGGGTCCCTCCGAGATGGTGGAGGCCAGAGCGGCCGCGATGGAGCAGCTGGATAAACTGATTCCACAGGAAAGGCGCAAAACGGTCGGGATGAAGACCGAGGTGCGCATCGGAAAGCCGTACCAGCAGATCATTCAGCTCGCCCTGGAAGCTCAAAGCGACATCGTGATTATGGCCGTGCACGGCCGCGGCGCTCTGGATCTTGCCGTGTTTGGTTCGACGACTTACAGGGTCATTCAGTTGGGACCCTGCCCGGTTCTCGCCGTTCATGTATGAAATGACGGATCTCGGGCCGTTCGAACCCCGACTCCCCTCCGTGCTCGCGCGCGGGGGCGTGAGGGAGATTCAGCAAGAGACGATCTTTGGTGATAGGGTATTCGTCAATCAAGGAGGTGCGACATGGATACGCAAGCGGTGAAGGATGTGAGGGCGGTGATCGAAAAATTCAGGGACGCGGTTCAGCGGCGGGACATCAAGGCGCTGGAATCGGTGGTGGCGCACGAACCCGACATGGTCTTCTACGGCTCGCAGGCCGGGGACAAGCAGGTGGGCTGGCCCGCGATCAAGACCTCGTTCGAGGAGCAGTTTCGCGAGACGAGTGCGATCGAGTCGGAGGCGCTGGACAGCACGATCAAGGTCAACGGGGACACCGCCTGGGCGGCGTATGACCTGCGATACAACGAGGTCGGCGGAAGCAGGGCCGGAAGTTTTGAAACCCGCTGGAGCTGCGTCTTGTGCCGTTACAAAAACGGATGGAAGGTCGTTCATATGCATCATTCAAGGGGACGATAGATCGGGAATCGGCTCCCCTCCGTCCCCGCGGGGGGAGAGTCGAATCGATATTGCCTAAACCGAGCCGCTATAATACGGACAGTCCCTAAGGCCGCTTGAAATAAACCTTTAGATCCGTTCATTAGGTTTAACACGAACGCAAAGGAGGACCAAACCAAATGCCAGCTCATTTTAATTCAGGAATTTGCCAGAAGAGCGACGCTCAGGCGATTCCTCCGAGGCCGCTCTGCTCCACCGACGGCAGCCCGGGAGAATTCATCTCCGATCAGGATTCGTCCAGGCGACGGTTCCTACAGATGGCCATGGTCGGGACCCTGGCCGGTTTGGGTACGGCAGCGGGAATGGAGTTCGCCAGCCCGGGTCCGGCCCTGGCGCAGAGCCCGCTCAGCCCCGGGGCCGCGCTGCAGGAACTGATGGATGGAAATCGACGCTTCACGTCGGGCCGTCTCACGGCGCACGAGCAGGACCTTGCGATCCTCAAACAACACACCCTCGAAAAACAGGAACCGTTTGCGGCGGTGCTGTCTTGCGCCGATTCCCGCGTCCCTGTCGAGTTTCTTTTCGATCAAAGCATCGGCCATGTCTTTGTTGCACGGGTCGCCGGTAATGTTGTCACACCCGAGATCATCGCGAGTCTCGAGTACGGAGCGGCCGTGTTGGGCACAAAGGTGATTCTTGTCATGGGACACGGCAGTTGCGGAGCGGTCAAGGCGACGATCCAAGCGAAAGAAGTTCCGGGGCAGATCAGCGCGCTGTATCCGCATATCCAGCCTGCGGTTGATCAGGCGGGACCCAACCTCGATTCAACGATCAAGGCCAATGCCAAGATCCAGACGGCCCTTCTGCGCGAAGCATCGACCGTCATTTCCGGCTTGGTGAAAGAAAACAAGCTGAAGGTTGCCGCAGCCTATTACGACATCGGCAGTGGAGCGGTAACGATACTGGAATAGGGGTTTCGGTCCTCGCGCGCGGAGGATTGAAGGACGACATGCTGAATGGGTTAATCGGAACCCCGAAGGGCTGGCTTCGGTACGATGTGATGGCCGGCTTGATCACAGCCGCGGTCGTCGTTCCAAAGGCGATGGCGTACGCCACGATCGCCGGCCTGCCGGTGCAGGTGGGACTCTACACGGCGCTGGCGCCGATGGTGATCTACGCGGTGCTCGGGACGTCCCGGCCGCTTAGCGTGAGCACCACCACGACGCTGGCCATCCTGACGGCGACCCAATTCGCTCTGGTCGTCCCGGACGGCGATTTGGCGTCCATGATGAAGGCTTCGGCCACGCTGACGCTCCTGGTGGGAGCCGTTCTTTTGCTGGCCTCGCTCTTGCGGTTGGGCTTCATCGCCAACTTCATTTCGGAACCGGTGCTGATCGGATTCAAGGCCGGGATCGCGCTTGTGATTGTGCTGGACCAGATCCCGAAGCTGCTGGGCATTCACATCGTCAAGGGCACCTTCGTCCACAATCTCTGGGCCATTGGGCAGGGCGTTTCCGACACGTCGTTGCCGACGCTGGCGGTCGCGATCGTGATGATCGTACTGCTGGTGGAGGTCGAGCACTTTCTCCCGCGGGCGCCGGCGCCGCTGATCGTGGTGGCGGTCGGGATCGCCGGCGTAAGTCTGCTGGGGTTGCAGCCGCAGGGGGTGGAAACGGTCGGACACATTCCTCAGGGGCTGCCCTCCTTCTCCCTGCCGGACTTCTCGCTGGTCGAGTCGCTCTGGCCCGGAGCCCTGGGCATCGCGCTGATGAGCTTTACCGAGACGATTGCCGCTGCACGAGCCTTCGCTCGGAGCGAAGAACCGCCGATCCGGCCGAATCAGGAGCTGCTCGCGACGGGAATGGCCAATGCGTGCGGCGCCGTCTTCGGAGCGATGCCGGCGGGCGGCGGCACGTCGCAGACGGCGGTCAATCGTCTTGCGGGGGCGCGCACGCAGTGGGCGGAACTCGTCACGGCGGGGGCGACGCTTCTGACGATGCTGTTCCTCGCTCCGCTCATCGGGTTGATGCCGCAGGCGACGCTGGCGGCGGTGGTGATCGTCTACTCGATCGGGTTGATCCAGCCGGCGGATTTTCGCGCGATCGTCAAAATCCGGCGGACGGAATTTATCTGGGCGCTGGCCGCGCTTGCCGGCGTCGTGCTGCTGGGGACACTGAAAGGAATCGTCGTGGCCATCGTGGTCTCCCTGGTGGCCCTGGCGCAGCAGACGGCCGATCCTCCGGTCCGCGTGCTGGGGCGCAAGCCGGGCACGAACGTCTTTCGCCCGCGCTCGCCGGAGCATCCCGAGGATGAGACCTTCCCCGGACTCTTGATGATTCGGCTGGAGGGGCGGATATTCTTCTTCAATGTGGAGCGAATTGCGGAGAAGATGAGGGCGCTGGTCAAAGAGGCCAATCCGAAGGTCGTGGCGCTCGATCTCAGCGGCGTGTTTGACTTCGAATACACCGCGCTCAAGGTGCTGATCGAAGCCGAGAAGAGGCAGCGCGAGCTCGGGGTGTCGATCTGGCTGGTCGGGCTCAACCCGGAGGTGCTGTCGGTGATCCAGCGGTCGCCGCTGGGCCAGATCCTGGGACGGGATAGGATGTTCTTCAGTCTTGAGCTGGCGGTCGAGAAATACCTGGCCTCTTCTTGATTCCCGGCTCCCCTCCGGCCTCGCGAAAGGGGGCGGTGATCCGTTTGGGGCTTGATGTGACGAACGATTGAATCGGAGTCCGATCGATGCGTGTTGTTTCCTGGAATGTAAACGGCATTCGTGCCGTCATCAAAAAGAATTTTCCGGCTTCCATCGAGGCCATGGGCGCGGATATCTTCTGCCTTCAGGAGACCAAGGCTCAGGACGAACAGGTCCTTGCGGCATTATCGGGCATCGAGGACTATCACATTTACACCAATTCCGCGGTGAAAAAGGGGTATTCAGGAACCGCCATTCTGACCAAAAGGAAACCCCTGTCCGCGCGCAAGGACATCGATAGGGAAGAGCATGACCGGGAAGGTCGCGTGATCACCCTGGAATTTGAGGATTATTTTCTGATTAATGTCTATACGCCCAATTCAGGCAGTGAATTAAAACGGCTCGAATACCGCCAAAGATGGGATGCGGATTTTCTGTCGTTCTTAAAGGTTTTGGAAAAGAAGAAGCCTCTCATCGTCTGCGGCGACTTCAATGTGGCTCATAAAGAAATTGATTTGGCGAGACCCCGGGAAAACTACAATAAGAACGCGGGATATATGCAGGAAGAGATCGACGGGATGAACAACATCGCCCGGGCCAATCTCATCGACAGCTTCCGGCACATGAAACCGGATGAAATCAAATACAGCTGGTGGAGTTTACGAGCCGGCGCCCGGAAAAGAAATGTCGGATGGAGGATCGATTACGTCCTGGTTTCGCCGAGCCTGGTCGGACAGATCAAAAATGTCGATATCTTAAATAAGGTCATGGGTTCAGACCATTGTCCGGTTTTATTGGATCTGGAATTTTGCGCTGACGGAAGCGCGATGAGAGTCAGGTCTTGAGATATAAGTTTCACGAGCCGTGCCGGACCGGGAGAAATTTCGGCTCCGCTTGGGAAAATTCCAAATCAAACCG
>Ga0335077_10012216_pt1 | contig 10736 bp, 9 predicted proteins | sample Lox_Sample_31_FD_207151 | JGI IMG/M metagenome (GOLD analysis project Ga0335077, IMG submission 207151) | Soil microbial communities from Loxahatchee National Wildlife Refuge, Florida, United States - Lox_Sample_3.1 | ecosystem: Environmental > Terrestrial > Soil > Wetlands | place: USA: Florida...
AGCGCGAGGGCGCAGGCCAGGTTGGCGGCACAAACGCTCTTTCCCTCCTGCGGAATCGTGCTTGTGATGAGCAGCTTCTTCAGCGGCTGTTGACGACGCATGTGCCTCAAACGCACACCCAACAGATGAAATGCTTCTCCTGCAGGACTCTCTTCGTCGGGAAGGCAAACGAGATGGCCCTCTGGAGGGGCTGATACCTGAATGCTCTCGAAATGCGGTGTCTCGTCGGCGTGCAGGTCTCTAGCGAGTGTTGCAGCCTTATCCAGAAGCGTATGGGGCAGAGGCGCCGTCTGCGGAGGCTCTTCAAGCGCAATCTGGCCTGGCTTGTCGGCAACTGCCCAATTCTCGGGAACTTTGCTGTTGCCCCGCTTTGATTCCATGAATCTCTCAGCCTGGCGAAGCAATTCTGTAGCTCGCGCGGACGCATTCGAGTCTTTGCCAGCCCGCTCAGCTTCGGATCGTTGTAGGGCGTCAAATATCTGGCTCATGTTTCCCCGCTTCCACTGCGATCGGCGTCTTCACTTCTTGATCACTCTCCCGAGGCCTCTGTATGGAGCTGTAACGATCAAGGAACAGGCTGTCAGGCTGCATTCCCCTGCTTAGTTTCCAACCATTCGAGTTGAGATGAAAATCCTTCGCAACTTCTCCGATAACATCCTGAGAAATGGTTGCCATCTGCTTCGCATATCCATTGATCAGCGCATTCTCGCAGATGGTATTGATCAGTCGCGGCGTTCCGCGCGAGAACGAATGGATCGCTTTGATGGCTTCTGGAGAGAAGATCTCGTTTTTGCGCGACTCAGCTCCGGCAATGGTTAGCCGCTCGAGGATGTATCTCTCCGTCTCCTCCGGCGTGAGGGTGTCAAGGTGAGCGCGAAGTGCGATTCTTTGCTTCATGGGTCTGAGTTCGAAGGAATCCAGCTTTTCGTCCAGTTCTGGCTGACCTACCAGAACGATCTGCAAGAGCTTGTCGTCGTTCGTCTCTAGATTCGAGAGTAGCCGGATTTCCTCAATCAGTTCCGGCGACAGGTTGTGAGCTTCATCCACAATGAGCACCGTTGTCAGGCCCTTGACGCCGCGACCGGTCACATACCTGCTGAGCTCAAGTATCAACTTGCTCTTGTTCTCATCCGCGGCAGACAGTCCGAAATCGGAGACCGTGTAATGGAGAAACTCCAGGGGAGTAAGCCGGCAGTTGTAGAGATAGGCATAGGAAATCTCGCTGCTCTGCTTGAAGAGCTGCAGCAGGCACCGGAGCAACAATGTCTTTCCTGTGCCCACCTCGCCAGTCACTACGACCACGCCTTTGTGACGCCGGATCCCATAGTAGAGCGCGGCCAGGGCCTCATTGTGCCGCATCGTCGGAACAAAGCACGCAGGGTCGGGCGTCAGCTCGAATGGGTTTCGCGTAAGCTTGTAGAAGCTCTTATACATGAGTTGCGCGTCCTATCCGCGCAGGTAGCTGAATGTCGATCCGGCCAGAATCGATACGAGCACAAAGATGGCCGCTACCACTCCAAAAGCGATCCTTCTCTTCTCTCTTTGCTCCTCCAGGACTCCGCGGATTTGCGGAATCTCAGACAGCACTGCGATCGGCAGGAGTGTCTTGATTTCCTTTTCGCTGTGCATACGATCGTCAATGATCTCAAATAGTGCAACGACGATCAGCCCGAACGCGATGCCCACTGCCAATCCCATTCCGCAGAATTTGAGCCGATTGGGAAAATCGGGTTTCGTCGGCAGACTGGCCGGATCGAGGATGGTAAATCGCTCCCCTTGCTGCATCTGCTCCATGCTGGTCGCCATGACCGACTCGTTCTTCTTCTTCAGCAAATCGTCGTAATTCGCCTTCGACTGCTCATAGCCGCGGGTCAGCTCCGCAAGCAGCTGTTCAGTTGTTGGCGCCTCGTTCAGACGGGCCTGGTAATCGTTGATCCTCGCCTCCAGGGCAGCCACCGCCTTCTCGCGATTTGCGATTTCCACCTCGTTCGCTCGCAGTTGGCTCTGCAGTTGGAGCAGGGCAGGCCGCATGGTGCTGTCTGACCCGATCGATTGTCCTGTCGCACCCCCGCTCGCCTGTGATGCGGCGAGATCCGCTCTCTCTTTCTCTGTTTTGGCGATCTGCGCTTTCAGCTTTTGCACATCAGGGTAGGAGTCTGTGTACTTGGAACTCAGGTCGGCCAACTGCGCCCTGAGCTTGGACAATTCCAGGTCAATCAACGTCAAGCTTGACGGCGCGCCGTCAGGGGTATGCGTGGTTTCGTGAAGGCTTTGATATTGCTCAATAAGACTCTGGAAGTAGATCTTCTGCTGCTTTGCAGAATTGAGAGCGTCCTGCTCATTCTGCAGTTGTCCCTGCAATCCGCTCAGGATCTGGAGATTGCTGGCCTGCTGGCTCGGCAAGGTGCTGTCATGCGCCGTTTGAAACGCGCGAACTTTCGCCTCCTGGAGCGAAAGTGCCTGGTGGGCATCCTCGAGCTGTTTCTCGATGAAATGGGTGGTGCCTTCAGATTGCGCCTGGCGCACCTTTAGATTTTCGTTGATAAACAGGCGGCTGAGCTCGTTGGTCACTTCCTGCGCTACCCGCGGATTGCGCGCCGAATAATTAATCTTGAATGCGGTGATCTCGTTGTTCCTGGAGTCTCTCACCAGATCAACGCTGATGTCCTTCCGCATCCGATCCACCTTATCGTCGGGCGAAGCAGGCATGCCCCGTCCGTTGTAGAGCTGCAACCGGTCGATGATCGTCAGCAGACGGGTACGACTGAGAATCTGTTGTGTGATGCTTTGCAGCCTGTCCTGTAGATTCTCATTAACGTTCGGAGCTACGTATTTCTCCGGCATCGTTGGCTCTTCAACAAGAATGAGCGTGCTCGACTTGTATTGCGCAGGCAGTACCCAGCTGATTCCCCAGACGATGACCCATCCGAAGAAGAGTGGAATCAGAAAGTAGATGTGGCGCCGGCGGATAACATCAAGGTACCGGGCGAACTCGAAGCCGGCAGTTTCTTGTTCTTCTGGCAGTTCTGGCATGGTCATCTTCCCAACGGCTTAGAGAACTGATAGTTGATTGATGCGTAGACGCGGTTACTGTCGGGAGAATGCGAGATAGAGGCTATGCTTGCATAACTCTGAGTGAAGTGGCTATAGCCCAGTTCCGCGCTCAGGTTCTCAGTGAATTGGTGCTGCAGCGATATCCCCCCCGATAACGTATGTCCTCCCTGATTCAACGACGTATAGACCGGCGTCGCATTCCGGTAGTTGTAATAGCTCCCATTTCCTCCAATGCTCCATCTTCTGGTCAGGAGCCATCGCAACGACAAGCCGGCAGTTTGAGAATAAAAAGCCCCAACAAGACCGCCCCCGCTCGCGACCATGCGCATATAGCTGACTGCCAGGTTTGCCCGGGGCGTCTGCCAGCCGACACTCCCTCCGATCGCGGGCGTCCAACTGCTCTCCGAAGGATAGGGCGGTTGATCGGAGTTGAAATGTTGCGGGCCTCCCGAGAGGGATATTGAAACCGTCCGGCTAAGGAAAATCGTAAAGAAGCCGAGGATCGCATGCGTATCAATCGTTGAGTTCACCGGATGCGTATTGAATCTCGAGTACGAATAGATCGCGCCCAGGTAATTCCTTTGTCCGATGCGGCGGTCGTAGAATGCCGACCCACCGGTCGTATCAGAGTCGTTGATCTGTTGCTCATTCGAGTCATCGCCGTAGTTCAGAAAGGAATAGCTCCCACCGCCACCAATCATCGAGTTGCGCGCGTATTGGACGGCCACGTCGCCTCTGATCGAATTCGATAACTGGCTTTGGAACGGCACTAGAAGACCCGGAATTGGGGACTGCGATGAGCCCGACACAGCAGTCCCACCGGACGGGTTCGGATTGTTGAATGAATTTGAGTTTTGATTGAAAGAATCGTGGAAGCTGATCGTCGAGTACTTTGTCATCCTGAACTCGTAGTCCGCGTCCGCGTTCTGAGTGAAATCGTTCAGATCGCTTGTGTGCTGGTAGAACGTATATCCAGCTCCATATCGCAGCGACTGGATTTGGCGAGCGGTCTTTCGTTGGATAATTATGTTTGGAAAAATGGCATAGGTCTGGTCGCTGACCGGCGTGGGAGATTGAATATTCAGAAGATTGTCGGTGTACGCGGCAGTAAAGGCCATTCCTCCAGAGAGGTAGTTTGAACGCTCCTGCGACCCGACGGTCGTCGGAAACGATTGGCCGCTGACTGGAGGAGGCACCATCATTCGCGTGTCATACTCCGGGTCGTATGCGCCACCCGTTGCGCTTGGCTCAACCTGAGACCACATTCGCGAGCTTCCCAACAACAGGAAAAGGAAGAAACCGACCTTGAGAACTTTCATCTTCATGGCACGATAACGCTGTCGTTCGCTTCGAGCTTGATGTTTTGTTCGGGATTCTTGCCCTTAACGAAGTCCTTGTAGTTGAAGTTCAGGCGCACCTGATGACCGTCCGGGCCTGTTCGAAGGATGTAAACGCCTGATTTCTTCGCAAAGTCACGAAATCCTCCAGCTGCGGCAATCGCATCCAGCACTGTTGGCGCAACAGCGACTGAGTAGGACCCCGGCTTGGACACTTCACCCAGGATGTTGATCTTCTTGCTGTTGACCTCTTGCACCAGCACGGAGACTACCGGGGAATTGATAAAGCTCTTGAGTTTCTCGGTAATATCGCCCTCGAGTTGAAGAGGGGTCCTGCTGGCTGCCTGTACTTCACCGACCAGCGGGAGCGATATCTTTCCGTCAGATCGCACCCGAACCGTCTTTGTAAGGTCAGGCTCCTTCCAGACGCTGATGGCCAGCACGTCACTTTCGCCAATCACAAAATTCGAGTCTTGTCCTCTGGTGTTGGCCGGATCTGCGCTCTGCGCCTGGGCCGCAGCCGCTGGCACCGCTTGATCGCTCCTGTTACCGGACTGGGATTGCCCGAAGGTTGATCCCGTCGCGAAAACCAGGACGAGTCCACAGAGAACTCGGCGTCTTGCGCTGCACTTCATTCCCTCTCCTCTCGATTGGCAGGCCTGCGGTCGCAACCCGAAATCTTTCTGCGATCCGCCAACTTTCGTCCCATTCTTGTTACGGGCCTATTGTCCACAAAACCTTTGATCCGCCCTCCGCGCTGCCCAACTGCATTGCAAGGAGTCGCGGCATGCTTACATCGTTCCCCCGATGCCATAGGAAGCCGGGACCGGCATCAATTCGCTCTGACCGGGCTGATGGGCCGGAAGGAACCCCTTGTGTGCATTCAGCGGAGTAACGTCAGAAGCGTCAATTTCCACCGCCACGGATTGCGCCAGCATTTCAACGGAAAGAACGAGTCTGTACATGTTCTTCTTGCGAACAAGCACACCCTCGACTCCTTCGAGCGAGCCCCTTATGACCCTAACTCGCTCACCACAGCGCAGGAAGGGATGTGGCTCCACGCGAAATGGTCCTTCTACTGTCCTTCGAATCGCTTCAATCTCGCCATCCGGAACCATCGCCACTTTCTCTCCGCGGGTCAGGACCATATGAACCCCGGGGGTCGTGACGACCTGGAGGCGGCGGTCAAGGCCGCCTCTCACAAAGACGTAACAGGGAAAGAGCGGCAGCGAGAGCAGCTTCCGACGGTCTTTCCACTTGCGCACAGATTCGTAGAGCGGAAGAAAGACCTCAAAGCCCTTTGCGCGGAGTATCTCTTCAACGGTCTTTTCATGTTGATGGCGCGTATAGATCGCCCACCAAGCTGAATCCCTCTCGATACCACCATCGATGCTCTGTAGTCCTAGCACTGAGACCTCACTTCCGACCTTTGCCGTGAAAGTTCGAACCTCATCGAGGCGTAGCTTCGCCCTGTGGGCTACAGCCCCGGGCTTTTTTTTATTGCTGTAACAGCCCGCGTCTCTCGACCTCCAGCCCGGTCAAACCTCCTTGACCGACGGCGGGAGAGGGAAAATCCTGCCTAATCCTCGCGGACCTGCCACCTGCTGACAATGCCCTATAAGGGTTGTCAGAAGTCCCCCTACAGTAACGTTGTCAGGTCACCTATCGTAACTCGATACAACTTCCGTTAGGTGCAGTCACAACTTTCTCATTTCACAACGGATAAATCACTCGAAACCTTTGGGCCAGCCATCACCTGCGTAATTCCGGTTGATTACTTGAGTCGGATTACATTCCCTCTCTTCGAGATGCTCTTCCTTACTCCGGTTTTTCTTCATCGCATCAGCCGCCATGCGGTCTCCGTGTCCTCCTTGCCGTCCCAACCCTCAGGTGTGCGATACGGTGCTTTCGCTGACCGACCGTACTCATCGAAGCCAATTGCCTTGTGAACTCGAGGCCGAGGACTTCCTCTGTGCCAAAAACGACAATTCGGGCAATCCAGTTCTCAAGCTCACGCATGTTTCCGGGCCATCTCCACTGCCGCAGAATCTCGAGAGCGGACTCGCTCAGCAGCAACGTGGGCTTCCCATAGCTGCGGCCCAGCTTCTCCAACAGGTAATTGCAAATGAGCGGAATGTCCTCTCGACGATCCCGTAGCGGCGGCAATTGAATCCGGATCGAATTCAAACTCGACAGCAGGTCTTGTCGAAATGCGCGCCGGGTAACAGCCGCTTCCAGGTCATTTCTTGCTGCACAGATCACGCGTAAATGGGCGACCAGCTTTTCCTTGCCTCCGACTCTTGAAAAGTGACCGTCACGCAGAACACCGAGTAACCTTGACTGCAACTCCAAATCCATCTCGCTGATTTCATCTAGGAAGAGCGTCCCGCCTTCGGCAACCTCCAACGCGCCTTTCTTGCATTCGTTAGCGCCGGGAGCCGCGTCCTTCTCGGCGCCAAACAACTCGACCTCAAGCAGGCCGTTCGACATCGCAGCACAATTCAGCTTCAAAAACGGGCCGCCGGACAGGATTGAGTGTGCGTGGACAAAGAGTCCGATCAGCTCTTTGCCGGTTCCACTCTCGCCCTGAATCAGCAGAGGAATACTGTTTCCGAGCGCGTCTTCAACCTTCACGCGGATCTTGCGCATCGAGGCGGTCGAGCCAAAGAGGACGGCCTCACTGGGCAGCTCTACCGGATCGACCCGGAAGCTTTGTGTTGCCTCTGGTGACATGCGACAGACCTTCCCCTACCTATTCACTAGCAAAAGCGTGACCAGACTAAGATGAAAACTGAGAAAACATATGGCTCGTCCTGCGTGTTCTCAGTAGAAATCCATCGGTTCTGGACTGTTTGTGCGATGGTCAAGAATGAGTGTGTGCAAAAGTTTGCATACCTGACTCGCGTGATGTGCAGGATCTTGCGTCTTTCCAGACTTCAAGTGTTAACTGCAGATCAACTTCCAGGCAGATGGCCTCGCGGCTATTTACCTGATGCGATGAGCAGTGGAACTAATTTGTGCCCGCAGCTGAGGCGCTGAAACGCGTGATACCGTAGTCACCGTTTTTGCTCTCATTAAATCCGAAGCCCGGTTGTCCGCTCGCAAAGGTATCGTCGGTTACACGCCCCATTTGAACCCCATTCTTGTATGCAGTAATCACATTCCCTACGATGGTCGCCCTCAGCACGTCACCCGTCGTTGCTCCGAACTTGCGTCCGGACACGTTGAGGAGGTACGTGAAATCAGCCAGGGGTCCATTCCACCTCACGATGATCAGGTAAGCGTCGTCGCCGCCTCGAAGCGAACTCGAGATTTCATACCCGGTGCACCTGTGGGCTGACAGAGAAGAACGAAGGCGCATTGAAACCTCCGGCGCGGTGTAGGTCCTTCGCTTGTCGACGACAACCTCAACCATCTGATTCGGACTCCACTCTCCGGCCAGCAAGGCAACCGGATCCGCAAAAGGAGCCTTACCGGCATAACCGACCGCTCTGCCGTGAGCCGTTGATACGTGTCCCCAATCGAGCCCAACGGCTCGGCCGTCCACCCACCTTCCTCTCTCAGAGATTGGATCCTCCGTCAAGGGAAAGTTCGTTGCGTAAGTTTTCACATGAGGAGAAGCGACGACTTCGATCGGGGGTGGTGGCGCTGAGCTTCGGTTTGATGAGCAGCTGCTGATGCCTGCAAGAGTTGCTGCGACAACGAGAAACAAGGCATTCGCCTGAAACTGCGAGGTGATTCGCTTCATGCGCAGAACTGCGCTGAGCACGATTGCTTTGATTGTTCGAGTCTGCGACACGGAACCTTCACCATCCCAATCTGTTCAAATCACGGAACACACAATCCGCGACCACCCAAGTGCACCCCTCCACTCGCGGAGGTGCAGATGAGTAAGGATCTGAGAATTGCCGTTTGGCAAAAGGAGACGCGTTGCAACTCTGCCCCAACGTTCCCAACTCTATTTACTCGTGGCGGGTCTGATCCATGCAGAGGACTTGGGCACGAGGCGATGTTGCTGGATCTTGTAAAGCAAACCTCGATAGCTGATGTTGAGGTACTTTGCGGCGTGCCGGCGATTCCATCCCGACACCTCCAGTGCATCCTGGATTATCTGAGCCTCGGCACGATCCTTCATATCGCGCACAATTGAGCGCATCCCTGTGCTTTCTGCCGACAAACCCCGCACCTGTTCCGGTTCGTCCTGCGCTACCGAATACCCCGCCGCGATCTTCGTCTCCAACTCATGGACGGCAGTGTCAGAATCGCGCATCGTCATCGTGCGGGTCACGAAATTCCGCAGTTCCCGCACGTTACCGCGCCAGTCGTAAAGAAGAACAGCGTCCATCAACCGCGATGAAAAAGTGACGTCGTAGCTTTTGCGCAGTTCCTGGGGCGATCTGCGAACGATCTCCTCGATCAGGTAAGGAATCTCTTCACGACGATCCCGCAATGGCGGCACATTAATGGTGAAGACATTCAATCGATAGTAGAGGTCTTCGCGAAAAGTCCTTCCGACGAGCGCACTCTCAATTTGCACGTTTGTCGCGGCAAGCACACGCACATCCACCTTGCTGCTTTCCCGCGCGCCCAGTCGGGTGAACTGACCATCTTGGAGAACATGCAGGAGCTTGGCCTGCATCTGGGCGCTCATCTCGCCAATTTCATCCAGAAGGAGGGTCCCTCGATTTGCCTGCTCAAACTTCCCGGGCTTGTCGATAACTGCGCCCGTGAACGCTCCCCTCTGATATCCGAACAGCTCACTCTCTAGTAAATCTGACGGCAGGGCCGCACAATTCACGTTCAGGAATCGATGCGGCGAACGCCGGGAATGGCGATGAATCAGGTGCGCGATCACTTCCTTGCCCGTCCCGCTCTCACCGAGAATGAGGACCGGCGCATCGACATCGGCAAGCAACTGAACCTGGCGATAGATTTTGAGCATCGCTGGCGCAGCGGCAAGGAAGTACCGCCCGTCAGAAAGCTCCTCGATCAGCGGCAGCGCAGAGGTCTGATGATGCGCATCGGATGGCAGGCCCGCCACATCCGAGGTCGCATCCTCCGATTCGGTGACGAATCGTGCCTCTGGATCGTGACTTACCCGCTCGAGGATCATCTCCAAGTCGCTTCGGCAAGGTGGCCACTTGAGAAAGTGGCGAATACCGAATTCACTCACCTGGCGAGTCCACAAGTCGCCACGCGACACGAGACAGATCGCAGTAGAACGGGCGCTGTGGAGAAGTGCTTTATATTCTGTGATATCCGGCGATTCAGACGGGGGTGGCTCAACAAAGACCAGATCCGGGCCAAGCCCATTCCCCAAGAGCAGGTGAGCCTGTGCGAACCCATTCGACTGGACCACCCTGTGGCCCGCAGCCTCAAGGATTTTTGTGATGGAAGAGCGCATCTCAGCGCTCCTAACAACGCTCATCACGAGAAGAAGAGGTTTCACAAGGCACCCACAAGAATTCAAGAATTTCTGCCAGGAAAATGCGCTCAGCCACTCATTGCTGCGCACACTTAGGGGGAGTTTGCGGTGCGAAACGATCTTGTCGTCGTTTCGTTCCGCGAGGCGCACAAATCAGGTCATGCTCCAGGGTCTGCCTGTGAGGCGACGTGAGAACAAGGCTTCCAACCGCGCATGGGAGAAGCCTCAAGGAAACTCAAGGATCTGTCCTCCACTGCCGGAAAACGGGGCGGGAGGCAAATCACAAAAAGATACAATCGTGCGTGACTTCAACGACCGACTCTGACCGGTCCCATTTGAAACCTTTTGGAGAGCCAAATGTAGGATAGGCAAGCTTTGAAGTCAACAAATCTTTGGTAATGAAACTTCGGTTGTAGGCCAGATTTAACGGTTTATTTTCTTACACTTAATTAATGGGAAACCTCTATGGTCAGCAACTCTTCCGAGCTTCTTCCGCATCCGATGCGTGCCCTGAAAGTGCTTGGTGCGCCACGCCTAATCGGCTAGTTCGAGCTGCTTCAGAAACTTCTCAACAGTCTTCCGGTCCACCACATCGCCCGGCAAAACTTCTCGCTCGTATCGCAGATTGCGGTCCCTCAGAACGAAATTGAACCCCGTTCCATCTTCGCCCCACCGAACCACCTCCGACAGCACCGAGATGGAGCCGGCCTTGCTCACATCTCCTTCCTGGTTCTTTTGGAGGGTCATCTGGATAAGAGTCTCTGGCGCCCATCGTTCTTTAGTGCGCAGATACAATCCAGTCGCGCTGATATTCGCCACGTCATAGCAGTGTGTCGCTCCGCCGGTCCAGTAGTAGGCGACAAGTCCTGGGGCCGAGAATCGTCTCGCGCGGCGACGATTGATGTCGGGAAAGAGCCAAC
>Ga0335077_10012217_pt1 | contig 10736 bp, 9 predicted proteins | sample Lox_Sample_31_FD_207151 | JGI IMG/M metagenome (GOLD analysis project Ga0335077, IMG submission 207151) | Soil microbial communities from Loxahatchee National Wildlife Refuge, Florida, United States - Lox_Sample_3.1 | ecosystem: Environmental > Terrestrial > Soil > Wetlands | place: USA: Florida...
CGCACGCCCGAGGAGGCTGCCTACTACGGCGTGCCTGCCGAAACGCGCTTCTTATACGGTGCGCTCTACCTCGGACTCGCGGCATTCCTCGCCATCATGTGCGAGCAGCTGCACGCCGAGCTGCCGCACGTTCACTGACTGCCGCGATCGAGCGGGCTGCGCACGCCATGGGCGCCCTTCGCCATGACGTGCGTATAGATCATCGTGGTCTTGAGGCTATTGCCTGCGGGCAATAGGCTGGACTATGTCCCGTGCGGGACTATGTCCTGTAGTGCCGAGTTGAGCTGATTTTCTGCAGACCGGTGCGCAATGTGCCGGACATAGCGAAGCTCCGTGTTGGGCCTTTTCGCCCGTACGGAGAACGCCATGGAAAGAACATATGAGGGTGCCGCGGCGCTGGCCAGCCGCGCGACAGGTCCGCTTGCTAACGATATAGGTCGGTTTGTTAGATCGTTGAAGGAGCACCAGTACACCGCAAGCGTGCTGTACATCAAGATTCTTCACGCGATCGCCTTCGACCGCTGGCTAGAGAAGCACCGGATCGTTTCGGCCGATCTTGACGAAGCACACATCAAGCGTTTCCAGAGCCGCAGTCGGCGGCAGCGCGGGCGCACTCGTGTCGCGACCCGTGCCCGGGAGTGGTTTGATGTGGTGCACCTGCTGCAGTTCTTGCGTGATCGCGGCGTCTGTAGACCTGCGCGTCTCAAGACCACGCCGGCTGAGGACATGGCGGCACGCTATGCGGAGTATCTTCGGGACCAGCAGGGGCTCGCAACCGCAACGATCGAGCGTTACGCGACGGTCGCCCGACAGTTTCTAGCCAGGCGCTTCGGAGGCGGCCCGATCGATCTGGGCGCGTTGCGGGTCGGTGATGCGGTCGACTTCGTGCGGCACGAGGGTGAGCGGCTGCATCCGCCCGCCCTCAAGTGCGTCACGAACGCTCTGCGCTCATTCCTCAGATGCGCGCAGTATCGCGGAGAGGTTTCCGCTGCACTCGCCGCTGCCGTGCCGAGCGTGGCCGCGTGGGCCACAACACCTGCGCTGCCCAAGGCGATATCCCCCGATCACGCGCAGGCGGCGATCGACAGCTGCGATCTACGAACCGGGGTTGGCCTGCGCGATCGTGCCGTGCTGCTGCTGCTTGCGCGGTTGGGATTGCGTGCGCACGAGATCATCTCGCTGCGACTTGAGGACTGCGACTGGACCGGCGGTCACTTGCGGGTGCGTAGCAAGAGCGCTCGTGAGCAGCTATTACCGATGCCGGTCGACGTCGGGGCAGCCATTGCAGCCTATCTGCAGCGCGGACGACCGCCTAGCCAAGACCGGCACGTGTTCCTGCGCTCCCTCGCGCCGATCCAGGCATTAATGCCCGGCTCGGATGCGATTGGAAGGATCGTGCGCGACGCCCTCAAGCGCGCCGGAGTCGACGCACCGCATCGTGGTTCACACCAGTTTCGCCATGCCCTGGCGGTGCGCATGCTGCAACAAGGCGCCTCGTTGCAGGAGATCGGGGAAGTGTTACGCCATCAAAGCCCGCAGACCACCTCGATCTACGCTCGCGTCGATCTGAGTGCCCTGCGCTCGCTCGCGCTGCCGTGGCCAGGGGGTGCGCGATGAACACCTTACGTGAGGCGCTGGCAGACTACCTCGCTCTGCGGCGCAGCCTGGGCTTCAAGTTGCACGATGCCGAGGGGGTGCTATCGCGCTTCGTCAGCTTTATGGAGGAGCATCAGGCAGCGCACATCACCGCACGGCTCGCCCTGGAGTGGCTGCAGCAGGCCCGCACAGTACGGTCCGCCGAACGGGCGCGCCAGCTGTGCTTCGTACGCAGGTTTGCGCGCTATCGCAGCGCCGTCGATCCGGCCACCGAAGTTCCCGCGCAGGACCTTTATCCCTATCGATCGAGCCGCGCTCGGCCCTACCTGTACTCCGAGCTAGAAGTGCAGCGCCTGTTGGACGCGGCGCTGCAACTACCGACGGCATGGCCGTCGACACCGTTACGGCCTCGGGTCTTTTATTGCTTTTTTGGCTTGCTCAGCGTGACGGGCCTGCGCTTCTCTGAAGCACTCGATCTGAAGCTCGATGATGTCGACCTTGAGCAGGGCGTGCTGACGATCCGGGCCGCCAAGTTCGGTCGATCCCGCCTCGTACCGCTGCATCCCTCCACGTGCGAGGTGCTCGCGGAGTATCTGCGGCGGCGTAAGGTATATCTGGGCACGCATCGCGCGGATTACCTGTTCATTTCCAACCGGGGAACGCGGCTTGATGGGGGTCGCGTTCGACGCGCCTTCTACACCCTATCACGGCAGACGGGCCTGCGGGCCCCGGGAGCGCGCAACGGTCCGCGGCTACACGATTTGCGCCATCGCTTTGCCGTTCGCGTGCTGACCCGCTGGTACGAGTCGGGTGAGGATCCGGCGCGGCGGCTGCCCGTGCTCTCGACCTATCTCGGGCACGTCTACGTGGCCGGCACGTACTGGTATCTGAGCAATTCGCCGGAACTGATGGCCCAGGCGATGGCGCGGCTCGAGCGGCGCTGGGAGGCCGCGTCATGAGTACCGCACCGACTTTCCCTGCGCTGCTAGAGCGCTTCTTCACGCAGCGGTTGATGCAGCAGCGTCAGGCGAGTACCCACACGATTGCCTCCTATCGCGATACCTTCCGGCTCCTACTGCAGTTCGCTCAGAAGCGACTGCGCAAGGCGCCCTGCAGTCTATCGCTCGAAGATATCGATGCGCCCATCGTCGTCGATTTCCTCGATGAGCTGGAGAAGGTTCGCGAGGTGACCGCAAGAACGCGCAACCTTCGGCTAACCGCCATTCGCTCGTTCTTTCGCTACGTCGCCTTCGAGGCTCCAGCGCACGCCGCGCAGATCCAACGCCTCCTCGCCATCCCGGCCAAGCGATTTGCGCGAGCCCTGGTGCCGTTTCTGCGCCGTACCGAAGTCGATGCACTACTTGCCGCGCCGGATCAGGGAACCTGGGCCGGACGGCGTGATCACGCTCTCATCCTCCTTGCCGTGCAAACCGGGCTGCGACTGTCGGAGTTCACTGCGCTTCGACACCAGGATCTACATCTTGGAACCGGGGCGCACGTGCGCGTGATCGGCAAGGGACGCAAGGAGCGATGTACACCGCTGAGCAAGAACACCCGATCGGTACTAGCGGCCTGGTTGGAAGAGCCACTCAGGCGCCCTGATCAACCCTTGTTCCCGAACGCAAGCGGTGGCCGTTTGAGCGCTCACGGTGTGCATTACCTGCTCGCCAAACACGTGGCCACCGCAGCGCGTGTATGCCCATCGCTCAAGCACAAACGTGTGAGCCCCCACGTTCTGCGGCACACCACCGCCATGGACCTACTACAACAGGGGATCGAACAGTCCGTGATCGCTCTTTGGCTCGGTCACGAGTCAATTGAGACGACACAAATCTACCTGGACGCCGACCTCGAGCTGAAGCAGAAGGTTCTCGATGCGATCGTACCGCCCAACGGCAAGCCGGGTCGTTATCGACCAGACGACAGGCTCCTGGCGTTCCTCAACAGCTTGTAACCCCCGCGACTATGTCCCGCCCGCTCGTCGGTCCGCCTTGATGAGAATCACGGCACCGCGGCCCACGGGACATAGTCCGACACGGGAGATAGTTGAGGCTATTGCCTGCGGGCAATAGGCTGGAGAGTGCGGTTCGTTATCTCGGCATCGAGGTCAATGACGCCCTGGAAATGGCTGAGCAGACCGAAGTATAGCAAGTGGCCCGGGCCGGTCGGCGTCAACGGGCGCTGACCCAAGAGCCGCCGGTCATCTTCGCGCCTGAATTCTCTGCATACCGGTCATTGCCCCCGGGTCACGGACCGACGTGCATGGAGGCGCGGCTCGTTGCGCAGCGGATCGAGGAGCGGGTCCCTCTTCAGCCAGCCTTTAGGGAGAACATGGATCCGGGCGGCTGGCGGGCGCCAGCGCATTGTTGATCGAACCGTCGCCGTCCGTGGCGTTCCAGATGTCGGTCGCGGCCTGAGGGGTATCCCAGGTCCATAACAACCAGCCCTTGAGCCCATAGCCGCATCCCCCGATCTGCCAGTTCTCGAGCGCCGTCGCGGCATCCGAGATTGCCGGTACGGCGTTCTTGAACGCACCGTACTCGGCCATGATGATCGGCTGCTTCTGCTGGTACCCGACGAAGCCATAGTTCTGTACGAGTTGATCCAGCGTTAGGTCGTTGAGAATCACGTAGCCATGGATGTCGACAAAGTCGGCCGTCGAGGTGGCCATCGCCGGGTAGACGCTGATGACACGTGTATCGCCAATGCGCGTGGGATTGGGTGTCTGTGGCCAGAAAAACCCGACGGTCACGAGTGCCGTCGGATCAACTGCGACAACGGCGGCGCGCAACTGATTGGTCAGGTAAACGAGCCCGTCGTCCATCATCTTCTGGCGGGATGTCGCATCCGACATGTCGTAAGTCGACCCGTTCGCCGTCGTCACCAGTCCGCTAGTCGCGCTCAGCGGTCCGTACCCGGAGTTGTAGAAGTACTCGTTTCGCAGCTCGTAGCCGAGGATCACGCCGATCGGCGCCTGCTGCCGGATCAGAAACTGGACAAAGTCGCGGTGGAAGCGCTGCGCAGCATCAATCCCGCCGGCGCAGAGGTTGAACGCATTAACGTCCTGTATTTGCGGCTCTGACGCCGGCGGGGTTGGACAGGTAACGTCGTAGCCACCCGTCGAAGGCAACCAGTCCTGGGTGAAGATAACGTAAACACCGTGCTTCTGCGCTCGCAAGAGAAAGTCAGCGACGTTGGCCATGTAAGTCGCTGAGAGTCCCCCGCCCGGATCCCCAATCGAGCCGACGCAGCAGCCGTTGAGAAAAACGCGCACCGAGTTGTAGCCCCGCGCCTGCATGGCGCCGAGAGCACTCTCGGCATCCGCGGCGTCGTACAGCCCGGTGTTGAAGGTAGAATGGTAAACGGTTGAATTTCCGCCGTAGTCGGTCTGACTGGCCAGGCGGATGAAGTTGTTACCCCGGGCAATCCATGGCTGACCGGTACTGCGGTCATAGAGCTCGGCGAGACCCGAGGCGGGCTGGCGCACTGCAATCGAATGAGGGGCTAAAACCGTTGCAGTCGCGGATGCGGATGCGCTCCCATCCGTAGCGCTGGTGGCGGAAATCACCGGTGTCACCGCGGCGAGCGGAGCCGTGTAGAGACCGCCCGTCGTGATGGTGCCGGTTGCAGCGCTCCCGCCGACCACACCATCGACCAGCCAGGTTACCGTCCCGCCGCCTGCGGGCATGAAGGTCACGGTGAACTGTTGCGACGCCCCAGCCGCCACAGCCACCGACTGTGGAGAAACCGACAACGGGCAGGTGACAACGACGTTTGAGACGTTGCCGGCGCCCATCGTACCGGTGCCGGCGGAAATCGCGCAGGTCTGGTGCTGTGGCTGATTCTGCACAGTTACCGAATACGAGCTACCGAATGCGACCAAGCCAGGAAGCGTGAATTCGCTGGTGCCGGCCGCCACCGGCAATACGGCGCCAGCCGTGTCAGTGATGACCAAGCCATCGGAGGTCAGGCCGCTCACGGTCCCACCCACCGTGTACGAAGCATCAGCGCAACTGACCATGACGTTGTCGATGTTGGAGTTGGTGATCGTCCCCGTGCCGTTCGACACCGTACACGTGAGTCCAGGCGGATTGTGCGTTACAGCGACGTCATAGGAACGTCCTGAGGCTAACGCCGTTGGAAAGGCGAATTGCACAGCGGCCGCTGCGACTGTGAGCTGATCAATGCCGTCCGTCAGCATCAGGCCATCAGGGAGACCCGCCGGCAGCGGGTTGGCGACGGCTAGCTTAATCGCGCCGCCTATCAAGTACGTGGAGCCTCCGGTACTGCCGTCGCTGCCTCCGCCGCCGCCGCACGCCGCAAGCGCGAGCGCCAGGCAAGAGATCGCCGGCCGCCAGAGCGTGGCAACTGATTTTCCACGCATGGCTATCCGCCTAAGGAACGATATTCCGCGCATTGCCTGCCCCCCGTCTGCTGCGACCCTTCGCTTTTGTTTTCACCGGGCGCCGGGGCCTCTTCGGCTTACCTCAGCGCCGCGTTACGGTGCTACGCGTTTTCAACTCAACTAGCGTGCAGAGTACCCCTCGGACCTAACGGACCTTACGTACAGATCGCTTACGGAAGGAAGGACGTACGAAGTAGGTAAGGAGCGCTCAGGTCGGGGTGTATAGTCTAGCTCTGGCATAAGGTGTGAGTCGACACCGATGACTGCGCGCGTTCGGGCGAGAAACACACTACACAAACGCCTGAGTGAGGGCGTTGAGATTCAGAGATCGCGCCAGTGTCATGACATAGACTCCAAGTGCTCGAGCACACGTCCGACCGGCCCTCGGCGTCCAACGACATCCGCGCCGTGTTGGCACCTCGAGGCTATTGAGCCGCTCGGCCGAGAGCAACTCGATCGGCGCGAGCCGGTATTTACGATGGACCAGGTGCTCACGGACGTGATGATCGCCGAATGGGTCGTTTCGACCCCGAGCCGTCACTCGTTCGTCTCAATAACGGTCAGCGAAATGGCTTAAAGCTGACACTTCCAGCCCTACGTTGCCTGCGAGGGGTTCCTCAAGGCATGCTCGCTCTGCCGCATAACATTTAGAGGGCGGGGATGGGGGACGAGTCGCCTAAGCCGGCGAACGCACCGACGCGAGCGGTGTTCTTAAGCTACGCCTCGCAGGACGCCGAGGCGGCCCAAAAGATTTGCGACGCATTACGCGCTGCAGGCATCGAGGTCTGGTTCGATAAGAGCGAGCTGCGAGGCGGGGATGTTTGGGATCGCAAGATCCGGCGGCAGATCCACGATTGTGCACTCTTTATGGCGATCATTTCCGCGAGGACGCAGGCGCGGGCGGAAGGCTACTTTCGCCTCGAGTGGCACCTCGCCGAGCAGCGCACGCATCTCATTGGGCGCCAGCGCGCATTTCTTTTCCCGGTGTGCATCGACGACACTCCGGAGCGCGACGCCGACGTGCCCGATGCGTTCCTCGCGGTGCAATGGACGCACCTACCGGGCGGCACGCCGACGGCACTGTTCGTCGAGCTTGTGCGTCGGCTGCTCGCACCGCGGCAGACACATGCGGGCGCCGCACCAGCTGCGACGCAGCGAGTGGCGGCCGCACCGGTTTCCCACACGCCAACGGCGCGATCGCCGCCTGTAGCGACCTTGCCGGCACGCGCTGGGTCCGGCTGGTCGCTGGCGACGCACTGGAAGCTTGCGGGCGCCGGGTTGCTGGTCGCCGTTGCGGTAGTCGTCCTGGTGGCGTCGTGGCAACGCCGTGAGCATGCGCGCAACGTGCTGCTGCCAGCGATCGAGGAATCGCTTGCGAAGTTGCCACACAGCGACGCGCGGTTGCTCGGCATGGCGCTCGAAGTCGAGAGGGTACTGCCAGACGACCGCGCACTCGCGAAGCTCTGGCCGGGGATCGCGACGACACTTACGGTCGAGACGCAACCGCCGGGCGCTGGGGTCTACTGGAAGGACTACGGCATGCCCGAGGCGCCGTGGCATTTCGCCGGCACAACGCCGGTGAAGAATGCGCGCGTGCCACGCGATCTTCTGCGTGTCGAAGTACGCAAGGAGAATTACCAGACTATCGAACTCATTGCTCCGCGCAGCATCATTGACATCCGGATCTATCTGCCGCGACTGACACTCGATCGCACCGGAACATTACCGATCAACATGGTGCGCATCCCTAAGTTGGAAACGGAGATGAACGTGGTTGGTCTCCACAAGTATGGCGGGGTCGAGGTGCCCGAATTTCTCGCCGACAAATATGAAGTCACAAACCGCGAGTACAAAGCCTTCGTCGACGCCGGCGGATACACCAACCGGGCGTACTGGCAGTTCCCAGTGCTCGATGGCGGCAAGGAGATTCCCCTCGCTGCCGCGCTCGCGCGCTTCACCGACCGCACGGGACTTCCAGGGCCTTCGACCTGGGAGGCGGGCAACTATCCTGACGGGTTTGGCGATCATCCGGTAGCGGGGGTGTCGTGGTACGAGGCGGCGGCATATGCGGCCTGGGCGGGCAAGGAGCTGCCGACCGTGTACCACTGGACGCAGCTGGCCGACACTTGGCGCGCCGAGTTCCTGCTGCCCTTCAGCAATTTTAGAGGCAAGGCGACCGTGGTGGCTGGAAGTCTGCCGGGCATCAGCTCCTTCGGCGTCTACGACATCGCCGGCAACGTGCGCGAATGGGTGCTCAACGCCTCCGGCAACGCGGGCCAGCGCTTCATCCTTGGCGGCGGCTACACAGACCCCACCTACGCCTTCAACGACGCCTACGCGCAGCCGGCGCTCGATCGCAGCCCCATCAACGGCTTCCGTTGCATACGCGAGCTGCCCGGCGCGCCGGTGCCGGTTGCGCTGATGCAGCCGCTGTCGAGGGCGTTCCGTGATTACGCGCGCGAGCAGGCGGTCGACGATCGCACGTTTGCGCAGTTCATGCGCCAGTTCGCCTACGATCGCGCGCCGCTCGACGTACACATCGACAAAGTCGTCGACGACGAGGACTGGAAGCTCGAGGCCGTCTCGATCAACGCCGCGTACAGCGGCGAGCGGGTGCCGATCTACGTCTACCTACCGCGGCATAGAACGCCGCCGTATCAGCCCGTAGTGCTGTTTCCGGGTTCGAGCACTTTATTTGAGAGCCACTTCGACCCGCACTGGATGGAGGGCTTCCGCGACTACAGCTTCATCATAAAAAGCGGTCGCGCGCTCGTTCTCCCGATATACAAGAGCACGTTCGAGCGGCAGGATGCCGTGCGCTCGGACCTGCCGAGCGACAGCGTCACCTACAAGGAACATGTCGTCATGTGGACGAAGGACTTCAGCCGGACTCTCGACTATCTCGAGACGCGCCAGGATATACGCGCCGACCGCATTGCCTACCTTGGCGTAAGCTGGGGTGGATTCATGGGCGGGATCGTGCCTGCCGTGGAAAAGCGCGTACGCGTCGTAGTGCTTAACGTCGGCGGCATGGCCATGGAGCCTGCGCTGCCGGAGGTGGACCAGATCAACTATCTGCCGCGGGTAAGGCAACCGGTGCTGATGCTGAACGCCGTTTACGACAATTACTTCCCGGTCGAGACCTCGCAGAAGCCGTTCTACAGACTGCTCGGGACCCCGGCGGCCGACAAGAAGATGATCGTTTACCCCTCGGGCCACATCGTGCCACGCGTCGAGTTCATGAAGGAAACGCTCGCTTGGCTCGATGAGTACCTGGGCCCCGTGCAGCGCACTGCACAATAATGAGCGCTGAACCATTGCCGAGGCCGCGCGCGGCGTCAGTCGACCTTCATCACATTAAGGCTGCTAGAGCGAGCGTAGTATGAAAAATGAGGTCGCCGACGACTGTCGGCTTCCTGGCCGTTCGCTGCCTGTCAACGGGTCCGGCATCGCAGCCGATGCGCAGCCCGAGTCTCGCGAGCGGTTGTTCTAATTTCCGGCAGCGAGTGAATATGACTCTGAGGGTTGGAGCTAGCGCAGTTGGCTGTCCTTGCTGCCGCGGCGGTTGTAGCCGGAAAAATGGGCGGTGTCCCGATCGTCATTCTCTTGGCAAGCGATGCAAAGGCGCACGCCGGGTACTGCGGTCCGGCGCGCCTCCGGAATTGCGGCACCACAGTTCGCACACTGGCTGAGGGACTTACCTTGCGGCAGGCGGCTCTGGGCCCGACGTATGCCGTCCTTTACGGTTGCGTCAATCTGCTCGTTGACCGCATTGTCTCCTGCCCAACCGGTAGCCATCTGGTGCTCCTCAAAAAAGAGCAGTCTGCAAAAAGATGATAGTCGTGGCAAATGGGTGCTTCTCAAGCCAGATGTGCCGAACGACCCCAACCGGTCATCCGTTACTGTCTGCTTACCGGAAGGTATTTATCCTTGGTCACGGGTGGCGAGAAGGAGACCTTAGTTATGCAGGCAACGGCTGTACCTGGCGAAGAATCCCGGCGGGTACTGCGGCATTGGCGGCTGTAGAGTGCCGTTCAAAATCTGCGGACTTGCTCTGTTTCCGACTGCTTGTGGTTTCTGGCGTTTCTCCTCATGATCGGACGTCATGACGCCGCGATCGAGGGTTGCGATTGTCCATGGGCCCGCACAATAGCTTCGCCGAGCACGGCGCCAACAAGGGCACCAGCGATCTGAAAGTTCGCGCGGAGCACGAGAAACTGGCGTGACGTGCAGAAAGCGGCCGGGATACTGGGTCGCGCTGCTCGTGGCATTGGCTGCATGCGACGGCAAAGACCCTCAACAAATAAAGAAGATCCAATCACTCACAAGGAGGCTCGCGGAGATCGCCGGGCAGGCCAACCAAGCTGCCCCAGCTAAGGTTGACTCGGATACCAGACTCGATGGCGCGAGGGCCGGCCCAGGGCTGAAACTGACCTCGATGTACACGCTCGTGAACGCCGAGTCGAACGGAGTCAACAGTACGACATTCGAGGCGAAGTTGGCGCCGATAATAAAGAGGGCCAGCTGCGATAACCCTGAGTTGCGTCCGCTGATCGACCAAGGCGTAATCGTGATTCTGGAATACCGCGGGAACCAAGGCAATCCAATCGGGACGATCAGCCTCAATCGCGATACCGGCAGTGTCAGGAATTTTGTGTGAGACGGTCCGGTTGATGTGTTGAGCGTTCTCGTCCGTTCTCTTCGTCTCTGTTGATCATACACCCGTCACGCAGTC
>Ga0335077_10012218_pt1 | contig 10736 bp, 5 predicted proteins | sample Lox_Sample_31_FD_207151 | JGI IMG/M metagenome (GOLD analysis project Ga0335077, IMG submission 207151) | Soil microbial communities from Loxahatchee National Wildlife Refuge, Florida, United States - Lox_Sample_3.1 | ecosystem: Environmental > Terrestrial > Soil > Wetlands | place: USA: Florida...
TGCAGTCCCACCTGGCACACTTTGATTCCCGGCGTCAGCCAGCTCGTCTGGATGTGGTCGATGTTATCGAGATACAGCCGGCTCACCGCCAGCGTCTTCAGATAATCCACCGCCGTCGCTTCCCCCACGCGTTTCCCCAGCGAGGTATTTTCCGGCGCGAAAATCCAGGGGATGAACGCGGTGAATCCCCCGGTCTCTTCCTGCAGACGCCGCACGCGTTCCAGGTGATTCACGCGGTGGCGCAATTCCTCGCCGCACCCGAACATCATGGTGGCCGTGGTGCGCAGCCCCAGCGCGTGCGCCGTGCGGTGCACCTGCTCCCATTCGTCCGCCGTGCACTTCAGCCGCGAGATCCGCCGGCGCACTTCATCGTCCAGAATTTCCGCGCCCCCGCCCGGAATCGAGGCCAGCCCCGCGTCGCGCAGCCGCGCGATGGTGTCCCGCAGCGGCAGGCCCGACAGCTCCGCGATGTTGATGATCTCCGGCGCGGAAAAACAGTGCAGGTGCACCTGCGGGTACCGCCTCGCCAGCGCGCGCAGCATCTCTTCGTACCATTCGATTTTCAGGTCCGCGTGCAGCCCGCCCTGCAGCAGGATCCCCGTCCCCCCCAGCGCCAGCATTTCCTCGATTTTCGCGGACATCTCCTCGATGCTGCGGATGTAGCCCTCATTCGATCCCATCGGCCGGTAGAAGGCGCAGAACGAGCAGTATTCCGTGCAGAAATTCGTGTAATTGATGTTCCGGTCGATCTGGTAGGTGGCCACGCGCGCATCGGTCTTGCGGTTGCGCACGCCCTGCGCGGCCATTCCCAGGCCCAGCAAATCGTCCGAGCCCAGCCACTCGAGCGCTTCCTGTTGCGTGATCCCCATCTGCTAATTCCTGTGTTCCTCGCTGGCCACGGGCCACTGGCCACTGGCCCGCCCTGACCCGCCGCCGCCGGGAAGCACCGCTTCTCCGGCGTACTTCAGCGGCTGGTGGTACGGCACGAGTCCCGCGTCCGCGGCTTTCTGGAAATAGAGTTCCAGCCCCGCGCGATTTTCGTCGTCCAGCGAGTAATTGATGTTTTCCAGCAGATAACTCTCCAGATGCGCCTGAGGCAGGCCGAGCGTGGCCGCCGCGTTCGCGGCAATTTCCGGAATGTGCGCCAGGCCGTATTCCTTCGAAGCCTGGAAATCCCCCGCCAGTTCTGAGGCTTCCGGGCGCGCCAGCACGCCCTCTCGCGCCGCCCACAGCGCCAGCACGGCGGGCCGCTCCGTCCACGCCCGCCATTCCGAGACCACGTCGTACAGGTACAGCCGCGCCTTCTTTCCGGCGAGAAGCGGCTCCCCGGCGTCGTGGCGTTCCGCCAGGCGCAGCGCGGGATCGCCGATGATGAGCGCCGCGTCGTTCTCTTCGAGCATGGCGCCGAGATCGGGCGCGGCGCTGGCAAAACTGATCCGCGCGCCGCGGCGCGACCACCATCCCGCCACGAGCAGACGGACCAGCGCGGCCGTGGCCCGCGAACTGGTGTCCAGCGCCAGCCGCAGCACCTCTTCAATTGGCACGCGCGATAGGATCAGCAGGCTGCGCACTTCGTGCTTCGAGGCGATGGAAATTCCCGGCAGCACCACGAGACCCAGGATGCGCTGGCATTCGATGGCGGGGAGGATGGCCACGTCGGCCTCGCCGCGCGCCAACTCCTCCGCGCATTGCGATGGCAGCGTGAACTTCAGATCGTATTTCCCCTGCAGCGGGCCGTGTGTGAATCCCCACACGAGCGGCGCCGTGTTCAGGTACTGCACCACGGAGATGCGGATTTTGCTCATGGGCGCGTGCCGTCGGAACTAAATATATCACGCGCCGAGTGACACTGGTGGTTCTCCGCAAGCCTTCCGCGGCAGGAAGCGCGGACGATCTCCCGGACGCAACGGCGCAATCATCCGCGTCGAAAGTTCCGTTCGTTTCGCCCCCTCCGTTCGAGTGTAAACCACCGGCTTTCGGCCTTTTTCCCCCTTGCATCTGCGTCCGGATAACAGAATTATGTTAACTAGATCCGCCTCTCCAGGATTTGACCAAAATCGCGCATTTTCCGCCCATTCCCAATTTCGGAATTTGCCACGGTTGATTCGTATTTAGGCACGGCTTCAGCCAGCCCTGACAGACGAAGGGCCGTGCCGTATCGTGCCGCTCAGTTGTTGCTTCGTATCAGGGCACGGCAAGAGCCGGGCCCTGATACAAAGCATGCGAAGTCAGTTCGCTCGGTTCGTACCAGGCCTGCGCGCCGCGGCGCGCGATCTGGCGAAGCGTGCCGCTGGGTGCGCCGCGGGGGCCAAGACCCCAGCGCCCCTGCCTAGCCCTCACCCACGAGCCTCAAACGATCGTCGATTTAAACCCTGTTGCCCCGGGGGCACAACCCATCCTAATGCGTGCCATTGTGTGGCGCAGACCGGCGTAGGCGCTCCGGCCAGCCAAGGCCAGCACGCGAATCGGATGTTGACAAATCCTCCTGCGTGGACAAATGTGCTCGGCGAATCTTGGAGGAAATTGATGCGGCGAATTCTCATGCTTCTGGCCACGCTCGTTGCGTTCCCACCGGCTGTTTTCCCTCAAACACCAGCCGCGGCGAAGGAGCCCGCGGGGGTCATGACCATTGCCGGAAAAACGGCGGGGATGGAGAGGATGCCGGGCTACGTGCCCATGTACTGGGACGCGAAAGCCGGAAAGATGTGGCTCGAAATCGGCGACTGGAACACCGAATTCATTTACATCGAATCGCTGCCCGCCGGAGTGGGGTCGAACGACATCGGGCTCGACCGCGGGCAACTGGGGCGCACGCGCGTGGTGAAGTGGGAGCGCTCGGGGCCGAAGGTGCTGCTGGTGGAACCGAACTACGGGTTCCGCGCCGTGAGCCAGGACGCGGACGAACAGCGGGCCGTGCGCGATTCGTTTGCCGAATCGGTGCTGTGGGGATTCGACGTGGCTGCGGAGGAAGACGGGCACGTGCTGGTGGACGCCACGCCGTTCTTCCTGCACGACGAGCACAACGTGACGGGCGCACTGCGGCAGACGAAGCAGGGAAATTTCCATCTGGACGCGTCGCGGTCCGCGTTCTACCTGCCGAGGACGAAAAATTTTCCGAAGAACACGGAAGTGGAGGTGACGCTGACGTTCACGGGAGACGATCCGGGGAACTGGCTGGAGCAGGTGGTGCCCACGCCGCAATCGGTGACGGTGCGGGAGCATGACTCGTTTGTGGAGGCGCCACCGCGGGGATACCACATGCGCGCGTACGATCCGCGCGCCGGATATTTCGGCATCGAATACGCGGACTATGCGTCGCCGGTGGGCGAGCCGCTCGTGAAACGCTACATCGCGCGGCACCGGCTGGCGAAGAAAAACCCGGCGGCGGCGATGAGCGAGCCAGTGGAACCACTCGTCTATTACCTGGACCGCGGAGCGCCGGAACCGATCCGGTCGGCGCTGCTGGAAGGGGCGCGGTGGTGGAACCAGGCGTTTACGGCGGCAGGATATAAGGATGCGTTCCGGGTGGAGCTGATGCCGGAGGGCGCGGATCCCATGGACGTGCGCTACAACGTGATCCAGTGGGTGCACCGTGCGACGCGCGGCTGGTCGTACGGCGGAGGAGTGGTGGACCCGCGGACGGGCGAAATGCTGAAGGGGCAGGTGACGCTCGGATCGCTTCGCGTGCGGCAGGATTATCTGATCGCGGAAGGGCTGCTGGCGCCGTACACGAGCGACGATCCGGACGCGCCGGCGCCGGGCGAGATGCTGGCGATGTCGCTGGCGCGGCTGCGGCAACTGGCGGCGCACGAAGTGGGACACACGCTGGGGCTGATGCACAACTTCGCGGCGAGCACAAACAACCGCGCGTCCGTGATGGATTATCCGCAGCCGCTGGTGACGCTGGGAGCGGACGGAGTGCCGAACCTGTCGAACGCGTACGCGGTGGGCATCGGAGAATGGGACAAAGTGGCCATCGCGTACGGCTACCAGGATTTTCCGCCGGGAACGGACGAGCACAAAGCGCTGGAGGCGATTCTGCGCGGGGCGCGCGAGCGCGGGCTGCGCTACCTGACGGACCAGGACGCGCGTCCGCCGGGGAGCGCGAGCCCCATCGCGCATCTGTGGGACAACGGAACGAATGCGGTGGACGAGCTGAACCGAATGATGACGATCCGCGCCGCGGCGCTGAAGCGCTTTGGCGAGCACAACATCCGGCCGGGGATGCCGCTGGCGACACTGGAAGACACGCTGGCGCCGATTTATCTCTATCACCGCTATCAGGTGGAAGCGGCGATCAAGGAAATCGGGGGAGTGGATTACACCTTTGCGATGCGCGGGGACGGGCAGAAGCCCGCGGTGCCGGTGGGGGCGGAGGAGCAGCGGCGGGCGCTCGCCGCGGTGCTGGGAACGCTCGCGCCGAGCGTGCTGGCGCTGCCGGAGCCGGTGCTGCGGCTGATTCCGCCGAAACCGCCGCTGTACCGGCGCGACCGCGAGAATTTTCGCGGGCACACGGGACTGACGTTCGACGCACTGGCGCCGGCGGAGGCGGCGGCGAATCACGTGGTGGGATTGTTGCTGAACCCGGAGCGCGCGGAGCGGCTGGTGGAACAGCACGCGGAGAACCCACAGGAGCCGGGGCTGGACTTTGTGATTGGAGGGCTGATCGGTGCGACGTGGGAGTCGCCGCCGCGCGCGGATTATGCCGGGGAGGTGAGGAATACGGTAAACGACGTCGTGCTGGAACACCTGTTCGCGCTGGCGGCGAACGAGCGGGCTCCCGCGCAGGTGCGGGCCGTGGCGTGGGAAAAGCTGGAGACGCTGCGGAAATGGTTATCCGGGCAAACGGCGGCGGCGGATGCGGCGCAGCGGGCGCATTTTGCGTATGCGGCGGCGCAGATCGCGCTGTTCCAGAAAGATCCGAAAGAGTGGAAGCCGGCGCCAACGCCGGAAATTCCGGAGGGACAGCCCATCGGGATGATGGACGGCTCGGCGCTGACGCCGTGGATTTGCGACGCGGGGGCGGAGGGGCGGCCGTAGGAGAGGCGGACTGGAGAGAGAACAAAGAGGGCGGACACATGGGTCCGCCCCTACGAGAGCGCGGAGAGAGCGGCGGCGCGCAGGAGGAACGAACCGCAGGGCTGGCGCCCTGCGCTACAGGCTGTGGCCTTGACAGTAGAGTAATGGGCGAATAGCCTCTCGCGCGGGGTCATGCCATCGGATACGTATCTGGCCTGGCTGGCGCTTGGGCTGACGCCAGGACTGGGAGCGAGGCTCGCGGGGAAACTGCTGCGCGAGTTCGGCTCGCCGGAGGCGGTGTTTGCGGCGTCGCTGACGGCGCTGGAAGCGTGCCACATCCCGGCGGAAGCGGCGCAGGCCATCCGGTCGCAACAGCCGCTGCGGCTGGCGGAAAAAGAGCTGGCGCAGGTTCGCGCGCTGGGCGCGAAACTGATGACCTGGGACGATCCAGCGTATCCGCGGCGGCTGCGGGAAATCTACGATCCGCCGCCGGTGCTGTACCTGCGCGGAAATCCTGATCTGCTTTCGAAACATTCGATTTCCATTGTGGGGTCGCGGAAACCCTCGCCGTACGGGGTGCAGATGGCGGAGAAACTGGGCCGCGACCTGGCCGCGCGCGGGCTGGTGGTGGTGAGCGGGATGGCGCGCGGCATCGACGCATCGGCGCACCGCGGAGCGCTGGAGGCGATGAAGCAGAGCGGGCGGGGGGCGACGGTGGGCGTGCTGGGAACGGGCATCGACGTGATTTATCCGAAAGAGAACCGGAAAATTCACGAGGAAATCGCACAGCACGGCTGCCTGATCTCGGAGTTTGCGATGGGGAGTTTCGCGGCGCCGCAGAATTTTCCGGTGCGCAACCGCATCATCGCGGGAATGGCGCTGGGCGTGGTGGTGGTGGAGGGAGCGCAGTATTCGGGCTCGCTGATCACGGCGCGGCTGGCCATGGAATTCGGGCGCGAAGTGTACGGAGTGCCGGGGAACGTGACGCATGCGGGAAGCTTCGGGCCGAACCAACTGGTGAAGCAGGGAGCAAAGCTGGTGACGGGATGGGAAGACGTGGTGGAGGAGCTGCCCACGGACATCCGCGCGGAATTGTTCCCGGCGGAAAGCGTGTCGAGCGAAGAGCGCGCGACGCTGCTGGAGGGCACGTTCTCGCCGGAGGAGAAAACGCTGTACGGGCTGCTGACGGCGGACACGGCGCGGCACGTGGACGAACTGGTGGAGCTCTCGGGGCTGAGCTCGAGCGAGGTGCTGGCGTCGCTGTTCGAGCTGGAGATGCGCGGGGCCATCCGGCAGATGCCGGGGAAACACTTTGTGAAATCCCTCTTGTAAGTCTTTGGGTTCCTGTGACTAACATGAGTCCGTAACGGCAGGGGAGGCGCGCGCGGTAACCTTTCCGGGGAGAGGCGCATCCTTAGGGCCGAGAGGCAAAAAGCAACCCGATCCGCTATGGCACGCTCGCTCGTCATCGTCGAATCGCCCGCGAAGGCGAAAACCATCAACAAATACCTGGGACGCGATTACATCGTGAAGGCGTCGTACGGGCACGTGATGGACCTGCCGCGGAAGGAAATCGGGATACTGCTGCCCGGCGAGGAGCGCAAGAAAAGGAAGCGGAAGGCGAAAGCGGGCGCGAAGGAGGCGGCCAAGAAGGCGCCCAAGCCGCCGGTGGTGAACGGGGAAAATATATTTGAGCCGAAGCTGCAGATCATCCCGGGAAAAATCAAGGTGATCAACGATCTGCGGCGCGCGGCGAACAACGCGGAGACGATCTACCTGGCGGCGGACCCGGACCGCGAGGGGGAGGCGATTTCGGCGCACCTGAAGCTGGTGCTCTCCAAGCCGGCACGATTCGCGGTGGACGAAGCGGGGGAAGAGGGGAAGAACGGAAACAAGAACGGGAAGGACGCGAAGGCAGAGAAAGCGGGGCCGGCGAAAAAAGCCTCCGCGAAGGACGTGCCGCTGCGGGCGGCGGACCCGAAGAAAATCTTCCGCGTCACGTTCAACGAAATCACGCAGAAGGCGGTGAAGGCGGCGTTCGAACACGCCGGACAAGTGAACGAAAACCTGGTGGACGCGCAGCAGGCGCGCCGGGTGCTGGACCGGCTGGTGGGTTACAAGGTCTCGCCGCTGCTGTGGGACAAGGTGCGGCGGGGGCTATCGGCCGGGCGGGTGCAGACGGTGGCGCTGCGGCTGATCGTGGAGCGGGAGCAGGAAATCCGGGCGTTCGTGCCAAAGGAATACTGGACCATCCACGCGCTGGTGGAGGCGGGAGCGCCGCCGGCGTTCGAAGCGAAGCTGGTGAAATACCAGGGCGCGGACATCGAGGTGCCGAGCGAGGCGGAAGCGCAGAGGATCGTGGGCGAGGTGGAGAAGGCGCAGTGGCAGGTGGCCGCGGTGACGCAGAAGGAGCGGCGGAGGTTTGCGCCGCCGCCGTTCACCACGTCGAAGCTGCAACAGGCGGGGTACAACCGGCTGCGGTACACGGCGAAGCGGACCATGGCGCTGGCGCAGCGGCTGTACGAGGGCGTGGAGCTGGGCGAGGAAGGAAGCGTGGCGCTGATCACGTACATGCGCACGGATTCGGTGCGCGTGTCTGCGGACGCGCTGACGCAGGTGCGCGAACTGATTCCTGCGGCATACGGAGCGGACTACCTGCCGGAGAAGCCGAACTTTTACAAATCGAAGAAGGAAGCGCAGGAAGCGCACGAAGCGATCCGACCGACGGACGTAACGCGGCGGCCGGAGGACGTGAGGCGCTATCTGGAGGACGACGTCTTCAAGCTCTACCAGCTGATCTGGCAGCGGTTTGTGGCTTCGCAGATGGTGCCGGCGGTGTTCGACCAGACCACGATCGACATCGCGGCGGGCGACTACACGTTCCGGGCCTCGGGCTCGGTGGAAAAATTCAAGGGCTACCTGGCCGTGTATCAGGCGGTGAAAGAGGACGACGAGGACGCGGAAGGAAACGCGGAGGCGGGAGCGCTGCCGCAGGTGAGCGAAGGAGAACGGCTGCGGCTGGAAAAAATGCGGCCGGAACAGCACTTTACGGAGCCGCCGCCGCGGTACACGGAAGCGACGCTGGTACGGGAGCTGGAAGACAAGGGAATCGGGCGGCCATCGACGTACGCGACGATCATTTCGACGATCGTGGAGCGCGAGTACGTGCTGAAGGACCAGGGACGGTTTACGCCGACGATGCTGGGCGAGAAGGTGGCCACGCTGCTGGTGAAGAGCTTCGAGGATATATTCGACGTGAACTTCACGGCGCGGCTGGAAGAGGAACTGGACGAGATCGAGGAAGGGAAAATCCCCTGGCGCAAATCGGTGTCGGATTTTTACAAGCCGTTCGTGGATGACCTGGAAAAAGCCGAAGGGGAAATGGCCTCGTACAAGGCGGGCATCCCCACGGGACAGAAGTGCGAGAAGTGCGGGGAGGGCGAGCTGCTGGAGCGCATCAGCCGGCACGGATTCTTCCTGGGCTGCAGCCGGTATCCGGACTGCGATTTCATCCGCGACCTTTCGCCGGAGACGGCGGGAGAAGAGGTGGAGAGCGAGGCGGGACCGGAATACTGCGAAAACTGCGGCAAGGAGATGGCCATCAAACGCGGGAAGTGGGGCGCGTTCCTGGCCTGCACGGGGTATCCGAACTGCCGGACGACGCGAAGGCTGGCAGCGGGCACACGGAAGGCGCTGCAACCGGACCAGCCGCTGGGAGAGAACTGTCCGGAGTGCGGACAGGGGCTGGTGCTGAAACACGGGCGGTACGGGGAGTTCATCGGGTGCTCGGGGTATCCGAAGTGCAAGTACATCCGGTCGAAGACGCTGGGAATCAAATGCCCGAAATGCGGGGAAGGCGAATTCGTGGAGCGGAGGGCGCGGAAGGGGCGCATGCGCGTGTTCTACGGCTGCAGCCGGTATCCGGACTGCGACTTCACGACGCCGCACCGGCCCATCGCGGAGGCGTGCCCGAAGTGCGGGGCGGCGTTTGTGGTGGAGAAGCGGGCGAAGAACGCGCCGCCAATCAGGGCGTGCCTGAACGAGAAGTGCGACTGGGAGATGGTCCTGCCGCAGGAAAAACCCGCCGAGGCGGAGACGGCCGAAGTGCCGGCCGGCGCCGCGAAATCCTGAGCCCGAACCGAGGGAGCGCGTCCTGCACCGTTTGGACACCGGAGGCGCGCGCGCGCCCGCCGGAGGACGGGCGGCATCCTACAATGCAGCGGTGGACGGAATGAAAGCCGCGATCGAACGGTATCTTTTCCACCTGCGCAACGAACGGAACGCGTCGCCGCACACGCAGAAAAATTACGGGAGCGACCTGCGGCAATTCCTGGGCTATCTCTCGCCGCCGGACTCCGAGCCCCCGGGGCTGAAGGAGATGAACCATCAGCTGATCCGCGAGTACATCGGGTGGCTCTACGACCAGAAGATGGAACGCTCGTCGATCGCGCGAAAACTGGCGACACTGCGGTCGTTTTTCCGGTTCTGCGTGCGCGAAGGAAGCATGAAAGCGAACCCGGCGCGGCTGGTGCCGGGGCCGAAGGCGGGACGGCGGCTGCCGGAAGTTCCCGGGACGGAGGAAATGAACCGGTTTCTGGACGGGATGGCGGCGATGCAGCCGGCGAAGCGGGGGAGGACGGAATCGAAAGCGAAGCAGACCGGGAGGGGAGAGCGTGCGCCGGCGAGCGCGCTGCTGCTGGTGCGGGACCGTCTGATCTTCGAAATGCTGTACGCCTCCGGGCTGCGAGTGAGCGAACTGGTGGGACTGAACCTGGAAGACGTGGACCGGGAGTCGCAGACGCTGCGGGTGCGGGGGAAGGGACGGAAGGAACGGCTGGTGCCCTACGGGACGAAGGCGCGGCAGGCGCTGGAAGCGTACGAGAAGAGGCGCGGCGAACTGCTGGCGCAGGAGCGAGGGGGAAAATCCCATGCGGCGCTGCTGCTGAATTATGCCGGGGGGAGACTCGAGGCGCGGTCGGTGGACCGGATCGTGAAGAAATACGCGCGGCTGCTGGCGACGGGCTGGAACGCGCACGCGCACGCGTTCCGCCACGCGTTTGCCACGCACCTGCTGACGGAAGGCGCGGACCTTCGCGCGATCCAGGAATTGCTGGGCCACCAGTCGCTTTCGACCACGCAGAGGTACACGCACGCGTCGATCCGCCATTTGATGGAAGTGTTCGACAAATCGCATCCGCGGGCGTAGGGCCGGGGCGCGGGGTAAGCAAACCCCGCGCCGGCATGCAGGCCCCAGGCAGGCGCAAGGGCCTGGAGAGCGCCGCGGCCGCCGCGGCTGCCCGAAGCGGGGACGTGCGCGCACACCACGAAGCGGCGAACCGCTTGCAGAAATATTCCCCTGGCGTTATTTTGCACCCGGTTAATGTCCGGACTTTTGATTCACGGCTGGAGACAAGGCCGGCGGCACGGGCGGCGGCGGGCGCCTTTGCGGCGGCCTGCGGTTCTGAGACTACTCAGCCGGGCCCTGCCGCTTGCCGCGATTCTCCTGTGCGGCGCGGGGAACCCCAGTGCGAACGCGGGGCCACGGTCCGAGGACTGGAACTGGCTGCCGATCGCTCCGGCGGACCTGACGCTGAAAGACAACCCGCACAGCCCCGGATCCGCGGCCATGATTCTGTACCGCGAACTGGACATCGATGAGGCAAAGGGCACGCGGCGGGAATACGAACGGATCAAGATATTCCGGGAAGCGGGGCGGA
>Ga0335077_10012220_pt1 | contig 10736 bp, 10 predicted proteins | sample Lox_Sample_31_FD_207151 | JGI IMG/M metagenome (GOLD analysis project Ga0335077, IMG submission 207151) | Soil microbial communities from Loxahatchee National Wildlife Refuge, Florida, United States - Lox_Sample_3.1 | ecosystem: Environmental > Terrestrial > Soil > Wetlands | place: USA...
ATTGATGATTGTCCGCCGCGGCGGGAAACGGCACGAGCAACGACGGCAGACGCATTGCCGCAGTTTCCGCGAGCGACGAAGCCCCGGCACGGCTCACCGCAACGGTGGCCGCGCCTAGCGCCAAATCCATTTCCGCAAGGAACGGCTTCACGACGGCTTTGACTCCGCGCGCGGCATAGGCGGCTTTGACTTTTTCAAAATGAACTGCCCCCGTGAGATGCAGCCATTGCCAGATTGAGTTGCGGTCGGCAAGCAACGGCAGGACACCCAGGATGATATCGTTGATGCCGCTGGCACCCTGGCTGCCGCCCATGACCAGAACCGTCGGGCGGTTCGGATCGAGGCCAAACGCGGCACGGCAACTTTCAATTGCCAATGGCCGATTGCCAATGGCCGGTTTCTCGAAATCAAACTGCGGGCGGACCGGCGTGCCGGTCGTGGTAACCTTTCGTGCTTTTAAGCGTGGGGCGGCTTCGGGAAATCCGACAAACGCCTCGCTCACGAAACGCGCGAGGAAACGGTTGGCGCGACCGGGAATCGTGTTGGACTCGTGCAAAAATGTCTTCGCGCCCAAATCCTTCGCTACAAAAACCGGCGGCGCGCTGGTGAACCCACCCATCGCCAGGACGGCGCTGGGTTTGCACCGGCGGAAAATTTTCCACGCGGCGAACAGTGATTTTACAAAGCTTCCGGCGAAGGAAAAATAATTTCGATTCTGCAAGCCAACCGCCGGAAGCGTGAAAATCTCCATGTCGCGCGCAGCTTTCACCGCTTGCTGATCAATTTCTTTAGGCGAAATAAGCAACGCAGTTTTGCAGCCGCACTTTTTTAATTCTCCGGCGACCGCCAGACCTGGAAAGAGATGCCCGCCCGTGCCGCCGCACGCGATAGCGACGAAGGGCGTTTGGGCTCCGGACCGGGTCATGTGGATTGGACGGAGGGAAGTTCGTCGGTTTCGACGGTGGTGGCGGGAATTTTTTCGCGGGCCGGGGCATGACGCGCGATACTGAATAAAATTCCCACGCCGGTGAACATGGCCAGCAGATTTGAACCGCCATAGCTGATGAACGGCAGTGGCAATCCCTTGTTCGGCAGCGCGCTGGTGACGACACCGATGTTAATTGCCGCCTGTAATCCGATCAGCAGTGTGATACCGGTTCCCAGCAAAAAACCGAACGTGTCGCGCGAGTGAAGCGCAATATAAATTCCGCAAATCATGATGACGACGAAGGCCAGTAGAATGAACAGGGTCGCAATCAAGCCCAGTTCTTCGCCGATGATGGAAAGAATGAAATCGGTGTGGTCCTCGGGCACAAAGCCGAGTTTTTGCCGTCCATTGCCAAGCCCGAGGCCGGTCCAGCCGCCGGAGCCGAGGGCAATCATGGCTTGATAGGCCTGATACCCCACGCCGTCCTTGTGCTGTTCCAGGTCCCACCACCCGAAAATGCGTTTCCGGCGCATCGGATCGCACAACAGAGAAACTGCCAAAGCCACCGTGCCGAGCACGACCGGCGGAATGATGTATTTCCAACGAACGCCGGCCAGCAGCAGCATGGCGCCCCCGACGGCAGCCAGCAGAATGGTTGTGCCGCGGTCGGGCTCAACAAACACTAAACCGAGCACCAGCGTGATGAACACGCCGGGTAAAACCACACCGCGGCCCCACGTGTGCATATGCCGTTGAAAATGACGACCATACCACGCGAGCAGGATGACCAGCGCCAGCTTGGCAAATTCCGAGGGTTGAAAGCGCACGCCGTGGAAATCGAACCAGCGGCGTGCGCCGTTGATTTTTCGGCCAATGTGGGGCACGAGCACCAGCACCAGCAACATCAGCGCCAGCAGAAAAATCGGCCATGCGAATTTTCTGAGCAGTTGATAATCCAGTGCTGTCGCCGCCACACAGAGGGTAAGGCCGCACAGACACCAGATGAGCTGCAACACCAGGTAATGCGCGCCGTCCTGGGTCATGCTGGAGCTGTAAAGCATCACCAGCCCCAGCGCCAGCAGGGCGGCAACACAAAACGCCAAGGTCGTGACGGCGAATCTCATTTCAACTTTTCAAACCGACGCCGACGCAATTCGTCCCGACTATTGCGTGTCCGACGTATTGTCCGGCGCGGGCGTTGTACCCGCCGCCGGGGGCGCAGCGACCGGGGCCGGCGCTGGAGCCGGAGCCGGGGCTTCCGCCTTCGCTGGAATCTTCAGCTTCTCGCCAACTTTGATGTGGGTCGTGGACAAGCCGTTTTCGGATTCAATGGCCCTGACCGTCGTGCCATAACGTTTAGCGATCTTTGACAGCGTATCACCCGACTTGACGATGTAGATTTCCTGACCACCGCCCGTGCCGGCCGAACCGGTCATGGTGGTTGCCGACTCGGCAGCGCTGGACGCCGCAGGGATTGTCAGTTTTTGACCCACCTTCAACCTGGCCGGATCAATACCGGGATTTGCCGCCTCAATCGCCTTGACCGTCACGCCATTCTTCCTGGCAATCTTCCAAAGTGAATCGCCCTTGACCACGACGTATTCCGTCGCGGCGGCTTCCGTCGGAGCCGGCGCCACGACCGGCGGAGGTTGCACCGGCGGATTGGACGCTTCCACCGGCGGCGGATTGGTGCTCATCGCCATCTCATTGGTTTCGAGCGGCGGCGGCTGATTTTCCGCTTCGGTCTGCTCGCGCTTACAGCCTTGAATAAGCATCGCGATGAGGCCGGTGACGCTGACCGCGAGCACGCAGAAGACGGCGAATTTCAAACGGGAACGGCGTTTGCATTGCAACTCCAACAAGGAGCCTTGAGGTACGAATGGGTTGGGACTATTCATTGATTTGGCGCTGATTGCGTCCTTTCGTGATGAGGTTGGGTTGTTGAGTTTCCTGCCTTGAAGTTTTCCCTCTTAAAACTTCCTGGCGTTTTAAAGTCTTTGTGTTCATCAAGTTATGCTTGAAGCCGCGGCGATGCAGATTGCTCAAAACCAGCCGATTGTCAAGCCATCGGCTGAGTAAAAGCACCTTTTGGGCCACCGCACGCCTCGCCTTTGCCGGGACTGTTTTTAACAACAGCCGGTCAGCGGCGCAAGGGGCAAAGCGCTCCGCCCGGATTTTATTTTCAGTTGCGGTAAGCATCATTTTTCATCTCAGCTTCAGGGTGGCCAGCGCGACGACCGCACAGAGCACGCACAAAATATAAAAGCGCATCACCACCTGGGATTCGTACCAGCCTTTTTTTTCGAAGTGATGATGCAACGGCGCCATCAAAAAAATCCTCCGGCCGGCACCGTAATGTTTCCGCGTGAAACGGAACCAGCCGGTCTGCAAAATGACCGAAATGGCTTCCATCACAAACACGCCGCCCGCGATCACCAGCACAAACGGCTGATGAATCAGCACGGCAATGATGCCGAACGCGCCGCCGAGCGGAAGCGATCCCGTGTCGCCCATGAACACCTGAGCCGGATGACAGTTGAACCACAAAAATCCCAGCCCGGCGCCGATCAACGCCGAACAAAAAACCGTCAGTTCGCCCGCGCCGTTCACGTAGGGAATCTGCAAATAACCGGCCGCCTTCACGTTGCCCGCCAGGTAAGTAAAGACCAGAAACACAAAGGCCACAATCAGGGTGCAACCGATGGCCAAGCCGTCGAGACCATCCGTCAAATTCACCGCGTTGGAACTCCCCACAATCGCCAGCACGATGATCGTCAAGCCGATCCACCCCGCGTTCACCGCCACCGGGTATTTGTAAAACGGCACCGTGATTTCCGTCACCAGCCTGCCCGTGGAGGGCGTCAGCCACAAATAAACGCCGATGAAAATGGCCAGCAAAATCTGCACCCACAGTTTCAAACGCGGCGGCGTGCCACCGCCGCTTTGCTGGATGATTTTTGCGTAATCGTCGTAGAATCCCAGACCCGCCAGCACCAGCACGGAAAGCATGGTCAATTCGACCTGCGCATTCCATTGTGTCCACAACATCGTTGAAAACACCAGCACCGCGATGATTAAAATGCCGCCCATCGTCGGCGTGCCCTTCTTGCTGAGCACACGCGCTCCCAATCCCCCGGTTTCCTCGGCCTTGTCCGCGTAGTCCTGGCCGAATTTCAATTGTTTGAGCCAGTGAATGATTTTCGGCCCCAGCCACCAGCTCAAAATCAGCGCGGTAATTGCCGCCCCGGCACTCCGTACCGTGATGTAGCGAAAGAGCCGCAGCGCCGAGAGGTGATCCGCCCAGTGCGTTCCCGCCGACCAATCGAGCAACTGTTGGCTCAAATAATAAAGCATTGCCTTGCTTCACGACCGCTCCAACCTCAATGTTTCGGCGATGCGTTCCAGGCGCGACACCCGCGACGCCTTCAACAACACCACATCGCCTGCTTTCAAAAAAATTTTTACCGCGTTTGCCGCCGCCTCGACATCCGCAAATTCAATCACGCGATTCAACCCGGCGGCGCGCGCCGCCGCCGCCATCACCGGCGCCATTTTGCCGACGGCGAATAATTGGCCAATCCCCAATTCCGCCGCGCGGCGGCCGACTTCCGCATGCGCCGCCTCGCTCTGCGCGCCCAGTTCGGCCATGTCACCGAGCACGGCCACGCGCCGGCCTTGCAACGGCAAATCGCAGAGCGTTTCGAGCGCCGCGATGGTCGAGTCCGTGTTCGCGTTGTACGCGTCGTCGAGCACGCGCACACCACCCGCTTCCTGGAATTGCAGCCGCATCTTGGCCGGCTGGCATTCGGCCAGGCCGTCCCGCACCGCGGGACGGCCCAAGCCTAGTTCCTCACTGACCGCGACCGCAAATAGCGCATTCACGACCTGGTGGCGGCCCAACAAATTCACCCGGTACTCGCCACCGAATTCGGCCTTTGGCCCTTCCACGCGGAAGGTCACGCCGTTTTTGTCCAGCCGAATCCCTTTCGCCCGCCAATCATTTTTTTCACCGAGACCCATGCGCACGACCGTCGCGCGCGTGCGCCGGGCGATCGGTTCCGTCCATTCGTTGTCGCCGTTTACAAAGAGCCTGCCGTCCGCCGGCAAAAGTTCCGCGAGCCGGCCTTCTTCCTGCGCCACGCCGGCCACATCGCCAAAAAATTCCAAATGTTCGCGGCCAATATTTGTAATCACGCCATACTTCGGCTGAATCATTTCCACCAGCGGCGCCAGTTCGCCCGGATGATTTGTGCCCGCTTCCAACACGGCAGCTTGATGCGATTTTTTCAGGCGCAACAGTGTCAGCGGCACGCCGATGTCGTTGTTAAAACTGGCCTCGCTCCACAGCGTCGCCCGTTCCTGCCGGAGCACGGACGCGATCAATTCCTTCACTGTTGTCTTGCCGTTCGATCCTCCCACGGCAATGATCGGCAAATCGAATTCGCGCCGGTACGTGGCGGCCAGCCGGCCGAGCGCCGCGCGCGTGTTGTCCACGACCAACACGGCACATTTCGGCAATGGCGCAGGAACTTTTCCCTGTTCCACCACCGCCGCCGCAACGTCTTTAGCGGCGACTTCGTTCAAAAAATCATGGCCGTCAAAGCGTTCGCCTTTTATAGCAAAAAACATATCTCCGCTCTGCGCCTGCCGCGAATCGGTGCAGATACCCTGAACGGAGGTATCACCGGAGCCGCGCTTAAGTTCGGCCGCGCAGGCTTCGGCAACATATTTCAAAGAGCGCGTTTCCACTGCAAACTTTCGCTGCCGCTCACGGGTTCCGTGCGCTGGCCAGGGGCTTCGAAATGCCGGTGGCCACGAGGGGTGGCGGCGAATTGGGTTCCAGTAAATTCTTGTCCGGTGGCAGGTTCAAGTAACTCGCGCAACGCTCGGCAATTTCCCTGAAAATCGGACCACAAACCTGACCGCCATAATAACCTTCCTTCGGCTGGTCCATCACCACGGAGATGCAAAGCTGCGGATTGTCCGCCGGGAAAAACCCAATGAACGACGCGAAATATTTGCCCGACAGGTAGCCGTTCGGACCGGCTTTTTGTGCCGTGCCCGTTTTGCCGGCCACGGTATAATTCGCCATGGCCGCCTCCGGCGCCGTCCCTTCGGGTGTGGGTACGGTCTCCAGCGCCTCGACCATCAATCTGGCGGTGGCAGGACTGATGACTTGTCGAACCATTTGGGGTTCATATTGCGCCACGACATTCCCGTTGCGATCCACCAGGCATTTTACCAGCATCGGCTGCATCAAACGGCCAGCGTTGGCGATGGCGCACATTGCCATCGCCATCTGCAATCGCGTCACCGCCACGCCCTGCCCCATCGGAATTTGCACGATGGACACCTTGCTCCAATCCCCGACCGGATGCAGGATGCCGGGAACCTCGCCCGGCAGGGGAATGCCCGTGCACTGGCCAAAACCGAAATTCCACGCATAATCGTAAAGCCGGTCATCCCCCAGACGAAGGCCGATTTTCGCCGCGCCGATGTTTGACGACTTGGTAATGATGCTCTCGGTGGTGAGGAGGTCGAACGGCTCATGGTCATGTAAAATCCTTCCGGCATAGGCAAACTGGCCGTGGCCGCAATCGAATGTGTCGTTGAGCCGCACCACGCCGTCGTTCAAGGCACCGGAGACAACAACAATTTTGAACGTCGAGCCGGGTTCCATGATGTCGCTGATGCCGCGGTCACGGCGCGCGTCGGCGGGAGACGCACCGGGATTATTCGGGTCGAAATTGGGCAGCGTCGCCATCGCCAGAATCTCGCCCGTCTGCGGACGGATGACGATGCCGGTAATGCTGATCGGGGTATGCTTTTCCATCGCGTTGGTCAGCGTGGTTTCGACGATGTGCTGAATGACGCTGTCAAGCGTCAGCACCACGTTAAAGCCATCACGGGGCGGCACATCTTGATCGCGTAATGACGCCAGTTCCTGACGGCGACGGTCCGTTTCCGTCACGCGCCAGCCCGGTACGCCGCTCAACGCGGAATTCATGGACAATTCGATGCCGTCCCGGCCTGAAGTTTCCAAAACCGGCTGGCCGTCTACCGATAATTCATCCGTGCCGACAAAGCCCAGCACGTGGGCGGCCAGCGAGCCGTTCGGGTATACACGCAACTGGTCATCCACGGGATTGGCGAAAATGGCGTGCGAACGCAAATTACGGAAAAAGGCGCGCTGGTCCCCGGATAATTTGTTCTCGTCTACTCCGAAGGAAAGCCGGCCCATCGCCAGTTGAATTTCGTGCCAGGTTTCATCCCTGACTTTATGCCGCAAAACAACATAACGGTTTGTGACCGTCTCCCTGCTTTCATTCTGCCGCAAACGCGGGAGCAATCGCCGGTATAAATCAGCCTCGCTCATGTGCAACAGCGGGGCCAGCGCCCGTGCGACCACAGCCTGTTGGTTGCCAATCAAGGCCGGGTCGGCGCAAACCGTTTTCACAAAAATGCTCGTTGCCAGTAGATTGCCGTTGGCGTCGAAAATGTCGCCCCGGCGCGGCTCGCGAAAATACTGGAGTTCCGTGTTCTGGTGCGCCAGCACGGCCAATTCATCATGGTGCAACACTTGCAAATCCACCAACCGGTAGCCCAAGCCGGTGAATGCCAGGGCCAACAGCCCCACCAATAGCAGCATCCGTCTCAGTTGCAGTTGCTTAATCATTGGAAAATGGCCCACCGCCCGCGGCGATCGGTTCCTCACCCGACGGCGTCACGGGCGGCGGCCAAAATTATTCATGTCACTGCGTCGTCCCGCCATCCTGGCGTGCCGCAAATCGGCGATTCGAACTGTCATCCGGTGGCGGCTCGACCAGCCGGTAAATTTGCGTCGGTCGCGCGGGAATGAGGCCCAGATTCAATGCGCGCACACGTTGATCCAGCATCACCGGCGAATTCAATACCGCCAGCTGGTCGCTTAACTTTCGATTCTCATCGCGCAACTGCGCCAGCCGGCGTTCGCATGACGTGATTTGCCGGCCCAATTGGTAAATCTGGCTTTTTTGCCAGACGTAGCCAACCGCGACTCCGGCCACTGCCAAACACAAAAACAATGCCTTCAGCGCCGGAGCAAACCGGATCGCTGCCGACTGATTTCTTCGATTTTTCGCCATCTCAAATTCCTATTCGTTCTCGTTCTCATCTTCGTCCGCGATAACGAGGGCGATGATTTTTATATCTTCTCCAACACCCGCAACTGGGCGCTGCGGCTGCGCGGGTTTTCCTTCAATTCGGTTTCGCCCGGCTTGATGGCCTGGCGCGTCACCCACTTCAGTTCCGGCGCGCGCGGTTCGCGCAATTCCGGAACGTCCGCTTCTCCCGTGAAGGTATAATCCCGCGCCCGCGCGCGTCCGAAATCCTTCACCGTCCGGTCTTCCAGCGAATGAAACGTGATGACCGCCAGCCGTCCGCCGGGTTTCAAAATCTTCACCGCTGCCGCCAGCCCCAGTTTCAAAGAGCCGATTTCGTCGTTCACGGCAATCCGCAGCGCTTGAAAAATCTTCGTTGCCGGATGCGTCTTTTTCCCGCGCCGCGGCGATAGCTGCTCCAGCCAGTCCGCCAATTGTCGCGTCGTTTCAAACTTTTGCCGCCGGCGCTCGTTTACGATGGCGTTGGCCAGCCGCCGCGATTCGCGCTCGCCGCCGAACTCCCAAAAAATTCTCGCCAGTTCGCCGGCGCTGGCGTTGTTCACCAAATCCGCCGCCGTCAGCAATTGCCGCGTGTCCATCCGCATGTCCAGCAGGCCGTCGCGCTGAAAGCTAAATCCGCGTTCCGGCGCATCCAGTTGCGGCGAACTCACGCCCAAATCCAGCAGCACGCCGTCGCAACTCGCCGCCGGAATCCACCCGGCCAATTCCGCGAAATTACCATGGCGGATTTCAAACCGGCCCGTAAATTCCGCCAGTCGCGCGCGTGCCGCTTCAACTGCGGCGCCATCGCGATCGCACCCATACAGCCATCCAGTCGGCGAGCTCGCGTGCAGGATACTCGCCGCGTGCCCAGCCCCACCGACCGTGCCGTCGGCGTAACGACCGCCCGGCCCCGGCTTCAGCGCGTTCAGCACCTCCGCCGCCATCACCGGTCTGTGAACGAAATCGAGCACTGCGCATCGGATTTGAAATTTCAGGCCGCTTTTACTCCAAAAATTTTTTCACTCAACCGGCTCCAGGAATCTCCGCCCTGCGCCGGGGCCAGGGCCGGCTCCGCCGCTGCCGACGCGGTCCGCGATTTGATCGGGACAATCTCCACATCCACATCGCTGAGATCGTTGTGCACGACTTTTACCCGATCCAATGAAAGCTCAGCCTGCCGGGGACACTGTGTCTTTTGCAGCGCCGGGGGCGTCGAGCCGCGCCAGAAGGAAATGGGATTTAATTTGCTGATCCAAGCCCGTCCCCACGGCCGGGCCGCCGGGAAAGTGGGCAACTTTTGCGTCTTCGTTCCGTCAGACGTGATTCCCTTTTTAATTGGCGCGGCCACCGCCTTCGGCGACGGCTCCGCCTTGGCCGGAGGCGCGAACGGATTTTTTGCCGAAATGAATTTTGGCAGATAGGCGCGGTCGCTGATGCGATAGGAAATCTCCCGACGCCCGCCGATGATGCTTTTCCCGGCAACCAATAATTTTCCAAGATTCATAATTTTTGTTCCGTCAGTTTTTTTATTCCATCAGTCTGAAGGCGTCCGGCGCCAACGCCCCGTCGGCGGCCTGAACCTTCTCATAACGTTCCGGATTCCAAATCTCAAAGCGGTCCAGCAACCCGACCAGCACCGCCTCGTCTTTAATACCCGCTCCGCGCGCCATTTCGTCGGGCAGACAAATCCGCCCGGCCTTGTCCACGCTCGCCTGTGCCGAGTCACTGCCGATAATGCGTTTCAAAACAACCTTTTTGGGGTCGCTGTTTGGCATTTCGTCAATGGCCCGCATCAATTTCGCCATTTGCGCCGGCGGCAACACGCGCACGCACGAACCGACCCCTTCCCGCGGCCACAGGATGAGCGTCAGCTCCGCCGCCGCCTTTTGCGGCCGCCACTTGGACGGGATTTGCACACGCCTTTTCTCATCCACGCCGTGCCGAAAGCGTGAATTGTAATAGGACGGCTCTGTGTTTTTGGTGCTGCCCATTTTATTCGCAGGAGAAAACACAAACGCCATTTTCACCCACAACGGCCCACTTTTAACCACTTTCCCCCACAGTAGTCAACAAAAATTCACTAAAAATTTTGCGGGTTATTCAGAAGTTATTCACAGGCCGTTTTTGAGGAAAATTGCCCAAAAAACGCCTTTCTCTTCCTGTTTTCCCAATCATCGGCGTGCTACGCTCTCGCCGCGATGCGAACCGCTGATTTTGATTTTACCCTGCCACTGGAATTGATTGCTCAACATCCCGCACCCCGGCGCGATGCATCGCGGCTCCTGGTGCTGCATCGCGCAAATGGGCGGATCAAACATCGGAAATTCCCTGACGTACGGGAATTTCTGCACGCGGGCGACGTGCTGGTATTGAACAATTCACGCGTCATCCCTGCCCGGCTGCGCGCCGCGAAGGCGCGATCCGGCGGCCAGTTTGAGATTCTATTGGTGGAAGAAAATGCGCGCAACGACTGGCAGGTGATGCTGCGTTCCGCCAGGCGCAGCCGCCCCGGCACGGAACTCGTTCTCTATGACGCCGATGGCAATGCCACCGGCGTCCGCGCCACAGTTCGGGAAACGGACGAGGAGGGTTATCGGCGGTTGCAATTTTCCGGCACACCGGACATCCGCCGCGAACTAGAGCGGCTCGGCGAAGTTCCCTTGCCA
>Ga0335077_10012225_pt1 | contig 10734 bp, 13 predicted proteins | sample Lox_Sample_31_FD_207151 | JGI IMG/M metagenome (GOLD analysis project Ga0335077, IMG submission 207151) | Soil microbial communities from Loxahatchee National Wildlife Refuge, Florida, United States - Lox_Sample_3.1 | ecosystem: Environmental > Terrestrial > Soil > Wetlands | place: USA...
GGCCACTCGTTGGCGAGCCACGCCCTCGGTGACCTCTGTGACAGACGTCCGTGACCGACGTCTGTGCGCGGCATGCGACGGGGAGGATCGGCAGGGAATGCCACCGCGGCGGGGCATCGGCCTTCGCGGGCTGAACGGGGTTCTCGCGCGCGGCTCGGCGCCGACCAGAAGGGCATGCTGGCCCAGGCAGGCATCGACCGGCGTATTACGTGATCGTCAGCGTCGACACCGCCATCAATTAGAGGACTGCCCAGGGCATGATCCCGGCGGTGAGTGGGCTGTCGCCGCTGAAGGCGGCCGATCTGGTGCATGCGGAGGCCCAGTTCCTGGATGCGCGCCGCGCCGGGTAGGTGATCTGGTCATCGCGGTCGGCGAGCTGACCGTGGTTGCCGGCCGGCGCCGTTGCTAATGGTGCCAAAGACGCGGCGACAGAAACTAGGTCCCTGATGCTGCCGCTGCGTTCTTAGTCTGGCCTGGGGCTGGCTGGGGTGGTAAGGCCGGGGAAGTCGGCGGGGGTGCCGTCGACGAAGGCCTGGGCCAGCTCGGACAGGCGCAGGTTGCGCTGGCGGGCGCACCATTAGGCGACAGAAACGGGGACAGCATGACTGGCCTCCGCTAGCCATCCGGATAACCGGCCGGATACCCGGCGCGTGCCCGAGCCGACCCTTTGGGAGTTTACCTGCGGGGCCTGCCGGGCGGCGGGATGACAGAGGAGATGTTTATTCCTCTCCTGCCGGGCACAACCTGGGCCGAGCTGGTATCCCGCCCGGGGGAAGGTGATCATGAATGACGGCGGCTGCTGATCCGGGCGCATGGTCGCGGGGCAACCTCGATCGTTGCGACGACTATGAGCTTGTTCATAAGGTGCAGTCGCTGCCACGGGCCAGCGCCGAGCGTGAGGCAGCTTGTGAGGTGCTGATCGTTCGCTACCAGTCGCTGGTACGGTCATGTGCGTTGCGCTACCGGGAAGCCCCGGAGACCACCGAGGAGCTGATGCAGGCCGGGTATGTGGGCCTGCAGAAGGCGATCAACAACTTCGATCCGGCGATCGGGACGAACCTGGCGGTCTATGCGCAGCCGTGTATCACCGGGGAGATCAAGCGGCATTTCCGCGACACGCGCTGGCAGGTCCACGTCAAACGCTCGACCCAAGAGCTGCGGCTCGCGGCCAGGAAAGCAGCCCCCGAACTGGCCCAGGAACTGTCCCGCACTCCCCGCGATGACGAACTTGCCCGGCATCTCAAGGTGAGCGAGCATGATATCGCCGATGCCCGGCAGGCGGAGCAGGTGTTCCAGGCGATGTCGCTGGATGCCCCGTTAGCTGGCTGTGAGCGGGACAGCCTCGCTGATCTGATGGGCGACGAGGACACGCAGATTGAGCACACGGTACAGATGCAGGCGGTCCTGGCGCACTGGACCGGCCTGCCCGCCCGCGAGCAACGGATCCTGCTGCTGCGGTTTTACGGGAATATGAGCCAGTCGGAGATCGCCGAGCAGTTCGGTATTTCTCAGATGCACGTGTCGCGTTTGCTCGCCCGCGCGCTCGGCCACCTGCGCGCCTGTCTGCTCCGCCCGGAGGGCGAAGTACCCGCTAGCTGACGGATGCGCGGGCTCATATCAAGCTGGCTGTTGCGACACGCCTGCGATGCCGCGACGCTCGCCACCACGCAGCCGGGCAGCACGCTGACCTCCGGCGGGCCGTGGTCGCGGGAGGCTATCTGCGGGGGCCATCAGCACTCCTGGCACGTGGACGCTCTAGCAGCGTCGTCTACGACCGCACCACCACCTGGGCGCAGGGCCCGGCCAGCGCCCCCGTCATCGCCGCTGGGCCATGACCACACCGCGCACACCGTCTGAGTCACGCCGATGGCCCAGACACCCCTTGCCCTACCAGGGTGCCGGGCGGCGCGGAGACGGCTTCGTCAAGGCTGGCGAAGACCGGGATCATCTGGTCGGCGCCAATGACCGTGAAGATCCGGATCAGGGTCGGTTCGGCGACCACCACACGCAGTGCGCCGCCCTCGACCAGAGCCCACTTATGCGCCCGCACCAGTACATTCAGCCCTGTTGAGTCACAGAAGGCAGTCCCGGACATGTCCACGACAACGGACGCGTCGCCGCGTTTGGCTGCTGCCAGGAGTGCCGCGCGAAGTTCGCCGGCGTTCGCGATATCGATCTCCGCGGGCAAGGTGATTACCGGGAGCCCGCCGACCTGCCTGACCGGGAAGTGTCCCTCCGGCATGCCGCTCACCACCATGATCGGAGACGGGCTGCGCTTTAAGGCTGTGCTAGTTCCAGTGTCATCGGTACCGGGCCAGATGAGCTTGCGCGCCACAGTATGTTACGGCGCCGTTCAATACCGCATGCCGTGGATGCACCAAACCCGGCTGCAGGCCGGCATGGACCGCAGTGCGCTGGGTAGAGACGCCAGCGCGCTGGAGCATGCGCGAGCGCCAGTGGCGCTAACGGGAGGCGGCTGATATGCCCAAGGGATCCAGCCCCAAGCGGGAACGGCAATACGAGCACATCAAGGCCGGCGCGAAGCAGCGCGGCGAGAGCACCAAACGGGCGGAGGAGATCGCGGCCCGCACGGTGAACAAGGAACGCGCCCGCTCGGGTGAGGCCAGGACGGCCAGCCGTACATCAACCGGCGACATGTCCTCATCCCGGCGCGGCGGGCTGCGGTCGCACCGGGGCGCGCAGGGGCCAACGTACGCCCAGCTCTACGCCGAGGCGCGCAGCCGCGGTATCAAGGGCCGCTCGACCATGAGTAAGGCACAGCTCGCGCGAGCACTTGGCCGTTAACGTCGGCAGCGACACGGGCCCTGCTCTTGCCAGCATCGCCCGGAAGGAGGAGGTGATGGTTGGCAAGGGGCTACGTTTCCTGGTTCCTGCGGCGCTGGCGCTGCTCGTGGCCGGCCAGTGGCGGGACATCATCCGTTACGTCAAGATCTCGCAGCTCTCCACCGGGCAGGGCCACCCGGAAAACGTGCCGGCCCGGGGCAGGGCGTCCTACCCGCAGCGACCGGGCAGCGGTGAGGCAGATGGGCCACGGAGACTTCGACTCAGCCAGCCGGGGCGGTCCGCGCCTCGCGCAGTGACAGCGGTTCCCGTCACGCGCGGGCACACTGGCGGCGTTTCAGGCCGGGTATGGCGGGCCGCGGGGCGTTATCACGGCGCAGGCAACAAGTGACTGACCCAGGAGCTGGGCTGGTCCTGTGGCTGGTGTCCTGGCGGGTGAGGGGCGGTCCGGGGTCAGCCGGCTGGCCTGGAGGCGGGGTGCTGGCCGAAGAAGCGGATGAGCTCGGCGCTGGCGTTGGGCCCGCGGGGGTCGGTGTAGGAGCCGTGCGGGACGCCGCCGGACCAGGCATGGCCGCTTTGGTGGATGGTCCAGCGCTCGGCCAGAGTCGTGCCGGTGGGGTCTTGGTAGCAGGTGCGTGTGTAGGCATGGCCGCCCGGCACCCGCCCGCCGGTGGTCACTGCGCTGGGCACGGCGCCTGGGCTGCCTCCTGTCAGGGCCTGATCGATGAGGCCCGCGGCGTTGGCGGGGGTCACGATCGTGTCCCGGTCACCGTGGAAAACGATCAGTGGCAAGGGGGATGCCGCGGGCCGGCCCCGGTGCGCTGGGCCCTGCTTCATCGCCGTGAACGCGGAGGCCAGGTCACTGGCGGCCGCGTAGGGCAACCCGGAGTGCACGCCGACGGCGGCGTAAAGATCGGGATAGGCCGCGGCCATCACGGCGGCCATCGCGCCTCCGGCGGAAAATCCGGCCACAAACACCCGCCTGGCGTCTGCCTCGTAACGGTCTGTGACGTGGCGGGTAATCCCGGCGATCAGTGACGGCTCGCCGGCGTCGCGGCGCTGATGACCGTGGGCAAACCAGTTCCAGTACCGGCCGGCGTTCGCCGAGCGGGCCTGTTCGGGATAGGCGACAAGAAACGTCTGATCCTCGGCGAGGCCGTTCATGGCGGTAGCGGCGGCGAAGGCGGCGGCGTCTTGCGTGCCGCCGTGCAGCATCACCAGCAATGGCAGCGGCCCGCCGGTATAGCCGGTGGGGACGTAGAGCCGGTATGCGCGGGTACCGGCAGCGTTGGTGTAGGAGAAGGCATCAAACCGGCCGGCCGGCTGCTTCGCAGCGGGGACCGCCGGCCGATGGGCGAGAGCGGGACCGGACACGCCTCGGCTGGGGAATGCGCGCGGGCGGCGAGTCCAGCCGGGAAAGGTCCACCTTGGTGGCTTCCCCCCAAGCACGGGCAGAGGTGCCGGGACGTTCAGCTGGTAGTCCGGCTCGCCGCCGTTTTCCTCCCCGGCCGATGGCGCATCCGGCGTACGCCGCGTCGCCGCGGGGCCGGCCAGGGTCTGCTGGATCAGCGCTGTTGCCTCGATCAGGCGGCCTTGGCGGGTCAGGCGGGTGGCCTCAGCCATCGCCGTCATCTGGCGTGCATCCATGACCGTATCCCTTCTCGTCCATACCTTCGCGGCCTGCCGGCCGGGCGCCCCGCATGCCGCGAGGGCCGACGGTCCGGGCAGCCGTCATGATCGCGCGGCTCAGGTGGTGCGAGCGGCCAGGACGGCCTTGACGGCATCGGGTGCGCGGAAGGCGCCGAGTACCTCCACCGAGGCAATCGTGGCCAGGGCCAGCTCGGGGGAGACATCGGCGGCAAAGCTGGCCAACCCCAGCACCCGGATGTGGATCATCTGCCCGGTGTCGCGGATCTGTTCCAGATCGCGGCGGGTGTAGTGACAGCTGCCCAGGGTGAGGGTGCGCCGGGCCGCTGTCTGGCCCAGGGCCTCGGCCCGGCTGGCGAGCTGGGTCCTGATGGCCGTGCGGATGAAATCGGTGCGGTTGGTATAAAAGCCTTCCTGGACGAGCAGATCGATCTGCCCGATGTCCACCAATCCCAGGTTGATGGTGATCTTCTCGGTCTTCTCGCCCTCACGAGGAACCATCCGCTTACCATCTCCTTACCATCCATATGGATGGTAGCTTTCGGGCGGCAGCGACGCAACGAGCCCAGACCTGGCCTGTGGGGCGAGCCGAGAGAGGTTGGGGCGAAACGGGAGCAGCGAAACGCTGCCAGGCGCGCTCAGACGCGGTGGACGGAAGCCATGCGATGCCTGTGACCAGGGGAGACGCCGACTACCAGTGGCTTCGTTGACCAGCACCTCACGTTCGGGACGAAGAGGCCGCCGGAATCAAATCCGGCCACCCGATAGAGAAGTTCCAGGTAGATGGCATGATCGCTAAGCGCGGCGATCATGCCATTGACCGTTGGTTGGCCATTCGTTGGCGGGACAGGACCTCTGTGCGCGGCACGCGACGGGGAGGATCGGCAGGGAATGCCACCGCGGCGCGTGGTGTCAGGCTCGCCCGGGTGTGCAGCGCAGCGAAGTCCTAGTGGCGGCGATCAGGCGCCCCGGATCAGGGCCGGTGGCTGGGGGGTGGTGCGGCAGGTCCCGAGCTGCGAGTGGGCTACTCAGATCAGCCGGTGTCCTTGTCCTTGTCGGAGCCGGTGTCCTTGTCCTTGTCGGAGCCGGTGTCCTTGTCCTTGTCGGAGCTGGTGTCCGTTACCCATTCGGGATCGTTGACCTTGACCCTGACGTGGGGCTCGCCGTCCTCGACGAAGACCTCTGGCTCCACGCGGACCTGCACCGTGCTACTTCCCTCTGGTACCTCGATCTCGAGCACCTTAGCCCGGGTGTGCGCTTTGATCCTGTCGGCATTGGCATCGGTGCCGTCGGTCGCGTCTGCTTCGGGCTCAGGTTCCGCGACCGCGGCCCGGGCCAGGGATTCGATAGCCTCTTTGAACGGCGGATCGTCGGCGGCCCCGGCCAGCTCGGTGTCTTCTCCGGTCGCGCGCGGGTAGTCCGTCCCGCTCATGGTCAGCTGCCAGCCGCCGTCGAACCGGAGGATCGCGTTCACCTCGTCAGAGAAACTGGCGGCGCGCGACGCATCGTCGTCCCGCTGGTCCTCGGGCACTGGCATGACCACCAGCAGCTTGATCTGTGTCATCTCCGTCACTTCTCTCATGCCGGATGGCGGGCCCGCCGGCCTAGCCATCGCGTGCCGATGCCCGCCACCGCATCCCGCGGGATCCCAGGCCATGCGGGTGGCTGAAGTTCGTCCCTCCGACTGCCCTTCCGTGACAGGACCAAACGTCCAGCGCTGTCCTGCCCGGCCGGTGGCGTGCGCCGGTCGGCACCGCCTGGGGGCGGGCAGAGATCGGCCGTCCGCCCAGCCTTCATCCGGGACCGGTGTGCCTGGGCGAGGAAGTTATGTCGCGAAACGCGGATCCTGAATGGCGCTGACCCCTGTGGAAGCCCGTGGGCCGCCGCACGTAGTCGAGGTTGTTAGTCCTTGTCCTCGGTGTGAGTTTGCAGGTAGGTGCGCTGAGTGGCCGGGATCGCTGCGGCGAGCACGAAGGAGTTGCCGGGTCATGCCCAGAGCACAGATCAAGGACGAAAGACCTACCGGTCGCTGCGGAAGAAGGGCGAGAGCAACCACTGACGGCGGAGATACAGGCCTCGCCCATCCGGTGGCGCGTTAGCTTCCTGGCTGCGGTGGGATCGCCTCGGCGAGGCGTCCCCCGGTCGACTCGAGCAGATCCGCCGGCCCGGTGAACACCGTCGCGGCCCCGGCGTCCAGCAGCTCGGCGGTGCTGATCCCGCCGCTGCGCACGCCGATGCACGGCACCCCGGCGCGCTGGCACGCTTGCACGTCCCAGACCGTGTCGCCGACGAACACCGCCCGCTCCGGCGCGACGCCGGCCTTGCCCAGCGCGACCTGCACCAGGTCGGGCGCTGGCTTGCTCTGGTCAACCTCGCCGGCCGAGGTCGTTTCCTCGATGGCGTCCTCCGCATCCAGGACCGCACGGAGCACGGCGAACTCCTGCGGGTCGGCGGAGCTGGCCAGCACCACCCGCAGGCCTGACCGCCGGCAGGCGCGCAGCAGCTCGGGTGCCCGGGGCAGCGGCCTGAGCCGGGACCAGTACGTGGCATACAGCGCGCCGTGCGCGGTGCGGATGCCCGGATCTGCTTCCTTGTCCCGGCTGCCGGGCAGCAGCGCGTCCAGCAGCTGGTCCGAACCCATGCCGATGGCACGGTGGATCGCCGCCATCGGCACGTCGTGGCCCGCCTGGGCGAACGCCTGCCACCAGGTGACGGCGTGCAAATAGTTGCTGTCGACCAGCGTGCCGTCCACATCGAACAACGCGGCCATGGCGTTGCCGGTCATCGGTGCGCTCTGCCCGGTGCGCGGCGCAAGGGCTGGGCTTGCCCGGGCCTGCCCCTAACTTGACAGCGCGATGTCATTCAGTTCGCTCGTGTCGTGGGCTGCCGCCGCTTCGCGGAGCCTGTCGAACGTGGCGGCCATGCCGTCGGCCATCTCGGTACCGCCGCCACGCTCATCCTCATCGGCCGGGGCGTCCGCGCGATCATCGCTCGGCCGCCCCGGCCCTGGGCCGTGATCCAGGCCGCTCAAGCGGCTGTGGCCGTCCCCGCTAGTCAGGCTTGGTTGCCATTGCAGCCCCCTCGTAGCTGCCTCCGTCATTACATCCTCCTGCGACGAAACCTGCTCCCCCGGCTACCCGCACTCACAGGGCCAACCTGGGCGGGGCGCCACATGGGCGGATGCAGCGTCATATTCGCCCCAACGCGGCTCGGGGATGGCGCCCCGTCAGGCGGTATATAGAGCTCGCGGATGGGTAGTTTGAGCCCAGCCGCTGTACCCGCCTGGCGGTGGCCCTGCGGAGCGATACCGGTCCCTGGCGGGCGTGGTCAACTTGGTGACCTCGGTCCGCTCCCGGGCCGTGTATGTGGGCGCAGGCGACCGCAATTGAGTGCGGCCTGGTCGGCTGCCTGTGGGCAGTGGGCGGATCGGTCCGGGTCGGCGTTAGGAAGGACGCTGAGCCGGGTTTTCTTCCGCTGAGTGGGCTTTACCAGGGACGGAATAGCCATCGAGTCTGTTTTGGCGGATCTCCCGGTGCTGATCCCCGGCGGCGCGTAGTTCTTGATCGGAGGCGTGCTCGAGCCTGAGCAGGGAGTTGTCGGTGCCGGGCATGGCCAGCAGGATCTCATCGAGCTTGCGCTGGGTCGCCCGCTGGTGGCGCGCTTGGGTGTGCTGGATGACGAAGACCATGGTGAGCGTGAGCGCGGCCACCAGGGTCTGGAAGATGGTTTCCCACCGCGCGGGAAACCCGGCAGCGATGCTGACGGCGATCCATACTGTGACCGCGATAACGACGAGCACCGCGGCTAGCGGGCGGGACGCATGCCGGTCTACCCTCGACAGCCACCGGCTGACATGAGACCGCTCTGCGGATGGGTTTGACTCGGCTATCAGGATCCCGCCAATCAGCGGCTACTTTCGCCCAGCTTCCTGGCGAGTTCATCGCGACCCATTTTCTGACCGGCCCGGCAGGTCGCGTTGCTGGGCGATCTTGTACAGCTCGACGCGGGTCTTGGGCGAGGCGCCGCCGGTGCGTTTGCGCCGGGCCACGGCCGCGCCCTGCTGGCCAAGCGCGGTCCGGGTCTTGGCCGGCAGATGCGCGATCGTCTTCTTACCGACCGCGGCCTGCTGGGCCTTTTTCACGTTGCGCCTGGCCGCCCGTGTCTGCTTGCCCGTCGCCATGGTTCTCCGCTCCCGTTTGGGGATCGCCAGCAGGCCATGCTCTACCCGGCAGCTTCGCCGGCTAACAACCCAGAAGCCCGAGCGGGTCACGATCCGGTCAGGCGCGGGTAGCGCCTTGCCTGACACACGAAGGATGCTTCGCCCACCGCCCAGGGTCAGCTGGAAGCTCAGGCAAGCTGGGCAGCGAGTTCGCGTAGCGGAACTTCGTACGCCTGGGCGAAGGTTGGGAAGGGGTGCACGACGTCGGCCAGGGTTGTCAGGGGGATGCTGGCGCGAATCGCGACGCTGGCTTCTGAGATCCACTCATCAGCCCCCGGTCCGACAGCAGAGGCCCCGATGAGCACGTGCCGCGACCGGTCCGCGGCAAGGATCAGCAAGCCGCCTGCCGCCCCGTCGGTTGACGTGCGCGCCAGCTGCGAGATGTCTGTGGTCGCGGTGATCACGTCGATGCCGTCGTCGCGTGCCCGCCCGGCTGGCATTCCGACGCTGGCCATGGGGGGATGGGTGTAAACGACGCGGGGGATCGCGCGGTAGTCCGCGACCCGGTCGCCGCCCAGCAGGTTGTGTGTTACCACCTGGGCCTGGTAGTTAGCGCCATGGGTGTACGGGGCGCTCCCGGTGACGTCCCCGGCTGCCCACACGCGGGTCTGGCCTTCGACGTGGCATCGCGCGTCCACCGCCAGCGCGCCGGTGTCGGCCGGTGTGATGCCGATCGTGTCGAGACCCAGCCCGGCGGTCGCCGGGGTGCGGCCCACGGCGAGGATCACCTGTTCCGCCTCGATCACCGGGCCGCCGTCCAGCAGCGCACGGGCTTGCCCGTCGGCGGTAGCCTCCATGGCTTTGACCTCATTGCCGAGCCGGACGTCAATGTTGCTGCCGCGCAGAACCGATGCCAGTTCGGCGGCCACAGCTGTGTCTTCGCTGCTGACAAGCTGCGTGGCCGCCTCCACTAGCGTCACCGCCACACCGAATCCGGCATACGCCTGAGCAAGCTCACAGCCGACAGCGCCGCCACCCAAGACCATCAGCGACGCGGGCCGGGCCGGCGCTGACAGTGCTTGGTCACTGGTCCAGACCGCCACCTGGTCAAGGCCCTCGATCGGTGGGACCGCGGGGCGGGAGCCCGTTGCCACGACCAGGTCGCGATAGCCGACCTGGCGGCCATCAATGTCGATCACGCCCGCACTGGTGATGCGGCCAGTGCCACGGATCAGCGTCACGCCGCGCCGCTTGATGTCCCGCGCTGCATCGATGTCGTCGCGATGTGAGGAAAGTATGTCGCGGCGCGTTACCGCGCCGCGGTAGGCGGCCTCGTCGTCGTCAAGGGCCACCGGCGCCGATGCCCCGCCAAGCTCCACGAGGCGGCGGGCGTCCTCCCGTACGTGGGCAGATCTCAGCATCCCCTTGCTGGGGATGCAGGCGACATAGGGGCACTCGCCGCCCACCCGCGATCCCTCAACCAGCGCAACCGAGCCGCCCGCGTCGGCCACCCCGCCGGCAACCCATTCACCAGCCGAGCCGGCCCCCAAAACCACCACGTCGAACCTGTCCACCGGGCAGAACTACCTCGGCAGCCCTGGCTTAACCGTCCTGGCCACCCCAGGCACAGGGCAGCGGCCAGCAGCTGAACACGGCATAAGGCTGTTGGGCCCGGGAGGAGGCTCTGGCCGCGCCGTTTAGCCGCAGATGTGGGGGTAGGGCCGTGTACCACGCATCAGCCGCTCGACGAAGGAAGCACCGTGACATCTGACGCCATCGTCTTGCTGAAGGACGATCACAAGGAAATCCGCCGCCTGTTCCGCGAGTTCCAGCGCGCCGGCGACAGGGCGGTCAAGAAGAAGGGCAGGCTCGTTGAGCAGATCATCGAACGGCTGACGGTGCACACCTACCTCGAGAACGAGGTGATGTATCCCGAGGTCCGCGCCCTGCTGCCCGGGCTTGAGGACGACGTGCTCGAGTCCTACGAAGAGCATCACGTCGCCGACGTCCTGTGTATGGAGCTGGCGGCGATGGCGCCCGATGCGGAGCACTTCGACGCCAAGGCCACGGTGCTGATCGAGAACGTCAGCCATCACATCGAGGAAGAAGAGCGGGACTGGTTCCCC